>Ga0209648_10004854_pt1 | contig 11436 bp, 8 predicted proteins | sample GraSoi2013_115cm_FD_185830 | JGI IMG/M metagenome (GOLD analysis project Ga0209648, IMG submission 185830) | Grasslands soil microbial communities from the Angelo Coastal Reserve, California, USA - Sample 9_17_2013_115cm (SPAdes) (version 2) | ecosystem: Environmental > Terrestrial > Soil >...
TTCCCATCACATAGCCGTTCAACGCCGCGGGATAAACACGGGCGCTGGTGCTTTCATTTCCGGCGGCAGCCACCAGGACCACATTTGCGTGGTTCGCGTAAGAAACGGCCTGCGACAGCGCGGGCGACGGGGTGGAAAGATCGAAGCTCATATTCACGACGTTGGCGTTGTGCTGCACGGCGTAATACATCGCTGCGATGATGTTGGACAGGTATCCAGTTCCGTTGGAGGAAAAGGCCTTAAGGGGCAGGATCTTGGCCTTGGGCGCCACCAAGTGCACGATGCCCGAGGTCATGGTCCCGTGACCAAATGCCCCGCACGGCTGCCCGTCAAGGATTGCGGCGGATTGTTGATCCAGGATGGCCGCGCTCTGCTGCTGCACGACCCCGGACTGCTGGGTGCTTCCGCTCTGAGTTTGCAATTGCGGCATATCCAGCCATTCGGAGGCTCCCGGCTGGTTGCGTGTAAAGTCGTAACCGGGCAGCAGGACCGGAACGAGAACCGGATGATTGATGTCCACACCGGTGTCGATTACGGCAACGATCCCCGCGCCGCTGACTCCGAAGCCGTTTTGCGCATCGGTCAGGCGAATGATCTGCCCGGCAGGCTGCGCCGCGTAACCGTGCGTGACCGCAGTGCCGAAATAGTTTACCGGCGCGGTATCGGTCAGCCCGTATGGCGCGTTATTGATGGCTGGCAGTGGAATTGGCAGCGCCTGGTCGGCCTCAACGCTCTGGATTCCCAGCAGCGCCTCAAGGAGATTAACTACGCCACCCACCAGCGCCTGCAACAGATTGCCAGTGGTGGTCACCAGGTAGGTCTGCCCGACGGGGCCGTCCAGCGAACCTTGGACCTGGCAATCTGCCGACAGACAGAGGGTTAGTACGGAATTCAGGCCCCCTGTTGTGCGAACGATATAGCGTTGCTGCGCTGCGGCGGGCTTTGACGCCGCCAGCATCATCACCGCAATGACCACGGCTGAGAGTAGTTTGCGTTTCATAGCAGTATCCGGTTCTCCTGATCTCGAATGACCCGTTTTGCTGGCAGTTTTTCGGTGCCCCAATTCTTCCTTGGGGCGCCCAGGCTGCCAATAGTACGAGTGTCCCGCTCCGACCTAAAACCCTGCCATCGAGTACCAGTACGGCTTTGCTAAGCAAAAAACTCTAACTGCAGCCAACGTAAGGCACAATACCTAGTTCACCGTATCTAACAGTTACCCATGGCATCGCGCAGCGATATGATTACAGCCTTCTCGTCCTCACCGAGAAGCTTCAACTCCAGATTGCTGCTCGCTTGAATCTCTTCCCGAAACTCTCCAAATTCGTTTGTCACCGACTGCACGACATGCCCGCGCAGGTTAGAGATGATCACCGGCACATCGCGCCCTGGCTTGTCTGGATTGCGCAAATCCAGCAATTGGCCGGTTACCATGAGCTTGTTTGCTCCCGGCTTCGCTTCAATATGAACGTCAACTTGATATGGCTCTGCGCGATAGAGCATCTGTCTTATTCCTGAGTCCGAAGAGCGGGCCCCAGCCACTAACGGTTGCAAAAAGCTGTCAAAAAGAAGCTCCACCAGCCCCGGTGCTCCCGCCGGCTTACCCTCCAGCCGGGCGCTGGTAAAACCCGCCTTTGCGATGCGAACATCGTTCTCAGGTGGCTGGCAGTCCGCTGCCGATTTCGCTGTCTGCCGGACCTTCTGCCAGAGTGAAACGGCTTTCTTGCATCGTGGGCAGCCTTCCGCGAGGTGGCTTTCCATCTCTTGCCGTCGGCTACCAGCGATTGCCTCGTTTGCGAAATCAATCCATTCCTCTGTCGTAAAATGCTTCATTGCCGTTCCCCCCAGCCTTTCATGCCGCCTGCTCCCCAGCGGGCGGTGGCGAGTCTTCTCGCCTCATCACATAAGGGCATGTCAAGAGTGAAAAAATATAGGAGGGACGGAACTGGCAAGCGTCAATTAAGTACAGCGTTTTCTGTGATTTTCCCGGCCAGGACAAATGGCGCCCAGAAATACGGATGCGGATTCTGCTCTCGGAGCCTGTGCATCGCAGTTCGCAAAGACCCGGCCATATCTCCTGACGTGATATAGCCCCTGTAAAATTCCTGCATTAGCTCCGCTGTGCTGCGGTCATGCACATCCCAGAGCGACAGCAACAGCGAGCTTGCGCCAGCGCAAAACAATCCCCTCTGCAGACCGAGCAACTCATCCCCATCCGACACGGAGTTCATTCCCGTGGCGCAGCCGCTCAGGGTGACGAGCTTCGCCTCAAGCCGCATTTGGTAGAGGTCGTACAAATTCAAGTAACCGTCGCCCATCTTGATTCCGGAGAACATGGGGTTGTCCTGCCGGTAGATTCCGTGGGTGGCCACGTGCAGTAATCCCGTCTCTGCCCCTCGCTCACGCAGGACCTGCGCGGTCGCCTGTGCGCCTACAAACAGCTCCGTTTGGGGAAGTAGCGCGGCAACCGATTGCACCTCGCTCAGTATGAGCGGTGCGCGTTCGTCAGGAATTCCGAGAACCAATGAGTTGAGCCTCTCGGTGAGCTTCTTTTGCTGGCACAAGCCGAAGACGGTCGCGCTCGGCGCATATGAGACCGTATATGCGTCGCACAGATACTCCTCGCCATTGCGCAAGGCGTGAAACGGCAAAAAATGGAGCGGCCCATGCGGCACAAAGACGACATGCTTGCCGGCTAGCCGTCCGCGAATCGGCTCGATCAGCTCCCGGTATAAGCCTTCGAGGTGTCCCAGTGTCGCGCGCAGCAACGGCTGCGCAAATCGCTCCGTGTATGCCGCGCCCATGCGAAATTTCGCAAACTGAAAACGCAGCAAGTGCAGCAGGTTCGTCACCCGCGGCACGATGGTCACCGGCACAATCTCAATGCCCTGGCCAGTGACCACGGCCGCCAGCAGTCGATCCCCTGCTGAGTAATACTCCACCAACGCCGCGCCTGCGGGCAGGCTGGCTTGGAGCTTCGCGACGGAAAAATCCGCCGGCGCCTCCAGCGTGGCGTTTTCCCGTTCATGAACCGGTAATTCCCGTAGCGCCCGCAGCAGTTCTTTCTCGTGCGATTGTGCTTCCTGCTGCAAACGCTCGATGCGTTCCCGGGATTTTTCCTCCGGCCGAAGCTGTTCCAACTCGATGCGGTGGTAATACCAGTTCAATTCCTCGCGTAAATCGCGAATCTTGCGCACGAACTCGCTTTGGCCCGCTTCTCCCATCGGCAAGCTCTGTCCGCTCTGAAAAATCATCTCGATCATGCTGCGCGACTTGGCGGCCTCGATGCAGGAAAAGACTTCGTCGGCCGAGATCTCTTCGTTCGCGGGATCGAGATAAAGCTCCACCATCGCTTCGTAGACTTGCATGCGATTCTTTACGAAGGCGATCTTCAGCTCCTCGCTCTGCAGCCGCGTGCGCAACGCCTCCAGCGCCTTGCGCGCCTCCTGGTAGGCGGCGTATGCGGCCACGCGATCCCCGCGATTCCCGGCAAGTTGGCCTAGCAACAGATGCGTCTGGTAGACCAGCACGGGCGCCTGAGCATTGGAAAGCTTTGCAACGGCAGCGTTCGTTTCCGCCTGCGCGGCCGGCAGGTCGCCAACCTGTAGGGCAATTCGCGCCAGCAGCAGCCGCGTCAGCAGGGCTTTTCCGGGCAGCGGCGTCTTATCGAAAAAATCCGCAGCCCCCGCGCATAATCTGCGTGCTTCGAAATACCGCCCCTCATGAAACAAAAGGAGCCCCTGATACAGATCCAGCAGCCACGGCCACACGAGATTCTTTTCCCGTGAAAACATCTCCCGCGCCTTTGCGAACCGCTCGAGCGCCTGTACAGTCTTGCCTTGTTGCCCGTAAGCGATGGCTTCATTCGCGAGAGTTTTTGCCGCTTCGTAGCCCATGCCCAGCTTCTCGAAGCGCAGGAATCCCTCGTGCGCCATTTCCCGCGCTTCTTCGCTGAGGTTCAACTCCAGATAAATATCCGAAAGGTCGAGGTAGCACAGCGCGAGGCGGTACGCGTCGCCACTGGTTTCGCAGGCGCGCCGCGTGGCCAGCAGCATTTCAATGGCGCGGCTGTATTCGCCACGGAAATAATAGAGATACGCGATGTTGTAGTCGGCCTGGTCGCGAAGGCGCGGCAGGTGATGGCGCACGCAAAGGTCACGGGCCTTCTGGTAGCACTCCAAAGAACGAGCGAAATCGTTCAAATTGATCAGGCACATGGCCATGTTATGCAGCGTGACAGCCACGTGCTCCCAATCTTCGAAAGCGGACAGCGCTTTGTAGGCTCTCTCATAATGCGCGAGAGCTTCCTCGAAACGATCCTGCCGGTGGAAAATGTTGCCGACGTTGTTGTCCAGGCTGGCGAGGCGCCGCTTTTCGCCAAGCTCCGTGAAGATCTGCCGCGCACGCTCGGAGGCTGCGAAGGCGCGATCATATTCTCCCAGGAGAATTAACGGCTGGATAGAATTGCTCAGCGTTCGGGCGGCCTCCTTCCGGATGTTTAGGGATTCATAGATCTTGAAGGCCTGGTCGTGGTGTTCGACAGCTCCAAGGTTATCGTCGGAGGCGAAGAGAGCGTTGCCCTTTGCGCGCAGGGCCATCGCGAGATCCTCTTCGCGCCGCAGCCGTCGCGCAATTATCAGCGTCCCTTCCGCAAGGAGCAGGGCCTGCTTGGCGTCCACGCTGATTCTTTCCACCACCAGGGGTGCAAGACGCTCCACGACATCCGAATCGACCAAGGAAGAATTGCTCGCGAGAAATTTGTGACGCGCGTCATCACTTTGAAGCGCGCCAAGCTCGATCGCTAATTCGGCATCAGAGACCTTGCTGCGGGACGGCGGCATCAGCGGAAACCTAGAGCATCGAGTTGCCGGCGCAGGCGGTCGATGCATTTTTGCCGCGTGAATCCAATCGAGCCCACCGCCAGCCCCAACTCCCTGGCTACCTCCGCGTATGGCCGCGCCGGAGTCTCGAAGAAAAGCAGCTCCACCAATCTTCGGCATTGCGGCGAGAGTGCGCTCATCGCCTCGCGCAGCATCTGCTCCTCCTGCGTCTGCTGCATCACGCTCTCTGCTATTGCCGGAGTTTCGGGCTCCGGCAAATCCGCATCTCCGTCGCGACTGACCATGCGCTGCTGCTGACGCTTCGATCGGTAACATTCGTGATGCGCGACCTGCATCAGCCATTTCGGCAGCGCGCGCGGTTCGCGCAGGTCGGGCAGACGCACTAACAGCTCGGCGCACGTCGCTTGAAACACATCCGCGGCTTCGTGGGGAGGCAAACCGTATTTTACGGGTATCGAATAAATCAGCGCTTTGTACTTGTCGATCAGCAGCGACCAGGCTTCTTCATTCCCGCGCAAGCATTCCTTGACCAGACGTGCATCGTCCCACGCCGGCGCCGCTTTCTTCCCTGCTACTGCGCGCACCGGGCTCATCGCCGAGCATTCTCCGCCCCGTTTCGCTGGTATAACTGTTCGACGTTCCACAGCACGTAAGGCTCGAGCACCGTAGGGTGAAAATTGCCGATGCTTTTCTTTGCGCCCGCCAAAATGTCCGGGCTCGCCAGGAAAATCATTGGCTGGTGGTCCACCAAGATTTCCTGCACGCGGTCATAGACCTTTTTGCGCTGCGAGGTATTCGTTGCCGTCAGCTGCTGCTCCATCAAGCGATCGATCTCCGCTTCCCAATCCGTTGCTGGGCGCTTCTGGGAAGGGTTCCACAAATGCATGCCGCCGTTTGAAAGCCAGACATTCAAGTCCGAATTGGGATCCGCATCGAAGCTCACGATGCCCAATACGCACGCGTCGTATTCCTTCGTGGCCGTGACACGATCGATTAGCGAGCGCAACTCCAGCGGCACCACTTGCACCCGCATCCCCAGCTGCTTCAAGTCATCTTGAATCAGCTCCGCCATCTTCATCCGGTCGGCGTTCGACGAACTCGTAATGATGGAAAACTCCACCGGTTTCCCGTCGGGGTCGACAAGCCTCGGCTCTCCATTCTCCCCGCTCATCAATCGGAAGTCCGCCTGCGCCAATAATTCGCGAGACTTATCAACCGAGCGACCGGCGTGTGCGATGCGCGCATTTACCCACCCCGCGTTCCCCGGGGTGACTGGTCCCCAGAGCGCTGCCCCGCGCCCTTGATATACCAGGCGCACAATCGCTTCGCGATCTATCGCCGCGGATACCGCCTGACGAAACTTCTCCGAACGAAACCACCTTTGCTTGCGCGCCATTTCCGCCGGCGCCTTCTCTCCCAGGTCGTTCAAATTAAAAAATAGAAAGTTGTACTCCAGTCCCGGCCCGGCATCCGCCATCGTGTAATCGCGCGCTTGCCGCGACAGCACCGAAAAGTTTTCCGCGCCTAGCCGGCTGATCATGTCCGTTTCGCCCGACTGAAATCGCAGGACCTGCGCATCCGCGCTGGGCACAAACAAAAATACAATTTCGTCCAAATACGGCAATCGGCGGCCCTGCTCGTCCGTTTTCCAATAGTACGGATTCCGCTCCAGAACCAGCCGTTGCCCGGCAACATACTCTTTCAAACGAAACGCGCCGAGCCCCGCCCACTGATTCGCCGGCGTCCCCAGCGCTCCGGCCTGCGCGAGCTTACCTTCCTTGTACGCGGTTTCGAGCAAATGGCGCGGCAAGATCATCAGCCCATCAAAAAGTCGCTCCCCCACTCCGTACGGCTTCGCCAGCGTAAACACCACAGTTTGCGCATTCACTTTGCGCACCGCGATCGGCTTCCCGCCTACAATCAGCAAATCGCGCTGCGTAGCATGCACGGCCTCATCCAAGTAAACCCGAAACGTGAACAGCACGTCTTCGATGTCTACCGCGTGCCCATCCGAGAACTTCAGCCCCTGGCGCAGCGTCAGCGTGTATCGCAAGCCATCCGACGACACTTTACACAATTTTGCCAGGGCCGGCTCCGTCAGTTGCGTCGCGCGATTGATGTGCACCAAATCGGCCTGCATCGCGCTGATAACCTCGCGCGTAGTCCCGTCGACGGCGATGAGCGGATTCAGCGTTTTCGGCTCTGACCGCAGCGCAACCACAATGCGCCCGCCCGGGCGTCCGCTCTCGCCTGCAACGCGCAGGAACTCTTCCTTTGCATTCGCTTGTGTTGGAAATGACGCTGCGGGATGGACGACGAGCGCGCAGCCCAAAATCGCGGCGACAATTGCCGCGAGACCAGCCGCGACAGGCGCACCTATACGTCCCGACCTGACCATTCGCTCGACCACGTTAGACCCCGCTGCTTGCTCCCTCTATCTTGTACTCCACGGCGCTGCCCTGCAATAAACTCGCAAGCGCCAGGTATCCGAGAAAGAACGGCACCATTGCCAGCGCCGGCAAGTACATCCACCAATATGAGACCAGCACATTGTAATGCTGCAGGCTGGCCAGCAGATTCCCCCAACTCGGCATCGGCTCTGGCACGCCCAGCCCTAAAAACGACAGCGTCATCTCCGCCAGCACAAACTGCGGCACCAGGATCGCTGCCTGCGTCAACAACACGCCCGCCGTCTCCGGCAAAATGTGCCGCCGCAACAAGTAGCCGCCAGGCGCGCCAAATCCTCGCGCCGCCCGCACAAAGTCGCGCTCCTTTGCGCTCAGCACGATTCCCCGCACCATGCGGGCCGGACGCGCCCATCCCACCGCGCCGATCACCGCGACCACCAGCAGAAACGCCTTGAGCGGAGGCACTGCCAGCGGCAGGAACGCGCGCACCGCGAACAGCAAATAAATCCACGGAAGCGCCAGAAATAACTCCGCGACTCTCATCAACGCTTCGTCCTTCCACCCGCCCCAAAATCCTGCCGCCGCCCCGACGCACAATCCAATCGACAGCGTCAGTCCTGCTCCGATCAAACCGGCAAGCAATGAGACTTGCCCGCCGAATAAGACCCGCGAGAACTGATCCCGCCCGTATCCGTCAGTGCCCAACAAATACACGGGCGTGTCGCCGCCGCCAAAGAGATGCGTTCGCAACGGCAATACTCCCAGCACGGTGTACGGCGCCCCGCTGACGAAGAACGTCACCGGCGTTGCTTTCGTTCTGTCCTCTTCGTATATATCGAAGCTGCCTGCTCGCAGCATTTGGGCGTAGAAAAATGGCCGCAAATGCAATCCGCCCTGCGCATCCACAAAATGTAGCCGCGCGGGTGGGGCGTAGGGATGCTCGCGGTCCTGAGCCGCAGGGTCATACGGCGCAAAAAATCCCGCGCAGGCCACGCACAAGTGAAGCGCCCCCAGCACCGCCACACAAACCAGCAATCGAGTACGTGTGCTCATCGCCCCGTTGTCTCCGCCCTGATTCGCGGGTCTGCCCAGTAGAGCAGCAAATCCGCCACGAAATTTCCCGCCACTAGAAACAGCGTCGACAGCAGTACACCACCAATTACCACATACAAATCCCGCGCCAGAATCGCTTCCAGCAAAAATGGACCCAGCCCCGGCCAACTCATCACCACTTCGACCAGCAGCGACCCGCTCAGCAGCGTGCCGATACTGAAGCCAAACAGCGCGATTAACGGGTGGGCAGCTGCCGGCAACGCGTACCGGTACAGCAATCGCCGGCGTGAAATTCCATGCCCCTCCGCAGCCCGCAAGAACGGCGCCTCCAGCGCCTCCGCCACCGCCGCGCGCACGTGCCGCAGCGAAATCGGCAATGCCGACGCGACGAGCGCCGTCACTGGCAGCACCATGTGCGAGGCAACATCGCGAAGTTTGTGCGCCGCCGAGAACCCCTCGAATCCCACGGACACCATGCCGCCCGTTGGCAGCCATCCGCTCCGTACCGCAAGCACCAGAAGCCCAAGGGACAGCGCCAAATCCGGTACGATCAGCAACACGGCCGTCGCCCAACTCAATGTGACGTCCGCCGGCCGTCCAAGCCTCTCGGCGCTCCACACTCCCAGCGGCAGCGCCAGCATCCAAACCAACAATGTCGCCGTGCCCGTCAGCAGCAGTGTGTTTCGCGCACGAGCCCAAAGGAGTGGCGCCACCGGCGTGTTATAGGCAAACGAAAATCCCAAATTTCCGTGCACCACTGCGCCCACCCATCGGATGTAACGCACCGCCATCGGCCGATCCACCTGATATTCCGCTCGCAACGCGCGCAACCGTTCCGCGGACATCTGCGGATTTAAGCGCATTTCATCGAAATAATTTCCCGGAGCGAGCGCGCTGAAGAAGAACGCCAGCACGGAAACACCTATCAACAGAAACGCTGCGTGACCCAGCCTCCGCAACAGAAAGCGCATCATGGCTTCGGCACCGCTTCCATTGCTTCGCGCCCGACTGGAGGCGCGCCTAGCAACCTCCGCGTCTCAGGGCTGCTCGCATATCGCACAATTTTCTCGGCCGCGCCTTGTTCCACGATTTTCCCGTGGCTCATCACCGCAATCTCATCCGCCAAATGCGCGGCCATTTTCCAATCGTGCGTGATGAAGAGATATGCCAGCCCATAGCTTCGCTGCAGTTCGACGAGCAAGTTTGCAATTTGCGCCTGAATCGAACAGTCTAGCGCTGACAGCACTTCGTCGAGAATGAGTAGTCGCGGCTCGAGGACCAGCGCACGCGCAATTGCCACGCGCTGCCGTTGTCCGCCGCTCAACTCCCGTGGTCTTCGCCGCAGGTACTCGGCGCCAAGTCCCACATGCTCCAACATCTGCGCGGCTCGCGCATCGCGTTCACGTTTCGAAATTCGCCCCCGCACCAGCAGCGGCTCAGCGACAATCTCTCCGACCGTCCACCGCGTGTTCAGCGAATTCGCCGGATCCTGAAATACCAATTGCAGTTTGGGCCGCACCGAGCGTAACTCTTTCTCTCGCAGCCCTGCCAAATCCCGCCCTTCGAACCAGATCTGTCCCGCCGTAACCCTCTCCAGACACGATAGGCACAGCGCCATGCTGCTCTTTCCTGAGCCGGACTCCCCAACGAGCGCCAGCGTGCAACCCGGCAAAATCGAAAACGAAACCGAATCGACCGCCGTGAACGCCTCCGCGCGCCGCCCGAGCCCGCGGCTTCCGTACCGCTTCACTAAATTTTCGACTCGGATCACTGGCTCCATCTTGTCTCCAGCGCCTAAGCGGGAAACTTCAAGCAGGAAACCTCATGACGACTCCCCGTCATCGCCGCCACCGGCTCGTGAACCTGGCAGATCTCCATCCGCTGTTCACAGCGCGGCTCAAAGACGCAACCTCGCGAGAGTGACACCACACTGGGCACCGCTCCCGCAATCACCGGCAACAGCGTTTTCCGCCGCGCGCCCTGCGTGGTATCCACCTGCGGCATGCACTTCAGCAGCGCCTGCGTATACGGATGCCGCGGCGAGGAAAGCACGGCCTCCGTCGGACCCACCTCCGCAACCTTGCCCGCGTACACGACGAGCACGCGGTCGGCGAACCCAGCAAGCAGCGCCGGATTGTGCGTGATGAAGATAAACGCAATCCCGAGCTTGTCGCGCAGCGACTGGAACAGCGCCAGAATCTCTCGCTGCGTTGATGGATCCAAAGAAGCCGTCGGCTCATCCGCAATCACCAGTGCGGGCTCGCAAGCGATCGCCTGCGCAATGAGCCCGCGCTGCTGCTGGCCGCCGCTCAGTTCATGAGGGTAGGAAGAACAAATGCGCTGGACGTCGTCAGAGAAAACCTTGGCCAGAATTTCTCGCGCTCGCTCGGCGCGGCCTCGTTTGCTCAATGCCTGATGCGCTCGCAACACTTCCGCGACCTGATCGCCGATTCGAATCGTCGGATGCAGCGCCAGCGACGGCTCCTGAAAAATAATCGACACGCCGCTCCCGCGCATGCGGCGAAGTTCCACCGCACCCATTCGAACTACATCCGCCCCTTCCAGCAAAATCTCCCCGCCCGTAATCCGACCACTCGGTGGCAGCAGCCGTAGCAGCGCTGCCGCAAGCGTGCTCTTCCCCGAGCCCGACTCCCCCAGCACCGCCAAAATCTCGCCCGCGCCAACTCCAAAGCTCACTCCATTCAGCGCGTGCAACACCCCGCCATCCCGCCGCCCATACGCGACGCGAAGATCCCGCACCTCGAGAATCTGCCTCAAATGCGCCTTTTCCTCGGTAATCACTTCATGTTGAGCCACGGTCCCCTACCTCACAAGCCAAACGTGCCCACCCCGCACACGAAAGGTAAGCACGCGCCCTGACCAGCGCGATCTCCATTCGACTAGAGTGGCATTCCGCTTCCCAGATTCTCGTGCCGTGACAAGTAGTTGTGCCGCACACAGGCGCGTCCTCGCAAGAAATAGTCATGTGTAGTCAGCAAATGACCGTACAAGAATCGATACTCGGAGCTTCTACACCATCATCCCGATTGACGCCAATGAAACGGCACCTTAGGTTAGCCGCGCCGCAAATGTGTGGCCGGGAATTTATCAGCCGAGGTTATCTGGCAAAATCGAAT
>Ga0209648_10004855_pt1 | contig 11435 bp, 7 predicted proteins | sample GraSoi2013_115cm_FD_185830 | JGI IMG/M metagenome (GOLD analysis project Ga0209648, IMG submission 185830) | Grasslands soil microbial communities from the Angelo Coastal Reserve, California, USA - Sample 9_17_2013_115cm (SPAdes) (version 2) | ecosystem: Environmental > Terrestrial > Soil >...
GCACTTGCCGTCGATGCCTATCTGGACTCAGCTAAACAACTAGAGCATCCCGTTCGCTGGCCTCAGTGTGTCACGCGTACCGAGCGCGCTCTGCAGTTAGCAGCGTATCTTGGAAAAGATCGCCCCTCCTTCTTGAAAGTCATTGATTACATTGAGAATGTCTTAGACAGGTACCAGGGGGAAGACCCACTTTTCCTGTCTGAGGCCATGATGAGGTTACTCTTAGAGTATCGGATTGGCGACCCAGGTAAATACGCAGCGCTTGCAGAGAAAGCCGCTCTACGGGCAGAAGAAGCCCATGCTTGGCATAATGCGAGACTCTACTGGGACGTCAAGGCGCGATGGCATGCGCTTGAAAAGAACGCCGAAGGACAACGTTCTGCCCGGCTAGCGATAGCTGAAACATATGTTAAAGCATCAGAGGATGCTCTCCAGGGAGCCAATCCAAACCACTTCGTTGCTTGGAGCCACCTCCGTTCCGCTATCGACATTCTACGAACCATTCCGCAAACACGAGAGCGTGTTGCCGACTTACACAAACTCCTGCTTGAATATCAAAGAGTGTCGAGGTCAGAGATGAAATCAGTCTTCATTCCCCTCGGTGAAGTAACAGGAATGACTGAACTGAGTGAACGGGCGCGAGAAGCAGTCAAAGGTAAATCTCTTCGGGAGGCGCTGCTTGCATTAGCATGTATGGGATCGTCTCCACAGGTTGATACTCTTCGGAGGCGCGTCCAGGAGTTAGCAAAACAGTTCCCTTTTCAGCACTTAATAGTAGAAGAGGATCTGAACGAGCTGGGGAAAGTTGTGGGTCATAGACCTTCAATGCTCTCAGATGCCGGAACTGCGGCAGAGGAATTTGTCCGGGCAGAAATGTTCAAGCAGGCTATATTAGACCAGCAACTCCAGGCCTTTGGTATTGTAGAACCTGCCAGAGAACAAATCAACCTGGAGCACCATGTCCGTATTCATGACCTGCTACCTCTCGTCATATCCAATCCCTTCGTACCGGAGGGTCATGAAATGATCTATGCTAGAGGCCTCCATGCAGGCCTTACCGGAGATTTTCTGGTAGCGACCCATCTGCTTGCCCCACAGCTAGAAAACTCCATCCGCTATTTACTGTCTCAAGAGGGCACTATCGTATCCAAACTCACGTCTCAGGGCATCCAAGATGAGCGTGACCTCAACACATTGTTCAAAGAGTATCGAACAGAATTGGTAGCTCTTTTTGGCAAGGATCTGGCATTTGACATCGAAGGGTTGTTGGTTGAGCACTTCGGCTCGAATCTCAGAAATGAAACAGCTCATGGATTGATGAGCTATGATAAATTTATCTCACTACAGTCATCATATTTATGGTGGCTCACGCTACGGCTCTGTTTTCCAGAAATACGGAGAGCGCTGGTTGAAGAAGACCGAGAAGAAACTCCCGGCCCTGAGGAGAGAACCCACGAAGCGGAGAGTGATACAGATAAGTGCTAATCTTTCCTTCTCTGAATACTTAAGGTTGACTTTCCCTGAAAATGGAACCTCGATTTCAGTCGAGAGGGGAAGCCTACAGGCTGTACTGACTCGTTTGTAGAGTTGTTCCCTTGGTGCAGAGAGTGGGGATAAGTTGTGGATAACTTGGCCATACCGCAGGGATTTATCGCTGGGGATTTATCGCTTGCCGAGGCTCCATCGCTACTCAGTTCTGCGCGCATTTCCGCAAATTAGCGAAAGACACCCCGAATCAACATGAACAACCAGGATCGGCAATCAGGTTGCACAAAATCATCAGGCCGTACTATACACGTTCTCTCTGAGTTGAAGCTGAGAATTTCCCGTGTGTATACTGTGAGTACGCATAGAAAAGTGGAGGAGCCATGATAGATCGCTACTTACCGGTGCCGGTATGGAATAACCGGGTCGGTCAATGGGAGCCCATCGATTTCCGGCATGGGCAGCACGTTGCCACCTGGCCCTACGGACTTGATCTCGCCCGACTTCCGCTGCCGGGCTATCGCGATGGGGATCGCGTGCAATTTGTGCGTGACGAGACCTGCGCCCGTGAAGGCGTGGTGCGGATGGTGCTCCTGCGTGGCGGTGCGTACGGCCCATTAGACCGGGTCGGGGAGCTCATTGAGCAGTGGTATTGTCAGCCAGAGAGTATGGTCTACATTGTGACGGCACGAGGTCATGATCACACGATCCGTCCCTGGAATATACTCGGGCGGTTCGTCTCACCGAATCGATGGGAAAGATAATGTATGGGGTGGGATGCTGAACGACAGTAAGAAGTGGTGAACGGCGCGTATTATATTTAACACTACCTCGCCACTTTTAATCCTCACTCAACAGCCATTAGTTCTTCAACAAAACTTCACGAAATCTTTTCGCGTATGAGTAACAGGTTAAGCTTTTTCCGAACTCACCTGCCTGTGCATGGCAGAAGCCGAGCAATTCTAGTCCATCTGCAACATCGGGTTCAAAACGATACTCTTGACCCTCGCGATTTTTTAATGCTCTATCATACTGCTCAAGGGCCATTTCTAATGCCTCTTGCTGTTGATAAAGGGCCACAATGCTGGTAAAGGTATGACGTATCGTGTCGGTCCCCTCTAGTTGCTGAAGAAGGACAAGGGCCCCCATGTGATAGCCTAATGATTGCCCGAATTTTTCTTGGGCATAGTAGAAGGAACCCAAGCCGAACATAAAGTAAGCGGTATGCAGAGTATCGTTTACTTCCTGGCTGAGAGATAACGCTTGCTTTTGATATCCCGAAGCCTGTTCCAAATTTCCTTGTAGGTAGTACACAGAGGCGATATTACTCAGGCAAATAGCGATATTCGAAGGACTCCCTATCCCTTGATACAGAGCTAATGCTCGCTCGTGATGCTTTAACGCTTCATTGAGTTCACCGCGAGAGGTATAAATGGTGCCGATATTATCAAGACACGTCGCGATATAGCCAGTATTTCCGCCCTGTTCGCAGACGTCCAGCGCTTGTCGATAGTAGCCTAAAGCCTCTTCCTTCTTTCCCTGGGCAGAATAGATGCCCCCAATGCCATTCAGAATCAATGCAATCTCATCAGGGGCGCCCACAGTTTGACAAAGAATCAGGGCTTGCTCATAATAGTTCAAGGCTCGTACCGCATCTCCTAGTTGACCATAGATCATAGCCATGTTATGGAGGGTAGCGGCAAGTGCCACCGGATCACCTCCTTGCTGTCTGAGGGCTAATGCACGCTTATAGTAGCGCAAAGCCAGCTTTAGCTCGCCTTGCGCCATATACACAGCACCAATATTGTTCAGAGATACTGCCACATCTGCAGGATCTTCCAATTGTTCTTTTAGCCTCAGCGCACGCTCATGATAGTGGAGGGCTTGCTGTAAATCTCCTCTTGAGTAGTAGACGAGGGCGATATTGTGAAGGCTAGCTGCACGATCAGTCTGGTTTCCCAGGTGCTCAAAAATCTGTTCCGCCTCTTCTAAGGCAGTCTGTGCTTCCTTGAAGCGGGCCTCTTGCTCTAAGAATCTGGCTTTCCAGAACAAATATTGTCCATAAGGATCGCTCATTCTCGTTAGGTAGGGTTCACCTTCCTCTACAAGTTGCCGTACTACTCCTAAAAGCAATCCTGCCCTGTGACGCGACCACCGATCCACCATACGCCCGATCCACTGTTCCCAGAGATTGAACGCCGCAACCTGCAAAGTTGGCACCTGCAAAGCGTGATAGAGCATTTCTAGTAACGCACTAAATATGTGCTCCGGCATCGGTGTTTCCAAACGGCATAATGCATTCCTGATGGCGACATGATGCGTTCCGCGCCCTTTTCTTTCTCCGCCAGAACAATCTTTTCGTAATAGTCCGCCATCTTCTGGTGAAGGAGTTCCTTCGTTTGAGGATGATGATGGCGCAAGGCCGATAGCCCTATCCATCGGACCAGTTCGTGAAAAGCTCCCTGGACGGTGAAAGAATCGTTGCTGGTCGCGCCGATTTGTCTGATGAATGGGTACAAGAGAAAACGGTCGTAGGACCGGTCGTCCAATCGGATTACACCATTTGCTGCATGATCAGTTTCGGAATGTATCAGTGCTTGCAGGGCAGATTGGTCAAAGGCCCGCAAGATGGGTCCCCACTCGAAGAGCGTACGATAGGGCTCAGGTAAACGGGAAAGCAACCGTTCCTGTAAAAACGCGACCCGTGCTTTTTCATCGAGTAAAAGTCTCTCTGTTCGCAAACTAACCGCGGTACGCTCTCGTTCAGGCAGTTCGTGGAAGTAGGTGACAGCGAGACTCAACACAAGAGGATTTCCCCTGGTGAGTTCATAGAATGCTTCGACCAGTTCATCCTGCTCTGTTTCAGTCGGATCGAGAGGAGTCACTTGCTGATTGTGGAGATAGCCTCTCACCTGAGCTGGATCGAAATCGTCCAACTCGACGGTCTTCGCAAAAGGCCTGATGGCAGCATTACTCGGCCACTCCCATCCGCACGTGACAATCATGAGAGGATAGGGAACGCTCTGAGCTAACTTGAGCAAAAGATCTTCCCACATCCAGCCGACAAGGGAGCCTGTTGGATCGCTCTCAACAAGCTGTTCGTAGCCATCGATACAGATGCACAAGGGGCGCTCGCTCTCCTCAGCGAGTTCGAGTAAAGCGCGGCTCCAGAGTGCGCGGAGATGCAACTCCCTCTTGTGGAGATCAGTAGTGACCCCCACGCGCATTTCTACTCCAGAGAGCGAAGACTGCCGTTGCGCCTCAATCGTTTGATTGATCATGATGGAGGAGGTATATTCATCGAAGTGGCGGGTATATGCATCTCGTTTCTCACGATACTGGTCGAGGCTCGTACGCGATACACACCTTTTGAGAGCATCTTCCAGCCCCATGAGGATGGTGCGAAAATCAGGCTGTGATTGAAAGAAACGCAGCTGACCTGTTTCCCATCCTGCTGCTAGGCAGATTCGTTTGCTCAGGCACTCGGCGAGAAACGTTTTGCCTGTGCCGCTGGTGCCTTTGATCGCGAGCACTCGAAGGTGACCTGGTTGAGCCGAACGCAAACATTGCTCGAAGAGAGCGAGGATTTCCTCACGGTCAGTGAAGCTATCGAGCGGGTCGTGATGCGTAGTATCTATAGCGGTCTGCTCTGGCATTCCTCATCCCTTTCGTACCAATGGCAGGGTGCCCATCCCATCAAAAACCATTTACGTGAGTTTCGTACCCTGCTTTGTATCTTGGATTGTGCTCTGCTCACTGGCGGCAACCCGTTGATTGATGTGTCCTCCTCTGCCCTCCGTGTTTTGTTCTATACGGCTGACTTGACTACCTCCGCTCGCGGTTACTTCTTGAGAGATCAACGGCCAATCAGCCAGGAGGCGGTTTCGCGCATCTTCCAATGCAGCTGGGTCCAATCGGATGAAGTCGTGAAATTGAGGAGCCATCTTCGCCATGGTCCATCCCTGGTCCTTTAGGTTGGCTTCCAGGCTCGCTGCCAACCATGCTCCATCGATTTTGGGATTCGCTATGGCAGCTTCCTTGACTTCAGGGGCGACGGTAACGAGGGCTTTTGCGGCTTCGTCGTTGACCTGCTTATCTTTGGGAAGCAGGTCTTGCAGCACGATCTGCACATCGCTCTCGTCGATTTGCCGGCCTTCGAGCGGTTTGAGTACCTTGCCGATGGTATCAGCACTCAGAGAGATGCCCAGGAGTTTCAACCCATTTTGGATGGCAACGGCTGCCGCCCCTCCCGCCACCGCTGGCCCGAAGATCGGGAAGAGAATGGCGGCGAGCGCGCTGGGGACCAGAACATTGACGAGGTTTCTGATGGATTTCTGCTGGAAGAACTCGCGCAATCCCTTGTTAGACTGTTCTTTCAATTCGGGTACCGAAGGCATTCCACTGCTCGTATTGGTAGGATCGGTCGTCATGTGTTGGATGCTCCTTTCATCTGGTTTCTGTGCGCTTCACTCCTTGTGATTTGCAATAATTGATGGCAAATGAGGCCTGTTTAGGCTTCACAAGCGAATCGGCGTTTTTCCTTCAAAAGTGCTTGTCTCGGTCGCCATTACTGCTCAATCCAGCAGTAACCTGGATCGTGGATACATCGTGACGAAAGTCGATTTCACAAGGAAAGTTCGCAGTATATTGTACATCCGATCACTTGTGGCTCTTTCATCTCGGCAAACATCGTGATGTTTTGCGCTTATGAATCATTTAATCGTCCTTACCAGTTTTTGGGAGAGTGTTACAGCTTCCCAAGCTCCTTTAAGTCTGCGATGATCTGTTCTTTCACGGAGTCAAATCGTTCGATCATAGCCGCGTTGAATTGTGCAAGTCGCTGTGCGTCCTCCGGATGAAGGCGTTTATGCACCTCTTCAAGAGGAAGGTGCTCTACCTCCAGGTTTTTCTTGTGGAATGGTTCTCTGCCGAGGATTGCGGCCTCTTTTTTTCCGGCTTCAGATAGTTCACCCTCACTCCGGTGGACATTTGGGAGTGGCCCTGTCAGCCAAGCTTGCATCAGTTCATCGACGGCCTCTCGCAGTTGGCGCAACTGCCGCTTCTCTCGTGCCGAAAGCTTGATGTAATCGAAGTGCCTCAGCAACACGAGATCACGAGCAAAGGCTTGAGATGCACCTAAGCGTAAGTTTGTCCAGAGGTAATTTGCCTTCATCTCTTCGACGCTGCGAAACGGGAAGTCATCAGGCACTTGGGAATATTCCTTGCGAATATGCTGAGCACGATCCAGATAGGACGAACTTTTTTCCTGTTCACCCAGCTCACCGTAACAGGCTGCCAACGCTTCCAGTTCATCGGCGCTATCCGCTTCAAATCCGCGCCCTAAACCCTCATACAGATGAAGCGCCTCGTTGTACTGCTGAGTGGCCCGCTCCAACTTCCCTTGAGCCTGGTAGATGCGGCCAATGTTGTGGAAGGTGGCAGCGATATGAGCAGGATTGTTCAGCTGCTTGTTGATGTTCAGGGCACACTCATAATTGGGCAAGGCCTGCGCGAACTCTCCTTGCGCGTGGTAAATGAGGCCCATATTGTTGAGGACGGTAGCGATTTCAGCAAGATTGCCCACCTGTTTATTGATGGCCAAGGCCTGTTCATAATAAGGCAATGCCTGCTCCAATTTCTCCATATATCGATAACTCTCGCCGATATTGTTGAGGATGACAGCCTTTTCAGCAAGATTGCCCACTTGCTCATAGAGCTTCAAAGCATGTTCAAAGTGGCGCAAAGCTTGCGCCACCTCTCCCTGAGAAAGGTAGACGGTGCCAATGTTGTTGAGGACCGTGGCGATTGCAGCAAGGTTGCCTAGCCGCTCAAAGAGGTTCATGGCGCGTTCATAATAGCCCAGGGCCTGCGCAACCTCTCCTTGAGCCTGGTAGATGCGGCCAATGTTGTTGAGGACAAGTGCGACGTCATCGAGATCACCCACCTGCCCGAAGAGGTTCACGGCGTGCTCGAGGTAGTCTAAAGCCTGCTTGAAGTTCCCTTGCTGCATGTACAGATCAGCGAGATTGTTGAGGGCACCAGCGAGGTCAGCGGGATTGTCCGCTTGCTCAAGCACCTTGACCGCTGTCTCCAACATCACCTGTGCTTCCTGCATACGGGCTTCTTGTTCTACATAGCGGGAATACAAGAGCAGGTAGTTCCCATAGGGCCTGCTGGTTCTGCTCAGGAATGGTTCGCCTTCCTCAGTCAGTTGTGCTACCACTTCGAGGAGTGGCCTCGCTTGCCAACGTCGCCACTTAGTTATTGCTTCTCCAGTCAAGGCTATCCACTCCTTAAAAGCCTCGGCCTGCAGCGCTCTCACCTGGAAGGCATGGTAGAAATACTCCACCCGTGCGTTAAACTCCTGCTCTGGAATCTCCGTGAGCCCTTCGCTCAACCCGTCTACAAAAGCACCTTTCATCTCCCTTTCCTTCAGGCGAGATGTGACACCAGCTTGTTTCTCTGCCTGCTCAGCTTCGACTTGTTGGCGGAAGTAGTCTACCAGGATGTGGTGCAATTGTTCTTTGGTGTCAGGGAAATGCTGGCGGAGGGTCTCCAGTCGTACACGCCGGATGAGCGCATGAAAGGTGGGCCGGCTCAGAACGGCACCACTCTCTGAGAGGCCCGTTTGACTGATAAAGGGATAACGCAGGAAACGGGCGTAGGTCCGATCATCAAGCACGCTTCTTCCTGTTCCATCACTGTCAGGTGCTCTGCTCAGTAAAACTTGCAACGTCCCCTTATCGAAGAAGCGCAAGAGAGGTCCTCGTTCTAAGAGCGTGCGGTGTGGTTCGGGTAGCCGAGAGAGCAAGCGCTCCTCTAAGAACTCTACGCGTGCCTTGTTATCGAATAAGGGTGTCTGTGCCCGCAGGTTTTCAGCAGTTTGCTCCTGGGCACTGAGTTGTTGAAAGTACGTCACCGCCAACCCCAGGACAAGTGGGAGCCCTTTCGTGAGCTCGTAAAAGGTGGTTACCAACTCCTGATACTCTGTTGCAAGCGGCTCGTCGGTGGGAGCGATAATCTCTTGCTTTTCCAGGTAGCCTCTCACCTGTGCCTCAGTGAAATCGGTCAGTTCTTCACGATGAGAGAATGGCTGGATAGCGGCATTCGTGGGCTGTTCCCAACCACAGGTGACGACCACGACTGGTTGAGGAGAAGCGTTTGCTAATGGGAGCAAGACTTGCTCCCAAAGCCAGCCGTCGAGTTCGGGATCCGTTTCGGCCAGCCGCTCGTAACTATCGAGGAACAGGCACAGGGGACGTTCACTTTCCTCCGCGAGTTCCAAGAGGATGCGAGTCAGTTCAGCGCGTAGATGGAGTTCTCGTTCGCGAAGTTGGGCGTCGACCTGGATGCTCTGGGTGATGCTGGAGACAATTGAAGACCGATCTTTGGCTTCGACACTTTAATGAATCGTGATGTTTGTTCGGTACTCGTCAAAGCTGCGATGATATTCGTCACGTTTGTCTCGGTACTGCTTGAGACTCGGATGAGGGACACACCCTTTGAGGGCGGCTTCGAGGCCCATCAGGATAGCGCGGAAGTCGGGGAGAGACTGGGCAAAGCTGAGTTGGCCAGATTTCCAGCCTAGTTTCGGACCGACGTGTGTGGTGAGATAGGAGATAAGGAAGGTTTTTCCCGTTCCGCTGTTGCCTTTGATCGCCAGGAGGCGAAGTTGGCCTCTTTGAGCAACGTGCAAGAATTGCTCAAAGAGATAGACAATCTGCTCACGGTCAGTGAAGCTATCGAGCGGGTCATGATAGATTTGCTCCATAAGCATCTTGCTCACTTCCGGTGAAGAGGAATCAGCTGGCCTTTTCTCTGAGATGATCTCTTCATCTATGTTCTTGGAAGAGCATTATAACACGAGGGAGGGAACCTGAAAACCGCCAGGAGAAGGCTGGGTGTCTGAATACACTCGAGAAGGCTAATTCAAGGTGTCTTGGCAGGGAGTGAGCTTTTCTCAGAGTTACGAAGTAGAATAAGACTTACCCCACTTGCACTAATTGCTGCCGAAATGAGCATGAAGCCGCTCCCGGACTGTTATCCCCAGCCGTCTTCCGTCGGGCAGTAAGACCTAAGGTTATTTCGGTCTAGACGCACCATGCTGAAAAAGGCTCACTTCCTGGTTTTGAGCACAACTTATGGCTTGCTGTCTTAATCTTGATGGGTGTCATTGGGATTTGCCAAAGGCCCTGCTTATACACCTGCGCTCATAGCGCCCAGCCGCCGCATTTCGGGCCAGATCAGTGCGACCAGCAGCACCACCAGGACCGTGCCAATGCCACCGCCGGCTACCGCGATGACCGGGCCGAAGAACTGCGCCACCAGGCCGGACTCGAAGCCGCCCAGTTCGTTCGATGCGCCGATAAAGATGAAATTGATGGCCGAAATGCGACCAAGCAGGGCATTGGGCGTGCGCGTCATTAACAGCGTGCTGCGAATGACGACGCTGATGTTGTCGAACCCACCCAGCAGAGCGAGCATCAGCAGCGAGAGCCAGAACGAGCGCGCTAGACCAAAGACGATCGTCGCCATGCCAAAGCCGGTCACAGTCAGCAGCAGCGTTCTCCCGGCCCTCTTGAACGGCGGCATATGCGCGATGGCGAACGACATACACAAGGCGCCGAGAGATGGCGCGGCTCGCAGCCAGCCCAGGCCCGCCGGGCCGACGTGCAGGATAGTCTTCGCATAGATGGGCAGCAGCGTGGTAGCGCCGCCCAGCAGTACCGCGAACATATCGAGCGTGATGGAGGCCAGGATGACCTGGGTGCTGCGCAGGAACTTCAAACCCTCTCCCAGCGATTGCAGCGTGGTGGTCTCATGCCTGGGAGCAGCCTGCCTGATCTCTCGCAGGAAGAAGAGCAGGCACACGAAGACCAGGATGACCCCGGCATTGATCGCATACACGAGTGTCGCGCCCCCCAGTACGGCGATCAGCAGACCGCCCAGGGCCGGGCCAAGTACCGAAGCCAGTTGCCCAACGCTGCTATCCCAGGTCGCGGCATTCTCGAAGGCGTTCTCCTCAACGACCTGGGGAACCAGCGTAGAAGCGGCCGGGCTATTGAAGGCAGCCGCGCAGCCATACAGCACCAGGCAGCCGTAGATCAACACCAGCGATCCACGGGTAAAGGATAAGGCCGTCAGACCAAGCGAGACCAGCGCCAGGACGATCTGGGAGAGGATGACGATGTATGTTCGGTTGAAGCGGTCAATGATATGGCCCGCCGGCAAAGAGAGGAGCAGAACGGGGATGACCAGCGCCAACCCGACGCCGCCAAGCACAAGCGCGGAGCCCGTCCGCTCGTAGAGCTCCCAGCCGATGGCGACATCGATCATCTTCTCGCCAAGCCCGGCAATAAAAATACCTATGAGTAAGAGACGGAAACCACTGAAACGTAGCGCCTGGTAGGGATCGTGGGTATCGGACACGCTGCTCCTCTGTTGGATGATGAAAAGAGTATAACATAGCTCCTCGCCCATCCATAGCGAATGGGGCGGGCGCCACATTTTTGCACGAAGCAAGCACGTACCTTGAGATGTTTGTCTTTCGCCGCTCAAATTGTGCATGGGATACGTCGTTTGGTTGCGATTTAAGCTCATCCATGCAAAAATGTAGCACCCACCCGGAAATATCGATTTCCCGCTCTTTTCGTTGAAGAGATTTGCACAATCGAGCCCTGGTCCTACTCCCACACCCCTATTTTCATGTATCCCTTGAGTAAATCACACACGAGGTATGAAACTTAAAATTTCATACCTTGCATCCTCACTATTGTCGTTGTCCTAACCGTTCTCTTCGCCTATTCCTAACCTCCAGCGGAGCAAGTCCGCATTACGCAGGAGCCGGTCGAAAATCTTGCAGCGCAGGCGATACACCTCCCGCACATCACTGAACCCCTGCGGGCAGTAACGCATGATCTCCCTTGGCTTGAAGCCGCAGTGATAGAGCA
>Ga0209648_10004856_pt1 | contig 11435 bp, 8 predicted proteins | sample GraSoi2013_115cm_FD_185830 | JGI IMG/M metagenome (GOLD analysis project Ga0209648, IMG submission 185830) | Grasslands soil microbial communities from the Angelo Coastal Reserve, California, USA - Sample 9_17_2013_115cm (SPAdes) (version 2) | ecosystem: Environmental > Terrestrial > Soil >...
TGCTCAGCTACGGTGAAAACTGCACCGTGCTGGAGCCACCTAAACTGGTTCAACAATTGCGTGCGGTCGCACTGGACTTCCAGAAATATCTTACACCTGATGAGTGAGTGCGATTGCACTCACATGGCATGAGTACAATCTAGATAAACTAAAAACTTTACATCATCTCAGGAGGCGATGAGCTAATGTCCAGTATTGAGCTTACGTGGCTGCTAGATGTTGAGGATGAAGACAGGGGTCAGCAGAATTTATTGGCAGCATACTATCGTGAAGTTGCGAATGGCCCAATGACTGATTACAGGCGTATCTTGCAGAGCGGTAACAAGCAAGGGCAGAACTACTATGTGCATGTGCTTGACGGCATAGGTATATTTCACAAATTGCGTACAGCAGAGATAGTCGAGATAAATGATCTTGAAGAAAGCCTTCTGTTCGCAGCTTACACGATTCATGATATGAACAAAATTCCGCCTTATGGTAGTAGAGGTGTAAAGCTAAGTTATATAGATATCGTGACCACTAAGAATATTCGTACTGAGTTGGATCGTATCGACTTTCGGCGTTTTTTCCCTGAATGGGAAGAATATGTTGAGGATATTCGGCTTCTCGCTCTCCTGCACCAGCACGACAGCGCTCCTCTTGTCGATCTAGATCAACATAACCACGACTACAAGTTGGTTTATGGCAGATTATTAGAACTCGGCAAGCTGATGTACGCGGTAGATAATCTTGATCTTTCTCATACCCTTTCTGAAAACACCTTCAAGGAAAATTTTTTAGCGACCATTAACGCTTTGTCTAAGAGACGATGGTGCTGGGTCACACACAGGCTTGGAGAAAACCGTGCTTTACTGAGCAATATTATTCACAATACCGTTGTTGTGTATCTAAAAGAGCAGTATATACGCAATGATAAGCCTATTATCGCTGATATGCTTTACTACCCTGACGGTGTCGCATACCTTCTTCCAGAGCGTGAAACATTTACGTGGGATGATAATGATAATGAAGAAGTTGCCAAGCGACTTGCTCAGACCATTGCGGATAAGAAGAGAAGCGGCCTTTACCAGTTCATCAAGCTAAATCAATTAGGGATTAAGGTTGCCCAAGCAGCTATAGACAGCGGAGCCAGCTATACGGATATTATGTACGTTATCCGTAAAACCGTTGACCGTAAACCTTACAAAAGTGGCTGGCATAATAAGTATATTGAACGGCTACGCCCTGATATAGAAGCCGCTACTAGCAATACCGATCCATCTATTGCTGCCCTGGCAAATACTTTGCTCACTGATAACCAACCCCTGGTACCTCTTGAACAAGTATTGCTCAAGCGCGGTGAATTGGCGTTGGCATATCGCAATCTCTTAGAAGATCACCTTCAAAGTAAGCTCAAAAAGGTACACCAACATGATGCCTGGACACATGTATATAGCCTGCTTAACTTACCTGTCGAACGGTATGCTCTGTACAACCAAGTTAACCACTACCGACGTGGTTACTTTATTGCCCGTGATTGTACAGACGAGCTAGATATCCTCTTCGACCGCTTCATGGCCGATTTAACTCTTCTGACCGGCGAACAAGTTGCCTCTTCTGTACAGAGTGAAGATTACCAGGATTATCTTGCGCTTAATCTCGAAATTGGGGGTACCAGGAATACACGTAATTTCGTGGCGCATCTACAACGTTATAGCAAGGCACAGCATAAGCAATGCTGTGCCTGTAGCTCACCACTTAAATCAGTAGAACTAATGGATTCTGAGGTACCGAAAAGCATCGGGGTCCAAGTATTCAGTAATCGGCTTCAGGGAGGTGACAGAGATCCTAAGAGAAATGTTTGTCCAATTTGCAGGACACAGTTCATTCTCGAAAAATTAACGTGTATTTCCTACGATAGGAAAGGTAAACAAAAAACGCGGAACGGTGAGAAGAAAAATAGGGAACTGTATACGAGCTTTTATCTCCATCTCTATCCTTACGCCTTTTTCACCGGGCCCTACCTGGATGCTCTCTATTCCACGCTGAAAAATGTTTGTCACGAGGATAACCAATGTTTTTTTCTAAACACCAGGCGATACTTCGAGCGTTGGGAAGAGCAGTTTGAACATAGTTTGGGAACTGAAGTTGTGAAGCAAGCGCAACAGATAGCAGGTGCGGATGATGGGGAATTTGGAGTTTATCCTACCAAAGTCAATGGTATCAATGTACCGAATTTTAGTGAGGCTGTCTCTAATACTCCTACCTTGCCACTTAATGCTAAAGGTGAAAACTATATTCAACAATTCATCTTCGCACTTACTCACGCGTTGATGATAGCCGATTTCTTTGGTTGCCGCGTTGCGATGTCGCGCACTCCTGTACCCCTGCTCACCAATGACTACATGGCGGAACATGCACTGGTATTTTTCGTTGATGGGGTGCCACTTTCTCTGCGGTGGTTATTGCCAACCAATGAGTATCACAGCATAGAGACCTATAGAGATCGTAAAGAGCAGGACGGCGGTCATGAATATACCCAACGCAAGGCTCATTGGAATAACGAGCAACCTGATGAACAGGGCTATGCTGCCTACGAAAACGTCACCAGGCGATTGGCTACATTATACGAAATATCCCGTAGGCTCAGTCTGGGCTACGATGAGGGTGAAGAGACATTTCTTGAAATAGCTAGCGCCCTCGCGGATGATCCCCTTTCCGTTTACCACATCGTTGATCTGGCTATTGAAAAGAAGTTGAAAGAGGCGAGTAGCAAGCGCAGGCAGAGCAAGGAAGCCAAAGCTCAGAAGGGACTGAAAACGGGTAAAGTTATTTCTCCTGAATACCTGGCTCTTCACTTGAGCAAGCGCATCGCGCCGCTACTGGCCGAAATCGTAAAGGAGTAAACATCATGGAACCATTGAAACAGATGGCAACCCTGGCTGCGGATGCACATATCAAGGGACGCTCATTTAGGCGGAATTCCATCCTTAAACCACTCGATATCATTTTGGAGAATCTGGAGCGCGAGCCAAAAGAGGATGTCCGCGACCTGGTACGACGAGCATCTGAACGACAGATATTTGACCATATTGATGCTATAACTGAGGCGAAATACAAACCAGGACTGGCGAAGCGGGAACAAAAGATGGACCAGATCCGCTCATACGTCGATTTATTCTTCGATGGTATCCTTACCCGGGTGCATCGCGGCGATGTGAATCGCCTGCTACAGCGAGGTAAGCTGATGCGAAGTGCATACCTGGTTTATTATCGTGATGCCGCGCCAGTACAGTTAAAAGAGCAAATCGATACTGAGCAGGTAGAAGAGGCCCAACAAAAGTCGCTGGAGTCAGATGAATAGTCTAGAGAAAGTCATCGAAGGAGAGAGAAAAATATGAGCGCATTCGAAAACTATAAGCAGCACTTACTAGGTGAATATAGCAACCTTCCGAAGGGTTACTATGTTACATTGTTCATCATTCGCAAAACCGAGTCGGAGACGATATTTCGTACCGAAGGCAGCGGTGAAGAGCTTGTGAAAGAAACCGTGAGTGCAGGTTTGGTTGATACCACGCCTATCCGTCGTGTCGTCATTAGCAAACGCAAACAAACGGCAGTTGAGCGGCGCAAGGGGCGCGAATTCTTGCATAAGCATGAGCTATTGAAGCTCAACAAAGAGGGGAAAATTTGTATGCTCAACACCAATGCCCCTTGCGAGAAGTGCATTGATTGCTATCTGTATGGCTTTGCTGCTGGCGGCAATGGAGCGCAAAAGAGTAGGGTATTCACTGATGATGCGTATTCCCTCGGCTCTGCGGCTCAGATTGCTGCCAAACGAACCTTTAATGCCACCTTCGATAACGGTACAATGCGCAATCCTGAAACGGGTGAAGCCAGCAGGAGCATCAACAGGGACGAGTATGTACGTCCCCAGGCTCATTTTCTGGATATCGAAACGCTCAAAGACGTGACCCTGACTGAATTACACTACGTGATCGGTAATATTATGCGTAGCGATCGTTATGGAGCGATCTCCAGCAGAATAGGCAAAGTCAAGAATGAAATTGTAGCAGTGGCTTTTAGCGACTGTGAGTTATTTAGTAACCTTGAATTGACACAGCAGGTCTACGATCAACTCAAACCTGAAGACGATGATGAGTTACCCTTTCCACTTGATGACCAGGTAGTCAATGACGCAACATTATCCGCCATTGAAAGATTACTGGTCGGCACATTTAGTCAGAAACCAATACTGCTTACAGGAGAGCAGTTAGAAGCAGAACTGAACGGGGTGGCAAAACTTTACTACGAACAAACAGGTCTGGTAGAAGCTCTCAAGGCGTTGAGTGATTACTATGACAAAAAGGCATTGAGCCATAGTCATGACAAATAGGGGGAGCTATGCACATCTACCCTGCAATCCTGTATCTCTGTGAACATACATTTTTTGCGAGCCGTGAGATTGACCCACTCTACGCAAGCGAACCTTTGATTGGCAATTACGCTCTTACCTATGCGCTTGGGCTATGTAATGCACCGTATCGTTGGAGAGGTGGCCCTCGCTATAAAGAGGATCTCCAACCTCTCAATGAACAGGGATTATATATCACGCCTGCTGGTTTTAGCAGTTTGCGTATGGCCCTCACCAGATTTAATGGTCAGATAGATAGCTATTACTTTCGATTCGCTCAAAACGCTATCACTCCCGTCCGCGAAGACGGCAAGGTTAAAGCAGTCAACTTTCCACAAAGTGGTCGTATTCGTATGTTAGGGCTGGGAAGCAAGGCTTATTTTTACCTGCTCGATCGTGACCACCTTATCGCTGAAGGCAAGGGTCCCCGGCTCTTGCCTTACATCCGACTCGGAAAATTCATGAGTAAGGCCCGTATAGAATGGCAGAAAGGGATTACGCCACAATTGGTTCAAATTGACCGGGCGAAAGTGAGTAGTTTGCTGAACGCTGCTGATTTAGAGGACACATCAGAGCTGCTCGTGTATTCCTCCTTCAATATCCATCCAGCTCCTATACTGCGTGACGTGCAGATGAGCGGCCAATTCTGGCAGCTAGATAAGGATACCTTTTTACCTGTAAAAATGCGGTATGGAGTTGAGAAGTTATGATTGAGCTTGAGCTTGCGCCTCACTACGAGAAATTGGCCGATCCACATGCTGAAGACTATACACGTATTGCCGATGCGTTGGGTGACCCGCCTCTTTATCATCAATGGCGCACATACAACGAAAAAACGGCTGATATTATTGTAAATAGCTATAACACAGGCACAGGCAAGACGAAAGCCGCACTCTTACGTTTATTAGACCTGGACACAGCATATAGAGAAAATAGGTATGTAAACGCAAATATGCTTTTTATCGCGCCAACAAATGAATTGCTGCGTCAACATGAAGAGGATGTGGGATGTTTCATCAAACGAAACAAGTTATCACATATTGTGTTGCGTCTCGACGCCGCAACAATCAAATCATTGGGGCATCAGCATTTGAGTGAGAAATTTACTCGCCAGGGCGACCGCCTCCATCAAATGCTACAAGACCCCAAGTCTGTATTGAAAGATAGCGATGGACATTATATAGAAGGCCACCATCCCTATGTACTGGTGGTTAATCCTGACATCTTTTACTATGCGCTCTATGGTTTAGGTAATCCCCACGATCAAAGAGTTCTTTTCAGGAACTTTGTTACAAACTTTAATTACATCATAGTAGACGAGTTCCATTATTACAATTCCAAACAACTCGCTAACTTTCTTTTCTTTCTAACACTTTCTCGCGAATGGGGATTTTTCACTAAAGGACGCAGAGTGTGTTTACTTACAGCAACACCTGCTGAGCAGGTCAGGCATTATCTGAATCAGCTTCAGCTCCAGATTGCCTATATTGAGCCAGGTGATGAACCTTCTGATTTACAGACCACCCCTACACTTGCTCCAGTACATTTGCACCTCTATAGTGCCGAGGCACTCGAAAATGGACTTGTTAGCCTGGCATCCCAGGCAAAAGCGACGGTATCAGACTGGCTAAGAGAACAGCGACATGGAGCCTTCATCAGCAGCGCTTTGTGGCGAATCAATCAACTCTACCATGAATACGGCGGCAAAAATAACAAAGCACTTGGTCGCCTGACTGGCGCAGAACAAACTCTGTGGCGCGAACAAAATAAACTTGCTGATTTGCTGATGGCTACGCCAACGGTAGATATTGGCTATAACTTCACACGATCGGGAAAAGCAAGACAAAGTATCGACTTTCTTTTCTTCGACGCGCGAAGCTCTGATGAGTTTATTCAGAGGCTGGGAAGAGCGGGGCGAGTTTTGGGCAAGCAGGAGTACAACATATCCAGTGATGTCTGGGCAGTAGTACCTGATAGCCTGTTAACAGAACTAAACAAACTTACCACGAAAACGCTGGAGAGAAGAGAACTGAATAAACTCGTCAACGCGGCTCTCCCACAAAAGAATGGCATGTATACTTATATTAGCAGTGGAGCAATCGCAGAAGCTTTTCTACCACTTTATAACGTAAAGAGGTCGCTTCCTACCGACCAGAAAGAAAGTGCAGAGCGATTGTATGAAACAGTGGTACGGGTTTATGGAGCCGGGAACCCCCTAAGTTTCAAGACTTTAGTATGCAATACACGTCGATACCTGAAAATCAAAGCTCAACTTCCCGATTTACTTCGTGAAGCCAGTAAACCACAGGCCACTTTCGGACGTGCTAGCGTTATCATTCGTACAATGGATGAGCAACCTGACGCCGATCTTGACGTGCTAGACACGATTGATGATGCGATAGTACAAAAAGCAGTACAGGTAATACGAAAAAAGTCCACTCAGAACGCCATATTGAAACGTCAAGCTGAGATAGAAGAATACTACGTCGCACACGCTCGTTTCAACTTTCGTGATAATTTCCAGCCGCCACTTGCGCTGGCTCATGATCCATCCGGTTTTTTAGCTACTTCAGAATATACTATCTACTCAGCTCTGCATATCGCGCAAAATTATATTGCTGACTGGTTTGGTATCGATCAGCTGCAATGGGACGAGTTCTTCGAAAAAAGAGAAGAAGTCTTCGATAAGCAAGCGCAATTATATTGTGAGATCAGAGGACCGCTCGAACAACGCCTCAATATCTATTTCCGGCTTAACCACTCAGGGCTAACAAAGAAACAATGGGAGGCACATTACTGTAGCAAATTAGCAGCAACGCACGGTTTCCGATTATATTCTGATGATGGCTCAGTTTCGGGCGAACTCAACAATATTTTTACACAAAACTACATTACGTTTTATGCAATACCCGCTACTGGACCAGAAGCGCTCGCATTGACAAAACTGCGTAAAACCGCCTCGCTTTTTACCAATATGTTGAAGGTTGACTTTGGGAGTGAAGGTGAACAGGAGTACATCATGGTTGTAGGCTCGGCGGCCCTGCTTGTCTCGTATGAAAAAAGTGTTATCCGCGCGAAACATGCGGTTCAACGCGCATCTACTCGTGGTAGTCACATCTTTGATTGGATGGAGGAAACATGAAAGACCTGCTCTATTCCATCATCCTGGAACTGTGCGCGATCAACACTACCACAATACCGGCGCACCGGGGAGATCATACGCACGCGCTCTTCCTTGACCTCGTCAGGCAGGTTGACCCTGAACTCTCCGGTCGCTTGCACGATGAACCGGAATACCGGCCTTTCACGGTGTCTGTATTGCATGGGGCAAATGTACGCGACAGCATGCAAGTATTACAGGCTGGACAGGTCTATCGTCTACGCCTTACCTTGCTCGATAGTGGTCATCTATGGCAGCGTCTCAGCGCTCACTTTCTCGAAACCAGCGCATTGACTCTGCGCCTGGATAGGGCGCAGCTACAGCTCACTCGTGTAATTTCCACGCCTTCAGCTGACTCCACCGGCTGGGCCGGATACACCGATTGGCAGACATTAGCCTGTACCCCGCCCCGCAACCTTATCACGATGCATTTTGCCAGTCCGTGTGCGTTTAGCATGGGAAACAGGCGGTTCGCGCTATTTCCCGAACCAGTACTCCTCTGGGAGAGCCTCATACGGAGTTGGAATCGCTATGCGCCTACAGTTTTACAGATGGACAAAGCGGTTCTACGCGAATTTGTCGAGCAGCAGGTACTGGTGAGCGACTACGAACTACATACCACCAGAGCTATCTTTGCAACACACCCCCAGAAAGGTTTTCTAGGAACCTGCACCTATCAGATCAAAACAGGGGACGGTTATGCGCTACAACTTGCAACCCTCGCCGAGTTTGCTCGTTATGCCGGAGTGGGTTCAAAAACGACGAGTGGCATGGGCCAGACCCGCCTGGAGAAATCCGAAGACAAATCCCATGAAGAGCAAGTAATGCGAGAGGCGCAGGTGTGACGACATTGAGCATAGCCTCTCGCTTCACAATTTACGCTCAAAGAACCATTTTGACGATTGACTGCCATTCCAGAATGACCTATACTACTCACGTATTCAGACCCTCTCGCAACAAATCCCTTGAGCTGGCCTCTAATGACCACTCAAATAACCGCCGTTGCCATGAGGGGTATCGCGCCTGAGCGATTGAAAGATGCCATGTCTACTGCTGTCCCAGCACAGAAAGAGCAAAGTTGCCATGAGGGGTATCGCGCCTGAGCGATTGAAAGCTTAGCCAGGCACACTTCGATGAAGTTGCACATGGTCGTTGCCATGAGGGGTATCGCGCCTGAGCGATTGAAAGACGTCCATCTCAATACACCCTCTGCGAATCACTCACGTTGCCATGAGGGGTATCGCGCCTGAGCGATTGAAAGGACTCATAAATAGTCGCCGTGTCACCGGCCATTGACACTCGTGCATCTCATGATGCATTCTATACTGGGAGGTGAACTCTCATCATGTCTATCATACTAACGTCGCCAGCATGCAGCATCCAGGACCGTGTTTGGTGGAGGTGCTACGATGCGTTGCACAGCTTATTCATCCCGAGCAGTTCTCTGGTGCCCTGCCCGATTACTGCTCAGGGACCGTCTAAGTAGAGACGAGGAAGCACAGACCATGCGACTCCCACGAATTGAAGTTCGAACAGCACCACGTTCACCATTGATGAGAGGTGGGTTGACATGCTGCTGACGCTTCCCAGAATTGTGCTCGCTGGTGCGTCCAGTGGGGCCGGCAAAACCACCATGACGACGGCGTTCATCGCGCATGTGCGTGCGCGAGGCATCCAGGTGCAGCCCTTCAAAGTTGGACCGGACTATATCGATCCGTCCCATCTCGCCCTGGCCGCAGCCCGGCCCTGCTACAACCTGGATACCTGGATGCTGCCACCCGGCCGTATGCTGGACGTATTTTGTAGGGCTGCTGCCTCTGCTGAGATCGCCGTGATCGAGGGGATGATGGGACTCTATGATGGCGAGCGTAGCACCAGCGGCGTAGGCAGTACTGCCCAGGTTGCCAAGCTCCTCCAGGCACCGGTCGTGCTGGTCATCGATGCGGGGGCGATGGCGCGGAGTGCAGCCGCGGTGGTGCTGGGGTTTCAGCAGCTCGATCCAGAGGTCCGCATCGCGGGAGTGATTGCCAATCGCGTTGGCGGAGCCGGGCATGCTCGCCTGTTACAAGAGGCCATCGAGTCAGAAACCGGCATCCCCCTGCTGGGATATTTTCGTCACTCCCAGGGCAACCTGGTGCCCGAGCGGCACCTGGGCCTAATACCGGCTGCTGAACGCGTCGTCGGTACCGAGCAGCTTACCCTGCTTGGACAGCAGTTTGGCCAAACGTGTGACAGCGAAAAACTCCTCGCCCTTGCCCGCGGGGCTCCCCCCATCCAGCAGAACTCCAGGGACCCTTTTCCCCCGATGGAAACGACGGGCGAACACGTAAGAATCGCTCTTGCCCAGGATGAAGCGTTCAACTTCTACTACCCGGATACACTGGACTTACTGCGGCTTGCTGGTGCGGAGTTGGTCCCCTTTAGCCCCGTGCATGACAGCGTGTTACCCGAGCATATAGCCGGTATCTATATCGGCGGTGGGTTTCCGGAGGAGTACGCCCATCGCCTCTCAGCAAATGAGCGCATGCGCGCAGCTCTTGCACGGCTCCTGCAGAAGGGTATGCCCTGCTATGCGGAATGTGGCGGATTGATGTACCTCTGCCTATCCATCCGCATTGCATCAGGAGAAGAGCTTCCTATGGTAGGCGCCATTGCCAGACAAAGCGTCATGAGCAGTGGCCCAGGGGGATTCGTGCTAGGGTACCGCGAGGCCACCGCTTTGCGCGATACGCTCCTGACGCGCCGGGGGGAAGTGGTGCGCGGGCATGAATTTCACTACTCTCGCCTGAATGCTCCCCTGGCACGAGAAGAGGCTGCCTATGAATTTACTGCTCGTGGACAGGTAGAAGGATTTGCTCACGACAACTTCCTGGCAAGCTATCTGCACCTGTCATTTAGCGGGTTCCCTCCGGCGGCTGGGCGGTTTGTCACCGCCGCAAAATCATGGCTGTCGCGGATAGCAAGTGAGCAGTAGTCAATCCAGTGTCAAAACGCAAAGAGGGAGCAAGCGATAGCATGAAGCCGAACGAGCAGAGGACCATGGGAAAAGCTGCACTGGCGGAAGGGGCTGCGGTGTTGGTTGCACTTGGGTTCGACCTCCTGGGTGAGCCGCCTGCGGCCTGGCACCCGGTTGTCTGGTCCGGCAAACTCATATGGCGCCTGGAACGGGCCGCTCCCCAGGGCCACGTTCCTCAGTTGCTGTACGGCCTGGCAATGCTGGCGCTGGCTGCTCCCGCTGCCACCCTTCCGGCAGCGACCGCCCACCGGCTAGCAAAGCGGGTACAGCTCGAAGCGATACAGCGCGGCCATGCCTACGGCGGCCTCATCCTGTATGCGTTGATCGAGGGCGGTGGTCTCAAACCCTGTTTTGCCTTGCGCATGCTGGCCGAGGCAGGACGTTCGGTACGGCTGTCCCTCGAGCAAGGGGACTTGCTCGCTGCACGGCATGCGCTGCAAAGCCTGGTCAGCCGGGAGCGCTCCCAACTGACCGCCGAGCTGGCGGGGGCGGCTGTTATCGAGTCACTGGCCGAGAATCTGAGCGACTCGATCGTGGCGCCGCTCCTGTATTACACGCTGTCTGGCTTACCCGCTGCAGCGGCGTACCGCCTGTTCAACACCTTTGACGCGATGGTGGGCTATCATGGTCAGTACGAATACCTGGGTAAAGCAGCAGCCCGGCTGGACGATGCGCTGAACCTGCTTCCGGCCAGGCTGACCGCCCTGCTGATTATTGCCCTCGCCCCGCTCTTCGGCGGCGATCGGCGCAAAGCCTGGCACATCTGGCGGCGCGACGCAGGCAGGACACTCAGTCCTAACGCCGGGCATCCGATGGCCGCTGCTGCTGGCGCGCTCGGCGTGCAATTCGAGAAGGTCGGCCATTAC
>Ga0209648_10004858_pt1 | contig 11434 bp, 9 predicted proteins | sample GraSoi2013_115cm_FD_185830 | JGI IMG/M metagenome (GOLD analysis project Ga0209648, IMG submission 185830) | Grasslands soil microbial communities from the Angelo Coastal Reserve, California, USA - Sample 9_17_2013_115cm (SPAdes) (version 2) | ecosystem: Environmental > Terrestrial > Soil >...
TACTTCCTGGAGATGAACACGCGCCTGCAGGTCGAGCATGCGGTGACGGAAATGGTGTACGGTGTGGACATCGTGCGTGAGCAACTGCGGGTCGCAATGGGTCAGCCGCTGCGGATCCATGCGGGCACGCTCCAGCCGCGCGGGCATGCGATCGAGTGTCGCATCACGGCCGAGGATCCGTTCAACGACTTCCTGCCGACGACCGGCGTGGTGCGCCACCTGGGGGTCCCGGGCGGCCCGGGTGTGCGCTGGGACGGGGGCGTGGACGCAGGAAACGAGGTGACGCTCCACTACGATCCCCTGATCGCCAAGCTGATCGTGTGGGGCGAAACGCGTGGCGTGGCGCTCGAGCGCATGCGGCGCGCTCTGCAGGAGCTCGTCATCGTGGGCATCCCGTCCTCGCAGGCGTTCCACTTGCGCGTCATGGACGACGCCGAGTTCCAGCGGGGCGATGTGGACATCACGTATTTGGACCGCGCGGGCCCGCGGCTGTTGGCCGGTGGGCTGCGCCCCGAGCTCGCTCCGCCGCTCGCGGTCGTGGCCGCGCTCCTCGCCGAGGAGCGCCGTGCCGCCGCGGCTGCCACCGCGCCCAGTGCCGACGCCGTGCCCGAGCTCCGCGTTGGGCCTTCGGCCTGGGTGCTCGCGGCGCGGCGCGAGAGCGTGGGCGCGTGAGTGACGTCGTGGCGATCACGGCCATCGCCGCGGGCGGAGACGGCGTTGGCCGCCTTGCCGACGGGCGCGCCGTGTTCGTGCCACGCACCGCGCCCGGGGAGCGGGTGCGGTTGCGCGAGGGCGTGCGGCTGCACAAGAGCTTTGCCCGCGCCCACGTGGCGGAGATCGTCGCCCCCGCCGGCGCGCGGGTGATCCCGCCGTGTCCCCACTACCTCCAGGACCACTGCGGCGGCTGCCAGCTCCAGCACCTCGCGTACGAGACACAGCTCGGCGCCAAGCGGGCCATCGTCGGGGAGGCGCTACGCCGCATCGCCAAGCTCGAGCTCCCCGACCCCGAGATCGTCGAAGCCGTGGAGGAGTGGCGGTACCGGACCAAGGTGACGATGGTCGTGAAGGGCGGGCCGGGCGGCGCGCGCGTGGTGGGGCTCCACCCCTACGACCATGCCACGCAGGTGTTCCCGCTCAGCGACTGCCACATCGCCGACTTTCGCCTCATGGCCCTGTGGCGCGAACTGCGGCAGCATCTCGGTCTGCTTCCGCCGCGGCTCACCCAGCTCACGTTGCGCCTCGACCGCGAGGGGCGGCGTCACGTGATTGCCGAATCCGCGGGAGACCCGTGGCACGCCGCCGCGGCGCTCCGCGCCGCCTTGCCAGACCGCGATGGGGTGATCTGCTGGTGGCGCCCGGTTGACGGAGCGGCCCGCGTGGTGGCGGGGCCGGTGACCGGCTTCCCCGCGACCGCGTTCGAGCAGCTGAACCCGGAGATGGCGGCCTTGGCACGCCGCTGGGCGGTGGACCAGCTGGGCGACGTCCGCCACGCCGTGGTGTGGGATCTGTATGGCGGGATCGGCGACACGGCGGTCGAGCTCGCCGCGCGTGGCGCCCAGGTCGTGAGCGTGGACGCGGACGAGGCGGCGATCGACTGGGCCCGTCAGCGCACCGCGCCGCGCCCGGTGCGTTTCATCGCGGCGCGCGCCGAGGACGTGCTCCCGACGTTGCCCGAGCCGAGCGCGGTCGTGGCCCAGCCGCCGCGCGCCGGGCTGCACTGGAACATCACCCTGCGGCTGACGGCGCAACCCGTGACGCGCTTCGCCTACATCGCGTACGATCCCGCGACGCTCGCCCGCGACCTGCACCGGTTGAGCGCCAACTACCGCGTGGCCGCCGTGCGCGCGTTCGATCTCTTTCCGCAGACGGCACAGGTCGCGACCGTCGCCGTGCTCGAGGGCGCGTGAAATACTCCGTTCGCATCGGCGAGCACGCGCACGAGGTCGAGGTGGACGGCAGCCACGTGACCCTCGACGGGGTCGAGCTCGAGGCTGATCTCGCCGCCCTTCCTGGGACGTCGCTCTATCACCTGTTGCTCGGCGGCGCGTCCTGGACGGTGGCGGCCGAACCGCTCGACGATGTGGGGCGGTGGGCGTTGGGCGTGATGGGTGAGCGCGTCGCAGTCGAGGTCGTCGCGGCGGGGGCCCGCGCGGTTCAGCCGCTCGCCGGCGCCGGCCGGACACCGCCCTTGAGTGCGACGATGCGGGCGCCGATGCCGGGCCTCGTGGTGCGCGTCCACGCGGCCCCCGGCCAGCGCGTCGAGGCGGGAGCGGGCCTCGTGGTCGTCGAGGCGATGAAGATGGAGAACGAGCTTCGCGCCCCGCACGCCGGAGCGGTCGAGACCGTTCATGTCGCGGTCGGGCAGACGGTCGAGAAGGGCGCGCCGCTCGTGACGCTCGCGAACCCCGAGCCTCAACCCGGCGCATCGCCGCCGTCCACGAGCGCGCCCTAGCTGACCCAGCGGTAGGTGTCGCGCGCCACGGGCGTCGACATCCCTTCGTCTATTGGGGCGCGCTCCCCGAGGGCACATCCCCAGTGCCGCCGACCGCGCGCGTCCTCACCGCTCGGAGCGCGTCCAGATCACCACCGTGCCGCACACGTTGTCGGCTTTCAGGAACTCGAGCGGCGTCTCGCTGAGGGTGCGATAGATCTCGATCCCGGTGATCCCCACGGCGGGCATGTCGAGGCTCGTGGAGAACGTCGCCGGGAAGCCGTCGACCACGAAGTCGGGCCGGCACTGCGCCGGTGCCCGGGCCATGCGGATGCCGCAGCGCGCGGCGCCGCGACACAGCACCACGACGCCGGGAACGTCGCGTAGCACGTCCCCGAGGCTGCGCGCGTTGGTGCGCTCGATTTGCGCTTGCGTGACGAAGGAGCCGCGGCCCCCTGCGCGACGCAGCTCGAAGCCCCGGCGGCGCCGCTCGGCAAAGCTAGGTGTGCGCTCGACGGTGACCGGGTCGAGTTGTACCGGCAGGGGCTCCAGTTCGAAAACCCGGCTCTGCACCTCCCCGGACGCGAGTTCGACGACCGATGAGGTCGCCGAGTAACCGAGGGCTCGAACCTGCACGACGTAGGATCCTGGAGGCAGGCTGTCGTGCGCGAACCGCCCCTGATCGTCGGAGGTTGCTGTGCGGCGCGTCCCGAGGAGCGCGGCCTGAGCGTTGCGGATCGGTGCTTGGGATTTCCGGTCGACGGCGTGGCCGACGAGCGTAGCGCCCGGCCGTTGACCTGCGACGGGGCGTGCCAGTCCCGCACTGATGAGGCCCACACCGAGGAGCGCGGCCGCCCACGGGGCGCGGACGCGATCGCACGAATTGGCCACGGGGTGAGGTGAGGAGGGCATGTTTGTGATATACGCCCGGTGCCCCGCCAGCGAAAGTCGGCTCGAGGCGACCGCGCTCTGCCCTTGACGCGGGTTGCCGCAAACCGTATTACAAAGATCGACAAGCCTTACTGCAGACACCGAAGTTCCGAACTCGTGCGCCACCGTCACCGTCCGAGCTCGATGCCGTCACGCGCCGCCCTGATCGAAAAAATGCGACTGTCTCGCTCCCGGCGCGCCACGCGCGCGGGCGCTTGCGCGCCTCCATCCACTCGAGTCTCTCCTCGTTCCGCTCCCGACGTGCTCGACCGCTTGACCGCTCACCTGAGGATCGTGCGTATGCCCCAGCTCCGTGGTCTGCAGTGGCGTGGTCCGACCCTGTCCGCGGCGCTACTGTGCGCGCTCGTGCCCGCCGTGTGGGCGCAGGAGGCGGTGATCCGAGGCCGCGTGTCAGACGACCGCGGCGAGTTCCTGCCGACCGCGGCGGTGGAAGTCGCGGAGCTCGGCCTGGGCGCGTATGCCGGAGCCGACGGACGCTACGTCCTCACCATCCCGGCCCCGCGCGTCTCGGGGCAACTCGTCACCCTACGCGTGCGCTTGATCGGGCACAAGGCGGCCACGCGGCGGATCACGCTCAGCCCGGGGGAGCAGACGCAGGATTTCAGCCTCGCGACCGACGTGAACCAGCTCGAAACCGTGGTCGTGACGGGCGTGTCGCAAGCGACCGAGCAAGTGAAGGTGCCGTTCAGCGTCACGCGGATCGACGCATCGGCCCTGCTCGTTCCGGCGACCGATCCGCTGCGGGAGCTCCAGGGCAAGATCCCGGCGAACATCGTCTCGAGCAGCGGGCGCCCGGGCGGGCAGCCCGCGGTGTTGTTACGCGGTCCCACATCCCTGAACGCCCAGGGGCGGAGCCAGGATCCGCTCTACATCGTGGACGGGGTCATCATCAACGGCGCGCTGCCCGACCTCAACCCGAACGACATCGCGAGCGTCGAGGTGGTGAAGGGCGCCGCGGGCGCGTCGCTGTATGGTGCTCGCGCCGGCAACGGGGTCATCAACATCACCACGAAGTCCGCATCGGCCGCGACCGAAGGTGTCCAGTTCGGCATCCGGAGCGAAGCGGGCGTGGGCGACATTGAGCGCGACTTCGGCCTCGCGCAGTACCACGCGCTCCTGATGGATGACCGCGGCCAGCAGTTCTGCCGCGCCGTCACGGGGCAACCCGCCTGCGCGCAAACCTTCAACTACCTGTTCGAGCAGGCGCGGGTGAACAACACCCCAACCGATTACGCGGGTCCCCCGCCGAGCTTCGCCATTGATCCTGGGGCGGCCACGCCCCAGGGTGCGTTGCGACAGCGTTTTAACCTCACTCCCTGGCCCGGCCAGACGTACAACGCTGTGCGGCAAGTGGTGCAGAATCAGTTGTATTCCCAGAACGATGTCGACCTGACCGGCCACTACGGCGGCTCGCGCTTTTACGCGAGCTACTCGAACTTGACCGACCGGGGTGCGATCCGCTTCCTGCAGGGGTTTGTGCGGAACTCGTTCCGCGCGAACCTGGACCAGGCCATCGGGTCGCAGGTGACCCTGGCCCTCCGGACCTACTACAGCCGCGACACGCAAGACGGCCTCAACCAAGAAGACGGCGGCCGCTCCTTCTTCCGGCTGACGCGCGTGCCGGGGGTCGTGAACGTGCTGCAGCGGGATACGTTGGGGCGCCTCTATATCCGGCCGAACTTGCAGAACGGTGGCGGCCAGAACGAGAACCCGCTGTACTGGCTCGAAAACACGACCCGCTCGGACGTTGCCAACCGCTTCATCGGCGGCGCGACGCTGCAGTACGCCCCCGTGGACTGGATGACCCTCGAGGGCAATTTCAGCTACGACTTGCGCCGCATCTCGGTCGAGCAGTTTCGCGATAAAGGGTTCCGCTCCACCACCGCGAACCCCGCACTGAACAACGGGGTGACCTATCGCTTCGGCACCAACCAGGAGTCGATCAACACCAGCGTGAACGCGACGTTTCGGCACAGTTTCGGGCCCGAGCTCCTGACCCACTACAGCCTGCGGTACCTGTATGAGCAGCGGGACAGCCTCGACAACACGGGGACGGGCGACTTCCTCGCGTTCAAGGGGATCCGGGCCCTCGACAACGCGACCGCGGACAAGGTGATCGGCTCGTGGAACCAGAGCGTCCGCCAGATCGGCCTGTTTGCGGGCGCGGGGATCGAGTACAAAGGGCGCTACATCCTGGACGGCTTGGTGCGGCGCGACGGCAGCTCGTTATTCGGTTCCGATCGCCGATGGGCGACCTTCGGCCGCGTGTCGGCGGCCTGGCGCGCGGCGCAGGAGCCGTGGTGGTTCATCCCGCAGGTGACGGAACTGAAGCTGCGAGGTTCCTACGGCACGGCCGGTGGCTCCCCCGCCTTCTACGCGCAATTTGAAACCTTCACGATCGGTTCGGGCGGTGTGCCGGTGCCGCTGTTCCTGGGGAACAAGAGTCTCGGGCCTGAGCTTCACAAGGAGCTCGAGCTTGGGGCCGATATCGAGGTGCTGGGCCGGTTCGGCCTGTCCGCGACCTACGCCCGCTCGCACATCCGAGACCAGATCCTGCCCGTCCCGGTGAGCACGTCCACCGGCTATCTCAAGCAGTGGCAGAACGCGGGCGAGCTCTTGAACATCACGCACGAACTCACCATCACCCTCCCCTTCGTGCAGGCGAAGGATGTGTCCTGGACGATGGGCCTCTCCTACAACCACAACCGGTCGTTCATCGCGCGGCTCGATCCCCAGCCGTTCTTCTATGGTGCGACGCTGCAGGCCACGGACCAGATCTACCAAGCCCGCACGGGGGAGCAGATCGGTACGTTCTACGGGCGCGCCTTCGTCACAAGCTGCTCGCAGTTGCCGGCACCGTTCAACGCCCAGTGTGGCGGACCCACCGGCGCGTTCCAGGTGAACGATCAGGGGTTCCTCGTCTGGGTCGGCCAGGGGAACAACCCCACCATGGGCATCACGAACAATCTCTGGCAGACCCAGCTTCCCGCGACGCAGGCGCCGTGGGGGGTTGCCATGAATTGGGGGATGCCGATCGTCCTGCGGGGGGCTGGGGTGACGGGTCAGAGCGCGCAGATCGTGGCGCTCGGCAACGCGCTCCCCGACTTCCGGTTTGCGATCACGCAGAGCGTCTCCTGGAGGCGGGTCACGGTCTATGGGCTCCTCGACGCCGCGATCGGCCAGAGCGTGTGGAACCAGGGGTTCCATTGGGCGCACCTCGATTTCCTGTCCAAGGACAACGACCAAGCTGGGCGGTCGGTGCAGAGCGCCAAGCCGATCGGCTATTACTGGCGTGCCGCTCCCCCAGACAACATCGGAACCGGCGGCCTGTACGACATCCTCGGCCCCAACAACTTCTCGGTCGAGAAGGCGAGCTACGCCAAGCTGCGCGAGCTCCTGGTGTCGTACCGCATTGGGCCGATCAGCGGCGTCGGCGACTGGGTCGTGAGCCTCGTGGGCCGCAATGTGGCGACGATCACGAAGTACCGCGGGTTCGATCCGGAGGTCGGGATCGGATCCGGGGCCGGACAGGGTGGCCAGCTGAATTCCGGCGCCTTGAACGCGGTCGACGCGTTTACGTTCCCGAACCTCCGCACCTTTACGGTGGGAGTGTCCACGAAATTCTAGTCGAGGTCGGCCTCGTCGCTGGGCGGCGAGGCCCTCGCGTCACGTCCCGAGGGGGATTGATGAAAGCATGGCACGGCGCGGTCTATGGCGTCTTGGCGCTCGGTCTCGGAGCGTGCAGCGATCCGCTCGCGGTGGCGAATAACAACAACCCTGACCGCGGGGCTGCGCTCGGGACGGCCGCCGACCTCGAGAACTTCGTGGGTTTCACGTATGCGGTTGTCCACTCGGGCACGCTCGGCGGCGCGGCGATCCCGGGGTGTAGCGAGCCGTGCCTCGACGGTCTGCAAGCGCAGCTGCAGACCATGGGAATGGAGAACGTCTCGGGCCTGGCGAACTTTGCCATGGGCCCGCGCAGCACCATCCCCCGCAATCAGATCGACAACACGCCCGGCGGTCAAGGGAACGTGGGCAACTACCGCGACTACGTCGTGGAGCACCGGGCGGCGCGGATGGCCACCCTGGCGCTTGCGAAGCTCGCCGTGTTCGGTACGCTCGGGTCCCCGGCGCGCACGGCGCGGGCGCGCGCGTTCGCACGGTTCATCCAGGGGGCGGCGCTCGGCAACTTGGCGCTCGCCTACGATTCCGCGTCGATTCTCACCGAGAACAACACCACGGTGCAGGTGGTCCCGTTCTCCGGGTACAACGCCGTCATGACCGCCGCCCTCGGGTATCTCGACTCGAGCCTCGCCATCCTCACGGGCCCTGTACCCACCGGGCCCCCGGCCGATTGGTTCCCGCCATCCACGGCCGTTGCGCCGTGGATCAACGGCGATACGCTCACCGCGGGAGCCACCGGTCTGCTCACGCGCATCGTCCGCTCCTACAAAGCCCGGTTCCGCGCCGGCGTGGCGCGCACGCCGGCAGAGCGCGCGGCGGTGGATTGGAGCCAGGTAATCGCCGATGCGGCGGCCGGCATTACCACGGACCTGAACGTCACGATGGCCCCGACAACGATGGGCTGGGACGTCTCGTGGGTCGGCCAGCACTATGCCACGGGATCGGCGAACTGGCACCAGATGTCGCAGTTCTTCCTAGGGATGGCCGACAGCTCGGGCGGGTACGACACCTGGCTCAGGGGGACGCGCGTGCCGTTCGTCGTCGTCACCGCCGACAAACGGTTCCCCCAAGGCACGACGCGCGCCGCCCAAACGGCCGACACCCAGCCCGTGAACTTTGCGTCGACCCGGTATTTCCGGAACCGTCCCCCTGGCGAGGATGCGCCCGGCGATCCGCTCGGCGTCTCGATGTACGACTTTTACCGCTCGCGCGGGTTTTACAACGCGAACCGCAACGGGAGCTATCCGATCATGACCCGCGCCGAGCTCCGCCTGCTCGCGGCGGAGGGTTATCTGCGCACGGGGAACACGCTCCAGGCCGCGCTCATGATCGACAGCTCCCGCGTGGGCAAGGGGCGCCTCGTACGCCTCGCGGGCTTCGTGAACGATACCCTCACCCCGGTGACCGGGGCGGACACGACGGGCGCCGTCGGCGGCCGCTCATGTCTGCCGCGGGTCCCAGACCCGGCCTTCAACTATGCGCAGAGCAAATGCGGTACGATCTGGGATGCGTTGAAGTGGGAATACCGCATGGAGACGGCGTACACCGGGTACGGCATGTGGTATTTCGCCGCGCGCGGCTGGGGCGATCTCCCCGAGGGCACCGCGGTGAGCTGGCCGGTCCCCTACAACGAAATGCAGGTGCGGGGCGAGGGCTACTACGGGCTCGGCGGCAAAGGCCTGCCCGGCGGATCCGGGCCGGGCAACTATGGCCTGTTCAAGGGCGGCATCTACTAATGATCGGGCTCCGTGCGCGGCTCGTCGGCCGTGCTGGCGCCGTCGCACTTGGAGCGACGCTCACGACCGGTTGTTACACCTACACCCCGGTCGCGACCCTCACGCCGCCGCCCAGTACCGAGCTGTCGCTCGTCTTCACGGACCAGGGCCGCGTCGGCGCGGGCGCCGTGCTCGGCCCCGGGCTCGAGCGCGTGGACGGCCAAGTCGTTCAAGCCACCGACTCGTCGTACCTCCTGCGCGTCGCGCGCGTGACCAACTTGCAGGGCGTGCAAACCGCGTGGCGTGGCGAGACCGTGAGCGTCGCGCGGGCGTGGGTGGGGAGCACGTATGAGCGTCACTTCTCCCGCTCCCGCACCTATTTGATTGCCGGCGTCTCGACCGCGCTCCTGACGGCGTTCATCGCCTCCCACGGGTTCGGGCTCGGCGGCCCGATCCTCCAGAACCCCACGGGCGGCGGTGGGGGCAACGGCCAATGAAGTCCGACGACCACTTCTTTCCGATCGGGCGAACGATGAGTCCATTGCGGTTTTCCGCGCTGTGCCTGGTGCTTGGGGCCGGCGTCTCGTGTCACGGGGACGCGGTCACCAGCTCGCCCGTGATCCCCATGGGGGCGATTCATTTTGTGAACGCGGTCCCGGACACGGTAAAAATGGACTTCCGCGTCGTGGACATCGCCTCGAATGCCGGCTGGTTCGCTGCCGCGTTTCGCAGCAGCAACATGTTCTACCAGGGGATCGAGGCTGGGACGCGCCATCTACGGGTATTCTACGACACCACCGATGTGACGATTGCGCAGACCGTCTTCTCGGACACGTCTTTCGCAGTTGCTGCGAACCAGAACTACACGTTTGTCGAGGCCGGCTTCGCACGCGCGGGGTCCCCGCCCGCGCGGACCGTGATGATCTTGACCGACGGCGCGACCGATCCTGGGGCGGCGAACATCGGATTGCGGGTCGGCCATGTCGGAGCCGGCATCGCCGGCGGGGGCGCGCTCGACGTGAACGTGACGCGCCACCCGACCGACACGCTGCCTACCACGCCCCTGGTCGGCAATCTGTCCTACGGAACCGTGGGGAACTACGTCACGGTCCCGGCGGACGCAGCAGCCGCTGATTCGCTGCGCGTCGTGGTCACGGCCGCGGGCACGCGCACACCGGCGCTGGTGACGCTGAGGCTGCCGACCGGCGTCGCGGGCACCTCCCTGGTAAACCCGATCGCTGGTGCCCGGGTCGTGGGCTCCGTGCTGACCGTACTGATCGTGCCCGCGTCCGTGGTTGGCAGTGCGGCGCCACAGGGGGGAGCCTTCGCGGCGCCGAGCGGCGTTGTGCTGGTCGACCGCCGTCCGCCCAACACCGCACCCTAGCGGTCGCCCTCGACGCGGCGGGTGCCGGCCTCCGGCTGGTCGACCGATCCGCCGGGGAAGACGTAGGCACCAGGCGCAAAGGCCATTGAGGGCTTGCGCCGCAGCATGTAGACCTCGAAGCCGCCCGACACGCCCGCCGGCGTGCTCCCCGCCGACCGCTCCCCCGGGGTAGGTCGGCTCTCAATTGCACGGACGATCCCGCAGCTGGAGGCTGTAGTCGGGAGTGAACGCCGTTCCCTGACGGCACGTGCTTTCCGCCGGCGTTGATGACGTGTCTTGCCGCGTGCGGAACTCGCCTCCCAGTACCGGGCTAAACAAGAAATCGTGAAACTAATCGTCAGGGCACCGTGTTGGCGGAGCCGGTCATACGACTGGTAGCGCTCCCAGTCGAGGGACTCCATCGGCTCATTCAGGGGCGACCTCCAGTTGCATACCATCAGACCGGCCACTATCCCTCGGAACGGTAGCGGGGTCAATTTGAAGTGGTTCGTAGAGCGGGATGGCACCGTGTGTGTGCGGCGGCGCTAGCTGGCGTGAGAGGTTCCGCACGGCCACGGAGGTCGGGCGACCGCATCCCTGGGGTGGATATGGCACACCGAGACGAAAGCGAGGAGTACGCCACATGTTCGCCCGCATCCTGGAGGTCATGCTCGTGGCCGTGATCGGTGCGGTAACATCCATTGGCGCGAGTCGGCTGCTGGCGGGGTGGCTCGCGAAACGGAAAAAGCACGACTGACGTCGGTGTACGCCATGGGTTCATCGAGACTCAGACCGATGACCATGAGTGCTCTCCTGGGCAGTCGCCCCTGGGACGTGCGGCAGAAATTGGCGCGGCGAGCGCGCCCCTCAACCCATTGGCCGGCCGACCCTCGGGTCCAATCGGTCAAGCGGGCTCGAGCGGCACGGTGGGCCAAAAATCGGCCGACGTCAGCACGGGGACCACTTCAAAGTCGATCAGGTCGCTCCACCGCTTGGTCCAGGGGACGAGGGAGTCGGCCTGGGGCGCTTCCATGACCTGAAAGCAGCGCGTGCCCGTCGTATCCACCCAGCTCGCGTGGTAGATCACGCCATCGGGCAGCATGCGTCCCTGGTGTGCGAACCGCTCGCGAATCGGCCGCGCATCGCCCTGTTTGAAACGCTCAATGACCATGAAGAGCATGGGGCGAAGTGTACCACGCGGCCGCGTCCTCCCGCAGGGCCTCGGCACCCCCTGTTCGGTCGACCCCTACCCACGGAACCCTTGGGTTGACAGGGCCTTACGGGCCGGCT
>Ga0209648_10004860_pt1 | contig 11433 bp, 10 predicted proteins | sample GraSoi2013_115cm_FD_185830 | JGI IMG/M metagenome (GOLD analysis project Ga0209648, IMG submission 185830) | Grasslands soil microbial communities from the Angelo Coastal Reserve, California, USA - Sample 9_17_2013_115cm (SPAdes) (version 2) | ecosystem: Environmental > Terrestrial > Soil >...
GCGACGAGCTCGTCATCTCCACCAAGGCCGGCTATGACATGTGGCCCGGACCCTACGGCGAGGGGGGCTCGCGCAAATATCTGCTGGCGAGCCTCGACCAGAGCCTGAAGCGGATGGGTCTCGACTACGTCGACATCTTCTACTCGCATCGCTTCGACCCGGACACGCCGCTCGAGGAGACCATGGGGGCGCTCGACTCGGCCGTGGAACAGGGCAAGGCCCTGTATGCGGGCATCTCGTCTTATTCGGCCGAGCGAACGCGCGAAGCGGCCGCCATTCTCCGGCGGATGGGGACGCCGCTGCTCATCCACCAGCCGTCGTATTCGATGATCAACCGCTGGATCGAGCCGGATTTGGTCGAAGCGTTGAAGGACGAGGGCATTGGGTGCATCGTCTTCTCCCCTCTCGCGCAGGGCATGCTCACCGACCGCTATCTCAACGGCGTGCCCGAGGGCTCGCGCGCGAGCCATCCTGGCTCGCTGTCCCAATCGATGCTGAGCGACGAGAACCTTGCCAGAATCCGCGCGCTGAACGAGATCGCGAAGCGTCGCGGCCAGACGCTGGCCCAGATGGCGATTGCGTGGGTGCTGCGCGACCCGGTCGTGACGTCGGCGCTGGTAGGGGCGAGCAGCGTTTTGCAGCTCGAGCAGAACATCGCCGCCCTTGACCACCTGGAGCTCTCGGCGGGCGAGCTTGCGGAGATCGACCGTTACGCGACCGAGGGCGGCATCAACATTTGGTCGAGGTCGAGCGCCACCTGATCGGGGTCTGATTCGCGCGTCTAGAGGAGGCTGTCCGGAGCCCTCCCCAAACCGGCAACAAGAGCTGTCAAAGCCTCCCTCCACACGCGCTCGGCCTGGGAGGGGTCTGACTGCCCGCATACCTCGCGATTGGCCAGGCCGGTGCAGAGCGCATCGCACATCAGCACCACGTCGTCCACGCGATGGGCGCCGAGGAGGCCGGCGGCGCGCAGGCGCTCCACCCGCTCGACCAGACGACCGAGCGAAGTTGATTGGGCTGTCGCCGTTTCGGCGCCGTACGGCATGCCGATGCCGCCGATGAACACAAGCCGGAACAGGTCCGGATGCTCGATGGCGAACCCGCGGAAGCCGCCGATGGCCGCCGTCAGAAAGTCCTCCACGGGATCGCCCGTCAGCGTCAGGGAATCCAGGCGTTCCGAAACCAGATCAAAGCCCCGAGCGGCCAGCGCCTGGACGAGGCCTTCCTTGGAGCCGAACAGGGCGTAGACGGCGCGCGTCGTGGTGCCGGCGCGGTCGGCCACTGATCGCACCGTGACCGCAGCGATGCCGCTCTCGGTCAGGAGACCTTCGGCCGCCTCCAACAGGGTCCTGCGCGTTCTCTCTCCGTGTTCTCTGGGCCGCCCCACAACTTGACACGATACCGCAACGACGTTACGCTACGGTGAAACGTAACGCTGTCACGATTAGCCGCCGACCGGCGGGAGGAGCGCCCAAGTGTCAGTTTTCGCACGCCAGTTCGGCCGGCCAAGCGGGATCGTGGGTCGACTCGTCGGGCACGGCATGGTTCGGGGCAACGGCAGCTTCAACCGATGGCTCGTCGGTGAGATCGGGGCGCAAGTGCCCGATGGCGTGGAGCGCGCGGTCGAACTCGGGCCCGGACCTGGCGTCGGGCTCTATGAGCTGCTCGCACGATTTCCGGAGGCGCGGGTTTGGGGCATCGATCTCTCGCCGGAGATGCTCTCCCAATCCCGGGGACGAAATTCCGGAGAGACGAGTTCCGGCCGGCTGACCTTGATCCAAGGCGGTGTGGAATCCCTCCGCGAGCTCGCGCCGATCGACCTCGTCATGGCCGCGCATGTCCTCTACTTCTGGCACGAACCTGGGGAGGCCGTGGGGCAGATTTACCGCGCGCTCCGTCCAGGTGGAGTCCTCGCGCTGGGCTACCAGCTGAGGCTCAACATGCCGCCGATCTCGCAGAAAAACTTCCCCAAGGAGGGCCATGTCCTGTACGACTCGGATGCGGCGGTTTCGACGTTGCTTACAGAAGCCGGGTTCAAGAGTGTCAGCTTCTTCGTCATGGGCCCCAGCGAGGCTCCCGAAGGTCGCCTGGCATTGGCTTCGAAATGAACCAGAGGCCCAGCCATTCTGGGCGAGCTGGGCGGTGAATATGCTCAGAGTCCCAGGTAGGCCCGCCGTACTCCGGGGTCGTCCTTGACTTCAGCCGCTGGGCCGCCCAGCGCGATCCTTCCGTTTTCCAGCACGTAGGCTCGATTTGCCACATCCAGCGCGACCAGCACGTCCTGCTCCACAAGCAGCAGCGCAGTGCCTTCGCGGTGGATTTCGCGAATCACGTCGATGAGCTCGTCCACGATCTTGGGAGCCAGACCCAGCGAGAGCTCATCGACCATCAGCAGCTTCGGCCGCGCCATCAAGCCGCGTCCGATCGCGACCATCTGCTGCTCTCCGCCCGAAAGCGTTCCCGCCTCGCGCGCCAGCTTGTCCTTCAGGGCAGGGAAGTGGTCGAGCACCCGCGTCATGTCGTCGCCGATCTCGCGGTCCCGACGAAGGTAGGCGCCCAGGCGGAGATTTTTCTCGACCGACATCGTGCTGAAGAGGCGCCGGCCCTGCGGCACGTGCGCGATGCCCCGGTGGACGAGCGCCTCCGGGCGAGCATTGGTCACATCCTCGCCGCCCAACGTGATCGTCCCGGCGGTGGCGCGGACCAGGCCGCTGAGCGTGCCCAGCAGCGTCGACTTTCCAGCTCCGTTGGCGCCGACCAGCGCGATGAGCTCGGCCGGAGCGATCTCGAGCTCGATGCCGAACAGCACCGGCCCCGCGTCGAAGCCCGCGTTGAGGCCCCGGACTCTCAGCAGAGGCTCAGGACTTAGGCCGTTTCGCATAGCGCTCTCCGAGGTAGGCCTGGATCACCCGCTCATCCCGCAGCACCACCTCCGGCTCACCCTCAGCCAGCACGCGGCCGGACTCGAGCACGACCGCCCGGTCGCAGATCCCGACGATCACGCGCATCACGTGCTCGATCAGCACAACCGTGACGCCGGTCGCGTGGACCGCCCGCACCATGTCGAGCGCCTCGTCGACCTCGACGTTGTTGAGGCCGGCCATCACCTCGTCGAGCAGCAGGAGGTGCGGCCGTGTCGCGACCGCGCGCGCCACCTCGAGGCGCTTGCGATCCGGGATGGTCAGTGCCGCGACCGGCGACGAGGACTTCGCCTTCAGCCCGACCAGCTCCAGCGCTTGATCCGCGATGGCGAAGGCCTCGCGGGTCCCGCGGCGCGCGTGGGCGCTGCCGAACATGGCTCCGATTCCGGCGTTCTCGCGCACGGTCATGGAGCCGAACGGCCGGACGATCTGGAACGTGCGGCCGATGCCAAGTCTCGCGACCCGGTACGGCGCCTTGCCGGCGATCGAGCCGCCCTCCCAGCGGATGTCGCCCCCGTCCAGCCGGTAGACCCCGCTGATGCAGTTGAGCAGCGTCGTCTTGCCGGCGCCATTGGGACCGATGATTCCGACGATCTCGCCCTTCCCCACCTGGAGCTTGACACCGTCGACCGCAGCCACGCCACCGAACCGCTTGGTGACGTCCCGCAGCTCCAGCTGCGGCGCGGTCGCGCTCAAAGCGAGGTTTCCCGGAGCGACCGGCGCAGGTACGCCAGGCTCAGCCGGCTGCGCCCGCCGAAGAAGTCGATCACCCCGCGCGGCACGAAGATCACGACCCCCACGAGGAGCAAGCCGAGGATGATCTGCGCGACGACCGGGCGCGCGGTATCCGAGACGAACGGCAGGTCGAACGAGATCGGCAGGGTGCCGCCGAGAAACTGGATCAGGAGCTGGAGAAGGATCGCGCCGGCCGCAGGACCGAACACGGTCCCGGTGCCGCCGAGCAGCGCCATCAGGATCATCTGGACGTTGTATTCGATCGGGAATGCGTTGTCCTGGTTGATGAAGACGTTCCACTGGGAGAAGATCCCGCCGGCGAGGCCGGTCAGTGCAGCGGCGAGCGCGAAGGCCGCGACCTTGTAGGCCGTCGTGTTCACGCCGAGGACGGCCGCCGCCTCCTCGTTCTCGCGAATGGCGATGAGCCCGTAACCGAAGCGGCTGCGCAGCACCCACCAGGTGACCGCCATGGAGGCGGCGGCCGCCAGCACCATCAGGTAGAAGAAGAAGAGACCGCGGTTGCCGATCGAATAGATCGGAAGGAAAAGGCCGCTCGCACCGCCGAACACCGGTTGGCCCTGGTAGTCGATGTTCTGCACGAGCTCGCCGACGGCGACGCCCACGCCGAGGCTGGCGACGGCGAAGTAGTGGCCCCGCAGCCTGAGCAGCGGAAGCCCGACGAGAGCTGCGAAGGCCGCGGACACGATGGGCGCCAGCGGCAGCGCCAGGAGGAACGGCCACTTGGCCTTCGCGATGAGCATGCCGGTCGTATACGCGCCGATCCCGAAGAACGCGACGTTGCCGAACGCGGCGTACCCGGTGATCCCTCCGATGATGTTCCAGGCCGTCGCCATGACGATGAACATCGCGATGATGGTCGCGATCCGGAACCACAGCCGGTCCGCGAGAAGCGGGAGGCCGGCGGACTGCGCAGCGTCGAGAGAGGTCAGCGGCGCAAGCAGGGCGTAGGCGCCAACCACCGCGCCTACGATGAGGAAAGCGCGCCGCCAGCGGCGGCCCGACGCGGCGGTCGCGATCATCGCAGGCGGCCCATCAGGCCCTGCGGTCGGGTCACCAGCACTATCACCAACAGACCGAAGGCGATCGCGTTGGCGAACACGGATCCAGAACCTGGGATGGACTGGCCGAAGGCTTCGACCAGGCCGAACGCCAGGCCGCCGACCACCGTGGCACTGACCCTTCCAAGGCCTCCGAGGATCACGACCACGAACGCCTGCAGCGTGTATGGCTCGCCGGCGGTCGGGGTGATGGCCTGGATCATCGCGATCAGGCCGCCGGCGATGCCCGCGCACGCGGCGCCCAGGCCGAAAGTGACGGCATAGGCGTGCCGCAGGTCGATGCCGACGAGCTGGGCAGCGTCGCGGTCCGCCGCGATGGCGTTGATCGCGAGCCCGATGCGCGTGCGGTTCAGGACCAGGGCAAGGGCTGCCGCGGCCAGGATCGCCACCGCCAGTGAGATCAGGGGGACGTACGGGATGACGATGGCGCCGAACTCGAATCCCTGACCCGAGTAGGAGGGCGTGACCGACCGGAAATCGGATCCGAAGATCAAAAGCAGGATGTTGACGATCACCAGGTTCACGCCGAACGTGAGTAGGAACGTGAACAGCAGTGGCGCCCGGATGATGCGATTGATGATGCCCCGCTGCAGCGCGTAGCCGAGCGCGAAGAGAGCGAGCGCGTCGATGGGCAGGGTGAGGAACGGGTCGAGGTGCAGCGAGGTGAAGAGCTGCCAGGTGAGGTAGCCGCCGACGATCACCAGCGCGCCGTGCGCCAGGTTGACGATGTTGAGGACGCCCCAAACCAGGCCGAAGCCGATGCCGACCGCCACGTAGACGCCCCCGGCCAGCAGGCCGAGGATGACCAGCTGGACGAATTCGCCCAATACGGTGGCTACAGGGTCCTGATCAGCGTTGGTCCCAGGAAGGGGTCGGGAACATCGGCTTCGCGTCCGCCACGGTGGATGGGTAAACGGTGTGGTGAACGCCGCTCTGGATCTGCTCGACGACCATCGGCTTGTAGATGTTGATGCCCCGAGGATCGAACTTGATCTCGCCGAAGAACACCGTCACGTCCAGGGCGGCCAGGGCGGCGCGCACCTTCGCCGGGTCGAGCGAGCCGGCATTTTCGATGGCCCGCTCGAGGGCGAGGCACGCGGCGGTTGATTCGGCGACGTGGTAGTCGGGGTCACCCGCACCGGGGTACTTCGCCTTGTAGGCGGCGACGTACTGCGCGACGGTGAGGTAGAAGGCCGGCGTGTATTTGACCTGTGGCGTCCACTGCGAGCCGTCGTAGACGTAGTTGGCGTCGGCGCCGAGGGCGGTGATGAAATCGGGGGTGGACGGTCCGACGGAGTAGGCGAAGATCTTCGCGTTCAGCTTCTGCTCCTTGGCCGCCTTGTTGATTGCGATCGCCTCGGTGAGGTGGCCCGAGTTGAGCACGATGTCGGGGTTGGCCGCCTTCGCCGCCTGGACCTCCGCGGAGAGGTTGGTCGCGCCGTTCTTGTACTTCTTGAAGAGGACGACGGTCATGCCCTGGGTGGGCGCGTAGGTGTTGATCGCGTTGGCCACCTCAAGGCTGAAGTTGTCGTCGGCGCTCAGCATCGCGATGGTCGTCGGCTTGGGGTTGAGCGTGGCCGCCATGTCGATCACGCCCTGCAGGTATTTGTTGGCCGGGCTCAGCACGCCGAACGTGTACTTGTAGCCCTGGTTGAAGATCGACTGTGCGGCGCCATTGGCCTCGACCATCGGGATCTGGTTCTGCTCGGCGATGGCGGCGTCGGTCGCGGTGGCGGCGCTTCCATAGGGCCCGAGGAGGAAGTTGGCCTTGTCCTCGGTGATGAGCTTCTGCATCAGCACCGCCGACTGGTTGGCGTTGCTCGTGTCGTCGTAGTACTTGATCGTGACCGGGTGCTTGACGTTGTTCACGACGATGCCGCCCTTGGCATTGATCCAGTCGCTCCAGAGGTTGTAGCCCTGCTGCGTGAGGGTCGATTCCTTGGTCAGTGAGCCGGTGAGCCCGAGCGGGGCCCCCAGGATGATGGTCGAGCCCGTCGTCGGAGCGCTCGGCGAGGAGCCTCCACACGCGGCCACTGCCATCGCCAAAACAGCGAGCACCCCAAACTTGCGCACTGCCATTACCCCCCGATCACGACCGGTTAGACGCCAGCCAAACCATCTTAGTCCGACGTTTGGAGTTCGGGCGATCCCTCTCACCCGACGTCCCAGGCGGGCGGGGAGGTCGAAATTCAGGCGTGCAGCATGTACAGGAGCAGGCTCTCCGGGCCGTTCAGGTCCGCGGGGCGGACGAGTTTCGCGCTCGCTGATGCGGCCTGGAGGTTGTAATACGACTCCCAGATCAGGAGCAGGTCGCCCCAGTAGCCGGTGAGGCTTCCGCCGGAGGCTTGGAGATCGGTGATGTAGGGAGCGATGGTGGGGAGCTTTCCGAGGTACGCCGACCCCGGCGTCACCGGCAACAGCTGGATGCCGTAGATCGCGTTGGGGTTGCTGCTGAACCAGGTGGCGAAGTCGACCTTCCCGCCCCAGACGAGCGAGGCGATCCGGTGCTGGTAAGGGGCTGCATAGAGCCCGTTGCCTCCAAACCAGTACTGCTTCACCGACTGGATCTCGGTGTTGTACATGTAGAGTCCGGTCAGGGTCAGGCGCGAGTCGTTGGTGACCTGGCTCCAGAGGTACACCGCGTACCACGCGTTGATCGCCTCAGACGACGACTCCTGATTGTTGCCGTCGGCAAATTTCGCGAAGCCGTCCGCCCACGAGTGCCCTTCGTACACGTCGAAGTTGCGCAGGTAGGGATAACGGGCGAAGGCGCGGTCGCTCGTGGCGATGTCACCCACCATCCCGTTCACAGCGCCGAGCACCTGTGCGAGGTACGCGGGGTCCGCCGCGCTGAGCACCGCGGCGGCGCGGATGTAGTAGCCGTAATGGAAGTGGTGGTCGTTCAGCTTCTCGTTGCCGAACTCGGGGCGCCTGGCGATCACGCTGGTGAGGGCGGAATCGTAGTAGAAGCCTTTCAAGCTCGTGACCAGGATCGGCTCCAGGTAGCGCAGGAGCTGCGCGCCCTCGGCGGTCATTCCGGTGCTACGCGCAAGCTGCATCAGGTCGGCCCCTCTCCCCAACCAGACGCCCAGAAAGTAGTCCCCGCTCGAAGGCGGCCCCGCCTGGACGTACGCCGCGATATCGCTGCGCAGCGCGCTGGCCAGGTCTGCGGGCACAGTCGCGAGCGACGGAAAGGCGGCCGGCGGGCGCACTAGAGGAAGGATCGTGACGAAGGACCCGGCGCGCACCAGCGTGAGGGTTCCGCGGATGGTCGAGTAGCTACCTAGCACCGGCAGCGGAGCGGGCAGCGCTTTCACCTGGTGCGGGTAGAGGGCGATGAGCGGGGTCGGACCGGTGGTCGCGACGGAGTAGGTCGTGACGAGCTGGTTCGTGGTGAGCTGCGGCGTGGCCTGAGTTCCCACCACCTCGGTGCCCGCGATGTCCCTGAACAGCTGGTAGTGGGCGCGGGTGTCGGGCATCCCGACGAAGACGCGGTTGACCTGGTCGACCAGGACGGTCTGGCCGTCGAACCGCACCAGGGCTGAGCGATCGAACACCAGGACATACGTACGCGTGCCCACGATTAGCGACAGCGCTCTCGCGGCCACCGGGAAGCCAATCCGAACGGACGCGACGTTGTCGACGAACGGAGTGCAGGATCCGGTGCAGGTGACGGTAAGGCGCGAGGGCCCCGAGTGCAGCACGGTGAACGGAACTCCGTGGCCCAGGGTGAAGTGAACCTCGGTGCCTCGGGAGCTGGTCATCGAGAGGCTGACGCTCCAGTCTCCGATCCCGGTGATTCTTGGCTTGTTCAGCAGCCCGTCGAACCCGAACAGGAGATCGGTCCGGTAAGGCGCCAGGATCGAGGCCGTGGATTTCGTCACCACGGGCACCGACGCGCCCACTCCAAGCGGCGACAGCTGGTAGGCGGCCGGGAGCGCATAGAGGGGCTCGGTTGGAAACTGGGCCAGGACGTTGCTGTACCACTGGTTCGAGACGACCGGGGCCAGGTTGTGCGGGGACGTGGCCGCCGCGGTCGATGTGGTCGCACCTGGACTATGGATTTCGGTGATCGTGGCCACGGCGACCAGGCCGACCAGGGCCGCAAGGAGAATCGCCAGGTCCCGTCGCCGAGCTCGAAACCCGGGACCTATAGGCCTTGACCCCAAGCTCAGCCGCCGGCCCCGCACGCGGGCTGGCGCGCGCCGAACGGCAACCAAGAGAGCTGCGTCATCGCTATGAAGCCCGACCGCTGAATTGATTTCTCGGCGCAGACCGTCACCTGCTGCGCGACCAGGAGGTCCGCACAGCTTGCGCTGGGTTCGCACTCGGCGCGGTAGACGGTGGTCGTCGCGCTCGCTCCGCCCACCACGTCGGCGGGTATCGAGCCTTCCAGCCGGATGCGAAACGTGGGTTGGTTCGCCGGAGGCCAGACGAAGAAGGCCCGATAGGTCGCGAGGTTCGTGCCTCGGGGCATCAACACCCACAGGTCGGTGCTTTCGGTGGTGAAGAGGTCGACCAGGCGCCCGTTGCCGCCGATAGTGCTCAGCGGCGCGACGCCGACCCGGGCGACCACTCCGGCGGCTGGACTGATCACGCTCAGCGTGTCGCCCTGCAGCGTGAACAGCTGGGTCGCCGGCAGCTTGAAGTTGCGGTCCAGGACCTGGATGGTGGCGATGAGCTGCCCCTTGGTGACGTGCGACCCCTCAGCCAGAGGAAGGGTCAGGACCTGCCCGTAAACGGGCGACGAGATCTGGAGCGGCACCTTGTTCACCTTGCCGGGAAACGTGTCGTAGCGGCTGGGGGCCTGCGCGACTTGCGTGTAGCCGAACACGAACCCGCCCGCGACGAGCAGAACCGCCACCAATACGAACAGTTCCCGGATGACCCTCAGCACCCCGCAAACTCCGCTATGCCTGCTCCGGCGAGAGTGAAGCCGGCGAAGCCTTGGGGATGGTGGAGGTGTGCGCGCGGCTCGTCACCTGCACTCGGTCTTCGAACTCGGGCAAGGCGTTGGCCGCCCGGGCCACATACGAATGGCCGATGAATACGGATGCGATCACCATGTCCACCGCGAGCCAGAAGTAGTACTCGAGCAGGCTCGGGTGAAAGACGAGCGACCCGGTCACGAGCGAGACGCCGATCGCCAAGGCGACCACAACGTAGACGATGTAGGGCCCGAGCAACGTCGTGATGAGTCCCTTCGCCCTGGCGTTGGTCGGCTTCCACGTGAACTGTGGCAATCCCAGCACGACCGAGCTGAGCGCGGCCAGGTAAGGCAGGTAGCTGAATGTGCCGAGCACGAGGGTTTGCAGGCGGTGGCGCGGGGCGAATGACATGAAGAAAACGAAATTCGCCACGAAGAAGAGCGCGTACTTCGGCGCCCACTCCCAGAAATAGGCGTCGCCGATCGGCTTGACATCGAAGAGGATGGCGACGAGCGGGCTCAGGAGGTAGACCACGACGGAAATGCCGCTCAGGTAGAAAAAGTTCGAGAAGAAGAACTGAATCCTCTGGTCCAGCTGCAGCTTGCGGTTGAGCAGGGTATTTTGCCGCAGCATCATCGTCAGGCCCCCGCGCGCCCAGCGGAATTGCTGGTTGTAGAAAGCGATCAGCGTGGCAGGTCCCAGGCCAACGGCGAGCGGCTCGTCAAGGAAGAAAACCTTCTGCCCATGCTCGAGAAACTTCAGTGTGGTGAACACGTCTTCGGAGTGGTGCACCTCGGCGATGCCGCCCACCGCTGCGAGTGAGGTGCGACGGTAGATCACGTTGGTGCCCACGCAGAATGACGAGTCGAGCAGGTTGCGGCCGGGCTGGAGGTAGCGATAGAAGACGGTCTGCAGGTACCGAGATCCCTTCGCGAACATGTTCTCCTCGTTGGAGTACATCTGCGGGGTCTGGACCGCGGCGATTGAGGGATCGTGGAAGAGTGGGATCGTTCGCTCGATGAACTCGGGGCGCAGCGCGAAGTCGGCGTCGACCACGATCACGAACTCCTCGCTGGTCTGGCGCAGAGCGTTGTTGAGATTGCCGGCCTTGAAGAACTCGTTGCCGGTGCGCGTGATGTAGTGGACGTTCATGTCAGCCGCGAGCTGCGCGGTCGCCGGCTTGTGCGCGTCGTCGAGGAGATAGATCACCTTCTCGCCTCGCAGCGCCTGCAGGCTCGCAACCGTGTTCCGGATGAGCGCGCGGTCCTCGTTCATCACCGGGACGAAGACACCCACGCGCCGGTGCAGGAGATATTGCCCGCTTGCCCTGAGCTCATCAATCTCGCCGTAGTAGCGCTGCTTGAAGAGCTCGAAGTAGAGGGCGACGATCCAGGTCGAAGTGAAGATGACGATCGCGATCGTGTCGGCGACGGCCGTGATGACGAACATGCCGAGGTTGTCGGCGTGCAGCGGGTTGACGATGAAGATCAGATAGTCGAGATTCGCGAAGAGCGCGAGGGCGAACATGCCCACGCGTAGCAAACTCGTTTTGTTTTTCGTGGAAACCATGACGACGAAACTACCAGGGGCTCACCGGCCAGCTGTTCGTATGCGAGCGCCGAAGATGCATATGGTTCTTGGTGTTTTTGCTCCGAGCCCAGGACACCCGGAACCTGCTGCAGCAAATAGGTTGTACCGCTCTCTACGGGTGTACCCAGAGTCCCCGCGAAGGTGTCAGATGAGTCACAAACTCACGCCGGTGGTTGGAGA
>Ga0209648_10004861_pt1 | contig 11430 bp, 12 predicted proteins | sample GraSoi2013_115cm_FD_185830 | JGI IMG/M metagenome (GOLD analysis project Ga0209648, IMG submission 185830) | Grasslands soil microbial communities from the Angelo Coastal Reserve, California, USA - Sample 9_17_2013_115cm (SPAdes) (version 2) | ecosystem: Environmental > Terrestrial > Soil >...
TCACGGATGATGCGGTCGTAGAGCGGCTGGAACTGGAACCAGCCGGCCAGGGGCGAGCCCAGCACTGCGTAAGTGTGCCTGGCAGTTTCGTGAGGGATTTTGCGCGGCTGGCCGGCGGCTTCCGCGAGCAGTTGGGCGTGGCACGAGCGATCCATGGTGATAAACCACCAGACGGCTTCGTCGACGCACTGGCCTACGGTGAGCAGACCGTGATTCAGCAGGATGGCCGCCTTCTTCGTGCCGAGCGCGCGGGCGATGCGGTCGCCTTCACTGGTTTCTTCGACGATGCCGGTGTAATCGTCGAAAATCACGTGATCTTCATAAAATGCGCAGGCATCCTGCGTGAGAGGATCGAGCAGGCGGCCGAGCGAAGACCACGATTTGCCGTAGAGCGAATGGGCATGAGCGGCGGCGACGACGTCCGGCCGGGCTTTGTGGATGCGCGAATGGATGGCAAACGCGGCGAGGTTGACTTCGCGGTGATTCTGGTTATTTGCTTCCGGATAGTCGTCTACAACTTCTCCCTGGTCATTGACCAAGATGAGGTCGGAAACGCGAATCTGGCTGAAATGCATCCCAAAGGGATTAACCCAGAAATGATCAAGCCGCTCGGGATCGCGGGCGGTGATGTGGCCGGCGCCGCCTTCGTCAAAGCCATAGCGCGAGAAAAGACGGAACGACGCCGCGAGGCGCTCCTTGCGGTGACGGCGCTCTTCGGCAAGCGTGGCATAGACAGGCGGGCGAGGTACGCGATCAAGCAACGTCCTTGGTTGCGAGGGTTTTACTTGCTGGGGTCTTGCTTCGGGCATAAGAACCTCCCCACGAATTCCGACTCACTATACCCAAATCGTTGCATGTGTGGCGAAAGTTTTTTCGCCGCGCATAGTTCGTTTCTTGGTGCACGGGCTGGCCAGCCTGCACGATTTCTCTACGAGAGTCGAAAAAAATCCGCAGGCTGAGCCGACACGACACGATTTGCTCTTTTGGCCTTTGACGGTAAACTGTTTAGCGTCGAGTTTTGCGGAATAAAGCGAGGACGAGTATGTTTCCGACGGATATTGTGATTGTGGCGGGGGCGCGGACGCCGATGGCGCGGTATACCGGGGCGTTTTCGGATGTGAGCGCGATTGAACTGGCGGCGCAGGCTTCGAAAGAGGCGATTCGGCGTTCGGGTGTGGATCCGGGCGAGTTTGACCATGCGATTTTTGGCAATGTCATGCAGACTAGCGCGGATGCGCTGTACGGCGCGCGGCATGTGGGATTGAAAGCCGGGCTGAAGATCGAAACGCCGGCGGTGACGGTGAACCGGCTGTGCGGCTCGGGGATGGAGGCGATCGCGCAGGCCGCGCAGCGACTTCTGCTCGGCGAAGCGAATATGGTGCTTGCGGGCGGGATGGAGAACATGACGCAGGCGCCGTTCGTGGTTCGCGGGGCGCGGACAGGCTTGAAGCTGGGCGGCGGAGCGCTGGAAGATTCACTGATGGCGGGGCTGACGGATACCTATTGCGGATTGCCGATGGCGCTCACGGCGGAAAAACTCGCCGAACAACAGGGGATCACGCGAAAGGACGCCGATGCGTACGCGCTGCGCAGCCAGCAGGCGGCGGACGCTGCCTACAAGGCCTGCCGCATCCGGGAAGAACTTGTGCCGGTGGAAGTGAAACAGGGAAGAAAGACGATCGTCGTGAGCGAAGACGATCACCGGCGGCCGGAAACGACGATGGAAATTCTGGAAAAACTTCCGCCGTCGTTCAAGAAAGATGGCATCGTCACGGCGGGGAATGCCAGCGGAATCGTGGATGGGGCAGCGGCGGTAGTGGTAACACGAGAGAAGACGGCGAAAGAGCGCGGGTTGAAGCCGGCGGGACGCATCGTGTCCTGGGCGGTTGCGGGAGTTGATCCGAGCATCATGGGGATCGGGCCGGTGCCGTCCTCGCAGAAGGCGTTGAAACTCGCGGGACTCACGCTGGAGCAGATGGATCGCGTGGAAGTGAACGAGGCCTTTGCCGCGCAATACTTGGCGGTGGAAAAAGTGCTGGGACTGAATCGCGACAAGACGAATGTGAACGGCGGCGCGATCGCGCTGGGACATCCGCTCGGGGCTTCCGGGACGAGGCTGGTGATTACGATTCTGAATGAGCTGCGGCGGAATGGACTGCGATATGGGTTGGCGACAGCGTGCATCGGCGGTGGCCAGGGAATTGCGATGATCGTGGAAGCGCTGCGGAACTAACTGAGTTTGGGAGTGTGTCCTGCACCGTGAAGATAAAAGACAAAAAGAAAACGCAGAGACACCTCGCCTCGGTCGGAGCAGGCGCGGTGCGCTGAAGAAGGGCAGAGTCAGGAATCGGCAGTCTCTGCTACACTCTTGCATTCGGGGTTCACGGTTCTAAGCCGGGCCTTTTTCTGCCATAGACCGGCAAAATCTTCTACGAGGAAAGGCATGACAATTCGAAAAGTGGGTGTCGTGGGGTGTGGGCTGATGGGTTCGGGGATCGCGCAGGTGGCGGCTGCGGCGGGATTCGAAACCGTGGTGCGCGAAGTGAGTTCGGAGTTGGTGGACAAAGGAATCAAGGGTATTGAGAAGAATCTGAATCGATTGGTGGAAAAGGGCGCGATCGCCGAAGCCGTGAAAGGTGAAATTCGAGGGCGGTTGAAGGGCACGACTTCCATCGACGACCTTAAAAACTGTGACCTCATCATCGAGGCGATCATCGAACAATTGCCGGCGAAACGCGAACTCTTCAGCGCGCTGGATGCGATTTGTCCGCCATCGACGATCTTTGCGAGTAACACGTCATCCTTGACGATCACGGAAATCGCCACGGCGACGAAGCGGCCGCAACGATTCGTTGGGCTGCACTTCTTCAATCCCGTGCCGGTGATGAAGCTAGTCGAGGTGGTGCGCACCATCGCCACCGAGCCTGCCGTTTACGAAGAGATCGTGGCTTTCGGAGCGAAACTCGGCAAGACGCCGGTGCGCGCGCACGACAGCACGGGCTTCATCGTCAACCGCTTGCTGGTGCCGTACCTTCTGGATGCGATTCGCGCGCTGGAGGAGGGTGTCGGCGCTATCGAGGACATCGATAATTCGATGAAGCTGGGCTGCGGGCACCCCATGGGGCCGCTGACGCTCCAACGAATCGTAGGGCTGGACACGACCTACTACATTTCGCAGATTATGTTCGAGGAGTTCAAAGAACGCCGATTCGCGGCGCCGCCGTTGCTGAGGCGGATGGTGCTCGCAGGCTGGAACGGACGCAAAGCGGGACGGGGGTTTTATGATTATGCTGACCCGCAGAATCCGAAGGCGATGAAGTTTTAGTGACGAGAAGAAAATCAGAGTAAAAGATAACGCAGAGACGCTGAGTACACAGAGGAACGCAGAGCCGAGAAGAGAGAGCAGATGGGTTACGAGAACATACTGTACGAGAAGAAAGAGGGGATTGCGTACGTCACGTTTAACCGGCCGAAAGTGCTGAATGCTCTGAACCGCAAGACCATCGAGGAATTGCATCACGCTTTGCTGGATGCAAAGAGTGATGAAGCAGTGCGCGTTTTGATCCTCACTGGCGCGGGAGAGAAAGCGTTCGTGGCGGGCGCGGACATCGGCGAACTGGCGCTGCAAACACCCGTCAATGGCAAAGAATTTTCGCTTTTTGGCCAGGGCGTTTTCCATCTTCTGGAAACGATGGGGAAGCCGTCCATCTGCGCCATCAATGGATTTGCGCTGGGCGGCGGCTGCGAGCTGGCGCTCTCCTGCACCATTCGAATCGCCAGCAAGACGGCGAAGCTCGGCCAGCCGGAAGTGAAACTCGGGATCCTTCCCGGTTATGGTGGAACGCAGCGGCTAGCGCGATTGTGCGGCAAGGGCGCGGCGCACGAACTCTGCCTCACCGGGGAAATGATTACGGCGGAAGAAGCGCAGCGCGTCGGCCTCGTCAATCGCATCCACGAGCCGGCGGAGCTGATTCCCGCCGCGGAAGCGATGGCGAAAAAGATTATCGCCAACGGAACCCTGGCCGTGAAATTCACTATGGAAGCGATCGAACGCGGCGTGGAAATGCCGCAGGAAGAGGGGTTATTCCTGGAGGCGACGCTTTTCGGTGTGGCTTGCGCGACGGAAGACATGCGTGAGGGGACCAAGGCGTTTCTAGAGAAGAGGCCGCCGCAGTTCAAAGGGAAATAAAGGAAGTAAATGAGTTAAAGGAAATAAAGGATAGGAATAAGGAACGCCGCGGATAGGCGATGGCAGAGAAAATACAGCCCGGCAAGATTGACGGCGCATTGAGCGCCGCGGGTTTTCGCTTTGGCATCGTGGTGAGCCGCTTCAATAGTTTTATCACCGAGCGGCTTCTTGCGGCGGCGGTGGATGCGCTGGAACGGGCTGGAGCGGCCAGCAAGGATGTCGATGTGGTGCATGTTCCGGGAGCATTCGAATTGCCGGTGGCGGCGAAAAAACTGGCGGCGACGGGGAAGTACGATGCGCTCATCGCCATCGGTTGTGTCCTTCGCGGCGAGACGACACATTACGATTACGTCTGCTCGGAGACGGCACGCGGATTGCAGCTCGCGCAGATGGATAGCGGCTTACCGATCATGTTTTGTGTGCTGACCTGCGACACATTGGAGCAGGCCATCGACCGCGCTGGGCTCAAGGGCGGGAACAAGGGATTCGAAGCGGGGCTCGCCGCCATCGAAATGGCGCAACTGTCACGCAAGCTTCGCGCCTCTTCTTCGAGGCCGTCCGCCACCGGAAAGCCGCGGCGCAAGTAACGTGTCTCTCCGCAGAAAGTCCCGCGAGTTTGCGATGCAGATGCTCTTCCAGTGGGACATGAGTGAGCAGGATTTCAGCAATCTGGAATCCAAATTCTGGAAGAGCGCCAAGGCGGCGGACAAAACGCGCGCTTTCGCGAACAAACTATTTGAAGGCGCGGCGAAGGACGTCACCGCACTCGACGCCATCATCGTGAAGCATGCCGACAACTGGCGATTCGAGCGGCTGGCCGCAATTGATCGCGCCATTTTGCGCCTGGCGATTCATGAAATGAACGGCACGGATACGCCGCCCAAGGTTGTCCTCAACGAAGCCGTCGATCTGGCGAAGAAGTTTTCCTCCGAAGAGTCCGGGGCATTCGTGAACGGTATTCTCGACGCAATTCATAAGTCATTGAAAATAACATAGTTATAAGCACCTTTCCAGCCTCCCTCCATCCGTCAATACGATTTCCGGCACGCTGCGGCGAAACTTTGGTGCGCGGCTGGGGTTTGATTTGGCAAGTGTGGTGGTGATTCCAGGAACTATTTCATAGGAGAGAAGACATGAAAGCCGAAATCATGGTCCGTCGAAGTGTGCTCGCGATTGCTTTTGCCGGTTTGCTTGTCGGTGGCGCGTATGCCCAGAGTCCGGCTCCAACTCCGCAACAGCAGGACATTCAGAGCGACAAGAGAGACATTCGAAACGATAGGAAGGACCTGGCCAAGGACCGTGCGGATCGCAATGCCGATCAGCGCGATATCAATCACGATAAGCGCGACTTGGGGAAAGACCGCGCCGACCGTAACGCCGATCAGCGTGACATCAATCACGACCGCAGGGACCTGAACAAGGATCGTGCGGACCGCAATGCAGATCAGCGCGACATCAACAAGGACAGGGGCCAGCTTGCCCGCGACGACAAGAAATTCGGCGTCAACAGCGCGCAGGCGCAAGCCGATCGCAAGGACCTTCGCGCGGATCGCACCGATCGCAACAAGGATCAGCGAGACATCAATCACGATCGCCGCGACTTGAACAAGGACCGCGTGGATCGCAATGCCGACCAGCGGGACATCAACCACGACAAGCGCGACCTGGCCAAGGACCGCAAGGACCGCAACCAGGATCAGAAGGACATCAACAAAGACAAGAGAGACTTGCACAAGGATCGCAAGGACCTGCGCCACGATAAGCGCGGGCACTAATCATATTCGCAGTAACGAAAGAAAAGGGCCGCGCGTGGCGATCGCGCGGCCTTTTTTAATTGGCAAGAGCGGTTTTGCTTCAGACGCGAATCGTTCCTTCAAACACTTTTACGGCGGCACCGCTCACGCGGGGGACGAGCTTTCTACCCGATTGCGAGACTTCGACTTCGATGTGGCTGGGGCGGGCCATTTCCGCGCCTTGCAGAATACTGAGCGTTTGGCCGGGGGCGAGCTTGCCGTGGCGGACGAGATAGGCGCCGAGGGAGCCCGCGGCGGAGCCCGTTGCGGGGTCTTCGTAAATCTCCCACGGGAGCATGCCGCGAGTGAAGACTTTGCCGTTTCCCCCGAGCGCAAAGCAGTAGGCCATTGTGGCGTTTTGGCCGAGGAGCTTGCGCAACTCGAACATGTTCATGGCAATTTTGCCGAGCGCGGCGTGATTGCGCATCGGCACCATGAGATTGAAGATGCCTGTGGAGACGCACTCAATGTCGAGGTTGCGATCGAGGTCTTTTGGCGAGAGGCCAAGGGCCTTGGCCAGCGCGGCTGATTTGAATTTGACGGGGCGAAACGTCGCATCCCTCTGCGTCATGGTGACGCGCTGCGGGCGGCTGTCCTTGAAGCGAATTTCGACGGGGAGAATGCCGGCGCCGGTCTGCTGCATGATGTGAACGCCCCCTTCTTGTGCCGGGACGACGCCGAGCTCGGCCAGGAGAAACCACGTGCCGATAACGGGATGGCCGGCGAGCTTGAGCTCCTGCCGCGTGGTGAAGATGCGAAGGCGGGCGAGGGCGCGGTCATCCGTCGGCTTTTGCACGAAGACCGTTTCGGCGAGATTCATTTCGCGCGCGATGGCGAGCATTTGGTCGTCTGACAGTCCGTCGCCGTCGGTAAATACGGCGAGCGGGTTGCCTTCGAAGCGATTGTTGGTGAAAACGTCGAGAGTGTAAAAGCGGTGTTGCATGGCTGGTCGTGAATCGCCTCAGGAGCGAATCGCAGATTCAAATGCGCTCGAGCTGGGCGACCGTCCTTTCGTTGGTGATGTTCCCGGTGTTCAGTGTCGATTTTGGTTCGATCAGGATGATGTGAACTTCCTCGTCAGCGGCGGGGCAGTGTTCGACGCCGCGCGGCACGACGACAAATTCGCCTTCGTTGATGACGGCTTCGTGGCTGCGGAACTTCATCCGCAGCGTGCCTTTCACGACCAGAAACATTTCGTCTTCATTCTCATGATGATGCCAGATGAATTCACCTTTCAGCTTGACGGCTTTGACCTGGCAGTCGTTCACTTCGCCGATGACGCGAGGGTTGCAGTAGTCGGAGAAGAGGGCGAATTTTTCTTTCAGATTGACCGTTTTCATGATCGCACCTATAGATTGTGAACTATTTGAGTTACAGCTTCGAGAACGCGACGAGTCGTTTCGGGCCTGGAGGTTTCGGAGTACACGCGCAAAAGATTTTCGGTTCCCGATGCGCGGACCATCACCCACCCGGCTTCGCCGAGGTAGACCTTGATGCCGTCCAGGTCTTCCCGTCGCACCACCGGCAGATCAAGGATACGGCGGAGCTTTCCATTCGAAAAGTGAGCGATGGCCTTTTCTTTTTGCCCGGGTTCCAGATCGAGATCGACGCGGCCGTAGTGAAACTCGCCGAATTCCGCACGCAGCGCAGCCAGCAATTCTCCCAGGGATTTGCCGTGCCAGGCCATCAATTCCGCGAGGAAGAGCGCGGAAACGGTGGCATCGCGCTCGGGCAAGTAGAGGCTGGTGCCGATACCGCCGCTTTCTTCGCCGCCGATCAAAATGTCTTGTTCGAGCATCAGCTCGCAGATGTACTTGAAGCCGATAGGCACTTCGTGGAGTTTGCGATCGAATTTTGCGGCGAGCTTGTCGATGAGTTTGGTGACAGAAAAAGTTTTGGCGATATCTCCGGGTAAGTTGCGAGTTCCTGCCAGGTGCCACACCAGCAGCGCAAAGATTTGGTGGGGATTGACGAAAGCGCCGTCGCGGTCGATTGCCCCGATGCGGTCGCCATCGCCGTCGGAGCAGAAGCCGGCGTCGTATTTTCCTCCGCGCACGGCTTGCCGCAGTGCTTCGACGTGCGGTTCGATCGGCTCCGGATGCACGCCGCCGAAACGCGGATCGCGCGTCCCGCGTATTTCGTCGCAGCAAATTCCGTTGCGACGGAAAAGTTCCGGCAGCAAGCCCGCCGCCGATCCGTGCATGGGATCGAAGACGAAGCGGAATTTCGCATCGCGCAGGCGCTTCCAGTCCACCAGTTTTTCGAGCGCATCGAGATACGGCGCGCGTGGTTCGAGAGCGTGGATCAGATCTTTGCGTGGCGGCAGGGGCGGTACGTCCTTCTTCAACACCACTTCGAGTTCATGTTCGATCTGCGCAACGATGGAAGGTAGCGCGCTGCTGCCGTAGCTGGCTTTGTACTTGATGCCGTTCCAGCGATAAGGATTGTGGCTCGCGGTGATGACGATGCCGCCGGCCGCGCCGCGGTGTCTCACCAGATAGGAAATCGCGGGCGTGGGGCAGGGCTTGTCCGCCAGCCAAACGGGTGTGCCACTGGAGCTGATTACTTCGCCGACCGCGGCGGCAACGCGATCCGCGGCATAACGATGATCGTAGCCGATGAGTACGCCCTTGCGCGCATCCTCATTCCGCACCACATAGCGCGCAATCGCGTGCGCCACGGTGCGCGCGTTCGCAAACGTGAAATCTTCCGCGATGACGCCGCGCCACCCATCGGTTCCGAATCGAAGCGAAGTCATTTCAGGTGAGTATACGCGAACAGGATGATTCGCCAACAGCCGCATTGGCCTGAGTTAAAGGAGATCTTTGCGATGCTGTTCTTCGAGCCATTTTACGATTTTTCCGACGTCCTGGGCGCGGTCACGGGGGCAAATGAGCAGCGCGTCGGGCGTCTCAACGGCGATCAGGTCGCGCACGCCAATCGCGGCCACGAATTTTGACGGGCTCCACAGAAAATTACCTTCTGCATCGAGCGTATGACCTTGCCCGGCGAGAACATTTTCGCCCGTTTTCTTTGCCAACAATTGATAGACGGCCGCCCAAGAACCGATATCGCTCCAGCCGACTTCGGCAGGAATCACAAACACGCACGGCGATCCTTCGGCGCGAGTCGCGGGTTCCAGGACGGCGTAGTCCACCGAGATATTTTCGATCTTTGGATAGAGCGCCCGCAGCTTGCGCTCGTAGCCGCGGGTTCCGATGAATTCAGCAAGTTTTTCCAACGCGGCGTGCGTCTTTGGCAGAAAGATTTTCAGATTTTCGAGGAGCGTGGAAACCCGCCAAAAAAACATCCCGGCGTTCCAGTGATAGTTTCCGGAAGAGGCGTATTCTTGCGCGAGCTTCAGTTCGGGCTTCTCCGTGAATCGCCGTACGGCAAACACCGGGAAGCCCTTGGTTCCGAGCGATTCGCCTGTTTTTTCGATGTAGCCGAACCCCGTCTCCGGCCCGGTTGGAGGGATGCCAAGGACAACCATTCGCCCCGGTTCGCGAGCCACGTCGAGCGCGGTCCTCGCGATTTCCCGAAACTTCTGCGGTTGCTCGATGTAGTGATCTGCGGGGAGCACCGCCATCAACGCGTCGCCGCGTGACGCATGGCGCACGTGAATGGCCGCCAGGCCAATCGCCACCGCGGTGTTCAGTCCCATCGGTTCGGTTAGCACGCGCTTGCGCGCGGCTACCGGAACCTGCCTGCGGACGACGTCGGCCTGTTCCGCATTCGTGACCGTCCAAATGCGCTCAGCAGGAATCAGCGGGAGCAGGCGAGCGACGGTCTGCTGCAACATGGTATCCTTGCTGACAATGTTCAAAAGTTGTTTGGGAGTGCGCGTGCGGCTCCGCGGCCAGAACCGCGTCCCGCGCCCGCCCGCCAGAATGACGGCATGCGTTGCGAGTTCTTTCATGGTGTTGTTCATCGCGCACTAGTCAAAAACCGTCTTTGCGATCTCCTGCCAGGAATGACCTGCACGCTCTAGATTAACCCGCAGCGCGGCCAAATCCGGAACGTAGGTTCTCAGGAGTTTCGAAGGTTGGTTGGGACTTACCGAATATTTCCCCAGTCCTGCGGGGACCAACCAGCACTCGCCGTTCTGATACGCCGCCGGCTCGCTCCCCCAGGTAAAATTACCGCTGCCGGTCAGAATCACAAGCAAATCAAAATGCTCTGGATTCGAAAGAGCCTCAGTTGGCGCGCTGATTTTCCATCGTTCGGTTGCGAAATAGCGGCAGGCAGCGAGCAGCGAATTTTGCATTCCGTGGCCGGGCAAATGAATTCTTGAGGCCTTGCCGCTAATGGGCCGGCCGAACTCAATTACATCCAAGGCTTTCTCAATGTGAAGTTCCCTCGGCTTGCCATGCGCATCCACACGGCCATAGTCGTAGACGCGGTAAGTGAGGTCAGAATACTGCTGCACCTCGCAAAGCACCATTCCCGGGCCAATCGTATGTGGTGTGCCCGCTGGAACGAAGAACGTGTCTCCTGGTTGTACTCGCCAGTGAACAAAGAGATCTTCCAGAGTTTGAGTTTCGATGGCTGCCAGAAAATCTTCCGCTTTAACCTTTGGCACGAGTCCAACGAGCACATGCGCTCCTGGCCCGGCGGAAACGGCATGCCACATTTCTGTCTTGCCGCGCCCGCCCGCGGCTTGTTCGTGGCTGGCGGCGTAGGTATCGTCGGGATGGACCTGGACGGACAATTTGTCGGTGGGAAAAATGAATTTGACAAGAATAGGGAACTCCGCCGTCGCCGTTAGTCTTGTGCCTCGCCATTCAGACGGCATCTCGCGCCAAGTCGCGCCTAAAGTTTTTCCAGCGAAAGGGCCCGTAGCGATGCGGCAATCAAGACCAGTTAACCAGGCTTCGCCAATCGGCGATTTGAGGTCATGCATTTCCGGAAAAAGGGTCGCTAGCGAACGCGCTCCCCATAGGCGCTCGAAAAAAATCGGCTCGATGCGAAACGGTTGCGGCCTCACGGTTTACGACGCGGCTTCAGCGCGCGAGAAAAAGCGTTCCAGGCGGCGCAATCCTTCCTCGATTCGTTCGATGGACGTAGCGTAAGAAAGCCGCAGATACCCCGGCGCGCCAAAAGCTTCGCCAGGTACGATGGCCACTCGCGCCTTTTGCAGAAGCATCTTTGAAATCTCCGTGCACGTCTTCGCCAGCGCCGGTTTGCCGGGAGCGCTCGATAGATGTGCGGAAATGTTCGGGAAGGCGTAGAACGCGCCGCCTGGCCATTCGCAGGTGACACCGGGAATCGCGCGCAGGCCTTCCACGATGCGTTTGCGGCGCTTGGCGTACTCTCCAAGCATGACCGGAACGGTCTCCATGGGTCCGCGCATCGCTTCCAACGCGGCGTATTGCGCGATCGATGTAGCGTTGGAGGTGGACTGGCTTTGCAGCTTGATCAGCGCCTGGACCAGCGCTTCCGGTCCCA
>Ga0209648_10004862_pt1 | contig 11430 bp, 10 predicted proteins | sample GraSoi2013_115cm_FD_185830 | JGI IMG/M metagenome (GOLD analysis project Ga0209648, IMG submission 185830) | Grasslands soil microbial communities from the Angelo Coastal Reserve, California, USA - Sample 9_17_2013_115cm (SPAdes) (version 2) | ecosystem: Environmental > Terrestrial > Soil >...
CAAGTACGTCGACCCGGAGTTCGTGGCGCGCGCCAAGGCGGCCGGGCAGGGCATCATCGTCGGCGGCGAGCTGTACGGTCAGGGCTCCTCACGCGAGGTGGCGGCGATCGCGCCCATGTACCTGGGCGTGCGCGCGGTCATCGTGAAGTCGTTCGCGCGGATCCACCGCGCGAATCTCATCAACTGGGGCGTCGTCCCGCTGACCTTCGACGATGCGGCCGCCCACGACGGCATCGAGCGCGACGACCGGCTGCGCGCGGACGATCTGCGCGCGTCGCTGGCCGCCGGCACACGCGTCCGCGTGGTGAACGACCGGACGGGCGCCGCATTCGCCACGTCGTGCGTGCTCACGCCGCGTGAGCGCGAGATCCTCCTCGCCGGTGGCCTGCTCGCCCACACGAGAGGTGCGGGAAAATGACCACGGGCTGGCGCACACGCCGCCACCGTCCTCCTCGGGCAGCCCACCCACGACCCGAGCCGGCCTCGCGGACCCCGCTACCATGAGCCAGCGAAGGATCCGGGCCGTCTACATGCGCGGTGGCACCAGCCGATGCCTCGTGTTCCACGACGAGGACCTGCCGCATCCGGGGCCGGCGCGCGATCGCATCTTGCTGGCCGCCCTCGGCAGCCCCGACCCTTACGGGCGCCAGCTCGATGGCCTCGGCGGCGGCATCTCCTCGCTCTCGAAGGCATGCATCGTCAGCGCGTCGTCCCATCCCGAGGCCGATGTCGACTACACCTTCGCCCAGGTCGACGTGCGATCGCCCGTGGTGGAGTACCACGGCAACTGCGGCAACTGCTCGTCGGCCATCGGGCCCTTCGCCATCGACGAGCGGCTCGTCTCCGCCCAGCAGGGCGAAACCATCGTTCGCGTCCACAACACGAACACGAAAAAAGTAATCGTCGCCCACGTGCCCACCCACGACGGCGAGGCCGCCATCGAGGGCGACTTCGAGCTGGCCGGCGTGGCGGGGCGCGGCGCGCGCATCGCACTGGACTTCCTCGAGCCGGGCGGCGCCGGCACCGGCCGCCTGCTGCCGACGGGCTCTCCGCGGGACGTCATCGCGGGCGTCGAGGCCTCGTGCGTGGACGCGACCAATCCGCTCGTGTTCGTGCGCGCGCGAGATCTGGGCCTCACGGCCGCCGAGACGCCGCAGGCCGTCGACGCCAACGCGGAGGTCATGGCGCGCCTGGAGAAGATCCGCGTCGAGGCGGCCATGCGCATGGGCATTCCCACCAGCGCCTCCGCGCCGAAGATTGCGTTCGTGGCCGCCCCCGCAGACTACACGGCCCTCGACGGCGTCCGCCACGCCGCCGGCGACTACGACGTGCTGGCGCGCGCGATCTCCATGGGCAACTGCCACCGCGCGTTTCCGCTCACCTCGGCCATGTGCCTGGCGGTGGCCGCGCGCATCGAGGGCACGCTCGTCCACGAGTGCCTGAAACAGGCCACCCACGGAGCGAGCCGGGCGAGCGGTCCCCGCTCCAACGACGTCCGGCTGGGGCACGCCTCCGGCGTGCTGCCGCTCGACGCGAGGGTCGCGACGCGGGACGGCGCGCCATGGGCCGAGCGCGTGACGGTGTACCGCACCGCGCGCCGCCTGATGGAAGGCTTCGTCCGCATTCCATGACGCGCGCGCCGGCGCTCTGAGCGATGGCGCGCCTCTACTTCATGGGCGACGGCGACGAGATGGTGCGGCGCCGCGCGCGCGTGCCCAAGGGCTCCGTGGTCGAGGCGTGGGCGGACCAGCGCGGCGGCGGGGCCTTCTGGGTGGGCGAGGAATCCAAGCGGCTGCTCGACGAGGCCGGCGAGGCACCGATGCCGGCGCGGCTCTGGGTGTCCGACGAGGCCGTGCCCGTCTTCTACGGACCTCGGCTCTCCGACGTGGAGTCGCTGCCGCGCGAGGAGTCGCTGCGCGCGCGCGCGCTGTCGATGCAGGGCATCGCCGTGGCCTGGATCACGCTCGACCGCTTCGGCGAGCGCGTGGCCTACGAGCCGGCGTCGCCCGCCGATCCCGTGTTCCACCTGCGCCGTCCCGGCGGCGGCGCCGGTCACGTGTGGCGCCGCTTCGCGACGAAGCGCGAGGCGATCGACTTCATGCGCGAGGCGTACGGCGCCGAGTCGGAGGGGAGCGAGTGGGCGGAGATGCTGCCCGTCGGCGACTTCGACGCGCTGCTGAAGCGGTTCGCGGAGAAGGCGTGAGCGCGCGCTCAGCCGCGCGAGCGAATCTCCTCGAGCACGGACAGGAGGTAGCGGCGAAACTGTGCGGGGTTCTCGCTCATCGGAAAGTGGCCGATCTCCTTCATCACCGTGACCCGCGCGCCCTTGATCTTGGCCGCCGTGCGCTCGGTGTCGGCCGGCGTGCACGAGAAGTCGTACTCGCCCGTGAGCAGGTACAGCGGACAGGCTCGCGTGTCGATCGCGCCGACGCGGTCTCGAAAGTCGCCGTCCGCGCGGTAGAAAAACAGATCACCCTTGAACACGCCGGGTCCGCCCTGCATGTACATCCAGAGGGTATCCCAGCGCGTCTCGCTCGGGCTCTGCGGGGCGATGAGCCCCGACATCAGCGCGCCGGCGATCTCGCCGCCGTGCACGTCGGGGCGATGGAGCCAGCCCGTGTCGTCGTACCACGGAGCCTGATAATCGGCCGACTCCAGGCCGATCAGCGCGCGGAATTCCGCCCCGTGCAGGCGGGCCAGCTCCAGCACGATCTTGCCGCCGATGGAGCAGCCGAGCACGACGGGACGCGACACGCCGAGCGCGGCGATGAAGGCCCGGATGAGCTCGACGTAGCCATGCGTGGTGAGCGTGTATTCCTCGTCCTGCCAGCCGGCGGGCGGCAGCGACTTGCCGTGCCACGGCATGTCGAACGCGAGCACGCGGAACTGGCGCGTGATCTCCGGGTCGTTCATGAGATGGCGGAACTGGCGGCCGTCGGCGCCGGCCGTGTGCAGGCACACGAGCGGGATGCCCTGGCCGGCCTCCTCGAAGTACACGCGGTGCGCGCGGCCACCGAGCGGCAGACGCAGGTAGCGGCCGATGATCGGCTCGAGGTCGGCCACTCAGGCACTCCGCCGCGGCTTGGCCAGCACGTCCTTCACGTAGCGGAGGTTGGCCATCAGCGGCCGCAGGTCACCCTCGACCCTCGCGTGGCCGCCCTTGGTGAGCGCGAAGAGGTCGTGATACCCGGCCGCGGGCACCGGCTCCCAGAATCGGCGCCACGCGTCCTCGGAGGCGCGCACGGCGAACGTCCACTCGCGCAACAAGAATGGCCCGCGCTCGAGGGCGGTGACGCGCCCCTCGTGCACGGTGATCAGCCACGCGACGGCGCCCGTCTCGACGAGGAACCGCGTCGAGAGGTACCGGCCGCGCCGCACGAGCGAGGCGTCGGCGTTGACGAGATCGGCGAGGCGCTCGAGCACGGCGCGGATCATACCGCATGAGCGCGCCGGAGCGCATGGACGGCTTCTACCGCGCCGTGCGCGCCGTCGCGCGGTTCTGGCTGTGGTTCTTCTTCAAGGCGGTGGACGTGCGCCGTCCGGAGCGCGTGCCCCGTAAGGGGCCGGTGCTCCTCTGCATCAACCACCCCAACAACTTCATCGACTCGCTCGTCGTCGGCGCCGCCGTGCGGCGCAAGGTGCACTACCTCGCCACCGCCGCTCTCTTCCGCAACCCGCTCGTCGCCCGCTTCCTCCTCGCGGCCGGCGCCATCCCCGTGTGGCGAAAACAGGACGAGACGCGCCCCATCGCGAACAGGCCACCCTCCCGACCCGAGCACGCGGCCCCCGCTACAACCGACAAGAACGCGGAGACCTTCGCCGCGTGCGCGGCCGCCTTCGGGCACGGCGCGCTGATCGCGATCTATCCCGAGGGCACCACGCACGCGGAGGCGCGCGTGCAGCGGCTCAAGACGGGCGCCGCGCGCATCGCGCTGGCGTGGGAGGCCGCGCATCCGCGCACGCTGGCCATGGTGCCCGTGGGCCTCACCTTCGAGGCGCGCAAGTCGTTTCGCGCGCGTGTGCTCGTCTCGTTCGGCGCGCCGCTGCCGCTGCATGCCTATGCCGACGCCTACCGCGAGGACCCCGTGAAGGCCGTCGACGCGCTCACCCGCCACCTGCAAGAGGCCATGGAGGCCGAGGTCGTCAACGTCGAGCGGATCGACGACGCGCGGCTGTTCCAGGCGATCGAGACGCTCTACCGCGACGTCCTCGCGCGGGCGGTGATGGACGCGCGCGGCGTGGGTCCCCGCGGCGTGGACCGGGTGCGCCTGTCGCGCTCGATCGTCGAGGCCATCGGCTGGTTCAAGGCGCGCGAGCCGGAGCGGGTCGAAGCCATCTGGCAGCGCATCCGCACCTACCGCGCCCTGCTCACGCAGTACCACCTGCGCGACGAGACCGTGCGCGCGCGACTGGAGCGGCTGCCGGCGCGCCAGCGGATCATCTACTCGTGGGACGCCGTCGTGGGGTTCCCGTTCTTCCTCTATGGCACGCTCGTGAACCTGCTGCCCTACCTCGTGCCGCGCTGGCTGGCGCAGCACGTGGCGCGCAAGGAAACCGACTACGCCACCGTGCGGCTGCTCGCGTCGATCGTCGCGTTCCCGGTGTTCTGGGGGCTGCAGACGTGGCTGGTTCTCCGCGCCACCGGCAGCCTCGTGGCCGCGCTGTTCGCGCTGTCGCTGCCGCTCTCGGGACTGATCGCGTATCGTTACCTGGCGGGCGCGGGCCGGTTCGGCCGTCGTCTCCGGTTCGCGGTGCTGACGGCCACGCAGTCGGCGGCGGCGCGGCGGCTGGTGGCCGAGCGCGAGGCGATCGTCGCCGAGCTCGAGCGCGCCAGGGCGGAGTGGCTGACGGCCACGAAAGGAAGCAGCTTTTGAGCGTTCACTTGCTGGAGGAGATGTCCACGCCCGCCCTCGACGCGCTGGACCGCGCGCGGACGGTGGTGCTGCTGACCATCAGTCCGCTCGAGACGCATGGCCCGCATCTGCCCGTCGGCGTCGACGCGTTCGCGGCACGCCACTTCGCCGAGACGATCGCCGCCCGGCTCGTCGCGGCGCGGCCGGGCTGGTCGGCGGTGCTGGCGCCGACGCTGCACCTCGGCTCGTTCACCTTCGACAGCGTGGGCACCGTGGCCGTGCGCCAGCGTGTGGTGCGCGACGCGCTCGTGGACTACGGCGGCGCGTTCGCGCGCGCGGGCTTTCGCCACATCCTCATCGCCAACGGTCATGCCGGGCCCGGCCACCTCGCGGCACTGGAGGAGGCGGCGGCGCGCGTCTCGCGCCGGCACCGCGTCATCATGGCGTCGTTCACCGGTCACCTCGCCTGGGAGTTCATGCGCGGCCGTTACGCCGCGAAGATCGAGGCGCGGCTGGGCCGCTCGATGAGCGACGAGGAGCGGCGCGCGTTCGCCGAGGACGCGCACGGCGGCTGGTGGGAGACGTCGCTGATGCTGCTGCTGCGCCCCGACCTGGTGGATGGCGCCTATCGCACGCTGCCGGCCGCGCGGTACTCGTGGCCCGAGCGCGTGGTGCCCAACTACGCCGTGCGGAAGGGCGGCCGCGGCTACGTCGGCCACCCCGCGCTCGCCGATCCCGCCTTCGCCAGCGCGACGACCGACGTGCTCATGACGGAGGCGATGGCGATCGTGGACGGGCTGCTCGACGGCACGCACACGCCCGGTCGGCACCGGTCGGTCTTCTCCCGCGTGCCGGTGTTCCGGACCAACTTCTGGCCGGCCGCCGCCGGCGTCGCCGCCGGCCTCGGCGCGCTCGCCGGCGTCGCGGGCTTCATGCTGAGACGCCGCCCTCCATTGGCGTGACCGACCTCGTCCTGCTCGAAGAGGCACGCGACGGCGTCGCGCGCCTGACCCTCAACCGTCCCGACGCGCTCAACGCGCTGAACCGGTCGGTCGCCGACGCGCTCGAGCACGCCCTCGGTCGCGTGGCGGGGCTGGACGACGCGCGCGTGCTGCTCGTCGCCGGGCGCGGGCGGGCGTTCTGCGCCGGCAACGACATCGCCGAGATGGGCGAGGTCACGGGCCCCGAGGCCGAGGCGCTCGCCCGGCGCTGGGCGGCCATCATGGAGCGCTTCGCCGCGCTGCCCCAGGTGACGATCGCCGTCGTCGACGGTCACGCGCTCGGCGGCGGCCTGATGCTCGCCGTCGCGCAGGATCTCAGGATCGCCTCCGACCGCGCGCGCTTCGGGCTGCCGGAGGTCACGCTCGGCTTCAATCCCGCCTACGGCATCGCCCGCCTGCTGGACGTGCTGGGCGGCGGCCACGGCCGCGACCTGCTGCTCACGGGCCGAACGCTGCACGCCACCGAGGCGCTGCGCATCGGCCTGGTCAACCGCGTGGTGGCGGCGCCGACGCTGGCGGAGACGGCGGCGACGTGGGCGGCGGAGATCGCGAAGTCGCCGCGGGAGGGGCTGGCCGCCACGAAGGAGATCGTGGCCGCCATCCGTGGCGGCAGGCCCGGCGGCGACCCCGCGGCCTACGGCGCCGCGCTCAGGACGGGCGCCGCCGCGCGCGAGCGCATTCGCGCCTTCGTCGAGCGCAAGCGCAGATCACGGTGAGGCGACGACCGGTGACCCCGGGCTACTCCCCGCGCGACGCCTTCTTCTCCTGCATGTCGCGGTCGGCTTCGCGCAGGAACTCCTCGGCGGTGTCGGGCGGCGACTGGCTCCACGCGCGGCGACGATCTCGACATCCTTGGGCAGCGCGTCCAGCAGCAGCACGGCGAACTCGTCGCCGCCGTAGCGGGCGATGACGTCGGTGGTCCGCGTGGACTCGACGAGCGCGTCGGCCACCGTTCTCAGGACCTCGTCGCCGAGCGCGTAGCCGAACCCGTCGTTCACCGCCTTGAGATTCAGGACGTCCAGCGCCAGCAGGAGCAGGCCGTTCTTGCGGCGGCGCGCGCCGGCGGCGAGCCGGCGGTACTGCTCGTACAGCGCGCGGCGGCTGGCGAGGCCGGTCAGCGGGTCGGGCGCGTAGCGCGCGAGCTTACGGTCGGCATCGTACAGCCGTCCGGCCACGATGCGCAGCAGCGCGTTGGCCAATTCGGCGGAGTCCTCCAGCACGGCCAGGAAGTCGCGCTGACGCAGCACCAGGCAGTGTGTGCGATCGACCGCGATCACCGTCGCCGAGCGCGGCTGGTCGCGCAGGATGCCGAGCTCGCCGAAGATCTCCGCCTTGCCGATCTCGCCCAGCAGCATCTCGGCCTGTCCGTCCGCGGTGGCTTCGACCACGCGCACGCGGCCCGAGAGCAGGACCCAGAGGTTTTCCGGCGGCTCGCCCTGGCGCGTGACGACGTGGCCGGAGGGATAGACCTGCTCGCTGGCGTACTTCACGAGCATGCTCAGCTGCTCGGACGTGCACTTCCGGAAGAGGGGCACGGAGGCCAGGATACTGGCGAGCAGCGTCTGGGTCGTCGCATGGTCCTCGCGCGTCTCCGATCGCGGGACCGCCGCCGCGCCCTCGGCCTCGGCGCCGAGGGTGACCACGGTGCGCGCCAGCCACGCCCGCACGCGCGCGCGCAGCATCGGCGGGCTGTACGGCTTGGCCAGGTAGTCGGTGGCGCCGGTCGCCGCGCGGTCGGCGGCGGCGTCGGGGCGGTCGGCGAGCAGGAGGATGGGAAAGTTCGCGCGGCTCATGCGCGCGCGGAAGGCGGGAATCAGATCGATGCCGTCGGCGTGAGGCAGGTCGGCGTCGATGATGGCGAGGTCGGGCAGGTGTTCGGTGCCGCGCGTGAGCGCCGCGTGCATGTCGGGCACCGGCAGCGCGACCATCCCGTCCTCCGCCAGCACGTCCTCGATCGTCATCGCCTGGGTGTCGTCGGAGGTGACGACGAGCACCCGCGCGCCGGCGACGAGCCGCCGGCGCAGCGCGGAGATGTCGGATACCGGGGCCGCGCGGCCGTCGCCCGCGATCCTCAGCTCGAGCCCCTCGCGCGCGGCGAACACCTCGATGCGTGAGCCGGCCGCCTGCGCGCGCGCCTTGGCGCGCGCCTCCAGGCGCTCCATCGCCGCGTCGTCGTGGGTCGGATCGTGGTGAAAGAGCGCCACCCGCCGGGCGCCGGCCGCCATCGCGACGTCCACCGCGTAGTCGGCCGTCGAGTGGCCCCAGCCCACGCGCTGCCGGTACTCGTCCTCGGTGTACTGCGCGTCGTGGATGACCAGGTCGGCGCCCTTCATGAACGCGACGTGGCGCTGGTCGCCCGGATGGTGGAGGATCCCCTCCTCCGGCTTCCAGAACGGCTCGTGGTCGGTGACGTAGGCGATGGTGGCGCCGCCGTTCGTCATGCGGTACGCGATCGTGGGCGCGGTGTGATTGAGGTACTGCGTCTCCACGAGCACGTCGCCGACGCGGAAGAAGCCCTCCTCGAGCTCGGTGAAGTGGATGCGCGAGCGCAGGTCGCGCAGCTTGACGGGGAAGTACGAGTACTCCATCTGCCCCGCCATCGCCTCCTCGAGGCTCTGCTGGAAGCCGAGCGGCGCGTACACGTTCAGCTCGACGCCGGGAATGAACGCGGGGACGAAGAACGGAAATCCCTGGATGTGATCCCAGTGCGTGTGGCCGATGAACAGGTGCAGATGGATCGGCGGCCTCAGCGTCTGCGTGAGCTGCAGTCCCAGCTCGCGCGCGCCGGTGCCGCAATCCAGCACGATCACGGTGCCGTCCGCCGCCCGGACTTCGGTGCACGAGGTGTTGCCACCGAATCGCGCCGTGCGATCGCCCGGCGCGGCGATCGACCCACGAGTACCCCAGAACTTGACGTACACGATGCCCCCCAGGCTGTCGCGACGTGGACGTCGGCGAATATAGCATCAACGCGCGGGCGCGGGCTACAATGGCGCGCCGTCGAGGCCATTCGGCCCACCAAGGAGGACGCATGCGCCTGACACGTCGACGCTTTTTGAAGCTCTCCGGTGCGGGCGCCGCCGCGGCGGTGCTGCCGCTTCATCCGGCACCGGCGGGGGCCCAGAGCGGACCCGTCCGGCTCGGCGTCCTGGCCGCCAAGGCCGGCGTGCTGGCGCCCGTCGGCGAGTCGGGGCTGCGCGGCGTGCAGTTCGCCGCCGATCGCCTCAACGCCGCCGGCGGAATCCTCGGCCGTAAGCTCGAGCTGATCGTCGAGGAGGAATCGAGCCCGAAGGACACCGTCGAGCGCTTCCGCAAGCTCGCGCTCCAGGACAAGGTGGACGCCGTGAGCGGCGCCATCTCCACCGGCGTCGGCCTCGCCCTGGGTCCGGCCGCCGAGGAGATGAAGACGATCTGGCTCGCCTGGGACGCCACCACGCAGAAGGGCGTCGAGGAGTCGATGCCCCGGCCGAAGTACTCGTTCCGCTCGACGGACAACGAGTGCGAGGCGGTGATGGCCTCCCTCCTCACCGCGCGGCACTGGAAGGGCAAGTTCAAGACGGTGGCCGGCATCAATCCCGACTACTCGTACGGCCGCGACAACTGGGCGGCCTTCCTCGCGATCATGAAGAAGTACGGGATCGAGCTGCAGGTCGTCAGCGAGCTGTGGCCCAAGCTCGGCGCGACGGATTTCACTTCGCACGTGGCCACGCTCGCGCAGGCGAAGCCGGACCTGATCTTCTCCTGCTTCTGGGCGGGCGACACGCCGATCTTCATGAAGCAGGCGCACGCGGCGGGCCTGACGCGGGGGACGAAATTCGTCCTGACCACCGGCGGCGGCGTGCACGAGTCGCTCAAGAAGGACTTCACGCCGGAGGGCGCGCTCCTCGGCTACAACTGCTTCTACTTCGAGAACGCGAAGGCGAGCGCGCTGGCGAAGGAGTTCACGCGCTGGCACGCGGAGAAGTTCAGGGAGTGGCCGAACTACGAGTCCGATCACGGCTACTTCACGGTGGTGGCCTTCAAGGCGGCCGTGGAGCGCGCGGCGAAGGCGGCCGGCGGCAAGTGGCCGACGCAGGACGCGGTCGTCCAGGCGCTCGAGGGCGTGGAGGCGGAGTCGCTGTCGGGCCCGCGGCGCTACCGCGAGGACCACATCATGGAGGCGACCTTCTTCCAGGGCATGACCACGCACCGGAACAAGCACGACTTCGTGACCATCGATCCCGTGGAGAGCATGAGCACGAAGCAGATCCAGAAGCCCTCCGGCGTCGGCCTCTACGACTGGATCAGCGGCTGGAAGGTCTGACGCTCCTCGGCATCCTGCTGGGCGGCGTCTTCCACGCCGCCGTGCTGTTCTTGGTCGCGGCGGGCCTGCAGCTGGTCTTTGGTGTCACGAAGATCCTCAACCTCGCGTGCGGCTCCTTCTACGCGCTGGGGGCCTACGGGGGCGTGTCGGCCGTGCGGTGGGCGCTCGGGGCGGGGCTGCCGGCGCCGCTGTTCCTGCCCGTCCTGCTCGGCGCCGGGCTGGCGCTGGCCGTCATCGGCCCCGTCATCGAGCAGCTGCTGCGCCCGATCTATGACCGCGACGAGTCGTTCCAGCTCCTGCTCACGTTTGCCCTCGTGCTGATGTTCGAGGACGTGATCCGGTTCTTCTGGGGCACCGCGCCGCACCAGCTCGGCAACGTCTATCTCGCCTACGGCCGGGTGAGTGTGGGGGCGCTGACCGTGCCCACCTACAACCTGGTCGTCATCGCGTGCGGCGCGGCCATCGCCGTCGGCATGGGGCTCGTTCTCGCGCGCACGCGCTTTGGGCGCATCGTGCGCGCCACCGCCGAGAACCGCGAGATGGCCGAGGCGATGGGCGTCGACATGACGCGCGTCTACTCGCGCGTGTTCACGCTGGGCGTGGCGCTCGGCACCGTCGGCGGCGCGCTCGTGATCCCCGCCACCGCCGCCATCAACGAGATGGGCATCGACGTGATCGTGGAGGCGTTCGCCGTGGTCGTCATCGGCGGTCTCGGCAGCATGCGCGGCGCCTTCGCGGGCGCCCTGATCGTCGGCGTGGTGAAGGCGGTGGCCATCGCCACGTGGCCGGAGGTCGAGATGCTGGCCATCTACGTCATCGTCATCGCCGTGCTCGTCCTGCGGCCGGCGGGACTCTTCGCGCGGGCCATCGCGTGATCGTCCGTGCGCTCGGCGTCGCCGCCTGCGCGGCGCTGCTGCTGCTGCCGTTCGCGGGCCGGCCCTACACGACCACCCTGCTCCTGCCCGCCTTCGGCTACGCGATCGCGCTCCTCGGCCTGAATCTGCTGTTCGGCTCGGCGGGCCTGCTCTCGTTCGGTCACGCGCTCTTCGTCGCGCTGGGCGGCTACACGGCGGCGGTGCTCACGAGCCGGCTCGGCATGCGGCATCTGGAGATCGTGCTGCTGGCGGCGGCGGTGACGGCCGCGCTCGTCGCCGTCCCGGTGGGGCTCCTGTGCGTGCGCTACGTGAAGATCTACTTCGGTATGCTCACGCTCGCCTTCGGCATGCTCTTCTACTCGTTCCTCTACAAGTTCTACACGCTGACGGGCGGCGAC
>Ga0209648_10004864_pt1 | contig 11429 bp, 8 predicted proteins | sample GraSoi2013_115cm_FD_185830 | JGI IMG/M metagenome (GOLD analysis project Ga0209648, IMG submission 185830) | Grasslands soil microbial communities from the Angelo Coastal Reserve, California, USA - Sample 9_17_2013_115cm (SPAdes) (version 2) | ecosystem: Environmental > Terrestrial > Soil >...
CGCGGCGAGAGCATCGGCTACCGAGCCGTCGCCGAGCGCTCCCGGCGGCGCCCGGAGCGGCTCCGGTGCCGCGTGCCGCTCGGCGACCAGCGCGCGCAGCGGCGCCCCGCTCGGGTAGAACGCCAGCGAGGCATCGATGACGGTCCCGGCCGCCAGGCTCGCCTCGAGCGACTGGCCGGCCACGGCAAACGAGAGTACGAGCGCATCACGTCGCGTCCCGAGGCCGTGCAGCCAGACGCGCTGAACGCGAAGCCGCGCCTCCGCCTCGACGACCCGCCCGAGCACGGCCCAGCGGTCGCGCAGCCGCTCGCCGGCGAGCACGTCGTCGTGCGAGACCGTCCAGCCGATCAGCCCCCGCACATCGGCGCGCGTCGCCTCCGGCAGGTGATCCAGGCGCCGGTGCGCGGAGATGATCAGCTGCACGAGACCAGCCTCCTCCAGCAGCGCCTCCACCCACGCACCGCCGCCCGCCGCCGCGATCCCGCCCATAGCCTGAACGCGGCCCGCCAGCGCCGGTGCCTGCGCGTCCACCAGCCGTTCGGCCGCCTCGTCCCAGAAACGGTACGGGCGCTCACGGGCCTTCGCGAACCCTTGCCGGACGAGGTCGTGCAGCCAGCGCTCGAGTTCCTCGAGGCCGGACTGCACCCGTGCCTCCCGCCGCGCCTCGCGGCGCGCCTGCGCCTGAGGATCCGCGGGCTCCCGCTTGTTCGCAATGCCCGTCCTCTCCGGGCCCGTCTGCGCAGTGCCCGGCCCGCGCTCCGCGCGCCGCTCGCGGGAGGCCAGCCACTCTGCCGCCCATTCCGGCGGCTGCGACGCCGGCACCGTGGCGGGCGAGCCGGCCGCGAGCAGCAGCAGGCCGAGCGCGTGCTTGCACGGGAACTTGCGGCTCGGGCACGAGCAGCGGAACGCGGGGCCGCTCAGGTCCGCCTGCGTCTGATAGGGCTTCGACCCGGAGCCCTGGCACAGGCCCCAGAGAGCATGGCCGCTCTGCCCGAGGGCCGACCAGAGGCGCTCGCTGGCCAGGCCGCGCCCGGCCGTCAGTGACCCCGCATCCGGGGCCAGCCCGGCCACCTGGTCCGCCGTCAGGCCCACGTTCGTCATTGTCTCCGCAGCCGGGTCTGCGCGCGAATTGTCAGGCTTGCCGCCGTCCGCCGCCCTGGGGGACGGGGGATCGAATCCGCAACCTGCGGTCGCGGACGTTGGCTGCGCCTGCTCGCGCCGATTAGCCGACGGTACTGCACCACTCTGACAAAGCTGAGCGCAGGAGACGCGGCGGCTGCCTCGCCCAACCTTGACCTGTGGCCAGGCCGCTCATCCAAATGGCTCCTTTGGGGGCAGTCGTCGCCCAAAAGCTACGATCTGAGCACACCGTTCCTCCTCAGTGAGCAGGAGTGAGTCCCTTGATCACTGCGCCCATCCCGAAACGGTCGTGGGCGGACTGGGTTCCCGCTCTCGTTTCGCGCCCGGCGACATGGCTTCTGGCCGTGGCCCTGAGGTCCGGGGTGACGGCATCAGGACGACGGCATGAGGACGACGGCATGAGGACGACGGCATGACGATGACCGCGGACGAGGCACGCCGGTCTCTTGCGGCCCGGGTGGCCGACCGTGCCCTGGCCCGGCTGGCGCCGCGCGATGACCGGCGGATCGGGCTCGTCGACCGGGCCAACGACGTCCGCCTCCGGACCAGGCTCTGATGAGCGGCCTTGGTGCCGGCATCTGCCCAGAGTGCGGCGAGGCGATCACCCCGCCGGGCCGCTTCTGTGAGGCGTGCGGCAGGGACCTGTCCGCCCCGGCCGTCGCCTTGGGCACGAGCACTTCCGGCGCCTGCCCAGGCTGCGGATCATCGCAGATCAGCGCCGACCACTACTGCGATCAGTGCGGAAGGAAGGTCCCGTCGGCGCGCGATCATGTCGAGCTCGACCTAGGCGGGCTGGCCGGGGTGACCGACCGCGGCCGACGGCACCCTCGCAACGAGGATGCGATGGCGCTCGCGGCCATCGACACGCCCGGCGGTCCGGCGGCCATCGCGGTGATCTGCGACGGCGTGTCAACCTCGGACCGGCCAGACGAGGCATCCCTGGCGGGCGCGGACGCCGCGGCGCGCATCCTGACCGCGGCGCTGCGGTCAGGCAGCGACGCGGCAAAGGCGTCAGCAGACGCCATTACTGCGGCCGCGGCCGCGGTCACCGAAATCGCCGATCCCACCCGGCCCGGGGAGGCAGCGCCGGCGGCCGACGAGACTGTCCGGGTGAAGAAGTAGCGTTCAGGAGGTAACGAGATGACAGCCTGCCCCGCCGGCCACGACTCGCTCGCAACCGACTACTGCGACGTGTGCGGCAGGCGGATGGACGCGGCGCCCGGGCAGGCCACGGCAGGACAGGCCACGACAGGTCAGGCCACGGCTCAGCCCGCACAGCTCTGCCCGCGGTGCGGCGCGGCCAGGTCGGGGCGGTTCTGCGAGGGCTGCGGACTCGACCTCGACTCGCCGCTGCCGCCCGTCTCGCCCGCGCCACCGGTCTCCCCGGCGCCACCCGTCTCGTCCACGCCACCGGTCTCCCCGGCGCCACCCGTCTCGCCTCCCGCGCCCCTCGCCGAACCGCCGGCCATGGCCGGGCCAGACTCTGCTGCCGGCCCTGCGGGCCACGAGGGCGCGAGCGCGGGTTACGGCGCAGCGGCCCGCGCGGGTGACACTGGCGCCTACGGCGCGGGCGGCGACCAGCCGGGGATCGCGGCTGGTCCCGGGGCGCCTGCCGCCTGGTCGGTGGTGGCCACCGCCGACCGCGCGTACTACGACACGGTGACCGTCTCGGGCGCGCCGGACGCGGCCTCGGTGCCGTTTCCCGCGTACTGCCCCGAGCGAAGGTTCCCGCTGACGGGCCAGGAAATGCGGATCGGTCGCCGCAGCGCGTCCCGCGGGCTCACTCCCGAGATCGACCTGACCGGGCCGCCTCTCGATCCGGGCATCTCGCGCCTGCACGCGGTCCTGATCGCCCGCCCCGGCCTGGGCTGGGCCGTGATCGACCCCGGCTCAGAGAACGGGACGCTGGTCAACGGCCAGGAGATCGAGACCGGGGTGCCGGTGTCGCTGCACGACGGTGACCGCATCCACCTGGGCGCCTGGACGGTGATCACGGTCAGCAATGCGGATCCGGACCAGGCCTGAGCGGTCTCACGCGCCCGTGCCATCTAAACAGTGCCATCTAAAACTGGCGGTAGTGCTTCCTAGAATGGCCCGGTGGCCGGCCCCGAAATCAGCCTGGACGTGAGCGAGGCCCTCCGCGTGCTGCGCCGGGTCTTCGGCTATGACTCGTTCCGGGGCGAGCAGCAGGAGATCATCGATCACGTCACCGCCGGCGGCGACGCGCTCGTGCTGATGCCGACCGGCGGCGGCAAATCGCTGTGCTACCAGATCCCAGCGCTGCTGCGGGACGGCGTCGGCGTCGTGGTGTCGCCCCTGATCGCGCTGATGCAGGACCAGGTGGACGCGCTGCGGACGTTCGGGGTCCGGGCCGGGTTCCTCAATTCCACGCAGGAGCCCGGCGAGCGCCGCCTGGTCGAGACCGCGTTCCTCGACGGCCGGCTGGACCTGCTCTACCTGGCGCCCGAGAGGCTGCGCGCCGAGTCGACGCTGCGGCTCCTCGACCGCGGCACGATCTCGCTGTTCGCTATCGACGAGGCGCACTGCGTGGCGCAGTGGGGCCATGACTTCCGGCCCGACTACCTTGGCCTGTCCGCGCTGCACGAGCGGTGGCCCTCTACCCCGCGGATCGCGCTGACGGCGACCGCGACCCAGGCCACGCACGCCGAGATCGCGGCCCGGCTGAACCTGGAGCAGGCCCGACACTTCGTGGCCAGCTTCGACCGCCCGAACATCCAGTACCGCATCGTTCCGAAGAACGAGCCCAGGAGGCAGCTGCTCGAACTGCTCCGAACCGAGCACGACGGAGACGCCGGCATCGTCTACTGCCTGTCGCGGGCATCGGTTGATGCGACCGCCGAGTTCCTGGTGCGCAGCGGGATCGAGGCGCTGCCGTACCATGCGGGGCTCGACTCGCGCACCCGGGCCGCTAACCAGGCGCGCTTCCTGCGCGAGGACGGCCTGATCATGGTGGCCACGATCGCGTTCGGCATGGGCATTGACAAGCCCGACGTGCGGTTCATCGCCCACCTCGACCTGCCCAGGTCCGTGGAGGGCTACTACCAGGAGACCGGCCGGGCCGGGCGGGACGGTCTGCCTTCCACTGCCTGGATGGCCTACGGCCTCCAGGACGTCGTGCTGCTCCGCAAGATGATTGACACCTCTGAGGGCGACGACGCGCACCGGCGCCGTCTGGCTGCGCACCTCGACGCCATGCTCGCCCTGTGCGAGACGATCGAGTGCCGCCGCGGACAGCTGCTCGGCTACTTCGGCGAGCAGGCCGGCGCGTGCGGCAACTGCGACACGTGCCTGACGCCGCCCGAGGCGTGGGACGGCACGATCGCCGCGCAGAAGCTCCTATCCGCGGTGTTCCGGCTGGCGCGCGAGCGGAACCAGAAGTTCGGCGCGGGCCAGGTCATCGACATCCTGCTCGGCAAGAAGACGCCCAAGGTCATCCAGCATGGCCACGATTCGCTTACCGTGTTCGGCGTCGGGACGGAACTGACCGACACGCAGTGGCGCGCCGCGGTACGCCAGCTGCTGGCGCAGGGCGTTCTGGCCGTCGAAGGCGACTACGGGACGCTGGTGCTCACCAACGCCAGTAACGAGGTGCTGTACCGGGGGCGACAGGTCCGGCTGCGGCAGGACCCGGCCCGGCAGACGAGGGTCCCGCGGCCGAGGCCCGCCAGGTCCGGCGGCGACTCGACCGCGCTTGCCGACCTGCCCGAGGCCGACGCGGCAGTGTTCGAGCAGCTCCGGGCGTGGCGCGCCGCCGCGGCCAAGGAGCAGGGCGTGCCCGCTTACGTGATCTTCCACGATGCGACGCTGCGCCAGATCGCCGCGCTGGCCCCGTCCACCCTGGCCGCGCTGGCCGCGGTGAACGGCGTCGGCGAGACCAAGCTGGCGCGCTATGGCCAGCAGGTCCTGGACCTGCTCGGTGATCACGACATCCGAGCGCCGCGGGAGTGACTCCTGTTCCCACCCTCGTTGTGGTCAGCGGTCCTCCCGGAGCGGGCAAGACCACGCTGGCGCACAAGATCGCACGGGCGGTAGGGTGCCCGGCGATCTGCCGCGACGAGATCAAGGAAGGCATGGTGCATGCCGCGCTGGGATTCGTGCCGGGGCCCGGCGACGAGTTGACCATGCGGACGCTGCCGGTCTTCTTCGACGCGCTTGAGCTGCTGCTGAGAGCTGGCGTGACCACCGTGGCGGAAGCGGCGTTTCAGGACCGGCTCTGGCGGCCCGGTCTGGAGCGGCTCCGTAGTCTGGCACAGATCCGCATCGTGCACTGCGCGGTCGACGCGGATGTGGCACTGCAGCGGATGCTGCGACGCGGTGAGGAGAACCCGCTGCGCCGAGCCCATGCGGATCCCGGGCGCGACGACGCTGCGGGCTACGCCCCGGCCTATCGTGCGTTCGACCGGGTCTCGGTGGAGGCCCCCTCGATCGAGGTCGACACCACGGACGGATATACGCCTGGGCTGCCCGAGATCGTGGCGTTCGTCAACGGCTGATGCCGGACTCTAGGCGGCCGGCCCGGCCAACTTTCATGATCCCGGACTCAAACCCACGCGTCGCGTGGGTTTGAGTCCGGGATCATGAAAAAGGGCCTCGTGGCTGTCGCTCATGTGCTCTTGCGTTGTTACTCGTGGGGCTCATGTTGCTGATGGGGTCGCTGAGTTTCACCCCGGGCGGCCAGGACAGCTCGTGAGCCCGGGAGGCCGGGAGGCCGCAGCCCGCCGAGGCGGCCGGCTTCGAGCCAGGTCCAGCGGAGGTCAGCGGGTGACGGCCTGCTTGACGAGCGTGCGCCCGAAGTCCCACATCAGGCCGCTGCCCCGGTGCGCGTCGTCCATGACGTCGGCGAACGCGTCGCAGAACAGCTTCACCTCGGCCTCGGCGATGTTCAGCGGCGGCAGTAGCTTGATCACCTCGGTGAAGTCACCGGACACCTGGGTGAGGATCCGGTGCCGCTGGAACAGCGCGACGACCACCATCTGCGCGAACAGCCCGACCCGAGCCTTCTGCAGCATGCTCCAGCCGGGCCGCAGCTTCAGCGAGCTGGGCTTGCCGAACTCCAGGCCGATCATCAGCCCGCGGCCGCGTACCTCGGCGAGCAGCTCGTACTTCTCGACCATGTCCGTCAGCGCGCCGCGCAGCGCATCCCCGGTGCGCTCGGCGTTGCTGACGAGGCCCTCGTCCTCGATGACGGCGAGCGAGGCCAGGCCGGCCGCCATGGCCGCGGCATTGGAGCCGAAGGTCGAGTCGTGTACGAGCACCCGGTCCATGGACGAGTAGACCTTCTCGAAGATCCAGCCCTTGGCCATCGTCGCGCCGACCGGGACGAACCCGCCTGATAGCGCCTTGGCGACGGTGATGATGTCCGGCTCGACATCCGCCTCGTGCTGGTAGGCGAAGTACCGCCCGGTCCGCCCGAGGCCGGTCTGCACCTCGTCGCAGATCAGCAGCGCGCCGCGGGAGTGCAGGAGCTTCCCGGCAGCGGCGAGGAACCCCGGCGGGGTCAGGTATACGCCCTTGCCCTGGATGGGCTCGACGATGAGCGCCGCGACGTCTCCCTTGCGCAGCTCCGCATCCAGCGCGTCCAGGTCGCCGAGCGGGATGCTGGCGTCCGGCAGCAGCGGGTCGAAGCCGCGCCGGAACTCCGCCGCCCCGTTGACCGACAGCGAGCCGGTCGTGAGGCCGTGGAAGCTGTGGTCGCAGTAGAGGATCCGCGGCTTGCCCGTTGCGTACCGGGCGAACTTCAGCGCCGCCTCGACCGACTCGGTGCCGCTGTTGCCGAAGTAGACCCGGTCCATCCCGGGCGCCAGGGCGAGCAGCCGCTCGGCGAGCAGGCCGGGCAGCAGCGCGCAGTCGAACTGGACCAGGTCGGCCAGGTCGGCGTCGAGCACGTCATGCAGCGCCTTGCGGACGACCGGATGGTTGCGCCCCATGGCGAAGACGCCGAAGCCGGCCAGGAAGTCCGCGTAGCGGTTCCCGTCGCGGTCGTAGAGGTAGGCGCCCTCCGCCCGCTCATACACCTTGTCGAAGCCGATCGCGTGCAGCGTCCGGGCTAGCTGCGGGTTGAGGTAGCGGGCGCTCAGGTCATATCCCCCTCCGCGGCGGGCGGTGAGGATCGAGGGCAAGTCAAATCCCATAACTACAGTCTTCCGGTTCCGGCGGCCCCCTGGGCCGCCGATTCTGACAATTGCCGATCTGGTGTCGGCGAAGGCCCGGTCAGGCGAGCGGGCTCAGCGCATCGGCGAGTGAGGCAAGGATGTCCGGTTCCGCCCGGTGGGGCAAGTTCATGATCGCGAGATCGGCGCCGGCGTCGCGGTAGGCAGCGGCGGCCTCCGCCGCGGGCCCGACGCCATCGTCGGGATCGATGCGGACGTTGACCGAGCACGTGATCTCGGCCGGGTCGCGCCCGATCCGCTGGCAGTGCTCGACCAGGGTCTCCTTGAGGCCGCGCCACTCGTCGGGGCTCTGGGTGATCGCGTTCCACTGCTGCGCCCACCGGGCCGCGGTCCGCAGCGTCCGGGTCCGGCCCTTTCCGCCGATAACAATCGGCGGGTGCGGCCGCTGCACGGGCTTGGGCTCGCACCGCGCCTCGGTCAGGTGCACGTACTTGCCGCCGAACGTGGTCGTGTCGTCGCTGAGCAGGCGGACGATCACCTCGACACCCTCGTCAAAGCGGTCGAAGCGCTCGCGCAGCGGCGGCAGCTCGATGCCGTATGCGTCGCACTCGTACTGGTTCCAGCCGGCGCCGAGCCCGATCTCGAGCCGCCCGTCCGAGATGATGTCCACGGTCGCCGCCATGTTCGCCAGCACCGCGGGATGGCGGTAGATCATGCCGGTGACCTGGCAGCCGATCCGGATCCGGCTGGTCGCCTGGGCCAGGGCGGCCAGCATCGTCCAGCCTTCGAGGTTGGGGCCGGTCAGGTCGCCGGACAGCGGGTAGAAGTGGTCCCAGTTCCAGCCCGACTCGAACAGGCTGATCTTGTCGGCCGCCAGCCATACGTCGCGGATCTGCGCCCACGTCGTGTGCTCGGGTCTCGTCTTGATCGCGAAGCGCACTGAACTCCTCCTTGCCTGCAGGCCGGTGATCCTCCCCCGCTCATGCCGAAACGTAACAGAACGCGTCCGGCGCTGGCCCGCCGCGGAGCGCCGCCGGCCGCGCCCGTGGTTCCGGCGCCCCGTGGTTCCGGCGCCCCGTGGTTCCGGCGCCCCGTGGTTCCGGCGCCCCCTGGTTCCGGCGCCGTGGCTACGCTGGCGTCGTGGGGAGGGACGCCGGCCGCCAGGTCGCAGGCAGGGACGCCGACCGCCAGCAAGTGCCGGCGCCGATGCGCCGGGATGTCCGCCTGCTCGGTGACCTGCTCGGCGAGGTGCTCCTCGAGTCCGGCGGCCAGGGCCTGCTGGCCGACGTGGAGCGGCTGCGGCGCGCGGTCATCGCCGCGCGACGTGCCGACCCTAGGCCCAGCGGGGACGACTCGCCTGCGGCGTCGACTGGGGGAGCAAGCTCCGCGAGCAGTGCCGGCCCGTCCCCGGAATCCGGTGCCGCGCTGCGCGAGATCGCCGAGATGGTCGCCGCCTGGCCGCTGGAGCGGGCCGAGGCCGTCGCGCACGCGTTCACCGTCTACTTCCACCTGGCCAACCTGGCCGAGGAGCACCAGCGCATCCGCACGCTGCGCGAACGCGACACCGGCGGCAAGCCGGTCCGCGAATCGCTGGCCGCGGCGGTCGCGAGCATCGGGGCCGAGCAGGGGCCCGCGCGCGTCGCCGCCCTGCTGGCCGACCTGCGCGTGCACCCGGTCCTCACCGCTCACCCCACCGAGGCCCGCCGGCGCGCGGTCACCGAGGCGCTGCGGCGGCTCAGCACTCTGCTGGCCAGCCTGGACGACGAGCGGCTGGGCGCCGGCGAGCGCGCGGAGGTGCGGCGCAGGCTCAGGGAGGAGATCGACCTGCTGTGGCGGACGTCCGCGCTGCGCGCCGCGGCCATGCAGCCGCTGGACGAGGTCCGCACGGCCATCGCCGCGTTCGACGAGACACTGTTTCGGGTCGTCCCCGCCCTGTACCGGTCGCTGGATCTCGCGCTGAACGGCTCGCAGGCCGGCCGGACCCCCGCGGCCACGCCGGCGTTCCTGCGCTTCGGCAGCTGGATCGGCGCGGACCGGGACGGCAACCCGTTCGTGACCGCGGAGGTGACGAGGCAGACGGCGGCCATCCAGGCCGATCACGTGCTGCGCGCGCTGGAGAATGCGACCGAGCGGATCGGCCGCGCGCTGACCGTGCAGGCCAGCGAGCCGACGGCGGCGCCGGGCCTGGCGCTGGCGCTGGCGGCCGCCGGGCAGGAGCATCCGGACCTGCTGGCCGATGTCATGGCCCGCTCGCCGGGCGAGCCGTTCCGTGCGTATCTCCTCTACGCTGCGCGCCGACTCCGGGCGACCCGCATGAGCCTGGCTGACCAGTCCCGCCAGGTGCCCGACCAGCCAGACCCGAAGGCGGGTCAGCCGGCCGGCGAGCCGGGGCAGCCCGGCCTGGCCTACGCCGGCCCGGCGGAGTTCGTCGCCGATCTCCGGCTGGTGCAGCGGGAGCTGGCGGGCGCGCCCCGGCAGGCGTACGGCGAGCTGCAGCACCTGCTCTGGCAGGCGGAGACGTTCGGCTTCCACCTGGCCGAGCTCGAGATCCGCCAGCACAGCGCAGTGCACGCCCGCGCCCTGCGCGAACTCGCCGCCGGCGATGCCGAACCGGAGCAGGCCCGGTCGGCGCAGGGCCAGTCGGCGCAGACCCGTGAGGTCGTCGCGACGTTCCGGGCGATGGCCTGGCTCCAGGACAGGTTCGGCCCGGACGCCTGCCGCCGCTACGTAGTCAGCTTCACGACGTCCGCCGCCGATATCGCCGCCGTCTACGAGCTGGCCCGACGCAGCATCGGCACCGGCTGCCCGCCCCAGCTCGACGTCGTCCCGCTGTTCGAGAGCGGGACTGACCTGGGGAATGCGACGCAGGTGCTCGACGACATGCTGCTGCTGGAGCCGGTGGCAGCCAGGCTCGCGGCGACGGGGCGGCGCCTGGAGGTCATGCTCGGCTACTCCGACTCGGCCAAGGAACTCGGGCCGGTCAGCGCGACACTGCGGCTGTTCGACGCGCAGCAGCGGCTGACGCGGTGGGCGGCTGCCAACGACATCCGGCTGACCCTGTTCCATGGCCGCGGCGGGGCGCTCGGGCGCGGCGGCGGGCCGGCGGGCCGCGCGGTGCTCGCGCAGCCAGCCGGCTCGGTGGCGGGGCGGTTCAAGGTTACCGAGCAGGGCGAGGTGATCTTCGCGCGATACGGCCACCCGGTGATCGCCAAGCGGCACCTGGAGCAGGTCGCCTCGGCGGTGCTGATCGCGTCCGCCGCCGCCCCTGCCTCCGCCGATGAGCCGAACCCGGCCGCGAGCCGGTTCCGGAAGGTCGCCGAGCGGATGGACGCCGGGGCGCTGCGCGCGTACCGGGCCCTGGTCAAGGCCGACGGGTTCGCCGAATGGTTCGCGCGGATCAGCCCGCTCGAGGAAATCGGCGCCATGCGGCTTGGGTCGCGGCCCGCCCGCCGCGGCGACGCCGCGTCCGCCGGCCTCGATGACCTGCGCGCGATCCCGTGGGTCTTCGCGTGGTCGCAGACGCGGGTGAACCTGCCCGGCTGGTTCGGCCTGGGCAGCGGGCTCGCCGCCGTGGCCGACGGCACGGACGGCACAAACGGGCCAGGCGGGCTGCAGGCAGTGCGAGACGCCTACCGGGACTGGCCGCTGCTGGCCGTTCTGCTGGACAACGCCGAGATGAGCCTGGCCAAGACCGACCGCAGGATTGCCGCGTGCTACCTCGCGCTCGGCGGGCGGGAAGACCTCACCGCCATCGTTCTGGACGAGTACGACCTGACCCGCAGGCTCGTGCTGGCGGTCACCGGGCACGACCGGCTGCTGGCCAACCGGCGGGTGCTGTCCCGGGCCGTCGCGCTCCGTGACCCGTATGTGGACGCGCTCTCGCACCTGCAGCTGCGGGCGCTCACCGCGCTGCGCAACGGGGATCCGGAACGTGAGCGCCTGGAACGGCTGCTGCTGCTGACCGTCAACGGCGTAGCCGCCGGCCTGCAGAACACGGGCTGACCGATCATCGCGACAGGGAATCGCCGAGGCATGGGCCCTGAATTGTGTTGTAGTAGTTGTAGTAGCTATCGCATCGACATCGCCCACCTGGACCGGATTGCCATCGTCTACGACCCCGGAGACGCCGACCCGGCAGCAGGTGGCGAGAGCCTCGGC
>Ga0209648_10004865_pt1 | contig 11428 bp, 10 predicted proteins | sample GraSoi2013_115cm_FD_185830 | JGI IMG/M metagenome (GOLD analysis project Ga0209648, IMG submission 185830) | Grasslands soil microbial communities from the Angelo Coastal Reserve, California, USA - Sample 9_17_2013_115cm (SPAdes) (version 2) | ecosystem: Environmental > Terrestrial > Soil >...
GTGTTCCTCGTATCCTGGAGTCATCGCAACCCTTTGCGATCAACGAAGTGGGGGAAAGTGTTCAGGGGGAATCATGAAAAAAATTGAGTGTGTTCTCGTTCTATTTGTGTCTCTTTGTGTCTCTCCGCGGCTGTATGGCCAGGCGATCGGCAGTTTTTCTGGCGCTGTCGTGGATCCTTCGGGCTCCGTTATCACCGGTGCCAAGGTCACTGCAACTTTGCAGGCCACCGGCGCATCTCGCGAGGCAAAAACGGATGACGCCGGCCATTACCTTATTCCCTTGCTGCCGGTGGGAGTTTATACGTTGCGTGTCGAATACCAGGGCTTTCGCGCTGTGGAGATGAAAGACTTGCGCCTGCAGGTCGACGAAGCGCGAGAACTGAATTTCACTCTGTCTCCCTCCTCGGTTTCCTCACAAGTCGAAGTGTCGGCAGATGCCGTCGCGGTGGAAACCACTAACCCTTCCCTCGGGCAGGTCATTACCACGGAGCAGGTTGCACAATTGCCTTTGAACGGCCGCGATTTCGTTCAGCTGGCGAGTCTGACACCCGGAATCACGCAGGAAACAAACCCCAACAGCTTTTTCACGAGTTCGGCCACCAGCGAGGTGGCCGCGCGCGGGTCGTTTTCTCTGTCCGTCGGCGGCTCCCGTCCTAACAGCACCGATTGGCTTCTCGACGGCGTGGACAACAATGAATTGACCGCCGGCGGGATCGGAATTTTTTCATCAATCGATGACGTACAGGAGTTCAAAGTTTTAACCTACAACTATTCCGCGGAATACGGGACTCGTGCGGGCCCAACCGTGTTGGTGACCACGAAATCCGGCTCTAACGCCTTCCACGGATCGCTCTTCGAGTTTCTGCGGAACACCTCCTTGGACGCGAAGAGCTTTTTCGCCACCTCTCCGGAAAAGTTCAACCTCAATCAGTTTGGGGGTTCCATCGGCGGCCCCATTCGCAAGAACAAAACCTTCTTCTTCGTCGACGGCGAACAAAAATATCAGCGCCACGGCATCACATTTACCGGATTGCTCCCCAGCGAAGCGATGCGCGCCGGCGATTTCAGCGCCGACCCCTTTGGCAATCCCATTTCCGGTCTGGCTATCGTCAATCCGAACATGGTCGGGGCCTCGACGAACCCAGCCGTCTTTCCAAATATATATTTCCATTGCGATGCGGCAGGGAACCCTCTGCCTGCAAGCTCCAACGGACTCCAGCCCAACGGAACTGCGTGCAACAAAATCCCAGCCGGGCTGATTAACAACATCGGGCAAGCCTTGGTGAATCTCTACCCCACTCCAAATGCCAATAACCTGGCCGCGGGATTCAACTTCGTTAGCGAGCCGGTGCGCAAGCTCGACGAAACGAAGCTTGACGCCCGTTTGGACCACACCTTCTCGAGCTCCGACACCGCGTTCGCTCGGTTTAGCTACGATGACGCCGTCTCTTTCGTTCCTGGGGGCTTCACCGGCGGATTTGCCGAGGCTAACGCATTCGGCAGCAATCAGGGAATTATCAACCATGCCCGCCAGGTGGCTATCGCTGAGACGCACGTGTTTTCCTCCAACACGGTCAACCAGGCGAGTTTTGGTTACAACCGGATTTTCAACTACATTAAGTCTCAGGGCACGGGAAGTTGCGAGTCCAATAAGATCGTGCCAGGCGGCATCCCCGGCGCGAACCTGGGCTGCCCCAACGGCGGCACAACCTGCACGGCAACTGCCTATAGCTGCGGTCTCGTTTCGACGTTCTTCCTGAGCACCTTTTGGTCCCTCGGTGATCGCGGCTACACGCCGTTCCAGGGCGGAACCAACATCTTCTCTTTCAGTGATTCCCTTGACATGATTCGCGGCAAGCACGACATCAAGGTAGGAGCAACGATCCGCGCGAACCAGATGAACGTAGGCGCGGAGGCCTTCCAGGACGGATTCTGGATCCCGGCCGCCATCGGCAATTTCAGCGGCTTTAGCTGCGCCAACAACCCGTTCCCGAGCTGTGCCACGAATCCCGCGAATGTTGCGGGTAATGCTGAGGCGGATCTCCTGCTCGGCTTGGTAGGCGTTTCTCAGCACGATCAGACGTTCAATGGTCCGGTCACCGGCCGCCGCTGGAAAATCTTCCGCCCCTTCGTTCAAGATGACTGGAGAATTACCAGAGATTTGACGCTAAATCTTGGCTTGGCGTGGGATCTCACCAGTCCCATCACGGAAGTCGATAACCGCATGGCAGATTACATTCCCCAGACTGGCGGCCCGGGCCAGCTTCTCGTTGCCGGTCAGAATGGTGTTAGTAATTCGGCGGGCGTCAACAGGAATTGGACCGCCTTTGAGCCACGAATCGGCTTCGCCTGGAAAGTTCTTGGCAGCGACAAGACGGCGGTTCGCGCTGGCTATGCCATCTATCACGATTCTGCCTGGAGCATGGGCGCGCAAGGGCTTTGGATGAATCCGCCCTTCTTTGCTGAGGGCGACGCCCTTGGCTTTGCCGAACAATCGGGAATAACTTTTGGAACACAGCCAGTCGGTTGCCCCTCGCAGACCTCATTCTGCGCTACATTGCCTGGCGGCCCAGCCGTCACCGGCGCTAGTCTATCCCAAGGATTTCCAATCTTTAACAGCGCGCCAACCACCCCCTCCACATTTACCGGAACTTTTTTTACGCAACCCAGGGACTTCCATCTCGGTATGGTCCAGCAGTTCAATGCGAACGTGGAACGACAGGTGCCAGGGAATATCGTGCTTACCGTTGGCTATGCAGGTTCACGTGGCCGGCATATCCTGGTGGCCGGGAACGATCTGAATGCCGGAAGCCCGTCGGCCTGTGGAACTGTCTCTGGATATACGGTGGGTTGCCTTCCGAATGGGGCACCCTACGTGCCGCCGTATGGAGTGGGCAACAAAATCTTGATCTTCGGCGATCTGGGCAAGACCACCTACAACTCATTGCAAATCAAAGCTGAGACCAAGACGCCAAAGTACGGACTCTACGCGCTGATTGGATACACCTTTTCGCATACTTATGACAACGGGCTGTCCGACGGTCTGGGTTCTTTGCTGAGCGGGCCCTATTTCCCGCTCCCGAATTGGCAAAACCTGGACTGGGCTTACTCCCAGATCCATCTCGCACACAATTTCACCGGAAGCATCATCTACGACTTGCCGTTTGGCAGGGGCAAGCAGTTTGGCCACGATTGGAATGGCGCAGTCAATTCGCTTTTGGGAAATTGGCAGTTGACGGTGATTGAGAAAATTACTTCAGGCTTCGGCGTGCCCCTGGTCGACAGCACAAACCAATCTGGACAATTTCCCGCCTTCGACAACGGGGGCAACGGGAACAACTTCAACCGACCGAATCTGGTTGCTGGTTGCAACCCATACGCGGCCAACCATGGACTGAATCAGTGGATTAACCCGGCGTGTTTTGTTGCGCCGCCATCTGGCCAACTGGGCAACGCGTCTCGCATCCCAGTGACAGGCCCGGGCTTTGTGAACACCGACTTTTCCGTCATCAAACAATTCGCGCTGCCCCGTGAAGGGATGGGCTTGAACTTCCGCGCGGAGTTCTTCAACCTTTTCAACCATCCACAGTTCGGATTGCCGATAGGCGACATCAGTTCGCCCGGCTTTGGCTCGGTGAACTCGACCGTCAACAACCCGCGCCTCGTGCAATTCGGCCTCAAGCTGACATTTTAGGCCGCTACGTGAGTTCACATTTGGGGGCTGGTTTCGGCCCCATCAAACAAGCTGCGCTGGGCAGAGTGTGCCGCTGGAGCTTTGTGTTCCTGTTGGTGTTGGCGCTGAGTAACGGACCCGCATCATGCCAGGAGCGCCGGAAAATCATCATCGACCAAGATGAGGCCGGGCCTGCAGGCACAGACTTGCAGTCGACATTGCTCCTGATCCAATCACCACAAACTGACGTACTCGGCATCACCGTGGTCACCGGCGATATGTGGCTCCGGGAGGAAGTTGCACACACGTTGCGGATGCTCGAGCTGATCGACCGAACCGACATCCCTGTCGTACCCGGCGCAGAGCAACCACTCTTGCGGGAAAAATACGAAACAGAGCTGTGGGAGGAACGTTACGGCCTCGTTCGCTGGATGGGCGCCTGGACACCTCGCGTGTACCATCCAGCGGACCAAATCCCAGAGATGAAGGAAGGAAGTCCCAAGACCAAACCTCTTTCAGAAGATGCGGCCCATTTTTTGATTCGGATGGTACGGCAGTTTCCGAACCAGATCACCGTCTACGAAGGCGGCCCTATGACGAATCTGGCGCTCGCGATCGCGATCGATCCGCAATTCCCGACTTTCGTGAAGGAATTGGTTTTCATGGGCGCCAGCTTCAGCCCCGTTACCGAAGATCCGGAGTTTGTGAATACGCCGCGGCGCGAATTCAATCTGTGGTTTGATCCTGAGGCTGCGCACATTGTGCTGCGCGCGAAATGGAAGAAGGTCGTATGCACGCCCGTAGACATTTCGGTGAAGACCAGCATGAACCAGGAGCTGCTCGATCGCATTCGGCGAACCGAAACCCCAGCGGCGCGCTACATTGGGCAGTACACCGTCTTGCGCAAGAATAACTATCTTTGGGACGAGCTCGCGGCAGCGGCTTGGCTCGATCCCGCGATCATCACCAAAACCGAAACACGCTTCGTCGATGTGGATCTTGACCATGGAGGAAATTGGGGAAATGTCTTGAGTTGGAGCGCCGAGGACAAACCGGCGAGATACGATGTGCAACCGCTGGCGATTCAGATGGATTTGGACCTCCGGAGATTCCACAAGTTGCTTTTGGACCTGCTGAATGCGACGACACCGCGCGCCGTTACTCACTAGGTCCATGCCGAGCCAGGGCTACGCATCCCCCTTTGTGTTAAAAGTCCAACATCGCGATTGAGGAGGTCAATGTTCGTGACTTTTATGCTTGACAGAGACGAATGCCGACAACTATAAGCAGCGGCGTTCAGAACACGCTGGATTGAGGAGGCATATGCCCCCACAGGTCGTTGGAATCGGAAGCTGCGGGATTGATTATTTTGCGATAGTTCCGCGCTTGCTCGGCGCTGACGAAAAAATTAATGCCGACCGGCTGGAGATTCACGCAGGCGGCGTCACCGGCAACAATCTTACCCAGGTCGCTCGCCTCGGAGCATCTGCCGGGTGGCTCGGCCTGATCGGCGACGACGAGACCGGGCGTTTGATTGTCAAAGCGTTCGAAGAAGACGGTCTCGACCTCTCCGGGATTGAGACCATCAAGGGCGAGCAGTCAACCTTTACTTGGATTCCGGTCGACGCGCAGGGCGAACGCTGCATCTACATGTTCCCGAACATCAACGGGAAGCTCACCGCGGATCAGGTGCGCACCCATTTCGCGCAGAAGATCAGGAGCGCCACGCATTTTCACACCGAGGCGTCCCAGCTTCCTTTGCCGCCGATTAAGGCAGCGATGGAAGTGGCGCGCGGCGCTGGAGTGCGCGTCATCTTCGATCTCGATGTTGCCCCGAGCTACTTCGCTCATGCAAAACTTGGCTCCGAGAAAGAGCTGATCTCCGCGTTGCAGTTAGTGGATGTACTCAAGCCGTGCAAAGCTGCCGCCCGCGAAATCACCGGCGAAACTGACTACGAAAAAATCGCGGTCAAGTTGCTGGCACTGGGGCCTAAAGTTGTGGCGGTCACCATGGGTGGAGAGGGCGCTCTCGTCGCCAGCGCGGGGAAAATCGCTCACGTTCCCGCATTTAAAGTGAATGTCGTGGACAGCACCGGCGCGGGTGACGCCTTCATGGGCGGATTATCCTATGGCCTGCTGCAGGATTGGAATCATCGCGGAGTGGGCCTGTTTGCCAATGCCTGTGCAGCGATTTGCTGCACCAAGGTCGGAGCACGCGCCATGGGAAAACGCAATGAGGTCATGGCCTTGATCAAGGAGCAGCGTCCCCAAGAATCGTCGTCATTTTAGGAACAGCGTCGCGATGGTTGTAGGGAAGGAGAACCTGCTGAATGTTCGTTCCTCACGATTTTAACCTGGCACTCTTGATGATGATCACCAGCGCGGTGTGCTGGGGCTCCTGGGCCAATACCTACAAAGGCGTTAAGAATTATCGCTTCGAGCTCTTCTACTGGGACTATGCGGTCGGGATTTTTTTGATCTCTCTGCTTCTCGCGTTCACCATGGGCAGCACGGCGAACGACTCCGCCAGTTTTCTGAATAACGTTCGCGCCGCAGACCCCTCCAACTTCGTCTCGACGCTGCTCGGCGGCGCCATTTTCAATCTGGCGAACCTTCTCTTGGTGGCCGGCATCGACATGGCCGGCTTGGCTACCGCCTTCCCGGTTTCCATCGGCATCGCTCTCGTCGTGGGCGTCGTCTCTAGTTACATTTTGCAACCGAAAGGCGATGCCGGCATGCTTGCCGCCGGTGTGGCTTGCGCCGTGATCGCCGTCGTTCTGGACGGCAAAGCCTACGCCAATCTCTCGGCGACGAACCGGTCCGTCTCAAAGAAGAGCATCATCGTATGTGTCGTATCTGGCGTGCTCATGGGGCTATGGGCGCCCTTCGTGACGCGCGCCATGACTCGGGGAAACACGCTCGGCCCATACAGCGTCGCCGTCTTCCTGACGCTGGGCGCGCTGCTTTCCTGTTTCGTCTGGAATATCTACTTCATGAACAAGCCGCTTGTCGGCGAGCCGGTTCATTTCGGAGATTTTTTTCGCGGACCGACGCAGGGCCATTTTCTCGGACTTCTGGGCGGCTGCATTTGGGGTCTCGGCACGGTTTTCAATCTCGTCGCCGCAAGATTTTCGGGGGTCGCTAGTTCCTACGCAATCGGACAGTCCGCGCCAATGGTCGCTGCGCTCTGGGGTGTGCTGGCCTGGAAGGAATTCCGCGGCGCCAACCGCCAAGCCAAGATGTATCTCGGCCTGATGTTTCTTTTCTATCTCCTTGCCATTCTCCTCGTTTCCCGGGCTATTGCGGCGTAGCACTTGCTCGCGGTTCTGCTAATCTGACCACGACAAATATGCGCGCATCACCGAACGGCCAAATCCGCGGCGTCCTCTTCGACTGGGACGGCACTCTCCTCAATTCCTACCACGCCGATTCCTCCGCCTATCTCGCCATGTTCCGCGAAATGGGCATTCCCTGGACGCTCGACGATCTCGCTCGCCACTATTCGCCCAACTGGTATCGCGTCTATCGCGCCGCAAAACTGCCGCGCGCTCGCTGGGACGACGCCGACCGCGCCTGGCGCAAACAGTACGCAACCCATCGCCCAAAACTAATCCCCGGCGCCCGCCGCGTGCTCAAGCAACTCCGGTCGCGCCACCAACTCGGAGTAGTCACCAGCGGCGATCGCGATCGCGTCGTCCGCCAATTGCGCCTCTTCGAACTCACCGATTTCTTCGCCGCGCATGTCTGCAGCGGAGACACACGTTACCGCAAGCCGCATCCGGCCCCGCTGCGTCTCGCTCTGCGCCAAATGTCCTTGAATCCCGCCGCCTGCGTTTACGTGGGCGATTCCCCGGAAGATCTCGAGATGGCCCGCCGCGCCGGAGTTCGCGCCATCGCCGTCCTCGGCCCGTTCCCCACAGAGGCCCGCCTCCGCGCCGCCAAACCCGACCTCCTCCTCGACTCCATCACGGACCTGCCCTCCGCCCTTCGCCGCCTGACCGCGTAACGCCAGCATCTTGCTGGCGGCGTATTTTTTGGAGTGCGGCGGTCTGGCCGCCGCTTTTGAGATTGAAGCCCAGGCAAAAATCATCCATCCGCCATCGTTTCAAGCGACTCCGAAACGCTGTCATCCTGAAGCTACCCGACGAGGGTAGCTGAAGGACCTCAACATACGGTGCTTGCCATCAATCTACTGGGGAGGCTTGGTAGGTGTCTGTGTCGTAGCGGGGGCTGAGGGGGGCGTAGCAGCAGGAGCCGCCGCCATCGCCGGCAGCGGCTTAAAATCCGTCCACTTAATCACCAACCGCACCGGCACGCTCACATCCTTCAAGTGCAGCGTATCGTCCGACCGCTCGTAATTCGGAAACCAATATTTTCCATCCACATTTTCGCGATACGTCTCAAACAGCGTGAACGGCAGCGTCGCCGAACGCACGTCGCCCAGCTCGTTCACCCATCTCCCGTACGTCTTCACCACTTCCAGATATTTCGTATCTACCCAAACAAGTCCGTCCAGATACGCGTGCGTGCGATCCAGCACCTTCGGCTTCACTTTGAAAATGTAGCAGTCGATTTCATCTACCTGCTCTTCGCCGATATATTTCAAATCGTATTTCGCCAACTGGCTGCTGGTCAGAGGAAACGCCGGAATGCGGTCCAGCTCCTTCACGTCCTCGGTTTCCAGATTGAAGTAATGCAGCGTCGATTGCGGCTTCTGCACCACTTTGCTGATCACCTGTCCGTTTGCTGCTCGCGTAACCTCCGTCACCAGCAGGAACTGCCCCGCCGGCTTGCCGTCATCGCCAAATTCATCGATGCGAATCGTCTTGCGATATCCGTAGTTCGGCCGAGCCGCCAAAAATTGATCTTCCTTCAGCGAAAACCGCCGAATGATTTCATCAGGGTGCAGCGACGGCGGCGCTGGAGGCTCCGGCTCAGTCCCCAGCCGCCGCACATTATGCTCTTCGCTCGGTGCAGGCGTAAGCGGTCCCTGCGAATCCTGCGCGTTAGCCCTCGATGCGCCCGCTGCCCCAGCGAAAACGGCCAACAACGCAAAATACTTGGCAATCCGCCAACCACGTGCACCTGTAGCGGCCGCGGACCGTCGCGGGCGCCTTTGCGTAAACCTGGAGATAACCTCAGCCAAAGCTTTCATAATCGATTTGGATGCACTGCAACGGACCCGGAGCCGCCTGGACTCTCCCCACAGCATAGAGCTTACCGCAAAAGCAGCTTCGACATCGAACGTCCGCCGCGCGTGCGCTTACGCTCTCTGCTACAATTTACCGCTTTGTGAGCGAGCCCAAACAAGCCAAGCGTTACATCGTCTCCGGGATCGTGCAAGGCGTCGGCTTCCGCTACTTTACGCAAAATGCCGCGGAACGCCTGCACCTGAGCGGCTACGCGAAAAATTTGCCGGATGGCCGCGTCGAAGTCTACGCCATCGGCACGCCCGAGCTGCTCGGCAAGCTCCGCTCCGCCCTCGAGCGCGGCCCCTGGGGCGCAAGCGTAAGCGAAGTCAGGGAAGAGCAAGCGGCCATCGATCCGAATTACGCAAACGGTTTCGTCATTACTTACTGAGAGCGAGGAGCCTGTCGAATGAATGAACTCAAGAAGCTGATCCGCGAAGTCCCCGATTATCCGAAGCCGGGGATTCTCTTTTACGATCTCACTACCCTGCTGAAGGACAAAAAGGGTTTCCACGCGCTGATCGATCGCCTCTGCGAACACTACAACGGCCACCCCATCGACGTGGTCGCCGGCATCGAAGCCCGCGGTTTTATCTTCGCTCCCGCGCTCGCCTATAGCCTCGGCGCCGGATTCGTCCCCGTGCGCAAACCCAAAAAGCTTCCCGCAAAAACTTCCAGCGTCTCCTACGCCCTCGAATACGGCACCGATACGCTCGAGATCCACGAAGACGCCGTAAAAAAGGGCGACCGCGTCATTGTTTGCGACGATCTCCTCGCCACCGGAGGCACCGCCGCCGCCACCGTAAAGCTAGTCCAGCAATTAGGCGGAGTGGTAGAGGGCGCCGCCTTCGCCGTAGAGCTAACCTTCCTCAACGGCCGCAAAAAGCTACAAGGCGTCGACGTATTCTCCCTAATCCAATACGACAAGTAGTCGTATGCAGGCTAGCCGCGTGCCGAATAAACGGTAACCAGCAACCAAATCAGAATCGCCGAAGAGATAGCAGGAATAAGGATCTTTAGCACGGCCTGCATTTTGCGCGAGGCAACCGTTTCGGTTCCCCAAGGTCTGAGTTCAATTCCGTCAGCCGCTGAAGGCTTGGCAACGAGCAACCAACTCACCAGCTCAGGCTCTTCCTCGACATTTAAAAAGATCGATCTTGAAGACGATGAATTCGCGTTCAATTCACGACGCAAAACGTTCCCTGCTCTCAAGTGAAACGATAGAATATTTTTACCAAACCAAGACACGCGACTTATCTTCGTCCACGGAACAAACTGCATGGAGACGTATCGTCTAAAGTGCAGTCCGTCTTCGTCGGCGAATCCATAAATGCAAGAATCAAGATAAGCAGCGAACAAGAACCACAGAACCAGAATAACCACGAGTTGCCATGGGAAAGGCCGCCCTTCCGCAATGAGGAAGAGTATGCCAACACAGATTATGACGAACTGCGCGAGGCGCATTAGGCCCCAATAGCCGACCGACCCGACCGTAACCTTGGACTGCCTCATGAGCATCTCTCAGCGGTCTGTAGCGCCGTCCCTTTAGGGCGGCATCTTCGGCGCCGCCCGCGCTGGGGCTCAACGTTGCTAGTGCTCGTGCCGACGCTGCCGCACCGCCTCGAACAACACCACCCCCGCCGCCACCGAAACATTCAACGACTTCACCGGACCCACTGTCGGCAGCGACACCACAAAATCGCACCGCTTTCGCGTCAACTCATGCAAACCCTTGCCTTCGCCGCCAAGCACAATCCCCACCGGCGACGTATAGTCCGCCTGCGTATAATTCTTCTCCGCGCCTTCATCCAGTCCGACCAGCCAGTAGCCCGCTTCCTTCAACTCCTCCATCGTCCGCGCCAAATTCGTAACCTTCGCCACCGGGAGATGCGACAATGCCCCCGCGGAAGCGCGCGCCACCGTATCCGTCAATCCCGCCGCACGCCGTTCCGGAACCACCACGCCATGCGCTCCCGCGGCCAGCGCAGTCCGAATGATCGCCCCGAGATTGTGTGGATCCTCCACGCCATCCAGCAAAACGATCAATCCCTTCTCGCCTTTGCCCGGACCAGCGTTCGCCGCCGCAAGAATATCCTCGAGCGTAGCCGCCGCCCGCGCCGCCGCCAGCGCCACCACGCCCTGATGATCTTTCGAGTCCGCCAGGCGGTCGAGCTGCCCCCGCTCCTCGAAACGCACGGCAATATTGTTTCGCCGCGCCAGCTTCACAATCTCTTCCACGCGCGTATCCTGCCGCCCGCGCGCAATCACAATGCGGTCAAACGCCCGCCCCGCCTCCAGCGCCTCTCGCACCGCATGTATCCCCGTCAATCGATCCATAGAGAAATCTCGCAACCAAACAATTTGGAGTGCGGCGGTCTAGCCGCTGCTTTCACAACGTAAACACGAAAACGAAGCGATCCAACACGCGCGATCGCTCCACAGCACGTGTAGCGGCCGCGGACCGTCGCGGGCTCCTTCGTCAGCACAACTACGACACGATCAATCCAGCCCCGCGCAAAACTCCAAAATCCTCTCCCGCGCCGATTTCACCCGCACCGCACATCCC
>Ga0209648_10004867_pt1 | contig 11426 bp, 8 predicted proteins | sample GraSoi2013_115cm_FD_185830 | JGI IMG/M metagenome (GOLD analysis project Ga0209648, IMG submission 185830) | Grasslands soil microbial communities from the Angelo Coastal Reserve, California, USA - Sample 9_17_2013_115cm (SPAdes) (version 2) | ecosystem: Environmental > Terrestrial > Soil >...
ACGTGTGGCGCGATCGCATGATAAGCCCACAAATGCACCCAAGCGTTGCCGGTCCTCACCGTCAGAAAGGACTTGATCAGTCCTGGCCAGAAAAACGTCAGCGTCGCAAAGATGATCGACAAAGCTGTATGCGAGGCTGAATCATAAATAGTCCAGTACTCGGTGACATGCAGCGCCGCATAACTCACGGCACCCAACAGAACTGTCGTGGTTGCCGATCCGGTTAGCTTCGCGTAGCGCGGCATCAGAATGCTGTAGATGAAAATCATGATGGGTAGCCCGGTCCCCAGCAAGTGGACGATGAACGAGAGCGTGGCCCCTAGGATGAATTGATGGCCGCTAAGCCTAGGAGCGCCGCCTAATCCAAATTCAAGAGCCGATTCCATGGCGAGCACCACCAGGATGACCAGGGTGTCGTTCCGCGGATTGGCCGATTTCAGGTTCAGCGCCTCGCGAGAGTAGCCGCGCCCGCAAAAGACCAGATACGGAACGGCCGCGTACAACAGGAAGTTGTACGCCGCCCAGAACCATATCTCCCGAGGCGTCTGCATATGGGTGATGCCTAAAAGCGATCCGTTCAGGTGCAAGCCGATTCCCTGCCCAAAGAGCCTTGTGCCGACGACCTGCCCAACTCCTAAGACGGCGCCGCCGTAGATCCACATCAGCAACGTCTCACGGGCGGCGAGAGCTCGATCGGGCGCCCGGTGGGCCATATCCGGGATGGCACGACGGCGGGTCAGCCAATAGATCACCGACAGGAAGATGAAAAAGACCAAGGGCTGGAAGACCTGGAATACTATCTGCTGCCGAAAAGACAACCCACTTATATTGGGCCGATTGAACGGCAGCACGCCTCCACTAATCGGGTAGATGGCGGCTATGCACGCGACCCAGATGACAAGCGCAAAATAAAGGCTGCGCTCGCGCCACCAGGGTTTGGCGCCGGGTGCCGGCTGACTGAGACTTTTTGGAGTCGCTGGGGTGCTGGCCATGGTCGGTTCCTTTCATCAAATTTAGAATTCTCGCAAAAGAATCGACTGGGGATCGGTAGAGGGCAGTCCGGACTGGCGGCTCTGCAAATTCCCCCGGGCGCACGCCCGCGTCCGACGCCATGTTGTAAGCTGGCTGGGCAAACGTCACAACGACGCATCCGAAAAATGGACGCGTTTGTAAGGGGATCTATTGGCTCAAGATCAATGGACCGCAGTCGACCACTATATTAACGACCTCTTCATCCCGCACGATTCTGCACTGGAGAGCGCCCTGGCTGCAAGCACGGCCGCTGACCTGCCCGCGATAAATGTCTCTCCAGCGCAAGGCAAGTTGCTGCATCTGCTGGCGCGCGCCCAAGGAGCGCGCAAGATTCTCGAGGTCGGCACGCTCGGCGGCTACAGTACGATCTGGCTGGCGCGGGCATTGCCCGCCGGCGGTCGCCTGATCACCCTCGAGTTCAATCCCAAGCATGCGGAGGTAGCGCGCAGCAATATCGCCCGCGCCGGACTGGCTCAAGTGGTGGAAGTGCGTCTCGGCCGGGCGATTGACACTCTGCCCCAGCTCGCCACCGAAAAGGTAGGCCCCTTCGATCTCATCTTTATCGACGCCGACAAGACCGGCTATCCCGATTACCTGCCTTGGGCACTCAAGCTCTCTCGTGCCGGTACCCTGATCATCGCCGACAACGTAGTGCGCAAAGGCGAAGTGGCCAGGGCCTCGACCACCGATGCCAACGTCCAGGGCGTGCGCCGCTACAACCAGCTGCTCGCCGCGGAGCCGCGCATGGACGCCACGGTTTTACAAACCGTAGGCAGCAAAGGCTACGACGGATTTGCGATTGCGTTGGTCACCGCCGAGTAACGGGCGCCTTGTTGAAAAAACCTCCAACACGGAGGAAGGGAGGCAGCGGAGGAAAATGGATTCTTGCCTGGCGCAGGCCTTGACCCGATTTACCGACGCCAGCAATCCTCCGCTTACTCCGTTCCTCCGTGTTGAAAGCTTTTCTTTGCGAAACGGCGGGATTCGGATATGCCATATCCTGCCGCACATGTGATACATTTTCGCGCGTGATCTTGCGAACAACGCAAACGGTTGGCCTCGGGCGACGGACTGATGACGACGATGACTCAGACAGCAAATAAGGTCTTTCGCGTTACCGCTCACAACACCGCGCCTGACTCCGAAAACAAGATCCACGACGATCGCGTGGCCCAGGCCTATGGCTTTCGTGGAGGACTGGTTCCCGGTGTGACTGTCTACGGCTATATGATTCCGCCGGTTCTGGAGCGCTTGGGACGCGCCTGGCTCGAGCACGGCGGGATGAGTCTGCGTCTTGTCGCTCCGTGCTACGAAGGAGAAATGGTCCTGGTGCGTTGCGACGGATCCACGGTCAGTGCGGAACGCGAGGACGGATCGCTCTACGCTTCCGGTGTCGTTGACATGGACGAGAGCGCCAGGCCTGTTGCCGCGTCCTTGGGGTTTCGCCCTCTTCCGGAGACGTATGAACGCCCTATCGCTTCTCCGCAGACCATCGTGCCAGGGCAACTCGGCAGCATCCGCCAGCCACTGGATGTCACCAACGAAGCCGACATTCCGGAACGCCTGTTGCGAATGGCCAACGAGATCATGGTGCAGAACTTCCGTTTGAGCCCCTGGATTCATGCGGGAAGCGAAGTACGCCATCACTATTTGGCTGCCTGCAGCCAGGAAATCATGGTTAGCGGAGTGATTCAGGAATGTTTCGAGCGCAAGGGACGCCACTTTGCCGTCGCCGCGGTCGAGATGTCGGCGAACGATGGCGCGCGTGAATCACGGCTCGTTGCCACAGTCCGGCACACGTTTATTTACGATCTGCACAAACGCTGAAGACATTGCACTCGCGGTGTACCTTGCTCCATCCCAGTTCGAACAATTGCCAGAATTGACGATTGCCAAAGATTGAAGATTGAAAACCGTCGGTCATCGCTCCAACAATGCAATCCCGGCGATCTCGGCAATTTTGGCAGTCCTGGCAATCTTTGTGGAGGGTTACCCCTGTACTAATCGGTGGGCGAAAAATTAGTCGCTGTGAACTTAGCAAGTGTGGATACAATACCCGGCAGAAACGACCCTAACAAAGCAACTAACAAAACAACAGGAGGAATACGTCATGAACAGGCCTGTGGGAGTCACACTTATTGCTGTTCTTGAGTTTCTGGGCGCCGCGTTTTGCCTTTTGGGCGGACTTGCGTTTATGTTGGGTGGCGGCTTTATGGCGACCTTGATAAGTCAATCGGGAGGCCAAGGCAACGCCGCTGGCGCAGGTCTCTTGGCTGGAATCGGTGCGGCCTTGGGGGTGGTTTTCCTGATTTTTGGAGTGCTGTATGTCCTGGTGGGCTGGGGCATGTTGAAGCTGAAGGCCTGGGCGCGCATCGTCACCATGGTTTTGATGGGACTGGCGATTCTGGGATCATTGTTTGGATTGACAACAATTTTTGTCCACTTCAGCGTGATCGCTACTTTCTGGCTGGCCGTTCGCGTTGCGATAGCCGGTTGGATCCTCTGGTACCTGCTGCAGCCAAACGTCAGTGCCGCGTTTAATCCCGGCCAGGCCAGAGCTGCATCGGCCTAGCCGGAATTCTCCTTGAGCTAATGCCCTGACCGGGAAAAGTACGCCAACAAGCGAGACTTGTATCGGAGCACAACTTCGAAAAACATATGGCGCAGGCGCCCTCGCCTGCGTTTTTTTGTACAGCACAGCGGGCGGCTGCACTATTTTGTGACCAAAATCTCATCTTTTTTCGCGACGATCTTCGAGGGTGTAAGAACGCAGCCGAGGGCGGCTGCGCTCCACACTATAATTCCTAGCATTTGACCAACCTCGTCCCCGCCGCTAAGATACGGAGTAGAGTTGCGTGCTCACCGCTCTGGACCTGTCTGTAGACCGCCGGTTTCGGTTCGGAGGGGCTGATCCGGCTCTCGAAGCTACGAATTACGGTTAAGGTCCATGGCTATCAGTAAGATCACGGTCCGCGGCGCGCGCCAGCATAACCTCAAGAATATCTCGGTCGAGATCCCGCGCAATACTTTCACCGTAATCACCGGGCTAAGCGGATCAGGCAAATCGTCGCTGGCGTTCGACACGATTTACGCCGAAGGCCAACGCCGTTACGTGGAGACGCTCTCCGCCTACGCACGCCAATTCCTCGACCAGATGGAGCGTCCCGACGTCGACTCCATCGACGGCTTGAGCCCGGCGATCTCCATCGAGCAGAAGACCACATCCCGCAGCCCGCGCTCGACCGTCGGCACCATCACCGAGATCTACGACTATCTGCGCCTGCTCTATTCGTCTGTGGGAGTGCCGCATTGCCCGCAGTGCGGCAAGCCCATCAGCCGGCAGTCGGCCGAGCAGATCGTGCAGCAGGTGATGCAGCTGCGGCCAGAAGAGCGAGTGATGATCATGGCGCCGCTGGTGCGGGGACGCAAAGGTGAATTCAAGGCGGAAATGGCCAAGCTGGTGCAGCAGGGCTTTGTGCGCGCGCGTATCGATGGCGAGCTGCGCCATCTCGATGAAGAGCTGGACGACATCCGCCTCGACAAACGCAAGAACCACACGATTGAAGTCGTGGTCGACCGGCTGCTGGTGAAAGCCGGCATCGAGAAGCGGCTGGAGCAATCCGTAGCCACGGCGATGAAGCTCGCAAATGGCCTGGTGCAGGTGGCAGTCGTTGGCGGCGACGAGCATCTCTACTCCGCGCGCTTGGCCTGCCCTGATTGCGGCATCAACATTCCGGCGTTGGAGCCGCGATCGTTTTCCTTCAACAGCGTGTACGGCGCTTGTCCCGAATGCCACGGCTTGGGCAGCAAGTACGATTTCGATCCGGCCAAGATCATCGTCGATTGGTCCAAACCGCTGCTCGATGGCGCGCTGGGCCCCGGCTCCGGCTCGACGTATCTGCGCCGGATGGTCGAGATCGTCGCGGCCGCCCACAAAATCAATCTGGCAACACCGTTTGAGAAACTCATCCCCAAGGTCCAGAACCTGCTGCTTTACGGACCCGACGAAAAGGAAGCGCCGCGGCTCGGCTATCGCGGTGTGCTCGGCTTCCTCAAGCAAAACTTGGAAGAGTCGACCTCGGAAAGCTATCGCGAGTGGCTGCTCGGCTTCATGTCGGCGACCTCCTGCGCCGCGTGCCACGGGAAACGTTTGCGGCCGGAAAGCCTGGCCGTGAAAGTGAACGGGCTGTCCATCGCCGACTTTACCGCTCTTCCGGTTGCGCGCGCGGTCGACGTTGCCGCCAAGATCCATCTCAACGAGCGCGAAAAGATCATCGCCGGCCGCGTTCTTGCCGAGATCAGCGAACGCCTGCAGTTTCTTTTTGCCGTAGGGCTGGGCTATATGTCGCTCGATCGCTCGGCGGCCACGCTCTCCGGGGGCGAAGGCCAGCGCATCCGCTTGGCCACGCAGATCGGCTCTCGCCTGCGCGGCGTGCTTTACGTGCTCGACGAGCCTTCTATCGGGCTGCATCATCGCGATAACGACCGCCTGCTGCAGGCGCTGGAGTCGCTGCGCAACCTAGGCAACACCGTGCTGGTGGTCGAGCACGATGAGGAGACCATCCGCCGCGCCGACTACGTGATCGATCTCGGCCCGGGCGCGGGTCTGCACGGTGGCGACGTTGTGGCCCGCGGTACGCCCGCTGAAATTACCCGGCAGCCGCAGTCGCTGACGGGCCAGTACATCTCCGGCGCCAAAAGCATCGCCACGCGCTTTGAACCGCGTGCCACCAACGGAAAAGCCATCACCGTTCTGGGCGCGCGTGAGCACAATTTGCGCAACCTTGACGTGACGTTTCCTTTGGGCGTGATCATCGTCGTGACCGGCGTCTCCGGCTCCGGCAAATCGACGTTGGTGAATGACATCCTTTACAAGGCTCTGGCGCGCCAGCTCTACCGCTCCCGTGAGGAACCGGGCGCGCACAAAGCCATCGTTGGCGGAGAGCACATCGATAAGGTGATCCGCATCGATCAATCTCCCATCGGGCGCACGCCGCGGTCGAATCCTGCGACCTACACCGGAGTCTTCACTCACATCCGCGATCTCTACGCCATGCTGCCGGAGTCGCGCGAGCGCGGCTACAAGGCCGGACGATTCTCCTTCAACGTCTCCGGCGGACGCTGCGAGCACTGTCAGGGTGAAGGCGAGCGCCGCATCGAGATGAACTTCATGCCCGACGTCTACGTGCTATGCGAAGTTTGCGGGGGCAGGCGCTACAACCAGGAGACGCTGGCGGTGAAATTCAAAGATCGCTCGATCGCCGATCTCCTGGAGATGTCGGTCTCCGATGCGCTGCCGATTCTGATCGACATCCCGCAGATTCGCCAGCGGCTGCAGACTCTGGTCGACGTTGGCCTCGGCTACATCAAGCTGGGGCAGTCCGCGGTCACGCTCTCCGGCGGCGAAGCTCAACGCATGAAGCTGGCTAAAGAACTTTCCAAGCGCCAGACCGGACGCACGCTCTACCTGCTCGACGAACCCACTACCGGCCTGCATTTTGAAGACGTAAGCAAGCTGTTGGAGGTGATTCATCGCCTCACCGACCTGGGCAACTCGGTCATCATTATCGAACACAACCTGGATGTCGTGCGCAATGCCGATTGGATCATCGATCTAGGTCCCGAAGGCGGAGATCAAGGCGGACAGATCGTCGCGCAAGGAACGCCCGACCAGGTTTCTAGAATCAAGAAGTCGTACACCGGGCAAGCCATGGCGGAGTACTTTCGTAAGGCTCGTAAGTTGCTGAAACCACAGCTTGATAACCCGATTGTTTAGGAATATGGAACAAGTCTGGATTTTTGTTTGACCGTTTCACCCTTGCCGTACATTGCTTGCAACCTTCTCCTTATACCTGGGCACAATAGAAGGGGTAGCGACTTTGGCTTCCAATGCTTCAAACGCTACCCCTTTACTCTTTCTGGAGCCTCTTTGGTGGTAAATTGATTTGAGGGGCATCTTCCCGCCGAGTCTTGGACCTCAACGACACAACCTGGCCCCAGCAGCTTCCGCCGCCTCCTCCGCCGCCGCCTTTGCCGGCGCCCAACAAGTCGGGCGAGAATCCGGTATTTAATCTTCCCGATGTCTTGCTCATCGCGCTGGTGGCGATCTCTTGCCTGTTGTTTGTGTGCCCGCTCATCGGCACTCTCGTATTCGTGGCAGTCCACGGCTTTCAAAGTTTTGACGTCAAGCAGATGGCACAGAATGCCCTGGTGATTGTACCCATGCAGATTGCGGCCTACATTCTGACGGTCGGCTTCATGGTGCTCTTGATCTGGCGAAAGTACCGTACCGGATTCTTGACCGCCGTCCGATGGAAGCTGCCCCGGCGCAAGCTGGCCTGGGGCGCGATTGGCGGGGGCGTAGCCCTGGGATTGACATCGCAAGTTCTATCCGGCTTGCTGGAGCGATGGATTCCCAAGTCGCTGCCCATCGAACAGTATTTTAATACTCCGGCGTCGGCTTACATGCTGGCCGGCTTTGGGATTCTGGTGGCGCCGCTGGTGGAAGAATTGTTCTTTCGTGGCCTCCTCTATCCTGCTCTGGCGAGGCCGATAGGTATCTTCCCGGCTGCCGGATTGACAGCTATCAGCTTCGCCGCGATCCACGCTCCCCAACTCGGGAATTCGTGGGCTCCGCTGGTAGTTCTGTTGACCATAAGCTCGGTCCTGACCGCTGCCCGAGTCGTGACCAAGTCAGTGGCGTTCTGCGTGCTGATCCACGTGGCGTATAACTTCACTCTCTTCGCCGGCCTGTTCATCGTGACCCAAGGCTTCCGTCATATGGAGCGGGGGTGAGCCGTCGCAGAGAGATCGCCGGAATCGCCGTGATCGCGCGTGATCGCCGTGATCGGGTTTTGCCGCCAACGACCTGTCAAGCCGCCTAATTTGGAAGAAAAGACGGCTATGCCACCCAGACGATCTACTACCGCAATACCGGGACGTTCACTAGCGCACTCTTCCGATTCCGGCGATCACGTTGCGATTCCGGCGATTCCGGCGATCTCGTTTTAGAGGAGGTATTTGCCGGAACCGCGGCGCTGGATTTCTAATGTGAATGCATGACTTCCACCGCTCGCCACCAACTTCTCAATCTCCTGGCGGAAAACTCTTTTCGCCTGGGGGATTTCACGCTCTCTTCCGGAATCAAGAGTGACTACTACATCGATTGCCGCACCACCACGCTTCACGCCCGCGGCGCCGAGCTGACCGGGCGGGTATTTTTGGAGCTCTTCCGGCAGCAGGGTTGGCAGGCACAAGCCGTCGGAGGAATGACCATGGGCGCCGATCCCATCGTGGTGGCAGCGGCTGTGATCAGCGCGCAGGCCGGAACGCCGGTGCACGGCTTTTTAGTGCGCAAGGCGGAAAAAGCTCACGGTATGGGCCGGCGCATCGAAGGCTTTCAGGAAAAAGGCGCTCCCGTGGTGATCGTCGACGATGTATGCACTACCGGCAGCTCAACTATCCAGGCGATCAAGGCCGCGCGCGAGTTCGGATTCAAGGTGATCGGCGCCGCATGCCTGGTCGAGCGCGAAGAGGCGGGCGGACGTCCGGCGGTCGAGAAAGCCGCGGCTCCGGCGCCATTTATTTCGGTCTTCAAAGCCGGCGAAGTCAAAGCCGCGCACTTGAAACTCAAGAAAACGCCTGAGACCTTCGCCTATTCCGGCAAATGCGAAATCTGTGGACGGCCAGCCGTCACCAACGAACCTGGACTTCGCTGTGCTGTGCACAGGCCGTAAAAATCAGGTCACTGCGGAGACACTACTTCCGAAATTCCGAGCACAGCAGATGACGAGGAGGACAAAGGACAACGAAACCCAGCGCCGGAGGCGCGACATAAGTTAGCCCAGGCCGTAAGGCCTGGGTAGCCTGGACATATCGTTGGAGCCCCAGAGGGGCGACACAAATGCACGTTTCTGTGTGCCGCCCCTTCCGGGGCTCACGGCTCGATTGCATGTGACCCAGCGCTCACGCGCTGGGCTAACTCATTTCGCGCCTCCGGCGCTGGGACAATCGCAAATTTCGTGCCGCTCGAATGATTTTTTAACATGGCACTAGCATCGCTCTTCATGTGCTTCTTGGTAGCAATAGGGATCGCTCCCCTTTGGCAAGCTCAGGGTCGGCATTTCAGAAGTAGTCCATGTAAAATCACAATAAATGATCAAGACTCTAGAATGGACCAGCGACGGCGTCCGCTTCATTGACCAAACCAAGCTTCCGACTGAAGAAGTCTATGTGACCTGCCGGACATACCAGGCGGTCGTTGTCGCGATCCGCGACATGATCGTGCGCGGCGCGCCGGCCATCGGCGTGGCTGCGGCCATGGGTATTGCGCTGGGAATCGTGCAATCTTCAGCGAAGGATTCTCCGTCGCTGCGCCGCGAGTTTGATCGGATCGCTAAGGTTATGGGTGAGACCCGGCCGACAGCGGTCAATCTGTTCTGGGCGATCGGGCGTATGCGCGCAAGACTTGAGTCTATCGCCGCGCGTCCATTAACCGATATCAAAGCGGGCTTGGTCCACGAGGCCCAGCAGATGTACCTGGAAGACATTGCCGCCAACCAAGCTATGGGCCGGCATGGAGCCACGCTCATGCCCACCTCCGGCGGCGTGCTGACGCATTGCAACGCAGGCGCTCTCGCCACGTGCGGCTACGGAACAGCGCTGGGCGTGATTCGCGCCGCCATCGAGGCCGGCAAGAAAATTCACGTGTTTGCCGATGAGACTCGGCCGTTCCTGCAAGGCGCGCGCCTCACGGCGTGGGAGCTGATGAAAGACGGGATCCAAACCACGGTCATCGCCGACAACATGGCCGGAGCCATGATGCGGCAGGGCAAGATTAAAGCGGCGCTAGTGGGCGCGGACCGCATCGCCGCAAACGGTGACGTCGCCAATAAGATCGGCACGTACACCGTGGCTGTGCTCGCCAAAGAGCATGGCATTCCCTTCTACGTGGCGGCGCCTTGGTCCACCGTCGATATGGGCACGCCCTCGGGTGAACAGATTCCAATCGAGCAGCGCTCGCCGAAGGAAATCACCCATCATGCCGGCAAACAGATGACCCCCGATCGCGTGCTGGTAGAGAATCCAGCGTTTGACGTTACACCCCACAAGTACGTGGCCGCGATCATCACCGAGCGCGGGATCGCCCGCGCGCCGTACGCAGAGACACTTCGGGAGCTGGCCGGCGTTGCGGCCGTGACAGCGTAGTCAAGCCATACCACTGATTACACTGAAAACGCTGATCGAAAAGAACTCTTACTCAATCAGTGTCATCAGTCTTAATCAGTGGTAGGAAACCGAGAGGTCACGGATGCCAGATGGAAACCGAGACAACGCGGATTGAAGCCTTTTCCGACGGCATGTTCGCCATCGCGATTACGTTACTCATCCTGGAAATCAAAATTCCTCCCGCCGGGCAAGGGAATCTGGCAGCGGCCCTGTTGCGCCAATGGCCGTCCTACCTGGCCTTCTTCTTGAGTTTCGCCTTCATCGGGATCATGTGGATGAACCACCACCGCATGTTCACGCACATTGAGCGTTCTAATGACACCCTGCTGGTCCTGAATCTGCTTCTGTTACTCGGCGTGACCGCGATTCCTTTCCCCACAGCGGTGCTGGCCGTGCATCTGGGAACGCCCGGACAAAGAACCGCCGCTCTCCTCTACAACGGTGTGTTCGTCGTGATTGCTATTTTCTTCAACGTGCTCTGGCGCTACGCCGTCTCGCGCCGGCTGCTGGACAAAAGCATGCAAGCCTCGGCCGCCATGATCTCGCGACAGTACGCCTACGGGCCTTTGATGTATGCCGCTTGTTTTGTGGTCGCGTGGATCGACGTCAGAGTCAGCATTGCTCTAAATGTGGTTCTGGCAATTTTCTTTGCTCTGCCGCCGAGTCTGATGAGGAGGGCAGACAGCAATTAGCAATTGGTATTGGCGCTTGGTAGTTGGTACATGGTTAGCTTGAACGGCAGCAATCATTTTCGGAGCGGCTGAGCTTTACACGACAGGGCAGACAGCTACGACTCACCAGCGCCGCCAGGCACGATTGAAAATAGACCGGCAGAGCCTGCCCTGAGCTTGCCGAAGGGAACTGCCGGCTAGCTGGAATCGCGCGAGAGAGTCCCCGCTGGGACGGCTGACCTTATTCCTTGTCTTCGCTCAGGCCGTGTCGGTTCAAAAATATCTTCCATTCCTCCGCAAGACTCATATGACGTCGGCATTGTAGCTTCAGCCGTCCCTGACGGGACTGGCGATCGTTTCCCCGGCGTACCCGGCAGTTCCTGCCGGTCGCGGTAGGGATGCGGATTGCTCCGCACCCCCCGCACAGATCCGGACTTGAGGAATTGCCTCATCCGGCTCCTGTCTTAGGTGGCGACGTGTCGGCGTCGGGAAGGA
>Ga0209648_10004868_pt1 | contig 11426 bp, 8 predicted proteins | sample GraSoi2013_115cm_FD_185830 | JGI IMG/M metagenome (GOLD analysis project Ga0209648, IMG submission 185830) | Grasslands soil microbial communities from the Angelo Coastal Reserve, California, USA - Sample 9_17_2013_115cm (SPAdes) (version 2) | ecosystem: Environmental > Terrestrial > Soil >...
TCTTCCCGTTGTTTCCGCGCTATTGAGTCGCTCGCCGGTAGAGGCTCGGTGCTGCGGCGATACAGGCATTCTTTCTCCGAAGTGTCGGCGCTCAGCGAGCTTTAGGGCAGCTCAAGCTCAGGAATGAATCGGCAGCAGCCGCACGACGTCATTGTACATAACGATGGCGAACACCACCAAGAGGAACACCAGCCCGACCTGCACGAAGCGCTCCTTGAACGCCAGGCTCATGTCGCGCCTCAGAAGCCCTTCGATCCCCAGCAACAGGATGTGCCCGCCGTCCAGGATAGGAATCGGCAGCAGGTTCAGAATTCCCAGGTTCACGCTGATCAGCACCATCAACGAGATGATCGCCAGCGGCCCTTTGCGCGCCGCCTGGCCGGCCGCACGCGAAATTCCCACCGGCCCCTGCAGTTGCTTCAGCGAAACGCGCCCGCTGAACAATTTTCCGACGATGCCCGCCGTCTCTTTGATTTTCTCAACGGTCACCAGGCCCGCGTACTGCGCGCCTTCGCCGAAGGCCACGCGCTTGTACGCGGTATCCTCATGAACCTGCACACCAATCTGGTAAATGGTTTCCCCGCGATCGTTCGTCGCGGCCTGCGGCGTCACCACCAGGTGCAGCGCCTGCCCGTTGCGATTCACATCCAGCGCCACGGGCTTGCCGTTCGATCCGCGAACGCGTTCGGTGAATTCGCCCCACCACTGAATCTTTTGCCCGTCGACCGCCGCGATCAGATCATTCTCTTTGAGTCCCGCGCGCTGCGCCGGTAGCCCCGGCGCCACATCTTCCAGAACGGGCCGAATCGGCACAAAGCCGAGCAGGCGCTCCGGCTGTTCGAGATCCTTCTGCTCGACCGGAACATTGAGCGAGCGCCGCACGCCCGCCTGCTCCACTTCCATCGAGAGTTTGCTGTTCGCCGAAAGCTTGGTGAGAGCCTTCTCTGCTTGCTCCCAGTTCGGATTCCGCTCTCCCTCGAGGACAACGACCTTATCGCCCGCGTGTAAACCCGCCATCGCCGCCGGAGAATTCGCCGGCACCTCCGAAACCTGCACCGGCTTGTCCTGATACGACGGATACGGAATTCCAATGGCCACGAAATAAACAGTCAGCAGCAGAATCGGAAAAACCAGGTTCACCAGAGGACCTGCGAACGAAATAATCGCGCGCTGCCAGCGCGGCTTGCTCATCAACTCATCCGGCGCGCCCTTCCCAGTCGTTTGCAATTGCGCGGCGTCGGTATTCTCATCTTTCCCTTTGCCAGTTATTGCCGTGCTGTGCGCGGAGTCAATCTCAGACGGGTCCTGCCCCGCCATGCGCACGTAGCCGCCTAGCGGCAGCGCGCTTACCCGATAATCCGTCGGCCCACTCTTCCAGCCAAAGAGTCGTGGCCCAAATCCAATAGAAAAAACGTCCACGCGCACGCCAAATATTCGCGCCGCGATAAAATGTCCCCACTCGTGCACTAGAATCATCACTCCGAGCACGAGCCCTACGCCTAATAACAAATCCATGAAATTGTGTTTCCCTTCTCTGAACTACGATGCCGCTGCCGCCGTCACCGCCAGCCGCTCTACTTCTTCCTTCGCCATTCGCCGCGCTTCACCATCCGCTGCAAGCACATCATCCATCTTCTCAAATCGCGTCTTCGGCGTCCGCGCCAGCACCCTTTCGATTACCTCGGGGATTCCCAGGAACGGCAGCCTTCTCTCCAGAAAAGCCGCAACGGCGATTTCATCCGCGGCATTCAGGGCGCAGGGCAATGCCCCACCCTTTTTCATCGCTTCCCTGGCCAGACGCAGGCACGGGAAACGCCGCGTGGATACCTTTGCGAAATCGAGACGCCGGAGTTTCGACCAATCCAGGGCTAAGTCATTAGATGCCACGCGCTCCGGATAGGTTAACGCATATTGAATCGGCATGCGCATGTCCGTCGGCGCGAGTTGTGCCAGAACTGAACCATCCACAAATTCCACCATGGAGTGAATGGTGGACTGCGGATGAATCACCACATCAATCTGGTTGGGTTGCACGCCGAACAGCCAGCGCGCCTCGATCACCTCGAAACCTTTGTTCATCATCGTGGCGGAATCAATCGTGATGCGGTTTCCCATTCGCCAATTCGGATGCGCCAACGCCTGTTCCGGCGTTACGCTCTCCAGCGCGGCAAGCGGCGTCTTGCGAAACGGTCCGCCCGAGGCGGTCAGGACCAGGCGCCGCACTTCGCCGTGCTCGCCGCCGCGCAGGCATTGGTGTACGGCGTTGTGCTCGCTGTCCACCGGCAGCAATTCGCGTCCGGATTTCTTCGCCGCGGCCATCACCAACTCGCCCGCAGCGACAAGCACTTCCTTGTTCGAAAGCGCGACAGCTTTGCCCAGCTTGATCGCTTCGTAGGTCGCTTCGAGTCCGACAACGCCAACCGCCGCGGACACAACCATGTCCGCCGCCCCATGCGTTCCGACCGCCAGCATGCCTTCGCGCCCGTGATGAATAGCCGGCAGCGGCGAGATGCCTTTTGCTCGCAGCTTTTGCGCCAGGTCGTCAGCTTTCGCCGCGTCTCCGACGGACACGACTTCCGGTCGATGCCGTTCAATCTGGCCGACGAGTTCGTCCAAATTTGAGCCTGCGGCCAGCGCCACCACGCCGAATCGCCCGGGTAGTGACTCGACGACCGCCAGGCACTGCCGCCCGATCGATCCCGTCGAACCTAAAATGGCTAATTTCGTGAAGGATTGCGTCACAAACTCTTCTTCCTATGTGCTTGGGCGCTATGTAGTTGGGCCAATGTATTCGCGCCCATGCTTCGGGCCCGTTTTTTGCAACGGAGTTCCCGAATTACGTCCCAGGCGAGTAGATCAAGGTCCAATAATACCAGACAACCGGAATGGTCAGAATCAGCGCGTCGATACGATCGAGGATCCCGCCGTGTCCCGGCAACATCCCTCCCGAATCCTTCACGCCGGCGCTGCGCTTGTAAGCCGATTCGAACAAGTCGCCGACTTGGCCCGCGATATTTCCCGCTCCTGCCATGGCCAGCAGATGTACTGGCGGCGCGCTTAGCCATCGCGTAAACGCCAGCGCCACCAGCAGCGATCCGGCAAAACTTGCAACGGAGCCTTCCCAGGTCTTCTTGGGACTCAGATGCGGCGCCAGGGGATGCTTCCCCACCGCGCGGCCCACAAAATAGGCTACCGTGTCGCCGACCCACGTAATCACCAGCGCGAAGAGCAACAGCCGCGGTCCTTGCTCAGCCAAGCCATGCAACCGCACCGCAAAGGTTAGCGGGAACGCTACGAGCAGCAATCCGCTCGAGCTGATGCCTGCGGCCGGCAGCCCTTCCACCAAAGGGCGTTTCGTCCAAAGCGTCAGCACCGCTACGCCCATCACGAAAACAAAAAACGCTTCGGACACGCCAGGCAATCCGGCGACGAATCGGCCTATCACCCGGTGAAGCGCCAAGCCGCCGGCAAGCTGGTAACTCGGTTCAATGGCCGCGAGCCACTGCACATACACAAGCAGGAGCGCACAGCTTGCGGTCCAGAAGCGATAGGCGCGGTGGCCAATCGCGTCGCCTAGCGCAAAATACTCGAAGAGCGCCAGCTCGATAATCAAGGCCAGCACGAGCGCCACCCACGCGGTCGAAGCCCACAGCACAAGCCCTACGACAAACGGAATCAACACGACCGCAGTCGCCACTCGCTTCCAAGTCATGAAAAGAAATCTCCCTGTGCACCGAACGGAAGGTTAACAGCCGACACTCAAAGTTGAAAGAAAAAGAGGAGCTGACGTGAGAATCTTACTGCCCGGCGACCCGCGCGGGCATTTCGGAATCCGGGCCACCTTCGCGAATGCCGCCGTAGCGCCGCTCGCGCTTTTGAAATTCCACGAAAGCCTCCAGCAGGCGCGCGCGATTGAAATCCGGCCAAAGCGTTTCCGTCACCAAAATCTCGGCGTACGCAATCTGCCACAACAGAAAGTTACTGACGCGCATTTCCCCGCTCGAACGGATCAACAAGTCCGGGTCCGGCAATCCCGCCGTGTACAAGTGCCGCGATACTTCTTCCTCGGTCACGGCAACGTGCCGGCCGTCCTTGCGCTGCGCCACAATTTCATTCAGCGCGTCCACAATTTCCGCGCGGCCGCCGTAATTCAGCGCCAGGCACAGCACCATGCCGGTATTCTTCGACGTTTTCTCCACCGCCGCACGCATGTCCTGCTGCACTCCGTCAGGCAGTTCACGCGCGCGCCCCAGAAAACGCATGCGGATATTGTTTCGCTGAATCAACGGCATCTCTTGCCGCAAGTATTCGCGCAAGAGTTGCATCAAGAAGTCAGTTTCCCTTTTCGGCCGCCGCCAGTTTTCCACGGAGAACGCGTACAGCGTCAACGCTTCAATCTTCAGCCGCGCGCATGTTTCAATCGTGGTGCGCGCCGTCTGCGTTCCCGAACGATGCCCCGCGGCGCGCGGCAAGTGCCGGCGCTCCGCCCAGCGTCCGTTGCCGTCCATGATGACCGCCACGTGGCGCGGCAGCCGAGCCAAATCCAGCTTGGCCAGCAACTGCGCCTCTTCAGGCGTGACCGGCCCGAGGGCGCTGGGGTCGGCTATGGACATATTGGTGTGAGATTTCGTCAGCACGCGTCTTCCGAGGAATTCCCTTTACGCCGCAAAGTTAACATACGCTGCGGCGCTGGCGCAACGGCGCAGTGTCTTTTGATGCATAATCAGCCGCTGGGAGTGCCTTGGAAAACCGCTGTGTAGGCGAGCACGAGGCTCAGGATAATCATGGCGATAGCGGTGACCCAGGCCACGATGTTGAATGTCAGTGTGTTTACGTATTCGCCCATCAAGTCGCGGCGGTTCACCAGCAGCAGAATGAAAATCACCACTACCGGCAGCCAGAAACCGTTGCCTACCTGCGAGAAAATCAGAATCTTCCACAACGGTGCATGGGGCAGCAGCACGATGCCCGCGCCTACCACGATCAAGATCGTGTAGAGCCAATAAAAGATCGGCGCCTCTTTGAACTTGTGATCGATCCCCGCTTCAAAACCAAGCCCCTCGCAAATCACATGCGCGGTGGACAACGGCAGAATCGACGCCGCGAACAGCGAAGCGTTCAAGAGGCCGAAGGCGAAAAGAACCCCGGCGCCGCGCCCCGCGAGGGGAATCAGCGCCTGGGCCGCCTGCGCGGCATCGGTGATATCGCGGTGGCCCGACACGTACAGCGTCGCCGCCGTGCACACGATGATGAAGAATACGATCACCATGCAGCTCACGCTGCCGAAAAGGACATCCGCGCGCGCCTGCGGATACTGCCGGGGGCCAACTTTTTTCTCCACGAACCCCGCTTGCAAATAGAAAAATTGCCAGGGCGCGATCGTCGTCCCGATAAGCCCCATCAGCATCACCAGATATCCGGATTCAAAGCGGAGGTTGGGAATAACGGTGTGCCGCGCGGCCTCCAGCCAATCGGGCTTCGCCAAAAGGGCGGAAAACAGATAGGACAGGTACAAGACGCACGCGAACAGGAAAATCACCTCGACCTGGCGATAGGTTCCCTTCAGCACCAGCACCCACACTAATGCCGCGGCAATGGGCACCGCGATGTACTTGCTCACCCCAAAAATCTGCATGGCCGCGGCCACCCCGGCAAACTCCGCCACTACGTTAGCGAGGTCCACAAAAAAACCGGTGATCATCACGAAGAACGTCGGGCGGAACCCGAACTCCTCGCGAATCAAATCCGACAATCCCTTACCGGTGATTACTCCCATGCGCGCGCACATTTCTTCTGTAACGTAGAGCGCGATGGTCATGGGAATCAGCGACCACAGCAGCGCATAGCCGTATTGCGCGCCGGCCTGCGTGTACACGGAGATTCCGCCGGCATCATTGTCGACGTTGGAGGTAATCAGCCCCGGCCCGATGACGGCCAGCAGCAGCGTCAGGCGGTGCCGCAGCGCGCGCAAACGCTTCTGCAAGTCGGTTCCGCGCGACTTCACGGCGTCCACACGCGTTGTAATCGTTCCCCAGTTCATACGTTTCCCGAGTCTTCTGTCCCGGTGTTCCTATTCGCTGATTCTCTTTACTTCTTTAGGCTCGTTACTTCATTACTTCTTCACAAGCCGCGACACCACGTCATCCACCGTAATGGTTCCGATCGGCCGGCTCTCGCTGTTGACCACCGTCAGCGTGCGCAGGTTGTACTTGTCGAACAGTTCGAAGACATCGCGTTCATCGGCGTCGCCTGGAACGCTGAGCAGTGGCTCCGTCTTCAACTCGGATATGCGCTGCTCGGGGTCCGCCAGCAGCAGCCGAGCCACAGGCACGGTGCCCGAGAATTTTGCCTCCGCGTCCAGCAGCACGATCGTGTCGAGTTGGTCCAGCTTCAGATCTTGCGTGCGCATCCATTGCAGGACTTGATCGCGGGTGGAAGTCTCCCCAACGAACACAAACTCCGGGTTCATCATGCCGCCGGCGGTGTTTTCGTCGAAGGCCATTAGCCCCCGCACTTCGCTGGCTTCCTGCCCCGGCATCTCCTCCAGCAATTCGTCGGAAGTTTCCTTCGGCAGGTCGGCCAGGACGTCCGCGGCCGCGTCCGGAGCCATCTCCTCGAGGATGTCGGCGGCCTTTTCGGGGTCCAGTTTCTCAACGATTTGCGTGGTCAGCCGCTCATCCAGCTCCGCCAGTACCGCTGCGGCGGTCTCTTCGTCGAGCGAGGCGATGATGCCCTGGCGTTCGGCGGCCGACAGATCCTCCATCATCTCCGCCAGGTCGGCAGGGTGCAGGTCCTCCAGCTTTTCGTGGGTAATGCGCAGCTTCACGCGCCGCAGCGGGTCCGGCTCGATCAGGTTCACAAACTCCCAGCGGATGGTCTTCTGCGGCAACGGGTTCTGGAGTTTGCGAATGACGGCGGGCGAAATCACTCCTTGCAGCAACCGCCGCACGGCGCCCGGCAGCCCGACGTCGACCTGGGTCAGCCGCAGCTCCACGTTGCCGTTGGTTCTCTGCTCCGTGAGATCCACATCGTTGACACGCACGACCTTGCGTCCCTGGGTGTCGATAATCTGCTGGTCGAGCAGATCCTTGCGCACGGCGAGCCAAGCTTCATTTGGGGTGTACAGCGTCAGCTCACGCTCGCTACAGTTCAGGCGAATCGTTCCAGGCGCCACCGCTCCGACTTGGTTGTAGCGGGCCAGCAACGGCTGGAAGCGGCCGCGCGAGAGCAGAAAATGCGAGACGCGGTTGGGCTGGTCCGCCGGCTCGACGAAAAATTCGCGCACGCGCCCGACGAAGTGCCCCTGCGCGTCGTATGCCTCCGATCCCATTAACTCCGTTGCATAGATTTGCATCACTACCTCAATTCCTCACACCAGAACCCGACCGCGTGAAACTGACAACAAAAAACCCGCGCACCGTAAAAGGTCGGCCGCGGGGTAAGTACCTGACACAGATGGACTTACCTCTAGCCTGGAGCGGACCCTCCCCACCCGACCGCATCTGGCACCGCATGTACCCGGCGCCACACCCGGTGCGTTGCGGCAATCTCCGTAGTTCTCCGGCTGCGCCTCAATCGACTCCGCCCAGGTTCCACTTCACTCCCACGCATGTACATCGCCAAAACTTTTACTCCGTGTGCAGTGATAAGCCCTCGCACAACATATTGTCAAGAATAAAGAGCGAAGTTTCAGAAAAAAAGATGCTTTTGCCGAACTAACGCTGCGGTTTTTTCGTGAACAGCATGTCGCGCGGCTCTTCTCCCCGTCTTCGGCAATACTCCCGGTAAAGATCCATGTAATTTGCGAGAACGTAGCCGCGCTTTTCGAAGCCCAGAACCTGCGCCGCTCGATCGATCGCGCTCGCTGGCCCTTCCAGTTCCAGAAAGACCCCGATGGGTGTCTCGTCGAGTTCAAGCAGCAGCCCCTTGGCCCATCGCCGCGAGGACGGCAACCGGAACGTCGTTCGAAATTTTTCGTACTGAAACGAGGCGCGCATTCCTAATCCTTCGAAGATCCTTGCGAGCGTCTTTCCGTCGGATACTTCCAGTTCGATCTCTTCCCGCACTTTGTGCCGCTCGCCTTTACGGCTCGATCCTGCCGCCAAGATAGGGCGCTTGAAGGTCACAACGAAATGCGACCCATCTTTTCGGCTTTGCCCTGCTGGCGCCTCCGTTCGAATCCGCAGCAACTGCTCCCGCTTGGCCAGCGTAAACTCCGGCGTGTCAAAAATAACGTTGCGCTCGTGGACGCGAGGCTTCACTACCCGCGCGCCGAGCTTGGCCAAAGCGCGCCGCAGCCCCGGCAAATCTTCAATGCGCAATTTGATTTCTCGCTCTTTCGCCATTTTTCCTCAGCGTGCTCAGCGCCTCCGCTTTCCGCCGCCGCCAACTTCCGCTACTATACCGGACGAAACACGGTTCACTTCGCGCGGCACCCCAACCTTGCCGCGCGCACCGAACAACTCGACGCATGAACTCCGACTCTAACGTCGCCACCTCCAGAGTTACACCCGATTCCGAGCGCTCCAGCGCGCTCGAGCCGCCAGTCGCGCGGCGTCAGCCCGTTGAACATGTCATCCACGGTGACCGGCGCGTCGACGACTATGCGTGGCTCCGCGATAAAACTAATCCCGAAGTCATCAGCTATCTCAACGCCGAAAACGCTTACACAAACACCGTTCTGCGCGACACCGAGCCGTTTCAGGAGAAGCTCTATCAGGAGATGCTCGGTCGCATCCTGCAGACGGATCTCTCCGTGCCGTACCGACTGCGCGGCTATCTTTATTTCGCGCGCACTGAAGAAGGTAAGCAGTACCCCATACACTTGCGCCGCCGCGATACCGAAAACGCACCCGAGGAATTGCTGCTCGATCTGAACGCCCTCGCCACCGGCCACTCGTTTCTCAGCCTCGGCGCCCTCGCCGTGAGCGACGACAATTCCCTGCTCGCCTATTCGCTCGACACCACGGGCTTCCGCCAATACACGCTGCAAATCAAGGATCTGCGTAGCGGCGAGACTCTGCCCGAGCGGATCGAGCGCGTCACCAGCGCCGCGTGGGCCGCGGACAATCGCACGCTCTTCTACACAGTGGAAGACGAAACAACGAAGCGGTCCTATCGCCTGTATCGCCATGTCCTCGAGGCGACTGCCGCCGATGCGCTGCTCTACGAAGAGCCTGACGAACGCTTTCGCATCGATGTTGAACGCACTCGCAGCAATGCGTTTCTGGTGCTGACCATCGCCAGCCACACCACTAGCGAGGTCCGCTTCCTTCCCGCCGATGAGCCGAACGCGGAGTTCCGCCTGATCGCGCCGCGCGAAGACAATCACGAATACTACGTCGATCACCATCCCGGCCACCTTCGCGGCTCGGGCGGCGACCCATCCGGCGGGATCTTCTACATTCGCACCAATTCTGGCGGCCGCACGTTTCGGCTGGTCACGGCCGGAGTCGACGATGCGCGGCAAGATTCCTGGCGCGAGTTCATCTCCAATCGGCCAGAGGTCATGCTCGATTCCGCGCAAGCCTTTGCGTCGCATCTCGTCCTTTACGAACGCGAAGGCGGGCTGCCTTATTTGCGTATCGTGCCGCTCGGCGGGGTCGCAGGAGATGTCGCAAGCGATCCGCGCGCTGGCTCGCGGCGCATTGCATTTACTGAGCCGGTGTACAACGCGTCGCTCGGCGCCAATCCCGAATTCGTCACTGATCATCTGCGCTTTCAGTACGAGTCCTTCATCACGCCTCGCTCCGTTTTTGATTACGATCTCCGCACCGGCGAACAAATTCTCCGCAAGCAGCAGCCGGTCCTCGGCGGCTACGATTCGACGCAATACGCGAGCGAGCGCCTGTTCGCTCTCGCGCCGGATGGCACGAGCATTCCCCTGTCGGTTGTCTATCGCCGCGACACGCCGCGCGATGGCAGCGCGCCGCTGCTGCTCTACGGTTACGGCAGCTACGGCATCTCCGTCCCCGTCAATTTCAGCTCCAATCGAGTGAGCCTGCTCGATCGCGGCGTGATCTACGCGATCGCGCACGTCCGCGGCGGCGGCGAACTCGGCAAGCCCTGGCACGACGCCGGCCGCATGCACGAAAAGCGCAACACGTTCACCGATTTCATCGCCGCCGCCGAACGCCTCATCGCCCTGCGCTACACTTCGCCGCGGCAGATCATCATCGAAGGCGGCAGCGCTGGCGGCTTGCTGATGGGCGCCGTCGCCAACCTGCGCCCCGATCTTTTTCGCATCGTGATCAGCCACGTTCCGTTTGTGGATGTGCTCAACACGATGCTCGACGCATCTCTTCCCCTGACGGTCGGCGAATATGAAGAGTGGGGCAATCCGCAAATTGCCGCCGACTACGCTTACATGAAGAGCTACGATCCGTACTCGAACATCGAACGCAAACCGTATCCCACGATGCTCGTCAAAACCTCGCTGAACGACAGTCAGGTGATGTATTGGGAACCGGCGAAATACGTCGCAAAGTTGCGGACGCTGAAGACTGATAGCAATCCCATGCTTCTGAAAATCAACATGGGCGCTGGCCACGGCGGAGCGTCCGGCCGCTACGACTACCTCCGCGAGATCGCGCTCGACTACGCTTTTCTTCTGACGCAATTGGGAATCCGCTCATGACCAAAACCTTTTGGAATGCTGCGGTCTTGCCGCCGCTTTCACCACGTCAGCAACTACGCCCTTACCGCAAAGCACCAATCTCAACGAAGGGACGAACAACCAAGAACTAACCACTAACGACTGCCTCTATGTCCGATCCCACTACACCGCTGATGCAGCAATACCATGCGATAAAATCGCGCTACCCGCATGCGCTGCTGCTCTTCCGCCTCGGCGATTTCTACGAACTTTTCTACGAAGACGCCATGCTCGCCTCGCGCGAACTGCAAATCACGCTCACCTCGCGGAATCGCGAAAAGGGCCAGCCGATTCCGATGTGCGGCGTCCCGTATCACGCCGCCGATGGCTACGTCGCCAAACTCATTCGCGCCGGATTCAAGATCGCCATCTGCGACCAGATGGAGCAGCCCGGCCCGGGCAAAAAAATTGTCCGCCGCGAAGTCGTGCGCGTCATCACCCCGGGCACCGCCACCGATGTCGCCGTCCTCGATGCGCGCGAAAATAATTTCCTCGCCGCCGTAGCCAAGCATCCGTCTGGCTCTCCCGTCGGCCTCGCTTACGTCGATCTCTCCACCGGCGAATTTCAAGCCACGGAATTTTCCGGGGCGCGCGCCGACGACGATCTTCGTGACGAGTTGCAACTTCTCCATCCCCGCGAGACTTTGCTTCCGCGTCCGCAGCAACTTTTCGAGACGGCGAAAACTTCCTTGCTCGATGGCACCGGCGGCGTCGAATCGCGTCTCGAAGATTGGGTCTTTCAATTCGATTACGCCGAGCGCATCCTGCGCGA
>Ga0209648_10004870_pt1 | contig 11421 bp, 8 predicted proteins | sample GraSoi2013_115cm_FD_185830 | JGI IMG/M metagenome (GOLD analysis project Ga0209648, IMG submission 185830) | Grasslands soil microbial communities from the Angelo Coastal Reserve, California, USA - Sample 9_17_2013_115cm (SPAdes) (version 2) | ecosystem: Environmental > Terrestrial > Soil >...
AGTTTTCTTCCTTGGACTCGCGGATCTTGCCGATCACAACGGCGCCTTCATGGCCGGCGTTGAGAGCGATCTGGCGGGAAGGCTCTTCGAGAGCGCGCTTCACGATGCCTGCGCCAACGGCTTCGTCATCGTGGAGTTTGAGCTTCTCGACTGCGGCGATGCAACGGAGCAACGCCGAGCCGCCGCCGGGGACGATACCTTCCTCGACAGCCGCGCGGGTGGCGTGCATGGCATCTTCGACACGGGCCTTCTTTTCCTTCAGTTCGGTTTCGGTGGCTGCGCCGACTTTGATGACGGCGACGCCGCCGACCAGCTTGGCAAGGCGCTCCTGGAGCTTTTCCTTGTCGTAATCGCTGGTGGTGTTTTCGACCTGCGAACGGATCTGCTTGACACGGCCTTCGATGTCCGCGGACTTGCCGGCGCCTTCGATGATCGTGGAGTTGTCCTTGTCGATGGTGATTTTCTTGGCGCGGCCGAGATCCTCAAGCTTGACGTTCTCGAGCTTGATGCCGAGGTCTTCGGTGATGGCCTTGCCGCCCGTGAGGGTGGCGATGTCTTCAAGCATGGCCTTGCGGCGGTCGCCAAAGCCAGGGGCCTTGACGGCGGCGCACTGCAGCGTGCCGCGGAGCTTGTTCACCACGAGGGTGGCAAGCGCTTCGCCTTCGACGTCTTCAGCGATGATCAAGAGGGGCTTGCCCATCTTGGCGGTCTGCTCGAGCAACGGGAGCAGATCCTTCATCGAGCTGATTTTCTTTTCGTGGATGAGGATGCGCACGTCCTCGAGCACGCATTCCATGCGCTCGGGATCGGTGATGAAGTAGGGGGATAGGTAGCCGCGGTCAAACTGCATGCCTTCGACGACTTCGAGGGTGGTCTCCATGGTCTTGGATTCCTCGACGGTGATGACGCCATCCTTGCCGACCTTTTTCATGGCTTCGGCGATGATGCCGCCGATCTGCTTGTCGTTGTTGGCGGAGATGGTGCCAACCTGGGCGATCATTTCGCCCTTGACGTCCTTGTGGAGCTTCGCGATTTCCGCAACGGCTACTTCGACGGCGCGTTCGATGCCGCGCTTGAGAGCGGTGGGGCTGGCGCCGGCGGCGACAGTCTTGACGCCCTCACGGAAGATAGCCTGAGCGAGCACGGTCGCGGTGGTCGTGCCGTCACCGGCAACGTCGGAAGTCTTGGAAGCGACTTCGCGGACCATCTGCGCGCCCATGTTCTCGAGGGGATCGCGGAGTTCGATTTCCTTTGCCACGGTCACGCCGTCCTTGGTGATGATGGGCGCGCCGAACTTCTTTTCGATCACCGCGTTGCGGCCCTTGGGGCCGAGGGTGATCTTCACTGCATCGGCAAGGGCATTCACGCCGCGCAAAATCGCCTGGCGGGAATTCTCACCTGTTACAATCTGCTTCGCCATACTGGTAATTCCTCCTGATATTCTGCTCAATTTCTCTGCGTTACTTCCGCCGGGTTAAAGCCCGGCGTTACATCGGAAAGACAAGACTACTTCTTGGCCGCTTTCGCCGCGCCGCTCAGCTTCGCAAGAATTTCTTCTTCACGAAGGATGAGGAATTCCTCGTCCTCGAGTTTGATTTCCGTACCGCTGTACTTGCCGAAAAGGACGCGATCGCCGGGCTTGACGTCCAGCGGGATCAGTTCGCCCTTCTCGCGCTTGCCGGCGCCGACGGCGATGATTTCGCCCTCCATGGGCTTTTCTTTTGCGGAGTCAGGGATGATGATGCCACCCTTGACGCTTTCCTTCTCTTCAATGCGCTTCACGATGACACGATCGTGGAGCGGGGTTAGTTGCACTGCCATCTTGAAAAACCTCCATAGGTGAACTTGCGGTTTGTAGTGCGGCCACAAGGCAAATGGGAATTAGCACTCCTCGTAGCCGACTGCTAATATAGCAGAAACTCCTGTCATGTCAAGCGTTTCCCGGACAGATCGGGTGGCCTTTCTTGGATTTATGAGTGATTTAAGTATTTTGTTTAGAATAGATTACGTGGTGCCAGAAAAATATGACACTTGGTGATTGTGCTGCAAATAGGCCGGAGGTAGAATCCGACACACGGAAGGCTCATGGGATCGATGGTCTACATCCGGCTCATCGGCTGCACGTTTGGCACGCTGCTGCAGCTATTTTGGATGGTGGTAATTCTCGGCTACCGGCGCCAGCGCAATTTTGAGCGCGTTTTCTTCTTCCTATGCCTCGCATTGTTCTTTTTCTATAGCGGGTCGCTCCTCGTCCTTAACTCGCAGATCTACTACCACCAGCCACCAGCCGCGCTCAATCAATTTGCAATCGTAATCATTTCCGTCGGACTTTGCATGTTGCCAGCGCTCCTTCTGCATCTGCACATGGAATACGCGGAGACGCGCGGGCTGCTCGAGAGCAAGCGATGGAAGCTTGGGGTGTTGTTGCTCTTTTATGCTGCTTGTTTGCATCTGGCGTATCACCGGATTCCGTCGCTTCTGCAAGATCCCCAGTTCAACTTTCTCGTGCCTGGAAGTTCGTTGGGGGACGGTTTCGCCATCGTACTCGCGGTTGCGTTGGCGTGGTGCGGAGGGTGGGAAAGGCGCTTCGCAACGGCCGCGCCGGATAAGCCACAGCGCTATTTTCATTGGACGCTGTTGGTATTTTTCGGCGCGTCCTTCCTGGCGGTCGATGCCTTGCATTTGGGCCCGTTTCATATGCAGGCACGGACGACAGAGACGCTTGCTACAGCCTTTACGCTGCTCCCGATCCTGCCATTTGGCGTGCTCATCTATCTTGTATACCGGCACAACTTTTTGCAGATCGGCCGGCAGAAGAATCTTCTGTACGCGATTTCGGCCACTTTCCTTGCCTTGCTCTACCTGAGCCTGGTCCGTCGAGTCGGCACCTGGCTGGAGCCGCTGCTTCCGCCGGAGGCTTCGGCGTCCATTCTGCTTTTTGTGCTGGTGATTTTTATCGAGCCGCTGCAACGCGTCCTTGGCCGCCGGTTGGAGGAAACGGCTCACCAAGAAATGGACCGGGTACAACGACTTTCCGCGGAGATTCAGCAAGAGGCGCGGCAGGGAAATCTAGGAGGACTCCTACGATTCGTCGAGAGGCGCGTGAAGGAAGTGTTTGAGCTGGCGGGAGTAAACCTGGCGCTTGTCGATCAGACCAAAGCAGAATTGCGGCCGTCCTCGAGAACGCCGCAGGAACAGGCAGCCTCCGCAGCGCTGAGCGACCGAGTTTTTCTTTTACGGCAAGGACGCCAACCGATGGCGGTGCTGCGAGCGGAGCCGCACGGCGCAGCGCTTTCAGGCGAGACCCGCGCGGCGCTGGAGTTTCTTTGTGAGCAACTGCCGGGGGCGCTGGATTTGTGCCGGTTGATCGAGGAAAAGCTGCAACTGGAAAGGGAACTGGCGGAGCGCGAGCGGCTGGCGCTTGTAGGACAGATGGCGGCCAGCATTTCGCACAACCTGAAGAATCCGCTGGGGTCCATGAAGACCATATTGCAGGTGCAACTGGAGAATCCGGAGCTTCCCGACTCGATGCGCGCCGAAACCAAGATGGTGCTGGAGGAAGTCGGCAGGCTTTCGACGAAGCTGAATCAGTTACTGCAATTCAGCCGGCCCGCGGTGCGAGGAGGGAGCGCGGCCGGCAGCTGCGATGCTCGAGTGGTCGTGGAAGAGGTGACGGGGGTCTTGTCGCACGAGGCGGAGCGGCGAGGCGTGAAGATGCAAATCAAAGTTTCCGGCGGGAGCGCCATGGTGGCGGCTAGTGCGGAAGCGGTGAACGACATTGTGTCCAACCTGGTGGTGAATGCGCTGGAGGCCGCGCCGCGCGGGGGGCATGTCATGGTCTCTGCTGTTTCGAACGATGGAGCTTGTATTCTCGCGGTGGAAGACGATGGGCCGGGAATACCGGCGGCGCTGCGAGAAAAGATTCTCCAGCCTTTTTTCACGACAAAGTCGCAGGGAACAGGATTGGGGCTGGCGATTGTGGCTCGACGCGTGGCCGAGTTTGGCGGCAACGTGGATTGGGAGAGCCCCGCGCGGGATGGGCGCGGCACGCGGTTCCACGTGACGCTGCCGATGGAAGAGGCAAAGAAGTAAGGAAGCAAGGAAGCAAGGAAGCAAGGAAGCAAGGAAGTAAGGAAGTAAGGAAGTAAGGAAGTAAGGAAGTAAGGAAGTAAGGAAAACCGAATGATGAAAACCATTCTGATCGTGGATGACGAACCCGCGGCGAGATACGGGCTGCGTCGTGCGCTGGAGGCCAAGTATCGGATCGCGGAAGCGGATTCGGCCGAGGTGGCGCGAGAGGCGCTTGGCCGCGAGCAGCCGGATCTGGTGCTGCTGGACGTCGTGCTGCCGGGACAGGACGGGCTATCGTTTCTGCGCTGGATGCGTGAACAGGGAAGCGAAGTGCCGGTGCTGATGGTTTCGGCGCTGGACACGGCGAAGACGGCGGTTGAAGCGCTGCAGCTTGGCGCGGCGGATTATCTGGTGAAGGGGTTCGAGCTGGAAGAACTGCGGCAGCGCGTGGCAACTCTGCTGAAGCTGGCGAGCCTTGAAAAGGAAAACGACTCGCTGCGCCGCAGGCTCACCACCGAAGGGCAATTCGGCCAGATGATCGGCAGGTCGGCGGAGATGCGACGCGCGTTCGAAATGGCGGACCGCGTGGCGCCGACGGATTCGACGGTGCTGATTTTGGGAGAAAGCGGCACGGGAAAGGATTTGCTGGCGCAAGAGATTCATGCGCGCTCGCCGCGCAGCGGAAAAGCTTACGTGGCGGTGAATTGCGCGGCGCTGCCGGAAACGCTCATCGAATCGGAGTTATTTGGCTTCGAACGCGGCGCGTTTACCGGCGCGGCGCAGCAGAAAAAAGGGAAATTCGAACTGGCTTCGGGCGGAACGATTTTTCTTGATGAAATTGGCGACATGAATCCGGTGACGCAAGCCAAGGTGTTGAGGGTGCTGGAGAACCGCACGATCGAACGGCTCGGTGGGACGCAATCGATTCCGGTGGATGTCCGGGTGATCAGCGCGACGCACCGCAATCTGGCTGCGGAGATTCGCGCGGGGAAGTTCCGCGAGGATTTGTTCTACCGGCTCCGCGTGGTGACCATCGAATTACCGCCGCTGAGGGCCCACAAAGAGGACATTGCGCTGCTGACAGAGACGTTTTTGCAAATGCATGGAGCGCGGCTGGGGCGGACCGCGCGGCTGAAGCGCGAGGCGATGACGGCGATCGAAAAATACGATTGGCCGGGCAATGTGCGCGAGTTGAAGAATGCGCTCGAACGAAGTGTGGTGCTTTCCCGCGGCGACGAAGTCGGCGTCGAAGATTTGCCGGGCGAAGTGGTGCACGGCGAGACGATTTCTCTCAAGCATCGTGGCGACGAGCACGACAACGGTATTGGCGAACGGGATTTTCGCGAGGCCAAACGAAAATTCGAAGTGGCCTACCTGAGCAGGCAACTGGCGGAGCATCGTTGGAACGTCTCGCGAACCGCGGCGACGATTGGGCTGCACCGGCAGAGTCTGCAGGAGAAATTGCGCGAGCTGGGTATTCGCCGTCCAGGACGCGAACCGCTGGACGAGGAATAAGATTTGACACAGAGACCGCAGAGAACGCAGAGGGCACAGAGAAGAGAGATGAAGCAGAGAGTCGAAGAATGACTGCCGGGAAAAACGAGGTGGGAGTCGCTGGATACATTATGGCGGGTGGTGGGAGCACACGATTTGGGCGGGATAAGGCGCTTGTGGAAGTTGGCGGGATGCCAATGATTGCGCGCATGATCGAGCTTCTGGAGAGCGTCACGACACAAGTGAAAATAGTTGCGGTGCCGAGCAAGTACGCTGCATTCGGAGCGGAAATTGTCGAGGACCGGTGGCCGGGGGAAGGACCGCTCGGTGGGATCATCACGGCGCTCGAAGATGCAGCCAGGAGTCCTGCGGATTGCGGATGGAATTTGATCGTGAGCTGCGACATGCCGTTTTTGACGCGGGAGTGGCTGGCTTTTCTTGGCGAGCGCGCGGCAAAAAGCAAGGCGCAAGTTGTTTTTCCGCACTCGGCGTCCGGCCCCGAACCGCTCTGCGCCAGCTGGCAAACGGGTGCCGCGGCGGAGCTGCGCTCGGGGTTCGAACGCGGCGTGCGCAAAGTGACCGAAGGCATCGCACTGCTCCGCGCGGAAGTTCTTGACGATGCGGACTGGAAACGATTTGATATTGCTGGGCGGCTGTTCTGGAATATGAATACGGCGTCAGATTACGAGGAAGCGCGGCGGATTCTGGAAGCGGAGCGGAAGTGAGCGAAGAGAAGCCGGTCAACTACTTCGAGTTTCGCGAAGTGTGCAAGAGCTTCGACGAGCGCCTGGTGCTCGATCACGTGAGCTTCGCGGTGAAGCGCGGAGAGACGTGCGTGATCATGGGGCGCAGCGGCGTGGGGAAGTCCGTTTCGCTGAAGCACATCATGGGTTTCTTGAAGGCGGACTCGGGACAGATTTTCATCGATGGAGAGGACGTCACCGGTTTCAAGGAAGCGGACTTCGCAGAAGTGCGGCGCAAGGTGACCATGGTATTTCAGTCCGGCGCACTCTTCGACTCGCTCACGGTTGGCGAGAACATGGCCTTCCCGCTCGAAGGGCAGCCCGGCCTGACCGATGCGGACGTTGACGAGTACGTACTGAAAATCGCACAGATGCTGGAAGTCGACGACGTCCTTGACAAATTGCCCAGCGAACTTTCCACCGGGATGAAACGCGCGGTGGCCATGGGGCGCGCACTGGCGCAGAATCCCGAGGCGATCCTGTTCGATGAGCCGACGACGATGGTGGACCCGATCATGGCGGGGCACATGGGTGAATTGATCCTGCGTCTTAAGAAGGCGTTTCAAAAGACATCCATCGTCGTGACTCACGACACGCATCTGGCAAAAAGGCTCGCCGACGTGGTCGTCTTTCTGCAGGAAGGGCGCGTAACGTTCTTCGGACCCTGGGCCGATTTTGAAAATTCAACCGACCCCTTCCTCAAGAATTTCCGCATGCAGGATGATTTGATCCCCGCGCTGGACGTGACGCTGTGAGTCAGACAGCAACCGGCTCTTCCGATCCAATCAAACAGTTGCGCAAGGAGATGGGCTTCTGGGACGTGCTCCTCTTCAACATCGCGACCGTCCTGGGCCCGCGCTGGGTAGCGGCGGCGGCGCACAATGGAACTTCGTCGATCAGTTTGTGGATTCTTGCGGCGCTGCTGTTTTTCGTTCCCTCGGCGCTGGTGATCAATGAATTGTCGTCGCGATTTCCGGAGGAAGGCGGGCTGTACGTCTGGGCCAAGGAGGCGTTCGGAGATTTTCACGGTTTCGTGGCAGGCTGGAACTACTGGATCTACACGGTGTTTTATTTCCCGGGGCTGCTACTGGCCAGCGCAGCAATGAGCGCGTACATCATCGGAGAAAACGGCGCAGCGCTTTCGCAAAACCGGATGTTCTTGCTTTCCGTCTCGGTCGGTATGTTAGTGGTGGCCGTCGGATTGAATATCATCGGACTGAACATCGGCAAATGGCTACAGAATGCAGGCGGCGTGTCTACCTATTTGCCGCTGCTGGCGCTGCTCGGCGTCGCGGCGGTTCTGTGGGCGAAGCATGGACCGGTGACGCATTTCACGTGGTCGAACATGTTGCCGGTCTGGAATTGGGACACCGTGAACTTCTGGTCGCAAATTGCGTTTGCGTTCAGCGGGCTGGAGCTCGTTTCAGCGATGAGCCAGGAAGTGCGCAATCCGCAGAAAACGCTGCCGCGGGCGGTTTACGCATCGGGAGTGCTGATTGCCGGGATGTACCTCGTGGCGACAGTGGCGGTGTTGGCTTTGGTTCCGGCGGCGGAAGTATCCACCACCAGCGGTGTGTTCCACGCGATTACGGTGGGGTCGATCGCGCTGAAAATCGGGGCGCTCGGCATTCTTGCCGCAGTGGTGGTGACCGTCGGCAACGCCGGCGGCGTAGGCAGCACGGTGGCCGGGATTGCGCGCGTGCCATTCGTCGTTGGCATCGACCGCTACTTGCCGGCAGCGTTCGGGAAAATTCATCCGCGCTGGAGGACGCCGTACGTTGCGATCCTTGTGCAAGCGATTCTATCGTGCGCGATCCTGCTGATCAGCCAGATCAATGAGACAACGCGCGGCGCCTACCAATTTCTCGTGGACGCCACCATCATTTTGTACTTCATTCCCTTCATCTATATGTTTGCGGCGGCGATCAAGCTGTATCGGCGGCCGGACCGGCGCGCAAACAAAGATGCCGTGCTCATCCCGGGGGGCAAAGCAGGCGTATGGATTGTCTCGGGAACGGGCTTGGCGGCCGTGCTGATTGGCATACTGGTTTCGCTGGTGCCGCCGGGAGATTCGTCGGACAAGCTCGGATTTGAAATGAAGCTCGTCGGCGGAACCGTGGCCGCGATTGTGCTGGGGTTGACGTTGTATTGGCGCGGCGCCCGCGCGAAGGCCCGCGAAGCGGCTTGAGCATCGAGGCGCGGTTTCAGAAACCTTCATCGAGGAGGCGCTCGACAGTGAGTTGCGAATCCACCGCTGCAGCAAACTCGCGCTGTTGCAAATAACGCTCGACGTATTTTCCAAGCACATCGCCTTCGAGGTTGACGACGTCGCCCGGTTTGCGGTCGCGGACGTTGGTGTGTTCGTAGGTGTAGGGAATTACGGCGACCTCGACAGTGAAATGTTCTGAGTTCGGCGCTGCAAAATTCTGCCAGCGGGCGACGGTGAGGCTGATGCCGTCAATGGTGATCGAGCCCTTTGGCACGACGTAGCGGGCGAATTCCGCCGGGACCTGCACTCCGAACCACCAGTTTTCTCCTTCGGGCGTAAGATGCGTCACGTGGCCGACGGTGTCCACGTGGCCGAGAACGAAGTGCCCGCCGAATTCCTTGCCCGCGGTGAGCGGCTGCTCAAGATTGACGCGCGCACCCTTTTTCAGCCCGCCGCCCTTCGCGCCGAACGAAGTCTTGCAAATAGTTTCACCGGATAGATCCGCGGAGAGTCGATAATCGTGGAGATCGACTATCGTCAGGCAGCAACCATTCACGGCGATGCTGTTCGAAACAGCGAGCGAGGGCGCGACGCTCGGCGCGTGGATCGTGACGCGCCCCCCGTCCTCCTTGAGGTTAAGCGCTTCGATTGTGCCGATGTGCTCAATGATTCCGGTGAACATGGTGATTCCGACCGTTCTCGAATCCGAGTGTACAGTATTTCGCGCCCAACGCAGAAAGCACTAGACTGGGTGGCATCGGAAGGGCAGAGATAACGCCGAGGTCTTTCGATGAAGGCATGCTTGTTGCGCGCGCCGGCTGCGATTAAGACGAATCCGCTGGAATATGCGGAAGTCGCGGCGCCGCAGCCGAAGAGCGGTGAAGTGCTCGTGCGTGTGCGCGCCTGCGGCGTGTGCAGAACCGATTTGCATGTGATCGAAGGAGAATTGCCGCCGCGCAAATCGCCGGTGATTCCGGGCCACCAGGTCGTGGGTATCGTCGAGAGGCAAGGAGAGAACGCACGGCGCTTCGCAATCGGCGACCGCGTTGGCATCGCCTGGCTTCATCGGACGGATGGAACCTGCGAATATTGCAGGGCAAACGCGGAAAATCTTTGCGACAACCCGATGTTCACGGGCTATAGCGTGGATGGCGGTTATGCGGAATTCATCGTTGCGCCGGAAGATTTCATCTACGCCATTCCAGCCGGATTCCCTGACGAACAGGCCGCGCCGCTGCTCTGCGCAGGAATCATCGGGTTCCGGTCGCTGCGGCTCTCCGGGATCAAAGCGGGCGGACGCCTTGGCTTTTATGGCTTCGGCGCAGCGGCACATGTGGCGATTCAAGTGGCGCGGCGCTGGAACGTGGAAGTGTTTGCATCCACGCGCGACGTTCGCCACCAAAAACTCGCGCTGGAGTTGGGCGCGGCGTGGGCCGGCGGAACGTATGATGAACCGCCAAAGAAGCTGGACGCTGCAATCGTATTCGCACCGGCCGGAGAAATCGTTCCGGCAGTACTAAGGGCCCTCAAGAAAGGCGGCGCGCTCATTCTCGGCGGAATCCATATGAGCCCCATTCCGTCGTTCAGTTACGATCTGTTGTATCAGGAGCGCGTGATCCGCAGCGTGGCCAACAATACACGGCAGGACGGCGAGGATTTCCTTCACGTTGCCGCTGAGATCCCGATTCGGACTCACGTGCAGAGTTATCCGTTACGCGACGCCAATCGGGCGCTGAATGCGGTTAAAAACGACGCGATTCCAGGCGCCGCCGTTCTGCGCGTCAGCGAATGAGCTTCATTGCGAGGACGATGAAGAAGCGATTTTTGCTGGCATTTTTGGCCGCTCGTCACCGGGGGAAATTTCCGTCAATTTCTGAAAGTAGTGTTTGGCGACCGTAGCGTTCCCGGCAGCCTCCGCGGCTTGAGCGGCGCCATATAGAGCGCTGAACCGGTTTGGCGCGACCTTCAGAACGGCTTCGTATTCCGCGAGCGATTCCTGCGCATGGTTCTCCAGCAGAAATAGCTCCGCCAGCATTTCCCTGGCGGGCGTAATCGCTCCCGGCGTCACCGCACTCTTGTCCATGGTCTCTTCGAGCTCGACCGCGGATCGCATCTTAGAGATGGCATCGCTCCTGTTGCCAGTGCTTTCTGCGATCCATGCCGCCACCTCGCGTCGCTGCACTTCGATTTGGTTTGCCCAGTAGACGTTGTTCTGCTTGGCGGTCACGTCGCGAAGCGCCACAAGAGTCTGCTCGGCCTTGGCGGCGCGATCCAGGTTGCCGGAGCGCGCACTGCCCTCTCCGACTGCGGCCCAGGTGATCGCCTCCGCCCACGGCACAGCGCCTTCCCTCACCTTCAATGTACCGGCCTGTTCCCAATTGCCAAGCTCGATCGCCGCGCGGGCGGGAATCGCCGCGAGGGCGTAGTCACCCGTCAGCGTGAGCCCGGAAACGGGTGGCAGCGCGTTCATTTCGTCCAGCACGGCCTTCGCTTGTTTCACTTGGCCCGTCTGCAGATAGGCATATTCGAGATAATCCATGGCATGCACACGCTGGTCACGCGCCTCGCCGTTCAGCGAAGCGGGTTCCGCCGCCGCCGCGAGTTGAGCGGATTTCAAGTTCGAACGGATGGATTCATCCCACGATCCAACCCGGGTGAAGAGATGCGAAGGCATGTGATTCGCATGAGCCGAAGCAGGCGCAATATTTGCGTACATGCGCGCGGCCGGCAGGCCTCGTTCTGCCAGCACCGGGTTGTCGTAGCAATGAATGATGTAGTGTGCGACTCCGGGATGGTGCGGCAGTTTCTGGAAGATGGGTTCGAGGATCTCACCGCACCGTCGCTGATTGGCAAAGGTCTTATCGGTTTTGGGCGCGGTGATGGAGAGCGTTAGCGCGTGGAAAA
>Ga0209648_10004871_pt1 | contig 11421 bp, 12 predicted proteins | sample GraSoi2013_115cm_FD_185830 | JGI IMG/M metagenome (GOLD analysis project Ga0209648, IMG submission 185830) | Grasslands soil microbial communities from the Angelo Coastal Reserve, California, USA - Sample 9_17_2013_115cm (SPAdes) (version 2) | ecosystem: Environmental > Terrestrial > Soil >...
TACTCTACCTACGTGGGGAACGCGCGCCGCGTGATCACTGTTCCGGTTGTCGACACGCTGAGCCCAGGCGGCCCGATGACGGTCCTAGGGTTCCGCCAATTCCTGGTCAATCCCGATCAGAACGGAGTCAACATTACTCCCACCGATCAGGATGGCCGCTTCAATGCTCTGTACATTGGCAATCTCGTGCCGCTCAAACAGGGCAGATTCGACGGCGGCTGCGCCCTAGCTTCTGGTCCGGGGAAAGTGGTGCTGCACAGATGAGGAAAGGCGGATGTTGAAGAACGGATGTTGGATGTTGGATGTTGGATGTTGGTCTCGCGGCCGAACGCGGGGTTTAACCAACATCCAACATCCAACATTCAAAAACCGGCTCCGTGGAGGAGCCGTCTTAGAAGCGGCTTTATTTGTTCCCATGCTCGTCCTCTTGCTGGTGGGGATGGTCCAGATCGCCAAGGTCACCTATACGTATTACACGCTGCGAAAGACGCTGTACACCGCGGCGCGGTATGTGGCGACCCAACAGGGTGTGGACCTCTGCAATGGCGCCGACCCCGCCATGCTTGCCGCCATTAACCTCGCGCTGACCGGAAACAGCACCGACCCCGGCGGCGTGAATCCAATTCTTCCGGCCCTCACCGCGGATATGATCACAATGAACATCGAGCGCGTCGACCCGACCTCCGGCGTGCCCGGCGCGTGCGATTGCTCGATCACCGGCTGCGATACCAACGCCGGAGGTGGTGAGCCCGATTTCGTGGTGGTCTCCATTCCCAACGGCTACTCCGTGACTCCGGTAATTCCCGGCGTCTCACTACCCAGCGGCCCGATCCTGCTACGACCCACCGTGCGGGTGCCTTTCGGAGGCACCTGATGCGGCGCTTCGGCAATGAATCCGGTCAGACGCTGGTTGAGTACGCAGTCCTCTACGCGGGGGTAATTCTGCCGCTGACGTTCGCTATCGTCTTTATGGGCGAGATGCTTTGGGTGTGGCACAGCGTGGTCGATTACACCCGCGATGGCGCGCGGTACGCCGCCTCGCACTGCTGGCAGTCGACCGGCGATAACGTACGGACATACATGCAAACGCACGTCCCGCGCATGATCGATATGGATCAGTTTCAGCAGGGCCAGGCCCAGATCACCGTGCAATACTTTGCCGCCGATCCCACCACCGGCGCGCTCAGCGACTTCTCCTGCAGCTCGGGAGATTGCACTGTCGATTGCGTCCCGGACGCGGTTACCGTCAGTGTCACGAGCTATCAATTCGCGCACTTCCAGAATTTCCTGCACCTTCCGCCGGTTATTATCCCGGATTTCCGGACTTCGCTCCCTATGGAGAGCAACGGATGCGATCCGGAGCAGGGAGCTTGCCTGCCATGAAAGGTTTTTTATGTCCATCGTCCTATTAGTCGCCAGCACCGACGAGCACTTTCGCGAGATGATACGCGAGAATCTCGGCAATATCCCGAACAGCAAAGTCGTGGCAGAGTACCAGGAGGTCGCGCAGAACCTGTACATCCGCGTCCTGCAGGACTTGGCGCGGAATCCGCACGCCGCGCTGATTCTCGATTTGGCCGGGGACCCCGAAACCAGCCTCAAGGCGCTGGAGAAAGTGAAGCAGGCAGCGCCCGATCTCTATGTGATGGTTTCGAATTATCACGCCGACGGAGAGACCGTCATCGGCGCGCTGCGCTCGGGCGCCAACGACTTCCTGATGCAGCCGCTTAAGCGGACCGAGTTTCGCGACGCCATCACCCGTCTCGAGCGGGCGCCGCGGCGGGCCGCTTCCGGTGAGAGCAAGCTGGGCAAGGTCTACACGTTTGTCGGGACCAAGGGCGGCGTAGGCACAACATCGATCGCCGTCAATTTCGCCGCCGTGCTGGCCCAGAGAAAGCTGAACACGGTGGTGCTGGACCTGGACTGGATCGCTAATGACGTCGCGATGCAGCTTGGCGCCTCGCCGCAGTACACGCTGCTCGAAGTGGGCGAGAATCTGGCTCGCATGGACCAGGCGCTGTTCGAGGGCTTCGTCACACGCGATCCGCTAGGCTTCTTTTTGGTGGGTCCTCCCGACGCTCTTGAGCAGCACGGATACTTCACCGAGCACATGCTGCGTGAGTTCACCACATTCCTGGTGGAGAAATACGACGCCATCGTGATCGACGGCGGACGCGCCATTTCCGACGAAGTCGTGCTCGGCGCCTGCCAGGTCTCGAGCGCCGTGTTTCTGGTCGCCAATCAGGAGCTGCCGTGCATCCGCAACGCGCAGCGGTATATCGCCTATCTCATGCGCATGGGCTTTTCGCAGGACCAGATCAGGATCGTGGTCAACCGCTATCAGAAGAAGACCGGGCCCGACTATGCTAGCCTGGAACAAATTCAGCAGACGCTGAATCAGCCGGTTTTTTACGGCATTCCGCAGTCGCCCGTGATGCTGGCCGCGGTCAACAAGGCGCGGCCGATGGTGGCCGACCGGCAGGCAGCCGGAGATCAGGACAAAATCTTCCGGGCATTCGTGGATAAGGCCACAGGCGCCAAACTGCAAACGGTATCCGCGAAAGCATCGACAACGGCGTAAACAGATTTCCCATGGGTTCTCGCACAATAGTTCGGCCCGGTTCGGGCTCCGATCGCTGGTTTGAGATCAAGAGCAAGATTCATTCGAAGCTACTGAACTCGCTCAATCCCGAACAGCTTCGCACCTTGAACAAAGACAGCGTCCGCGCCCAGATCGGCACGGTGGTCGAGCGGCTGGTCGCCGATGAGGGCATCCCCATGACGCTGGCCGAGCGCGAGCGCGTCATTGAGGAGATTCTCGATGAGGTGTTTGGCCTAGGTCCGCTCGAGCCCTTGTTAAAAGACCCTTCCATCAGCGACATCATGGTCAACGGATTCGACAACGTGTATATCGAGCGCGCGGGGCGGGTCATCGAAACCAATGTGCGGTTCAAGGACAACGCCCATGTGCGGCTGATCATCGAGCGCATTGTCTCGGCGGTCGGCCGTCGCATCGACGATTCTTCGCCCATCGTGGACGCTCGCCTGGCGGATGGCTCGCGCGTCTGCGCCGTGATTCCGCCGATGTCGCTGATCGGTCCGGTGATGTCGATCCGGCGCTATGGTAAGAAAGTCCTGTCCTCGGAAGACTTGCTGAAAAACGAGACGCTGACGGCTGGCATGCTGGATTTTTTGAGTGGCTGCGTGGAAGCCCGCCTCAATGTGGTTGTCTCGGGCGGATCGGGTTCGGGCAAGACCACCATGCTCAACACGCTTTCGCGCTTCATCCCGGAGGAGGAGCGGATCATCACTATCGAGGACACCGCCGAGCTGCAGCTGCAACAGTCCCACGTAGTGCGCCTCGAAACGCGCCCTATGAACATCGAAGGCGCCGGCGCGATCACGCAGCGCGACCTGGTAATCAACACCCTGCGTATGCGTCCCGACCGCATCATCGTCGGCGAGTCGCGTGGGGCCGAGGCTCTCGACATGCTGCAAGCCATGAACACCGGCCATGACGGCTCCATGACCACTGTCCATGCCAATGCCGCGCGGGACGCTTTTGCGCGCCTCGAAACCATGGTGATGATGGCCAGCCAGCACGTGCCGGACAAGGTGATCCGCCAGCAGCTTGCCTCCGCCATCAATATCGTGGTGCAAATGTCGCGCCTGAGCGACGGCTCGCGTAAGGTGATGACCATCGGCGAGGTCACCGGCGTTGTCGACGACCAGGTGCAGATGCAGGACATCTTCGAATATGAACGGTCGGGCGTCAGCTCTCGCGGAAAAGTGCTAGGCCAATTCCATGGCTGCGGCGCGCAGCCGGTATGCCTCGAGCGGTTGAAGGCCTATGGGGTTCTTCTCTCGCCGGCCATTTTCACGGAAGTGCATGAGGTGAAGGAGAAGTAGATGTTGGACGTAGCCGTGGCATTCCTCGTGTTTACGGTCGCGCTGCTGATTGCCGGCTACTACGTATGGTCGGTGCCGGAGCAGCAGGCGTCGGATGCGCTCGCAGGCCGGCTGCGCCAATTGCGCACCCAGACCCGCTCCGGACCTCGCCCGGCCTCCGACCTGGTCAAGCGTGAGCATCGCGGGTCATTCGCTTTCCTCGGCGATTTCTTCTCCTGGCTGGGCGTCATGCGCCGCATGCAGACGTACATTGTGCAGGCGAATCTCAAATACCGCGCGGCGGATGTGGTGGGACTCTCGGTGGCGCTGACCATTGGCTTCTTCCTGATATTCGGATTATTCGGGATGAACTTTCTGCTGCTGCGTCTGATTCTGGCCCTGCTGTTCGGCGCGATTCCGATCGCCTACGTTCGCTGGATGCGCGCCAAGCGCCTCGCGAAATTCGAAGATCAGCTTCCCGATGCGATCGACTTATTCACTCGTACCATGCGCTCGGGTCATAACATCCACAGCGGTCTTGAAACGATCGCCACGGAAACAGGCGATCCTGTGAAAATGGAATTCAAGAAGCTGATGGAGCAGCTCGCGCTGGGGGCCCCGCTGGAAACGGCTCTGCACGACTTGGGCGACCGGATCCCGATCATCGACCTGAAGTTTTTCATCACCGGCCTGGTCCTCCAGCGGCAGACGGGCGCCAATATGGTGGCTGTGCTGGAAAATCTTTCGCTCCTGGTGCGCGAACGGCTGAACATGTCGGCCAAAATGAAAGCCCACACCGCGCAGCAGCGCTTCTCGGCCGCGCTACTCTGCGGACTGCCGTTCGTGGTGGCGCTCGGGTTCTGGTTTCTGAAGCCTGAGTACATGTACATTTTGTACGCCGATCCGGTCGGCACCAAGTTACTGACCTATGCCATCATTTCCGAGATTGTGGGCATTCTTGTCATCCGGAAAATGTCCAACGTCAAATTTTAAGATTGCCGATGCTTACCGCTCTCTTCTTTCTGCTGACTTTCGCCACGGTGGCCGCGCTGGTCTGGGCGGCAATGAAATTGTTCACGGTGGAAGAAAATCCGCTCGGCGACCGGCTGCAGGAGCTGCAATCGAGCGCCATGGTCTCGTCGGTATCGCGCACGCCCAGGCGCATGGGCAGCGGCGGGTTCTTGAACTGGCTCTTGTATGCGATTAGCCATATTCCCGGTGGCGAGGACTGGATCGAAGATAACGAGAAGGAATTAAACCAGGCAGGGATTCGCAATCGCAGAGCCGTCGCCGCATATGCCCTTTTTAATTTCGCCTTCATGGGACTACTGATGGCGGGCGCAATCTGGCTGCAACGCGACAAGCCGTTGTCCCAAATGCTGATGGGCCTGCTCGCGCCAATCATTCTTGGAATCCTGCTGCCCAAGCAGGTGCTGCACCGGCTGGTGAAGCGCTATCGAGCCAAGCTCCAGGCGGCCCTTCCCGATACAGTGGATCTCCTCGGTATCGTGCTCGGCACTGGCCTCGCGCTCGACCAGGCCATGACGCGCGTCAGCGAAGAGATGCAGCACATCTATCCCGAGCTGGCGAATGAGTTTTACACGCTGGTGATGCAGGTCCGCGCTGGACAGGAGCGCACGATCGCGTTCCAGCAACTGGTGCGGAGGACTGGAATCGAGGACCTGAAGTCGCTGGCGGCGATGATCGTGCAGAGCGAGCGCTTCGGCACGAGCCTCGCGCAGGCGCTCAAAGTCTACGCCGACGCGTTACGCACGCGCCGGCGGCTCAGGGCGGAAACTGCTGTCGGAAAGGCCGGCATCAAGATGCTGTTCCCCATTGTCATCTTCATTCTCCCGGTGCTCTTCGTGATCGCGCTCGCGCCCGCCGTGATCAGCGCGCTGCGGGATATGGAGTTGCTGGGGGTTGGACGGCCGTAAGCTGATAGACTTGGATGATGGCGACAAAGACACTCCTGACAGTGGAGCAGTTTGAGCAGCTCCCCGATGACGGCATGCGCCATGAACTGGATGAGGGGGAGTTGATCGCGATGCCACCGCCTTTGGGGCGACATGGAAAGATTCAAAGTAAGACTTCATCAGTATTATTACACTTCGTCTCGTCGCGATCGTTAGGCGAAGTCTTTGTTGAGACTGGTTTCCGATTGGGCCGCGATACGGTGCGTGGGCCAGACGTATCGTTTATTCGAGCTGAGCGCGCCGCCGCTCTTGACCTCGACACCAGATTCGAATGCGCACCCGATCTAGCTGTGGAGGTTATCTCACCCTCTGAAACGGCGGCCGACATCGCGCACAAAGTCAGGCAATACCTGCGGGCTGGAGCACTAGTCTGGGTTCTGTATCCCGACGACAAGACTGTCCACGTCTTTGAGCCATCCAAAAACGCGCGGGTACTTGAATCCGAAGACCTGCTCGAAGCGCCCACCCTGTTGCCCGGCTTCTCCGTCCGAGTCAGCGACCTTTTCGCTTAAAGCTTCCGGTGCTCTTTCAACAAACACCGGTCCATCACGACCGTTAGTCCCGCGGCCCTGGCCCGAGCGGCAGCTTCCTCGTGGACCACGCCTTCCTGCATCCACACCGCTTTTGCGCCGACCCGGATAGCCGCATCCACAATCTCGGGAACTAACTCCGGCCGCCGGAAAATATTCACGATATCGATCGGCTCAGGCACGGACTCGACATCGGGATAGCATCGTTCACCGAGCACTTCTTGAAGCTCCGGATTCACCGGAATGATCCGGTACCCCGCCCGCTGCATATACTCCGATACCCCGTGGCTCGGCCTCCAGCTTTTCTCCGACAGCCCGACCACCGCAATCGTATGCGCCGATTGCAGGAGGCTCGCGATAACGGCTGCGTCACTGCTTGCCATTGGCGCTCCGCCGGATGAGCCTTTGGAATCGCTCGATCTCTTCCTGACTCAAATGCCGGAACTCGCCCGGCTTGAGTGGACCCAGCTCCAAAAATCCAATCCTCACCCGCTTCAGTTTCTCCACCAGCCTGCCGCAGTGTTTGAACATCACCCGGATCTGGTTCTTGCGACCTTCAATCAGGCGAACTTCGTACCACGGATTTTCCGCGCGCCGCATCAACTTCAGCCCGGCGGGCGCGGTCATGCGGCCCTCCACAGGGATACCGCTTCGGAACTGTTCCTCCTGCTCGGTCGATAGCGAGCCGTTCACCTTCACCAGGTATGTCTTGGGAATGTGGTGTGACGCCGACGTCAGCCCGTTGGTGAAATCGCCGTCATTCGTCAACAGCAGCAGGCCTTCGCTGTGATAATCCAGGCGCCCCACCGGGAACACGCGCTCCTTCAATCCGTGAACCAGGTCCATCACCGTCGGACGGCCTTCCGGATCGCTCATCGTGGTCACACAATTCACGGGCTTATTCAGCGCGATATAGACCAAGCGCCGCGGAGCGCGCAGTAGCTTGCCATCCACCTTGATGTGGTCGCTCTCGAGATCGGCCTTCGATCCGAGCTCTGTCACTGCCGTTCCGTTCACGGTCACGCGGCCTTCCACGATGAGAGCTTCGGCTTTGCGCCGCGAAGTCACGCCGGCGCGCGATAAGAGTTTTTGTAGGCGTTCCTGTGCCATCAGGCTTCGCCATCGGGCTCGGCGCCCGGTCCCGGCGGAGGCGGCAGCGCGGCGGCCTCAGGCTCCACGTCGGGAATCGACATCCGCCGGATCTCTTCGAATTCCTTGAGCGAGGGCAGCTCGCTCACATCTTTCAGTCCAAACTGAATGAGGAACTCTTTGGTGGTCTTGTAGAGTACCGGTTTGCCGATCACATTTTTCCGCCCGGCCGCGGCGATCAGCTTTCTCTCGAGCAGCGTCTTCATCACGCCCGCGCCCTGCACGCCGCGGATCTCCATCACCTCCGGAGTGGTGACGGGCTGCTTGTAGGCGATCACCGCCAGCGTTTCGAGCGCCGCCAGCGACAATTTGAGCGGAGGCTTTAGGCTCTTGACGAAGGCCCGCACGGCTTCGTGATGCTCCGCCTTGGTGGCCATCTTGTATCCGCCGGCTACCTCGCGAACCGTCAGCCCGTGCTCCGGCTTCTCATATTCGGCGCCCAGCTCGGCCAGCAGCTTTTCGATCATCTCCGGCGGTTGGCCCAGGGCGCTTGCGATCTGCGCCTTGGTCAGTGGCTCTTCCGTGATGTAGATGATGGCCTCGAGCACCGCCTTGATTTGAGTTTCAGCCAGCGGCGACGGCTCGGGAGTAGCTTCCGCCGGCGGCAGCAACTCGTCGGCTGAGACAGCGGTCAACGGTTCGGCCGCCGGGGTATCTTCGATATCTTCCATTCCGGTTATTTGTAATCCTTTTCCACTTCGGCGATTGCCCCTTCATTGGCGAAGGCCTCTTCAAAACGCGCATGCTTCTTCAGCGCGATCTCGCCAAAAGCCTCCGTCTGCACCAGCACGACCGCTTGGCGCCGCACCAGTTCCAGCACGGCGAGGAACATCGAGATCATCGCCCTCACGCTGCGTTGCCGCTCAAACAGCGCCATGATCCGGATCGTCTCTTTGTCGCCCGCACTCCTCAGTAATGAGGAGAGGTACAGGATCATATCCGGAACGCTGACATCCTCGCCCGAGACTTCGTAGATGGGGCGATTCTTCACCCGGTCCAATATTTCACCGAAGGCCTTCACCAGGTCGAACAGGCTGACCGCGAGCCCCGGATCTTCGTCCTCCGCCAAATAACTTTGGATCTGCGGATTGGACCAGACATTTTCCTCGATCAGCCGCTTCTGCTGGAGCATCTGGGCGGCATTCTTGAATCGCTCGTGCTCGAGCAGACGGTCCACCAGCTCGCGGCGGGGATCCAGCTTCTGCAATTCCGGGTCCACCGGCAGCAGCATCTTGGACTTGATATGAATCAAGGTCGCGGCCATATAAACGAACTCGGCCCCCAGGTCGATATCCAGTTCGCGGGCTTTCTCCATGTAGGCCAAATACTGGGACGTGATTGTAGCGATGGGGATGTCCTTGATCTCGATCTGCTGCTTGCGAATCAAGTCCAAAAGCAGATCGAGCGGCCCTTCGTAGTGCTCCAGGTGAACGTCTAAAGGCGATGACACCGCTTCCCACGATAGCATGCGCGTGCAGGATGGGCGAGGCCGAATCGCGCAGGTTTATCGGCCTGTTCGCGGGCCACCCACATCAAGACTCACAGAGCGAGTTAACAAGTTGCCGGGGAAGAAACGTCCCCAGTTGTACGACTGAATGACTAACGACATCGAAGTCTCAATGATCGCTAACTAACTAAGGAGATTAAATGAAAGTTCTTCGTTCCAGGCGCTACCGCGTCATTTGCAACCGCTTGTCTCTCACCGCTGGCCTCTTTCTGTCGGCCGCGTCGACCGCCCCATTAGCTGCGCAATCGGGTCCTGGCCCTTTAGGTCCTGGTCCCGGGTGCAATTTATTCCCGGCGCCACCTTCGGTCGGAGCTGCTATTGACCTCTCGTACTTCGGACCTCCGCCGTCGGAAACCAACTCGAGCCTGGTTGGCCCGGTGCAACTTCTAAAGTCTGGTATCGTGGACGCGACCAAGGGCACAATCACGCTTCCGCTATATAAAGGCTTTGTGAAGACACCAGGTGGAAATAAGACGGTCTGGTATATTCTCACTGACGTCAACGATGCGCAAGTCGCGTCAACCCTCGGCCTTAACTATTCGGCCAAAATCGGATTTGCAGGAAGCAGCGCGCGCACCGCGAATTTCGATGACAGTGGTACGCTGATTTTCGACCAGGGCATAGTCAACTTCCTGCCGGAGCGGGTAGTCGTACCAGGCTCACCCGCGGCCTTTCCGCCGCAGACCTCGCAGCCCGGCTCCGTTGGCGACGCGGCTTATAGCCCGCTGGTTCGCGTTCTCAACCAGGGTGGGGTTGTCTACAATGCCCCGATGATCGCCTATGATGTCAGCGAAAACGACATCAATTTCCCCACCGGACGCGTCGACTACTCCAAAGTCCATGACGAGGTGCTGGCACTTGATCCATTCAAACCGACAGTTACTTTGAATCTGGTAAACGGGTTCAGTTTTGGTCGTCCGGTCTGGTACCTCACGACCGAGGCCAGCATACGGCTAGGGGCAGCCATCGAAGGAGCCACTTACGCGCCGTCGCTCGCGAGAGTTGTCCTCGGCAAAGACGACAGCTTCGCGAGTCCAGTCGAGCGACTGTTTCTCGCTATCAATGGAGCGTCCGAGGGTGGTTGTGCCAACCCGCAACGACAAGGCCTGACGGCCGCGCTGACTGATGGCCACCGGCCCAATAACGTGCTCGGCGGCATCCCAACCATCGCGCCCGACTACAGCCCGCTCTGGGAGGCGGAACCTTACGAATGGACTGCTGACGCCATCTCGAAAGGCTATCGCGGCCTGCTTACCGAGGAGTTCCGGATCTTGTCGTTAGTTCAAGACGGGTACCTGACGGGACTGGGCGGCGCAAGGTTCGGGACCGGTGATTTCATCGTGAATTGCCCAATCGTGCAGAGACTGAATTAAGCGTAACGTCCGATAAATTGGCCCATCCGCTCCATGACCCGCCTCGGCTCAGCGTAGCTATGCGCTGACTGCGGCAGTCATGGAGCGGTTATCACGCGGGTCCTGGCGGATGCTATCGTAAGGGAAATGCTGAGCCGCAGGACCGTGCTGCTTTCGACCTCCGCCGCCTTAGCCGCGCGGCCGGGCGCCATGTCGCTGTGTCTGCATCAGACCACTTCCGCTGCCGCCGGATACCGCCGCTCGCTCGAAGGCTACGCAAAAGCCGGCATCAAGTACGTCGAGATAATTCCGCCGCACCTTGAAGAGTTCGTCAAGACAGATGGAATGCCGGCAGCCAGACGACTGCTCTCCGACCTGGGCCTTACCGCCGTTTCAGCCGGCGGAGTGCGCGGGCTTGCCGAGCCGAGCGCGGGCCGCTCTAAAGCTGTCGAACAATTGAAAGCCACCGTGGAGCTTGTCGCCGGCCTCGGCGTCGACCGCATGGTCTGCCCTTGCGGCACGTCGGAAAAGTTTGTCCTCGACGATTACAAGCGCGCCCAGAACAATCTGCGCGAAGTCGGCGAAATCGTCAAGCCATATAAAGTGGTGGCGATGCTCGAATTCATGCGCGGATCCACCTTCGTCGGCACGCTGCCCACCTCCTTGAATCTGACTCGTGACACGGCGCATCCAAACATCAGGTCCATGTTCGACTTTTATCATTTCTGGGCGGGTCTCAGTAAATTCGAGGATCTGGATCTCATCCGGCCCGGCGAAATCCACCACGTACATTTCCAGGATGTGCCCAGCATTCCGCGCGAGCTTCTCGATAGCGGGACGCGGGATATTCCGGGCGACGGCGTCTCACCCCTGGTCAAAATTCTTCAGACGCTCAAGAAAAAAGGATATAGCGGTCCGCTGTCGGTGGAGCTGTTTTATCCGCATCTGCAGAAGGCGGACCCCTACGAAGTGGCGGCCGAGATTCGCCGCAAAGCCGAGCACATCATGCGGCAGGCCGG
>Ga0209648_10004872_pt1 | contig 11421 bp, 5 predicted proteins | sample GraSoi2013_115cm_FD_185830 | JGI IMG/M metagenome (GOLD analysis project Ga0209648, IMG submission 185830) | Grasslands soil microbial communities from the Angelo Coastal Reserve, California, USA - Sample 9_17_2013_115cm (SPAdes) (version 2) | ecosystem: Environmental > Terrestrial > Soil >...
GCTGGGCGGCCGCGAATTCACTTGGCACGACGATAAAAACTCGCCGCAGGTCGCCATTGTGAACGTCGCTTTTGCGAAACGCGTGTTGCATACCGGAAATCCCGTCGGTCAACGCTTCCGCGGCGGGCGCTCGTGGCCATTCACCGAAGTCATTGGCGTTGTCGAAGACGGTAAATACGAGAGTCTCACGGAGTCGCAGCAGCCCGTGGTCTTTTGGTCGATCCTACAGTCTTACAACTCCACTACCACACTCGAGGTGAAATCTTCGGTGCCCCCGATGCAAATGGTTGGCGAAATACGCGAGGCAATTGCGCGGCTCGATCCGGAGCTGCCGCTCTACGGCGCGGGTCCCCTGCAACAAATGCTTGGCTTCGCGTTTTTCCCGACCCAGGCCGCAGCCATTGCCCTGAGCTCCTTCGGCGTGCTCGCCATTGTTCTTGCAGCGACGGGCATTCACGGGCTCGCGGCTTATGCGGTTTCAAGGCGCACGCGCGAGATCGGCGTCCGCATGGCTCTGGGCGCGCATCCGTTTCAGGTGCTTCGTCTTGTGCTGGGCAAGACAGCGTGGCTGCTGATGTTGGGTTCGGTCGTGGGTGTGGCCCTTGCTTTGGCAACGGGACAAGTGATCGCCAGTGTTGTGTACGGAGCGCAACCTCGGCATCCGTTGGTAATTCTGAGCGTGTGGGGCAGCATTGCGTTGATTGCCTTTGTGGCAGCGTGGTCGCCGGCGCGGCGCGCTACGCGAGTCGATCCCCTGGTCGCGCTGCGCTACGAGTAAGACAGAGAAACATAGCGCGGGCCTGGACCCCATGATTGCGCTGAACTACGAGTGAGTGGCGTCTCGCCCGCGTTGGGCGGACTGCTGGCCGCGTTTGTGGTGTTTACGCATGGCGATAGAATAGACTTTAGATTGCTGACGGGATGAAACCGACTAACTCACATCCTCATCGCGTGCTTGTTGCCGATGATCAGTCTGACATTCGGGACGCGCTGCGGCTGTTGCTGCGGCGCGAAGGTTACGAAATCCACGGGGCTGCTTCGCCTAGTGAGGCTTTGGCTGCCCTCGAGGCGCGGGAATTTGATGTCGTGCTGATGGATTTGAATTACGCGCGGGATACTACCTCCGGCCAGGAGGGGCTGGATTTGCTGCCGCGGATCCAGATGATGGATAGCACGCTGCCCGTAATTGTGATGACCGCATGGAGTAGCGTGGAAGTCGCGGTGGAGGCGATGCGGCGCGGAGCGCGTGATTTTATTCCCAAGCCCTGGGAGAACACGCGCTTGATCACCGTGATCCGTACGCAGATTGATTTGCGGCAGGCGCTCCGGCAGGCTTCGCGGCTCGAAGCGGAAAATCGCCTGCTGCGCGCGGAATCGCGCCCGACCATGATTGCCGAATCGGCGGCGATGCAGCCGGTGCTTGACATCATCGGCCGCATCGGGCCGTCCGATGCGAATGTGCTGATCACCGGGGAGCACGGCACCGGGAAAGAAGTTGTTGCGCACACGTTGCACGCGTTGTCTCCGCGCACGAACACTCCGATGGTTACGGTGAACGCCGGCGGTCTTTCCGAAGGCGTTTTCGAGAGCGAATTGTTCGGCCACGTGAAAGGCGCGTTCACCGACGCGCGCGTGGATCGCGTCGGCCGTTTTGAGCTAGCCGACAACGGAACATTGTTTCTGGATGAAATTGCGAACGTGCCGCTGAAGCTGCAGGCCAAATTGCTGCGTGTCCTAGAGACTGGCGAGCTTGAGCGCGTCGGCTCTTCCAGTACGCGGCGCGTCGACGTACGCGTGATTGCCGCCACCAACGTGGATGTAACCGCGGAGGCTGCTGCCGGCCGATTTCGCCAGGACCTGCTTTTTCGGCTCAATACCATCGAAATTCATCTGCCGCCGTTGCGCGAGCGCAAGGAAGATATCGATTTGCTGGCACACCATTTTCTGCGCGGCTATGCGCAGCGTTACCGCAAGGCAATCAGTGGATTCGATCCCGTCGCCGCGCAGGTCCTTCACGAACATCCCTGGCCGGGCAACGTTCGCGAGCTGGATCACGCGATCGAGCGCGGCGTGCTGCTGGCGACCGGGCCGCTGGTGCGCGCCGGCGATCTCGGTTTGCGCGCCGCGGCGCCTGGAAGCGGAGCGCGCCTCGAGGAAATGAGCCTCGACGAAGTGGAGCATCACTTGATTCAGCGGACGCTGGCGCGCCATGACGGCAACGTCAGCCAGGCGGCAAAAGCTTTGGGCCTGAGCCGCAGCGCGATGTACCGCCGTTTGCAAAAACACGGCTTGGAATGAAGCCGCTCAGCTACGAACACCGCATTCTGCTCCTGGCCGTGGCTGCCGGACTGCCCGGCTCGCTCATCGCCATGATTCTGCTTTGGACCGGCGATTATTCCTCGCGCACCGTCTGGACTCTGGGCCTCCTGATCGTCGGCCTGTGGCTCGGCTTTGCGATTTCCGTGCGCCATCGCGTTGCGTTTTCCCTGCAAACTCTGTCGAATCTGCTCGCGGCGATGCGCGAAGAAGATTTCTCCGTGCGCGGGCGCGGCGCCCGGCGCGACGATGCCATGGGCGAAGTGATGATCGAAGTAAATTCCCTCAGCGAGACGCTGCGCGAACAGCGCCTCGGCGCCCTCGAAGCCGGCGCGCTCCTGCGCACGGTGATGGAAGAGATCGATGTGGCGATTTTTACTTTCGACAATGAAAACAAATTGCGCCTGGTGAATCGCGCAGGCGAACGATTGCTGGCGCGCCCCGTCGAGCGCTTGCTGGGGTTTACCGCCGCCGAGCTGGGCCTCGGCGCCCCTCTCGAAGGCGACGCGGTATGCACCATGGAGCTTACGTTTCCCGGCGGTTCCGGGCGCTGGGGAATGCGCCGCGGATCTTTCCGCCAAGCGGGCCTGCCGCATCACCTGGTGGTGCTCAGCGATCTGAGCCGCGCGCTACGCGACGAAGAGCGCCAGGCGTGGCAGCGGCTGATTCGCGTGATGGGGCACGAGCTGAATAATTCCCTCGCGCCCATTCAGTCCGTGGCGCAAAGCCTGGAAAGCGGATTGAATGCGCTGCGCAATGAAGGCGATCTGCGGCCCGAAGTGAATCGCGCGCTTATGGACGACATTCAGCAGGGCTTCGGCATTATTCGCTCGAGGACGGAAGCGCTTGCTCGCTTTATGGCCGCGTATTCGCGCTTGGCGCGGCTTCCCGCACCGAAGCTAGCGCCGGTCAGCGTGCGGGATTGGATCTCGCGCGTGGCGATGCTGGAAACGCGCGTGAAGGTGAAAATCCAGGAAGGCCCGGAGGCGACGATCTCGGGCGATGCCGATCAGTTGGAGCAACTCCTCATCAACTTACTGCACAACGCCGCTGACGCGGTCCTGGAATGCGGTACACAGGCCAGCGTGGGATGGTCGAGCCAAGACTCGCAACTGGAAGTCTGGGTGTTGGACGACGGGCCAGGGATACAGAATACGGCGAATGTGTTCGTCCCCTTCTTCACGACGAAGCCGGGGGGCACCGGGATCGGTTTGGCGCTAAGCCGGCAGATTGCGGAGGCGCACGGAGGGACGCTGACGCTGGAGAATCGCCGCGGAACCCGTGGGTGCGAAGCGCGGTTGCGTTTGCCGCGTTAGGCCCCCCCTCCCCCCTTTTTTGTAACTGCACATTCTAAAGGAGTTACAGGCACGCGCCACGTAACTGCGCATTCTAAAGGAGTTAGTACGTAGATCGCGATAAATCCGCGCACAGATTCAGAAAACACGCACACAGATGCACAGTGGCGTTTGCTTCTAAGAGCTTATTTTAAAGGGATTTAGCCGGTTTGGGGCGGCGAGCGTGTGTTTACCCAAGAAGTATTATACGCAGGATTGGAAAATAGTCAAGGGAAAAGTGCAACAAACTCGTTCGCTCGTTGCACAGAACTGGCTACCGACGGTGTCTATGTTTCTTACATCGTGCCGAGTTGGGCGCAGCATGCTGCGCCCCTACGTCGGGGTCACTTCGGGGGTTCGGTCATTTCCATGGCCCAGATGGCGGCGGGGCGCATGTACATGGAAGCTCGGTAGTTGCCGGTGATGTCCCAGGCTTCGGGGGTGCGGAACCAGTAGCCCTTGGTTTCATAGCTGGTATGGTAGATGCCCCAGGCGGTTTTGTAGGCTTCGTCTTTCATTCCTTCGCTAAGCATTAGCGCGGCTAGACCCAAGGTGGTGCCGGTCCAAACTTCCTGGACCTGTTCATTTGTTTTTACCAAGGAGCCGTCTGGCGCGATGCCGTTGACGGCGCCCATGGTTCCGCCGGCGAACTTCATGACATTGAAATCAAAGACTTTGTGCAGGGCGCTGAGCTGCATTTCGCGCGGAACCAAGTCGCCGAGGCCAGTCATATTGGCATACCACTGCCCGGCGAGTTGGTCGGCTTGGATGTCGTCGCGGTACTCGCTGGACGTGTCGTAACGAAAATACTCCTTGTTCCAAAGCTTGCTGACGTAGCTGGTTTGGGCTTTGGCGAAGAGGTCGTGATATTTCGACGCGGCGGCGGAATCGCCGAGCTGCTTGGCAATTTCTTCGGCGGCGCGCACGGCACCGAGAAAAAGACTGCCCGAATAGGCGCTTTTGCCGCGGACAACCCACTCATCGTAGGTCTGGTCGGGATAACCTTCGTTTTCAGGAAGGCCGTCGCCGTCGTGATCGTACTTGCGCAGATATTCGAGCGATTCCTGCACGGCGGGCCACGTGCTGCGCAAGAATTCCTTGTCTTTGCGGCCGGTGAAGATGAAGTCGCGATAAATCATCAGGACGAACTTGGGATTCAAGTCTTTCCAGCCATTGGTGTCCTGCCAACTGAATTGATTGATTTGCTTGAAGGGATCTTCGTCGGGCACGCCGAGATCGTGCGGAACAGCGCCCTTGGCTTTGCGGGTGCGGAAGCTAAGCTGGCCGGAATGAACCGTTTTCCAGATCCATTCCATTTTTTCGGGGGCTTCCTGCGGGACGGTGGCGGCGAATTCGCGCATCACATTTTTTTCGAGGTTGGGCCAGAATTTCAGGAGCGGCATGGAGCCGTAGAAGCGGACATCGAGCGTTTCGTAATAGGGATAGTCGTAACACTCCATGAAGGAGTAGACGGGAGGCGCTTGGGGACTGGAGCCTATGGGGCGGCCCCAAAAGGAGCCGAGGTCTGCGAGAGGATAGAGCTCATTGAAGAGCATGCCACGATACCAAAGCGGTTTGCTCTCGTCATTGACGTAGGGCGCTTGCCAGGCATCGATGGCGGCGCTCCAGGCGGAGGCATTTGCGAGGCCGTCGCGGGCGATGGCCCATGCGGTGGTGCCTGTTGCGCCGTAAAAATCGGTGTAGCGGCGGTGCCATTTGCGTCCGGAGCCAAATTCCACGACGGGCAGATCCCAGGCGATGACCACGGGAATGACGCGCGTTTCGCCGGGCTCGAGAGTGAAGCGGACGGCGATGGCGGCAGCGAGATCTTCGCCGCTGCTGGTCCAGGCATCGTCACTGTTAGCTAGTTTGCCGTCCTTTGAGAAGGGCGCCCAGATTTCTTTGCCGTCGCGATGGGGCGCGAAGGTGGTTTGGTAGGTGATCTCGACGCCGGGAGACTCGAGCGCAGCGATCACGAATTGGCCGTCCCATTGCTCGTGCACCAGGCCGACGTGATTGCGATCGAGGATGATGCCTTTCATCGTGCCTACGGAGCCGGCGGCCTCTTTTGAATTTGTCAGCAGGCTCGGAAACGGCTCCGTGCGGAAAAGGTTGTGATTGCCATGGTTGATTCCGCCCTGCAAATCGCGGCCGAAGGTGCGAAACCAGCCGAGCATATTTTCCCAAGAGAGCAAAACGGAAACAGTGACGCGACGTTTGGTGGGATTTTCAGCGTGCCAGCGGTAGACCGCGACGGGATAGCTGGTTTCCTTGTAGTTGTCGGGAAGGATGGGCGAGAACTGCTCGACTGTCACGTGCGCGGGGAATTTCTCCCAGCGATAATCGAACCAGGATTTTGGATAGAGAGCGTAGTAGTCACCGGCGCCGACCGGATAGTCCCAATCCCAGGAGCTCAGCGAATGATCCGGGGGATGAGCGGCGGTGAGAACTTTCGCGACGCCATCCGCATCGCCTTCGGATTTTTGAAACATCGCAAACTGGTTGGCCCAGACCGTTTGGTATTTGTGGACGCCGGCTTTCATGTGCCAGCGGGCGAAGTCGCCGCGAAAGGTACGCGAGAAAGTGCCGGCGCCGAAACCGCCGACCGGCGCGCCTTGCCAAAAGCCATTGTCGATATGGACGGCGTCGAGCGTGGGCTTTTTCGTGCCGGGGTTTTCGAGGGGCGCACCGATGGGGCGCTTCCAAGCGGCCTTGGGAATGTCGTCGTCGGCTTGGACGCTGGAGACAAGCGAAACGAAGGCAAGCCCCAGAACGCAGGCAAGTGCGAACCGCTTACTCATAGAAGACTCCTCGACTGAAGGTCAGAAGGACCGTTTCTGGCAGGAATCGGCCCGGCCTTGGTGCGCGAAACTATAGTATAAAATCGTTATTCTAAGCAAGGGGAAATGCGGTCAAGGGGTTTCCGTTTCCAGACTCTGACGCTTTTTTTGGCGGCTTTCTTCGATCATTTTTTTGTAAGTGGCGAGGGCTTGCTGGGCGTCTTGCGCGCGGCCGGCACGGCGGTACGCCTGGCTGAGCTGGAAATAGGTGAGGTCGCGGTCGGGCTGGAGCTTTTTAGCTTGCTCGAGGCTGGCGATGGCGCCGTCAGCGTCGCCCTGCTGCAACAATGCGCGGCCAAGCTCGAAGTAGGCCAACTCATAGTCAGGCTTGGCCTTGACGACGTCGCGCAGCAAGGCTGCCGCGTCCTCCGGATGGCCGAGCGAGAGCAGCGCGAACGCGAGATGATAGCTGGTGACGGGATCGGAAGGACGCAACGCGAGCTCCGCGCGAAATTCCTGGACGGCGTTGTCGAAGTCGCTTTGGTGCAGGTAGACCAACCCGATGTAGTAGTGCGCTTCGGGCAATTTCGGACCGAGCTGCACAGCAGCTTTTAGCTCGCGCAGGGCGCTCGGATAATCATGCTGCTGCGCGTAGGCGTGGCCAAGGAGGTAGTGGACTCCCGGGCTGGCGGCGTTTTGTTCAAGCAGGCGCTGAAATATTTTAGCCCCTTCTGCCGATTGGCGGGTGCGCACCAGAGCGGTGCCCCAGGCGAAGAGCAGCGCGGGATCATCGGGCGGATTTCCGAGCAGTGGCCGCAGCACCCCCGCGGTCTTGGCGTAATTTTCCAGCACGAAGTAGCTTAGGCCGAGAATCCGGCGAACAAAATTGTCGCCGGGATGGGCAGCGAGCTCGCGCTCGAGGGGCGGCACGGCTTCCGAATACATTTCGGCGCGATAGGTGGCGAAGCCCCAGTTGCGATCGAGACTGGGGAGCGCGGGATTCCAGGCGTAGGCCTGCTTGAAATATTCGGCGGCTTCGGCGAATTGGGAGTTTTTCGCCCGCATCACGCCGAGATCGTTGTAGGAGCTGGCCAGCACTTCCGCCGCGAACGCGCGATACTGCTTGGCTTCTTTCGATTCAACGAATGGTTGGGGCGCGCCGGTTGCAGGCAATCCTTCCTGCACGATCGCTTGGGCCGCCTGTCTTTGCTCTTGCGCGCCGGTCTCGAGAAGGTCGGCGACGCGATCGGACGTATGGCTTTCCTCGCCCGAAGAAGGCGTCTGCTTGTCGCCAAAAATGTTTTCCTGATCATATTTGAACTTGGCTTCGCGATATTCGCGCGAGTGCTGCAGCGCCTTCTTTGCGTCCTCCGCGCGGCCTAGCCGCAAAAGGTCCTGCCCGAGCAAATAGTACGCGCGGCTGACCTCGCGCATGACATCCTGCGAGATGTGTACCAATTGCAGATATTTCTGGAGCGCTTCGACGCCCTCTTTGATGCGATTGGTTTCGGTATAGGTCTCGCCGAGGTAAAGATAGGGAGGAGCCTCTTCCGGGCGCAGGTGAACGGCTTGCCGAAGAGCGTTCTCGGCGGCAGGGAAATCGCGCAGCGCGACAGTAGCGATGCCCAGCAGCGTCCAGAAATAATATTGTTTGGGATTGAGCTTCAGCTCTTTTTCAAACTCAGCGCGCGCGTCCGGGTAGGCCTGCTCGCCGAGATGCTCTAAATACGCATAGCCCAGAAAGCCGTGGGCGCGTGGATACTTCGGGTCCAGCTTGATTGCTTTTTTGAATTCGGCGATCGCGGGTTCGGGAAGGTTTGCGATGGTGTAGGCGCGTCCGAGCAGCAGGTGAAGCGCGGCGGAGTCTTCCGCGCTGGCTTGTATTTTGGTGAACAGCGCTTCGGCTTCGGGCACTTTTCTTGCTTTGAGGTAAGCGACACCGAGGAAATATGCAGTTTGCAAATCGTATTGCGCGGTCACCGCGGCTTTCAGTTCGTCGATCGCGCGCGGAATGTCGCCTTGCAGCAAGAAGATGCGGCCCATCATGTTGTGAGCCTGGGCATCGTCGGGCCGGCTGGCCAGCGCCGCGTTGATCAGGCGCGCGGCTTTTTCCTGGTCGCCTCGGCGGAACCACGCAAACGCGGCGTCCAACTGCAACTGAAAATCATCCGGCTGGAACTTTAACGCTTCGTCCAGATATTGCGTGGCGACCTCGAATTGGCTTTCGGAAATGGAAAGATTCGCCAACTGGCGCAGGCCGAGCGCGACAGTGAGGCGATACTGGCTCTGCGCATGGACGAGGTCATTTGCCGCCAACGAGCTTTTTGCGGCGTCGAATTGCTGCTTCAGAGCTTCTGCGGGATTTTCCGAAGCGCCGGAAACGGAAAACACCATTAGCGCGAGAACGAGAAGGGTGAGAAGGGCAATCCCCGAAGGATTTACCGCAAGAGCGGAGTTGCCCACGCCGGCGCGCTTGGCATTGCGCGCCATCCTATTGTTTTCGCGGAGAGGTTGCTTCACAAGCATGTTCAACAGAATCGCCTCACGGTTGCCGGGCGGCGGCTCCAGACGGCGCTTTCGCGGGCAGCGGCAGCGATTTCGTTTGCCGAACGCCTTCGCCCTCCACGATCGTATAAATGGCGTCCGCGCCGAGATTCTCCAGCGTTTCCGTTTTTCCGTTAGGCCAGCGCACTTCCACTGATTCCATCTTCGTAGCCGCGCCCAAACCGAAATGCAAACGCAAATCGTTCTGCGAAAGATAGCTTCCGCCGCCATGCACTTCGCCGAATTGCTTGACGCCGCCGGAATGGATGGTGACTCGCGCGCCGATCGCCGCACGGTTGCTCTTGGTGCCCTGAAGATCAAATCCGGCGCGATGATAGCCGTCGGCGTTCATATTCTTAAGCAGCGACGGAGTTTCGCCAACGTTCAGCACCACGACGTCCACATTGCCGGTGTTGAAGATGTCGCCGAAAGCGGCGCCGCGCCGGCATTTCAGCGGCAAGCCAGCCAAGCCAGCTTCCTTCGAGACCTCGTCGAAGGTTCCATCGCGATTGTTGCGATGGAGCAAAAGCGGTTCGCGGTAGCGCGCGCCGGTCTCCACGCTGTCCACCTGGGGAAAGACGTGGCCATTGGCGACGAAGATATCGGCCCAGGTGTCGTTGTCCATGTCAAAAAAGCCGGTGCCCCAGCCCACCAAGCCGTAGTTCTGCTGTCCCACGCCGGAAGTCCAGCTCACATCCTCGAAGCCTTTCGAGCCGAGATTTTTGTAAAGACCATTGGGCTGTTCGGCAAAATGGGTGACGAAGAAGCCGAGCCGTCCGCTGTGGTCGAAATCGGCGAAATCCACGCCCATGTTGCCGAGCTCCATGCCTTCGCCACTGAGCGCGAGGCCGGTGAGCATGCCTACGTCCGTAAAGGTGCCGTCGTGATTGTTGTGGTAAAGGTAGTTGGGAACGGAATCATTGGCGACGAGCAGGTCCGGCCAGCCATCATCGTCGTAGTCCACCCACATCACACCCAAGCCGTAATAGCCGATTTCGTCGCGAACGCCAGCTTTTGCGGAGACTTCTTCAAAAGTGCCATCGCCGCGATTGTGATAGAGGAAATCGCTTTCGCCGACGAGTCCCCAGGGGCCGCACTGCACCAAGATACCTTTGTAGCGGCAATACTTGTTGCTACCGAAACCCGGCAGGTTGTTCATTTCGACGTGCGTGTAGCGGGCGACGAAGAGGTCCACGTTGCCGTCGCGGTCGTAATCTCCCCAGGCCGCACCGGTCATGAAGCCGCTGCCGCCGACACCGGCTTTTTCCGTGACGTCTTGAAATTTGCAGTTGCCAAGGTTCCGATAGAGGGCGCTGCTGCCGTATCCGCTGACAAACAGATCGAGCTTGCCATCGTTATCGAAGTCCGCAACGGCGACCCCCATGCCCCAGCCAAGACGCGTAAGACCCGCCTCTTTAGTGATGTCCTTGAAGGTGCCGTCCGCTTCTTGATGGTAAAGAGTGACCATGGGATCGCCGCCGGCGCGGTAGCGCTCGACCGTCGATCCATTGACGATAACAATGTCCTGGCGGCCGTCCCCATCACAATCGAACAGACCAACACCGCCGCTCATGGATTCGAGGATGAAGCGCTTCTCGCCCGTGGAGATGTGCTGCACAGTTAAGCCGACTTCCGCGGCAACATCTTTGAAGGCGGGCACGGGAGGAAAACCCGTGTGGTCCTTTTTAGCCGGCGTGCGCTTGGCTGCCGGCGGTATCGGAACCGGAACGCGCTGGGGCCCTTGAGACTGAGCGGCCAGGCTTTTGAGAATTGGCGGGGCGAGGATGAGAACGAGAACGAGACCAAAAATGGATCGCCGGGAGTAAACGCTCATGGACCCTATTCTATCGCAAAGGATTTCATCTTCCGCATAGTTGGAACGCAAATAGATCGAGTGAAAAAGGAAACGTCCCACCCGGTGTAGAGGGTGGGACGTTTCCTGGAACTGATTGCTAATGGTCAGAACGTGAACTTCAATCCGTACTGGACTTGGCGCCAGCCGTTCTCACGGGACTGCGTCACGAGTCCGAAATTGTTCCCGATCGTGGTATTTACGATGCTGCTGCCGCACCAGGCCTGACCCGCGGTCCCAGCGGAATTGGCCAAGTGATTGGCACCGCAACCCGTGAGCCCGTTGTATATGGAGCCACCGGGACCCGGGTTAGTAATCGTGTGCTTCGTGTTAAGGTCAGCGCCCTTGGGCTCGTAGACTGGGTTGCCCGCTGAATCCAGGTATAGTGCCGTCGTTGGATCGCCCAATCCAATGCTATTGGCGTCGAACTGCGAGGGGGCATTGAAGTTTACGCCAAACTCGCCGTTGCCGCCGATGGAACTTGCCAAGTACTGCGGATGATTGAAGAGATTGAAGAAATCCATCTGGAACTGCATCTTGACCCGCTCTGTCAGCTTGAAGTTCTTGCGGAAGGACAGGTCTACGACGCTGTTAC
>Ga0209648_10004873_pt1 | contig 11420 bp, 10 predicted proteins | sample GraSoi2013_115cm_FD_185830 | JGI IMG/M metagenome (GOLD analysis project Ga0209648, IMG submission 185830) | Grasslands soil microbial communities from the Angelo Coastal Reserve, California, USA - Sample 9_17_2013_115cm (SPAdes) (version 2) | ecosystem: Environmental > Terrestrial > Soil >...
GGCAAACAACGAGCGTGCGGAAGGTCTTTCGCAGACCGGCGGACTTAAATCTTGGGAGAAGAACTTGACCAGTCCGTCCGATCCGAAGAACCGCCGGCGAAGCGAACGCGTAATGCTGCAAATGAGAATAACGGTGATCGCCGAAGACATTGATCGCAATCCGAGGCAGGAAGAGGCGCTGACGCTGATCGTCAACGCTCATGGCGGCCTGCTGAAGATGAAGATGGACGTGCAACTCGGCCAGCCTATGCTGCTCGTAAACCCGCAGAACAGATTGGAGCAAAGCTGCCGGGTCGTCCGCGTAGACGATACTTCACCGGATTTTTTTTCAGTAGCTTTCGAATTCAACGCACCGAATCCCAAATTCTGGCCCGTCGTTTTTCCGCCCGCGGATTGGGATGCCCCGGCCGCGTGACGGGGCGCCTGGCAGTTTACGCAAACTGAAATTCCCTGCCCTCTTGACGCGCTCACGCGCGCCCCTTTGACGGCCGCAACTCTTCCAAGAATTCAGGGTTCAATACAAGCAAGGAACGGTGTCCACTTTGGAGGACGCTCTGATGAAGTATCGGATGAAGGGCATTGGAAACTCGCCGCTATTGGCGGCTGCCGTTTTGATCTGCGGGCTGCTGCTCGCCGGCTGCGACGACCACGTCACCGTGATTCGCGATCCGAACATCCTCGTACCCAAGGGGAGCACCTGGGCCTGGAAGCCTGTCGCGTCGCCTAGAGACGCGGACCGGCGTCCCGTGGTGTCGCGTGACGTGATTTCGCGTGGACAATCCATCGCACGCGAACCAGGCGCCAACAATGAAATCGTTCGCCAGCACATTCGCACGGCGATCGAACAGACGTTGTCGTCCAAGGGATTGCAGGAGGTCAGCGATCCGCAAGACGCGGAGTTCCTGGTGGACTATCACGTCGCGGTGCGGCGGCGCAACGTCACGGTGGAACATGTCTACCCCGGCGGATACCCGGGCCTCGTTTGCGGCCCTTACGGGTGCTGGGAGTCGTGGGGCTGGGGGCCGCCGGAAGTCAGCTACGAAAATATTCGCTTCCGCGAAGGCACGGTCGTCTTTGACTTTGTGAAGCAATCGACGAAGCGGCTGGCGTATCGCGCGATCGGACAAAAGCCGGTGCATCGCGATACGTTCAATCAGGACGAGATCAATGAATTCGTCCACCACATGCTCGGGAAGTTGAAGACCAACGGGTAGGGTTGATCCGCTTTCGCCGGTTATCTCTGTTTGAGTGCGCTTGTGCGTGCGATTGTCATCCTGAGCCATGCGAAGGATGACACGTTCCATTGCTCCTCTTGATCGCGCCAGCGCGGAAAAAATTATCCCTATTTACGTCCGGGCGCTTGCTCTCTATCCTGTTGTCCGATGCCAGTCCCACAACAAGTTGTTCTTATCACCGGCACGAGCAGCGGCTTTGGCCGGCTGATCGCCGAAACAATGGCGCGCAAGAATTATCAGGTGTTCGCCACGATGCGCAACGTGAACGGCCGCAACGCGGCAGCGGCGCGCGAAATCCGGGAACTTGGGGAGCGCGAATCCCTCTCCTTGCAAACCCTGGAACTCGACGTCACGGATGACGCCTCTGTGGATCGCGCGGTGAACGAAGTGACGACGAGGTGCGGCCGCATCGACGTGCTGGTGAATAATGCCGGCTACGGAATCATGGACCTGGCGGAGTCCGTGACGCTAGCGCAGGCGCAGCGGCAGTTTGACACGAATTTTTTCGGCGTCTTGCGAATGAATCGAGCGGTCCTTCCGGCCATGAAACGCCGGGGGAGCGGATTGCTGCTGCACGTGAGCAGCGGAGCGGGACGCCTGGTGTTTCCCGGGATGGGCTTGTATTGCGCGAGCAAGTTTGCGATGGAAGCGCTCGCGGAAGCGTATCGCTACGAACTGGCTTCGCAGGGAATCGACTCCGTGGTGATCGAGCCCGGCGCGTATGCCACGCCGATTATGGAGAAGCTCGAAAGAGGAGAAGATCCCGCGCGCAAAACGGAGTACGGCGAAATGGCACAAGTTCCCGAAGAACTGCGGGCGAAGATTGCAGGCTCGCAGGCGAACCCGCAGGAAATCGCGGATGCCGTGCTGCAAATCATCGAAACGCCGGCGGGCCAGCGTCAGCTCCGTTATCGCGTCGGGCCGGGCGGGCCGGGAGTGCAGAGAATCAACGCACTCACGGACGAAATTCAAGCGCAGCTTCTCGAAGCATTCGGTATTACTGCGCTGGCAAAGTTCAACACACGAGCCAGCGGGACTGCCTAGCTGGGGTCTCTCACTGCACTCCCAGTCAGGCCCTGCCGACGCCCGGGAGCGATTTGCAATCGAACTCCGAACCTCTCAACTTGCCTCCTTCCCTGGTTCACTCTATTCTCGTTTTCTCTATGGAACTCCAAGATAGCGTTGCCCTGATTACTGGCTCCGGCCGCGGAATCGGCCGGGCCATCGCTCAGCTTTTTGCAAAAGAAGGCGCCGCCGTGTTTCTGACGGCGCGCACCGAGAAGGAACTTAGCGCCACCGCGGCAGAGATTTCCAGCAAGGGCGGGCGCGCGGCTTACGTGGCAGCCGACCTAACGCTGGAGGCCCCGTGCTCGCATGTCGTCGCCGCGTGCCGCGAAAAATTCGGCAGGATCGACATCCTGGTGAACAATGCAGGGCACTATGGCCCTGTGGTTCCAGTCGAAGATTATCCGCTGGCGGATTTTGACAAGGTGATTGCCGTTCATCTTCGAGCCGCGTTTCTCTTGTCAAAGCTGGTGTTGCCGGAAATGTACGCGCGGCAGTCTGGCGTGATCCTGAACATCTCCAGCCTCTCGGCGAAGGCTGCCTATTCGTGGGGCTCGGCTTATGCCGCCGCGAAGGCGGGAATGCTGGGATTGACGCGCGTCACCGCAGCGGAAGGAGCGCGAAAAGGCGTACGCGTGAATGCCATCTGCCCCGGACCGGTAACAGAAACGCAAATGTCCAAGGACCTGGGCGCGGTGCTTGCGAAGAAAATTGGCGTGAACGAGGAGGAGCAATTGGCCGGCTTTCTGAATGGCCTGCTACAGGGCCGCGCACAAACGGCGGAGGAAATTGCGCGCGCCGCGCTCTTCCTGTGTTCGGAGCAATCCAGCGCGATGACCGGACAGTCGATCAACGTCGATGGCGGCGTGGCGTTCTACTAGTGAGGAGACGCGGAATCAGTGCATTTCGTTTTTGTAAACGGTCCCGCCCTTCATCACGAACTTCACATTTTCCAACTCTTTGATATCTTTCAGCGGATCGCCGCTGACGGCCACAATGTCGGCCCACTTGCCGGCTTCGACGGTTCCCAGCTTGTCGCCCCAGCCCAGCAGCTCAGCGGGGACGGACGTACCTGCACGAATCGCCTGCAGGGGCGTCATGCCGTATTGCACGTAGTATTCGAACTCCTTGGCCTGGTTGAGCACCTTCCAATCAAAGCCGCCGGCGTCCGTGCCCAGCGCGATTTTCACGCCCTTCTTGATGGCTTTCGGAAAGTTCTCGCGCTGCAAGTCCGCCATCTTCGGCCAGTTGCCGCCGCGGCCGGGGGCGACGTACATGCCCACGGTAATCGTCGGCACCCAATAGACGCCCTTCCGCGCCATCTCATCCATCAACGCGTCGGTCAGGCCGTCGCCATGCTCAATGGTGTCCACACCGGCTCGCAGAGCGGCCGCAATCCCGTCGCTTCCGATCGCATGGGCGGCGACTTTCTTGCCGATGCGATGCGCTTCGTCCACGATGGCCTTTGCTTCTTCATCGGTGAAATTCACCATCGAGTGGAGCACCCCGTCGCCTTCGAAGTGGTAGCGCCGGTCGGAGTAATACTTGATCCAATCGGCGCCGTACATCGCCTGTTCGCGCACGGCCTTGCGCGCACCGTCGGTTCCATCCACATACTGCACGCCGGTGGGAACCTTTAACTCCCAGGAATAACCAAGCAGCGGATACATTCCTGTGGGAGCCATCGCGCGCGTGGCCACCTGCATGCGCGGGCCAGGCACTTCGCCATTGGCAATCGCCATCTTCACGTCCACGTCCGCGTACATCGCGCCTTCCGTCTCCACGTCGCGAATGGCCGTGAATCCGTGCGAAAGCGCGATCTGCGCATTGCGCGCGGCGAGGATCGCGCGATAGGGAGTCGATTGCTTCAACAATTGCGCGTCGTACTCCTCGTTGGTGATATCGCCTTGCAGCAAGACGTGCGTATGGGTATCGATGAAACCGGGCAAAACTGTGGCCTTGGAAAGATCAATCACGTCCACACCCGCAGGCGCGCTTCCCCTTGCCACAACGGACGCGATCCTGTCCCCTTCAATTACGATCAGCACATTTTCGAGCGGCTTTTCGCTCTTCCCATCGATCAGCTTTCCCGCGCGGATGGCAACGCGGTGCGGAGTCTGAGAACTGGCAACCAGCGGGATTGTGAAACTCAACGCAAACGCAATTAGGTGACGGCGCAAGAGAAGTTCCTCCTTCAAGGACGCACAGCCTATCAGAAACTCCTAAATTCGTCGCGTCCCGGAAGTGCTCGACAAGACTTGAACCACCCGAATTCAAGAATCCTCCACGCAAGTGTCGACAACGGCGCGGGCTTCGGCTAACATTTGCCGCGTGGGTTCGGCCAGGAGTACGCTCCGCAGACACGTGCTTGAACTGGGTTTGCAGCTGAATCGAATTTGCTTCCCTGCGGAAAACATGTGTCTGCCGGACGATCATCTTCTGGAGCTACTGGGATTAGAAACTGCATCTCTTGGGAGCAAACGTGAGCCAGTCCTCTATGATTGATACTCCTCGCGATTCCGGCGGAGAAGACGCGCGACGCAGCACGCGCATTGAGCGGTCCGTTCCGCTGATCGTCTTCGGTCAGAACCGCATGGGCGAACCATTTGTGGAGAGAACCGTCTCGACCAGCCTGAACGTGCACGGTTGCCGCTATCCCTCGCGGCACGATTACGGCGTCGGATCTTGGGTCACGTTGCAGGTGGTGGGATTGAATGTCGAGCCAAAACCCCCGGCGGTGCGAGCAAGAGTGCGCTCGGTCCACACCGCCCAAAGTTCGCGGGAACTGCAGCAAGTGGGCGTGGAATTAGAAAACGTCGGGAATGTCTGGGGAGTGGTCACGCCGCCTCAGGACTGGATGCGTACCGGAGGAACGAATACAGCGATGACGCAATTCGCAACGGAGGTCGCGCCTGCTGTGGATCCTCCGCCCATGACCGTAAAAATCGACGAGCCACCGGTGAACGCAGAGCACAAGATGGCCGAGGTCGCCACCTTTCCTTCTCCGTCGTCGGCCGTTTCGAAGCCGCAAGCACCAATGCTGGGTGAGACCCCCAAAACGCAACGCGTCGTCATCACGCCCGACGGACTGATCTCCGCGCTGCAGGGAAAACTCCAGCAAGCTGCGGAGAAAGCGGTGCAAGCGGCGGTAGCGCGGCAAGTGCGTGAGGCGCTCAGCTCGATTGATGACCTGCGCAACTCAAGCGTGCGCGAGATTCAAGAACTTGTCCCCACGCGAGTGGAGGACATGGAACTTTCCTCCAAAGAGGAATTCGCCGGCGAGATCGCCTCACACTGGAAAGAACAAATGGAAAAGTATCGCGGCCAGGCAGAGGAGATGGCGCAGCGGCTGGAGAAGCAGGCGTCGGAGTTGCGGCGCGAATTGGCGAGGTCGCAGGAATTCGTGGAACGCATGATGCTCGAAAAAGAGCCGCAGATCCAGACGCGCCTCAACGACGCGGTGGCTCAGGCGACATCGCAATTCGAAGCGGCCGCAGCCCGCTCCGCGGACCGCCGTTATCAACTCATGCTGGAGAATACCCAAGCAATGATGCAGGAAGCGCTCCTGAAGCTCGACGCGCGTTCCGCGGAAGTGCAGGCGCTGGTGCAGAGCGCTGTAAACTCCGCCTTGGGAGCTTTCCAACGCCAGACGGACCAGCACGTGAATGCAGTCTTGTCCGAGACCAAGGAGCGGGCAGTCTCCGCCCTCTCTTCACTCGACGCCGAGAGCCGCGCCACCTGCGAAGCCCGCCGCCTGGCATTGGAGACCGAAGTTGCCCGCGCCGCCGAGCGTTCCACGGACCAATTCCGCAAAGGAATGAAGGCTTTCCTATATTCCTGTCTGGTGGCCGCCGTCAGCGCCGTGGACGAACATTCGAAATCCACCCTCGACGGGCTCGTTAAAGACAACGGAAAGACGCTTTTCGAAGCAGCCAGCGATTCGCGAACTCAGGACGATCGGGAGATTATTCCTGATCCCGATATCGAGCCCCTGACCCATTGAAAGTCAGTTGACCGGCGAAGCCGGCTCGGCCGCGACATCCTCGAAACCGTTCCAATCCTCAATAATTTGAGAGCTGGGTTGATTCGCCTTGGCCCAGTCCAAGGATAGGAAAGCGGCTGCGGCACGAAAGTTCCAATCTCCCCAAAAGAAAAAAGAGCCAACCGCTCTCTCAGGACGGTAGGCTCTTTTTTTTCGTTCTAAGTGCCGCGAAGCGTGTGTCACTCCCTGAAGGAGGCAGGGTAACAAGCTCCGCGTGTGCTCTGGCCAAGGCCAGAAAGTCGTCAAAAAAGTTAGCGGGCCGGCGCAGAACCCGGACGCCGAAACGGCCTGAGCGCCACGTCTTCGATCGCGTTTACGCCCTGTCGCGAAGCCACCATGACCGGGTGCTGGCTGTCGGCGATGCGATCCACCACCAATGCCCAACCGCGGTACAGCATATACAAACTTCCAATCACAGAAGAGATGGCTGCAAATGCTACGGCAAACAACGCAAACACCGCCAGCAGTTCCCACACGAAATACATTTGCAGCGAGACCAGTGCTGCAAGGAACATCCACATCCACTTCCGGCTCTTGTCCTTGGTCTTCATCTTCCCTCAATCCCCGATCCGCTGTCCTATTCAACACGGGTCGCTAATCTATGTTTCGCGCCCTAACTTCTTCATCGGTGTTTAGATGCGGCACACTGTCCTGACGGTCCATCCGAACCCCTCGCACCTGTCCCATTTGACACCTGATGCGCCCTAATGGCGATGGTACCGAAGACACATTTTGGGGCAGAAACCAGTCTCCTAGTACCGCAACGTTCGATCCCCTAGCTGTCTAATTAACACAAAATGAACAAGTTAAACCGAGGTCGACTTTCGCCTCAGTTTTCGCCTCGTTTTCCCTGTACTAGCTGTGGAAAACCTGTACTTACGTACAGGCGTTTTCGCGCTCCATTTGTAGTGACTCCCTGTTCCCAAGCGTTTCATCGCCTGCTGGTTCGCCAGCTTTGGCAGCGCACTTTCCCGTTGGCCTTCCTGTATACTTTTTTCTTCCAGGTTTAAGGGAGATTAAAGATTTCACGCCTTCGTCCATTCGTTTTGCTGCTGCTCGCACTCGCACTGCTTTGCGCCGCCTGCTCGAAGTCTCCGTCTTCGAAAGACGCATCTTCCTCGTCCCTTTCCCCATCCGATGCGCGTCCTACCATCGTCTTTATGACGGACTTCGGCACCGCCAACGACGCCGTGGCCATCTGCAAAGCCGTAATGGCCGGTATCGCGCCCGAAGCGCGAATCATGGACATTACCCATCAGGTGACGCCGTACTCGATCCAAGAGGGCGCGCGATTCCTGGAGGCCGTTTCCCCTTACTATCCCGCTGGAACAGTGTTCGTCGCGGTAGTGGACCCCGGAGTCGGCACATCCCGCAAAGCGATCATCGCCAAATCAAAGAAGGGTCAGTATTTTGTGCTTCCGGACAATGGCCTGATCACCCTAGTGATGGATCGCGACGGCCTGGATTCCGCACGCGAAATCACCAATCCGAACTGGATGATTCAATCCGCGATTTCTTCCACTTTTCATGGCCGCGACATTTTTTCTCCCGCAGGCGCGCACCTCGCCGCCGGATGGGATTTCAATCTCGTCGGCCCCGAGGTTCCGCAACTCGTACGCCTCTCCCCTAAAACGTCCACTACCAGCGACAAAGGCATCGCCGGCGACGTCATCGGCCTCGACGATCCCTTCGGCTCCCTGGTCACGGATATTCCCGGCGATGAATTCAAGAAGCTCGGTTACAAACCCGGCGACAAATTCAGGGTCGAGATCAACAAGAAACCCGTGACTCTGCCTTACGTAAAAACTTTCATGGACGTCCCGGTCGACGATTCGCTTCTGTTCATCGATTCTCGCGGTCGCGTCAGCATTGCCATCAACCAAGGGAACTACTCGAAGAAGTTCAACGTCGAGCCACCCGGCACAATCTTCATTCCGCGCAAAGGCGCCGCTCTCAAGGAAAGGTAAATAGAATGTCTTCCTGACGCGAACCGGCACGATTCACTGAACGCACTCTCGATGTCCGTCGCGCGGGCACGGGGACTGAATCACGCGGCGCCAGTCACCAGTCACGAGTCACCAGTCACGTTCTGCGAGGGTTGCTTTTTCCCTACATTCGCCCAACAATGAACACTGAATCTCGACCTGCGAGGTCCCGCCATGCCAGAAGCCGTCATCGTCTCCGCCGTCCGCACTCCCGTCGGCCGCGCCTATAAAGGTTCGCTGCGCGCCACACGCCCCGACGATCTTGCCGCGCTAGCCATCAAGGAAGCGCTCGCCCGCGTTCCCGGTCTCGACGCCAAGGAAATTGACGATGTGATTCTCGGCTGCGCCATGCCAGAAGGCGAACAAGGCATGAACGTCGCGCGCATCGCCGCGCTCCGCGCCGGACTCCCCGTCGAAACGAGTGCGATGACCATCAACCGCTTCTGCTCTTCTGGCCTGCAGGCCATCGCCCTCGCCGCCGAACGCATTCGCGCCGGCTCCGCAGAAGTCATCGTCGCGGGCGGCACTGAATCCATGTCCATGGTGCCCATGGGCGGCAATAAAATTTCGCCCAATCCCTGGCTCGTCGATCACTACCCCGACGCCTACATCAACATGGGCTTGGGCACGGAAAACATCGCGCGAAAGTTCGGCATCACCCGCGAACGGGCCGATCAGTTCGCCGCCGATTCGCACAAGAAAGCTCTCGCGGCCATCGCTGCCTGTCATTTCAAGGACGAAACGATTCCGGTGGAGGTGAAAATCATTTCGCTTCCGAACGGCAACGGCGGATCATCCAAAGCGAAGTCTGCGCCTAAACCCGCAACGCAAACTTTCGTCTTCGCCACCGACGAACTCCCCCGTGCCGACACGAATCTCGACGTACTCGCCAAACTCAAGCCCGCGTTTCACGCCAAAGGAACCGTCACCGCGGGAAACAGCTCCCCGATGAGTGATGGAGCCGCCGCCACCGTCATTATGAGCGACGCCCGCGCCAAATCGCTGGGCCTCAAGCCGCTCGCGCGTTTTGTCGCTTACGCCACTGCCGGCGTTCTCCCCGAAGAGTTCGGCATCGGCCCCGTTCAAGCCATCCCCAAAACGTTGAAGCTCGCCGGCCTTTCGCTCAACGACATCGCCGTAATCGAACTCAATGAAGCCTTCGCCGCGCAATCGCTCGCCGTCATCCAGCAAGCCGGCCTCGATGCGTCGCGCGTCAATCCCAACGGCGGGGCCATCGCCCTCGGCCACCCGCTCGGCTGCACCGGCGCAAAACTCACCGCCACCATCCTCCGCGAACTCCAGCGCAAGAACGCCCGCTACGGCATGGTCACCATGTGCATCGGCGGAGGCATGGGCGCGGCCGGCATCTTCGAGCGCCTCTGAAATTTTCCAATGTAGTGGCCGGTCTTTAGACCGGCGGGTTTTGATTTTGTAGCGGAGGGCTTTAGCCCGGCAGGCTTTGCTCCTGTAGCGGCGAGTTTATCTCGCCATCTTTCTTTTCGGTGTGGGTTCGCTTCCGACGGAGGTCACAATTGAAGCCGCTTTTTTGCTCGCTCCTGTTACTTTTCGCATTCTCTCTCAGCGCTCAGGCACCGGTCGCCGTTCCCATCCCGAAAGAGCCGCATCATCATCTCGTCCTGGAAAACTCCTACGTCCGCGTATTCCGCGTGAGCATCCCCGCGAACGACGCCACGCTTCTCCATCAGCACGACGTGCCCTACATCTACGTGGCGCTCGGCCCCGCCGACGTCATCAACGCCGTCCAAGGAAAACCCGAAGCCCGCCTGGTAATGGACGATGGACAAGTCGGCTACTCCCGCGGCGGCTTCGCCCACATCGCTCGCACCGACGCTGGCAGCTCCTTCAATAACGTCACGATCGAGCTGCTGCATCCACAGGGTGAACCGCACAATCTTTGTGAAAAAATAATCAGCGGCCCTCTCAATGATTGCCCGAATTCCGACGTCAACAAACTTTCCTCGGACTCGCCGCTCAGAGCGCCGGTGCGAGCGATAGCAATGAAGCGGTTGTTCGAGACCAATGAAATTCAGCTGAAATCTTTTTCAATCGCGCTGAGGGAGAACTACAGTGAGTCTAGTCCTCAGCCGGCGCGTCTTCTGATTGTCGAGGACAATTCAGAATTGCAGGTGGATCTGCCCGGTGAACCTTCCAAGTCTCTTCGCAGCGGTGAGGTTCTTTGGCTCGATGCAGGGAAAAAGTGGACGATCATCACTGCCGGCAGAAAAAAGCGTTCTCGTTTTCTTTTGCTCCAATTCAAAGCCAGTGCGACCGACGCACGAAACTAAAGCCGCGCCCGCGCTATCGTCATCGTGGCCGCCAGCATCAGCAGCGCGGACACGGTGAAAACGATTCGCGTGCGATTTTCACGAAACATAGCAGGTCACCCCTTGCGGGCAAATGACCTACGCAAATCTGCGGAACAGATTATTTTTTCGCCTTCCACAAGCCAACTGTGTTGCCTTCGGGATCCTGCATCCATGCAAATGTCCCTGTTGGAATGTCCACCGGCGGAACAAGCATTTTCCCGCCGAGCGCTTTCGCTTTCTCCAGGTACGCCGCCACGTCGTCCACGTCCACGTAAAAAGCCGTGTAGTGATGCGGCTCGTGCCCCAGCGCGGTGATGTGCCCGGTGATGCCGCCGTCTTCCGCCGCAATCATTGCCGCCGGTCCCATCGCCTCGATTTTCCAATCGAAAAGTTTTTTGTAGAACTCCTGCGTCTTCGCACTGTCCTTGCATCCAATTTCGAAATGCACGACTGGTCTTCCCATAGTGGCCCCCTAGAATGGAAAGTATCGCAATTTAATCGGCGGCGTACCGTCGGAAGAAGGAGTCCGTCTTCCAGCGCGGGCGGGCGGCGGTGTTGGCTGTGTCGAGGAGCAGGCGGCGCGTGAATTCCTCGTAGAGAGCGGCGGCCTGGAGATCGACCGGCTGGTTCACGTCGTCCGATGGCGCGTGGTAGCGGTTGGTGAGCCAGTCCTTGAAAATTTTCTGTTCCGGTGCGCCCGGTTCGAAGGTAACGTCGCATTTGACGGAGGGAACGCCCTGCTTGATGAAGTTGTATTGATCGCTGC
>Ga0209648_10004874_pt1 | contig 11419 bp, 8 predicted proteins | sample GraSoi2013_115cm_FD_185830 | JGI IMG/M metagenome (GOLD analysis project Ga0209648, IMG submission 185830) | Grasslands soil microbial communities from the Angelo Coastal Reserve, California, USA - Sample 9_17_2013_115cm (SPAdes) (version 2) | ecosystem: Environmental > Terrestrial > Soil >...
CTTGTAGGTCCGAAATCCGCGCAGCATCATGTCGCGGAGAATCAATAGGGACCAGCGATCGCCCAGCATCTCCACGGAAGCGTTCAGCGGACACCCCGAGCGGCGCTTTGGACTCGGCTTCTTGGCTGGCATATTTGCACAGTAGCATTTTTCACTTGCATTTTGCAAGTAAGGTGTGCACACTGACTCCCGTTGCGAACGCGACCCTTAGCCGAAGTCATATTGCCCCAGCTGGAGGAAAAACTCATGCAATCTGCCATGGAAACAGCTCCCGCGTCAAAGAAGGGGCTCTGGGCTGGACGCGTCATCAGCGCCCTCGCGGTGCTATTCCTGCTTTTCGACGCCGTGATTAAATTGATGAAGGCGCCACCTGTCCTGGAGGCATTCCGTCGTCTTGGATATCCTGAGAACCTCGCTCAGGGAATCGGCATCCTCTTGTTGGCTTGTATTGTCTTCTACGTGATTCCGCGTACTTCCGTCCTTGGTGCGATCTTGCTGACAGGCTATCTTGGCGGCGCGGTCGCAACCCATGTGCGCGTCCGCGATCCCCTTTTCTCGCACGTTCTCTTCCCGGTCTACATGGGCGTGCTGATCTGGGGAGGGCTCTTCCTTAGAGACCACCGGCTACGCGCACACATTCCTCTGCGAGGTTAGTTTGCGGTGTCGGTGTAGCATAGTGGGCTTTTCTGGGCAGGTTTCGATCGCCTTGATTCATGCATACGCGAAATGAAGAAAGGAGTGAGCGATGAGCAAGTTAAGGGTACTGGTTGGCACACGAAAGGGCGCGTTCATCCTGACATCGGACGGTAAGCGCGAAAAGTGGGACGTCAGTGGCCCCCACTTTGCGGGCTGGGAGATGTACCACCTCAAGGGATCTCCGGCTGACCCGAATCGGATCTACGCGTCGCAGACCAGCGGTTGGTTCGGACAAGTTATCCAGCGATCCGATGATGGCGGCAAAACTTGGACACAGCCAGGCACGCCGCCGGGCGAACGGACCACGCCAGAGGGAATGCCCAAAGGCGAGAGCAACAAGTTCGTGTACGACATCTCCACGGAAACCGGTAAACCCCTTACTACTCATCAATGGTACGACGGCACCCAACATCCGTGGGAGTTCAAGCGAGTTTGGCATCTGGAACCGTCGCTTACTGATCCAGACACAGTCTACGCTGGCGTGGAAGACGCCGCGTTGTTCCGCTCAAAGGACGGCGGCAAATCGTGGCAGGAGCTCTCCGGACTGCGCGGCCATGGGTCAGGGCCAGGGTGGCAGCCGGGCGCCGGCGGGATGTGTCTGCACACGATCGTTCTGGACCCCAGCAATCCCCAGCGAATGTTCATCGCCATCTCGGCGGCAGGCGCGTTCCGGACTGACGATGCCGGCAGAACGTGGCGACCGATCAACCGTGGGCTGAAGTCCCAATACATTCCCAATCCGGAGGCCGAAGTCGGGCATTGCGTTCACCGCATCGCCATGCACCGGTCGCGCCCCAGTGTGCTGTTCATGCAGAAGCACTGGGACGTGATGCGCAGCGACAACGCCGGCGATTTGTGGCAAGAGGTCAGCGGGAATTTGCCGACGGATTTCGGTTTCGTGATTGACGTGCACGCGCACGAGCCGGAAACGATTTACGTCGTGCCGATCAAGAGCGACGGGGAGCACTTTCCCCCAGATGGGAAGCTGCGTGTGTACCGCAGCCGGTCGGGAGGCAACGAATGGGAGGCGCTCACGAAAGGTCTGCCGCAGAGCGACTGCTACGTCAATGTGCTGCGCGACGCGATGGCCGTGGACTCGCTCGATAGATGCGGCGTATATTTCGGCACCACGGGCGGGCAGGTGTACGCCTCGGCTGACGCAGGGGACACCTGGGCGCCCATCGTTCGAGATCTCCCGGCCGTGCTTTCTGTGGAGGTCCAAGCACTGCCATGATCCGAGTCATACTCCCGCCACATCTGCGGGGACTGGCGCGCGTCAGCGGTGAGGTGAAGCTCGAAATTGAAGGTCAGGCCACGCAGCGCTCGGTCATTGACGCGCTCGAGGCAAGCTATCCAATGCTGCGCGGGACGATCCGCGACCACGTCACGCAACAGCGCCGTCCGTTCCTGAGGTTCTTCGCCTGCGAGGAGGATCTGTCCCACGAACCGCCGGACGCCCCACTGCCCGACGCGGTCGCGTCTGGGGCGGAGCCTCTGCTGATATTAGGAGCCATCGCCGGCGGTTAAGGGCCAGTGCTGCTGCGGCTGTCCCACGCCACCGGGAACGTTTCCCAGGTCGGTGATTTTCGATTGAATGACGTACGGAGAGGCGTTTATCAGGAGGTCGTCGAGCCCGAGCGGCTCGTCTTTACCAGCGCGGCGTTAGACGAAGAGAGCAACGCGCCCTTTGAAGTGCTGAATACCGCGACCTTCGCCGAGCAGAGTGGCAAAGTGAAACAAATCTCGCTGGCGCGCGTCATCAATAGGACCGCTAAGGCCGTCCCATATCTTGCGGGGATGGAAGAGGGCTGGAGCCAAAGCCTGGATCGTCTCGGCGAATTACTGGCGAAGCCCTAAGTTTTCGCTGCGATGTCCTGGCCCGGTCATGGCAGCAGATTGCAAATCGGTCTAGAAATAAACGCCCGGATGGAGGGAACAAGCTATGTCATTCCTTCGTGATTTGAAAGTTGCGTTCCGCTCGCTCGCGCGCACCAAGGGGCTTGCGGTCACCGTGGTGCTCACGCTGGCGCTCGGCATCGGCGCCAACGCCGCCATCTTTAGCTTGGTCCGCGGCGTGCTCCTTCGGCCGCTTGTCAATCTCGACGAGAATCGCCTCATTTACATCCAACAAAGCGCGCCCGGTATCAGCCCCGGGGGCGTCCCATTCTCCGTGCCGGAAATTCAGGACCTGCGCTCAAGCGTCAAAACACTCAACTCCTTCGGCGAGTTCTCCACCATCGGTTTCACCATGATCGGCCTCGGCGAGCCCCGGGAAGTTCGCGCCGGCGTGGTTGACGGCTCCTATTTTGACGTGGTGGGCCTCCGTCCCGTCCTCGGCCGTCTCATCGGCCCGCAAGACGACGGTCCTAAAGCCGCTGGCGTCGTCGTCCTGACCTATCGTTTCTGGTCGACCACTCTCAAGAGCGATCCTTCCGTCATCGGTAAAACCGTTCGCCTCGGCAGCATGGGCGATAGATCTGCCACGATCATCGGCATCCTCGAACCCTCTATCCCCTATCCCGCGAATACTGAAATCATTGCCAACATTGTTACCAGCCCGCACCATCTCTCCGCTACCATGGTCACCGGTCGTGTCCATCGCATGACCGAACTCTTCGGCCGCCTCGCTCCCGGCGTCACTCTTGATCAAGCCCGCACCGAACTTCGCACCGTCTACGGCGCGATGATCAAGGATCATCCCGACGCCTATTCGCCCCAAGCACATTTCCAAATCGACGCCAAACTCCTCCGTGAGCAAATCACTTCCGGCGCTCGAACCGTTCTCCTTGTTCTTCTTGCCGCCTCCGGTCTCGTGTTTATCATCGCTTGCTCCAACGTCGCCAATCTTATCCTCGCGCGCACCGTCCGCCGTGAGGGCGAGCTCGCTATCCGCGCGGCTCTGGGCGCGGGCGCAGGCGCGCTGCGCCGCACTTTGCTGGCGGAGAGTCTCATTCTTTGCGTCGCCGGCGCCGCTCTCGGGGTAATCGGTGCGCGACCGCTCCTCGCCGTGCTCGCTCGCTACGCCTCTCGCTTCTCCGTCCGCGCTCTCGACCTCACCGTAGACTCCAGCATGCTTTGGGTCGGTGCCATTCTCGCAGTCATCGCCGCCGTGCTCCTCGCTTATGTCCCGCATCTTCCAACCGCCAATACCTCGCAAACTCCCGGCCTGACCAGCGGCGGAGTCCGCATCACCGGCAGCACGAATCGCCGCCTTCGCATCTTTGCTGTCACGCAAATCGCAGCCTCCTTCATGTTATTAGCCGGCGCCAGCATGCTTCTCAAAACGCTCATCGCCCTGCAGACCGCGCAGACGGGTCTCGACACGCGCCACGTCCTCGCCATCAACGTTCCCGCTATGTCCTACGGAAAAACGCCTCAGCAAGTCGTCGATTTCTACAAGGAATCGATCCGTCGCGTTGATGCTCTACCAGGCGTGACCAAGACCGCTTTCGGCATGGTTGCTCCCTGGCGGGATGCCGGCACTTTCGGTCCCGGCTTGCAATTCTCTGCAGACGGTCACGTCCGTGCCCCCGGCGAAGAGGATCCTCGCGCGCAGATGCGCGTCATCTCTCCCGGCTTTTTTGCCGCCCTCGGCGTTCCCATCGTTGCTGGACGCGATTTCAACGCGCTTGATGGCCAAAGCAAAGAGCCCGTCGCCATCGTCAGCGAAACGCTCGCCAAGCGCATGTTCACCAATCAGGATGCCCTCAATCGCCATGTTTTCTGGACGGATCCTGTGTTGAAATTCATCCCCGGCTTTAGCGCCGCGCCGCACCGCATCATCGGCGTCACCGCCGATATTGACGATGAACACGTCGTTCCTGGACCCACCCTCACCGTCTATAGCACCTTTGAAGAGGGTCCAATGTTTGGCGGCCGCCTCTTTATCCACACCAGCGTGAGTCCTTATTCACTCGTTACTCCAGTCACGCGAATGATTCGCGACATGTCCGCCGAACAGCCCGTCGAGCATGCCGCCACTCTAGAAGACATCCGCGCCGAAGTCCTCACCCCGGATCGTCTCAACACCGTTGTGTTCGGTGTCTTTGCGGCCGTCGCGCTTGCCATTGCCTTGGTCGGCGTCGCAGGCGTTCTCGCCTTCTCCGTCAGCGCCCGCACGCGTGAATTCGGCATTCGCCTCGCGCTGGGTTCGCCGCCAAAGCGCCTGCTCGCGGGAGTAATCGCCGAAGGAGCCGTAATGGCCGTCGCTGGCGTCGTCGCCGGCGCCGGCGGTGGCTCCCTGCTCGCTCGGCTTGCAGGCAGCGTTTTCCTGGACGTCAAGATGCCGGGCGCCTTGCCCGTGGTCATCTCTGCGTTCGTGCTGTTGGCCGCCGCCGTCACTGCGTCGGCGTTGCCGGCCGCGCGTGCCGCGCGCATCGACGTCATGCAGGCGCTGCGAGCAGACTGACCTGCTGATGTTAGATTCGGCTGTCGGAGCGCAGATCGACGAGGCCCGCTCAAGGCAGGCCCGCTCAAGAACGTCCCCGACTGGGCGGAACGCAAAAAGCGAAACGGCTCAAAGGGAGCGCTCTCTGAGCCGTTTCCTATCAACTAAGAATTGGTTGCGGGGGTCAGATTTGAACTGACGACCTTCGGGTTATGAGCCCAATTTTAAATAGGTTCGTCTTTGCTTCTAAATGACCTACGTACATGTTGTTCTGCCCATTTCATCTCTGTTCTTTGGTCATTTGTTCCCATTCTGTTCCCGACTTGTTCCCAACTTTTTGGCATGAGCCCCATAGTGAGGCAAATTTTTTGGACAAAATTCGTTGCGTAGAGACTCGTAGCTACAATCGGTCTCAGTTGGCGAGCGAAACTCAAACAAAATGGGGAACCGTGGTCCGGGCGAATAGTGTTCTGTGGGGGATGCAACGTATTGGTCCTAGTCTGTTCCCAAGGATCTTGTTGAGTTGTCGTCAACCTCGCCCGAATCGTGTTACTTCACCGGACCGCTTCGCGGTGCGGGTGCCGTGCTCCCTCGAACTACAAAGTCCGGTTCGACGATGATTTCTTTAGGATAGGGGTGCTTCACCGGAGCGTTAATGCGCTGCAAAACGGTCTCAGCGGCAAGGACGCCCATCTGACGGAGCGGCTGCTTGACGGTCGTTAGGCCGGGGTTCTGAAACGCGGCGCTTTGAATGTCGTCGAAGCCGACTACGGAAACGTCCTCCGGTATGCGTCGGCCTGCTTCACGCAAGGCCTGAGTTGCGCCGATCGCCGAGATGTCATTGAACGCAAACAGACCCGTGAATGGCTCGCCCGAGGCGAGTAGTTTCTGCGTGACCAGGTATCCGAGTTCGGGTGAGGACGATTCGCCCTCAAGTTGCGCCACTAACCGATTATTGATCTGGATGCCAAGCTCTGCAGCGGACCCGCATACTGAATCCCAGCGCACGGCGGTATCGGAGCTGAATTCCTGCCCCTTGATGAAGGCGATCTGCCGGTGTCCGAGCTTCATAAGATGTTCCAGCGCAAGAGTTGCGGCGCGTGCGTGATTGAGAACGATGTTTGTTACGCCGGGTAGATCCCGGTGGCCGGAGACCGCTACGACCGGGACCTGCACTCCTTCAGAAAGAGCAGTATCCACCGCGATCAGACCTTCCACCGCGCGTTGCTGCAAAAGGAGAGGATATTCTTCGATGAGCTCATTTCGATGACGGTGGCTGACCACAAAGTAGAAATAGCCCTCCTGGAGCAGATGATCTTCAATTCCGGACATGACCAGCGCTGCGTACCCTTCACTGATTTCCGGCACAACCACGCCGATGGTGTAACTCCGCTGTTGTCGAAGCGACCTGGCGAGGTGATTCGGCCTGTAATTCAGCTCTCGGGCAGCCGCACGGATCAATTCCTGCGTGCGCAAGGGAATCGATTTAGCAGCTGGAACGCCGTTCATCACGAGAGAGACGGCCGTCTTCGAAAGTCCCAGATGTTCTGCGAGAGACTTCAAACTAACGCTTTCCCTGGCGGGTTTTCGCACCTTAAAGGCCAGGGGAGATTTCGATCGAGGCATAAGATGTCTTGCTAAGTAGTCTCGCATGATGGACCGAACCGGGGCAAGCCCCAAGCTGGCCTTGACACAAGCCTGGGATACGCGTGTTTCAATTCCTTGAAACGCGACCTAAATCGGTTTAGCATGCTATGTTCGAAGTCGAGGTCGGACGCCTCATGAGACGTCCCTGGACCCACTTGAAGGTCATTGCCCGGAGAAGAGGTTTAATTGTTACAACGCTAGTTACCGCCGGAATCTCGAACGGGCGTGTCTGACCTTTGTTTCGACCGATGTGGCCGTTGACGATTCAAGACTTTCAAAAGGGGTTGGTTTTGGGGCGTGCTAGAAAAACTGGAGTGTCTAAATCGTGATTACCCTGCTGCTTCGCTCCGCAGTTGTCGCCGGCGCGTTGATGTGTTGTCAGCCGGCTCCGGCGCAAACCAAGTTTCCCACCTCGGTACCCAGCACCGCCGCTGTTCGTTCAAGTCTGAGCGATGCAGGCTCCGAGAAAAAGGTTGAAGCACTCCTGCAAAAGATGACGCTCGAGGAAAAGGTCGGCCAGCTGGTTCAATACTCAGCTGGTCAACTGACGGGCCCCGGTACTGGACGGACGAATTATGACGACATGATCCGGAAGGGGGAAGTCGGGGCACTCGTCAACATTACGACCGCGCGCAACATGAATGCCTACCAAAGGATTGCAGTGGAGCAGTCCAGATCGCACATTCCTCTACTCTTTGGTCTTGACGTGATTCACGGATTTCGAACGGAGTTTCCTATCCCGTTAGGTCTGGCATCCAGCTGGGATCCCGAATTGATTGAACGAACCGCACGCGTCGCCGCGCGCGAAGCTTCTGCGAGTGGTATCCGCTGGACATTCTCCCCGATGGTCGACATCGCGAGAGATGCGCGCTGGGGAAGAATGGCGGAAGGATCCGGGGAAGATCCTTATCTCGGCGCAGCGCTGGCTCGCGCGTATGTACGCGGCTATCAGGGTGCCCGTCTAGATGCGATGGACAGCGTTGCGGCGTGCCCGAAACATTATGTGGGTTACGGCGCTGCTGAAGGCGGCCGCGACTACAATACGGTGGAACTTTCCGAACACACGTTGCGGCAATTTTATTTGCCGCCGTTCCACGCGGCGGTGGATGCAGGCGCCGCCACACTCATGAGTGCGTTCAATTCGCTGAATGGCGTGCCCGCCTCCGCAAATCCCTTGACCTTGAAGCAGATTCTGCGAAAGGAATGGGGATTCGAGGGGCTGGTGGATAGCGATTGGACGTCTGTCGCAGAACTCGTTGCACATGGAATCGCGAACGATGGTGCGGCGGCGGCGCGCAAAGCTTTTCTGGCCGGGGTGGATCTGGATATGGCCAGCAGTCTCTACCATGAAAACTTAGCGCACCTCGTGCGCTCCGGCGAAGTGCCGGAGGCGGCGGTTGACGAGGCCGTTCGGCGTGTGTTGCGCGTAAAATTCGCGCTGGGCCTCTTTGAACATCCCTATGCAGACGAGACACGCGAAGCAGGCGCGATGCTTCAGCCGGATAGTCTTTCCTTGGCGCGCACCGCAGCTGAGCGATCCTTCGTGCTGCTGAAGAATGCAAACTTTTCGGGCGGAGCGCCGGTCTTGCCGCTTTCCAACGAAACGAGAACGATTGCGCTGGTAGGGCCGCTGGCCGATGATCCCTACGACATGCTGGGTTCCTGGGCCGGGCAAAGCCGGCCCGAGGACGTCATCACGCTTCGAACGGCTCTCACGCAACGTGTCGGTGGAGATCGAGTTCGTTACGCAAAGGGAACCGAGATCATCGGCGGATCGGATGAGCAATTAGCCGAGGCCTTGAAGACAGCAGAACAATCCGACGCCGTGATACTCGCCTTGGGAGAAAGTGCACCTGAGATGACTGGTGAGGCCGCGTCGCGAGCGCATCTCGGCCTGCCGGGGCGTCAAGAGCAACTTCTGGAAAAAACCGTGGCGACTGGAAAGCCAGTCGTATTGCTGCTCTTCAGTGGGCGTCCGCTAACCCTTCCGTGGGCATTTGAACATGTGCCCGCGGTTCTGGCCGCGTGGTTTCCAGGCGTGCAGGCGGGACCTGCCCTGGTGCGCACGGTTTTTGGCGAGGCGAATCCGAGCGGGAAGCTGGTGGTGAGCTGGCCGCGGAGCGTCGGACAGGAACCTTTGTATTACGATGCGCTGAATACGGGGCGACCGGCGGGCAACATTGACTTGACTCATCCGCCAAAAAACGGTGTTGAGAAATACGTTTCGCGGTACGTCGACGAACAAAATAGCCCGCAGTTCCCGTTCGGGTATGGACTGTCGTACGCGGACTATCGTTACGGAAATCTCCAGGTTGATAAGACGCGACTGAGTGCGAAGGCGCTGAATGATGAGCTTCACGGCGGCGAGCGGGCCGCGGGCAGAGCCATGATCGTCAACGCGGAGATCACGAACACGGGGACACGAGCGGGAGAGGAAACGGTTCAGCTTTACGTGCAGTTGCGCGGAACAAGCGTCGCGCAACCGGTTCGGGCACTGAGCGGGTTCCAGCGGATCACGATTGCTCCCGGCGAGACGAGAAAAGTGACGTTCGCGCTCGGAGCTGAAGCTTTCGCTTTTTGGAACGATCAAAACAAGTTCGCTGTTGAACCTGCGGGTGTCACTCTCTGGGTAAGCCCGGACTCGAGCCGTGGTTCCGAAGCGACACTTCAAATTACGAAGTAAGCGAGGATCCGCAAGTGACTGTCGACCGTTTTCTATCCCGAAGAGAAGTCATGAGGATCTGTGGGTTAGGTCTGCTCGCTTCGCCGCTTGCGGCACTGACTGGCTGTGGAAAGCGGGCCGCAACGTCTTTTGTAGAGCCCGCAGGCGCGCCCTACGAGGGGACCGATGAGCAGCTTCTCGATGAGATTCAGCGCGCTGCTTTCAATTTCTTCTGGAATGAAGCGAGCCAAAACACGGGCCAGGTAAAAGATCGTGCCCTTGCCAATGGCAACGATTCTCGAATGATGTCCAGTATCGCCGCAACAGGATTTGGCCTGACCAGCTTGTGCATCGGCGACCGGCGCGGCTACGGGAAGGCTCCTGAGATTCTCGAACGTGTGCGCAGGACGTTGCGGTTTCTCGCCAACGAGTTGCCGAACGAGCATGGATTCTTCTTTCATTTCATTGACATGGAGACCGGGCAGCGCTGGGAGAAGTGCGAGCTTTCCTCGATTGATTCTTCACTTTTGTATTGCGGTGTACTGACGGCGCGGCAATACTTTGCCGACCAGGAGATCAAAAACCTTGCCACGAAAATATACGAACGCGTGGACTGGCCATGGATGTTGAATGGCGGTTCGACATTTTCCATGGGCTGGATGCCCGAATCCGGTTTCCTGAATGCCCGCTGGGAGCACTACTGCGAACTAATGATGATCTACCTGCTGGCGATCGGTTCGCCAACACATCCGGTGCCACCGAGTTCCTGGAATGCCTGGACGCGCCCGAAGATCACATACCAGGGGATCGAATACATCTCCGGTGATGATCCGATTTTCACACATCAGTATTCACAGGCATGGTTTGATTTCCGGAATAAGCGGGACGCCTACGCAGATTATTTTGAGAATTCCGTGAAGGCAACCAAGGCTCACAAGCTTTTCTGCTTGTCCCTGCACGAACGTTTTCCTGATTATGACGAGAATCTCTGGGGAATCAGCGCTTCTGATTACGTGAAGGGCTACACGGCATGGGGCGGGCCGTCGGTTCAAGGCGGGCCGCTTGGGCCGGTCGACGGAAGCATCGTGCCGTGCGCAACCGGCGGCTCGCTGCCGTTTTTGTTCGAGGATTGCATGCGCGTGTTGCGGAACCTTCGCGGGCGCTACCGGGACAAGGTGTGGACCAAATACAGCTTTGTGGACGCCTTCAATCCGCTGACGGGCTGGTATGACGCGGACGTGCTTGGCATCGATCTCGGCATCACCATGCTGATGGCCGAAAATCACCGGACCAGTTTCGTGTGGGATACGTTTATGAAAAACCACGAAACGCAGTCCGCGATGCAAAAAGTGGGATTTCACCCTACTTCGTAACAAGTTGCTGTATCGGCAAGCCCGAAAATGTCCTTATTCGATTTCGGAGCGCCAAACTTCCGAATGGCACCGAGGACGAATATGAGGGCGGGGCGCCGTGGGTTGCGCCCCCTCCCTGGTCCTTAGACTTGAATTCTTGGCTAGAAGCTGAGACGCAACTGGAATTCGATCACGCGTCCCGCCAGGCCACCGGGAGACTGGCCGAACTTAGGATTCTCGATCCTGGCCTGGTCTGTACCAAAGCCGATTGGTTGAAGGTTGAGCTTGTTAAAGGCATTGAAGAAGTTGCCGCGCAATTCAAGTTTCGCGCCTTCGCCAAGGAACTTCACGCTGGGCAGGCCGAACTGCTTGGCCAGGCTTAAATCAAGGCCAAAGTAATGCGGCCCACGGAAGGAATTGCGGCCGATGCCCGGAGGACCCGGAGTGCAAATGTTGAAATACGGCGAACCCTGAAGAGGGCCGTTGGCTGGATTACAGTTCCCGTTGCGGACGATGCCAGGAAAATTGAAATTCGGCGTGAGGAATGCGTTGTTGGAAGTGTCGCGGGGCGGTTGCTGCAAAAGGGCCGACGGTCGAGTGGGATTGATCGTGGCGGCACTCGTGATAGGTACGGAGCTGATTTGCCCCGTGACTGGCGTCCACGGGAAACCTGTG
>Ga0209648_10004875_pt1 | contig 11419 bp, 7 predicted proteins | sample GraSoi2013_115cm_FD_185830 | JGI IMG/M metagenome (GOLD analysis project Ga0209648, IMG submission 185830) | Grasslands soil microbial communities from the Angelo Coastal Reserve, California, USA - Sample 9_17_2013_115cm (SPAdes) (version 2) | ecosystem: Environmental > Terrestrial > Soil >...
GGCTCGGTTCGTTTGCTGGATTCTTTGGAAAGCGAGAGACCAAGTTGTGGCAACAGATTCAGGGTAATCTGTAGGAGAAGCGCCTCGCCACTGCAAGAGTTCTTTCTGGTGCATGTGATAGCGGTCAAGGTAGCTGGAGAGGCCACATCTAGTCTCTTCGATGTAGGCTCCTGCCTGGTCAATTGCAAGGGGTAGACCGTCCATCGCTGCAACAATTGCTGCAGCTTCGCGCTGATCTGTATCTGTTGCTTGATCGAGTGAAGCATCGACTGCAAGGACTTTTGCCCGCCGCAGCAAAAGCAAGACACCTTCCTCTTCATCCATCTTTCCCACGGAAATATCTTGAGCAATCGATCCAACCGCCTGCGCGCGAGTAGTAATCAGGACATGCCCGCTATCTCCAGTTGGGAGGAAGTCACCGATTACATCGAGATTATCAGCATTGTCCAGAATGAGAAGCCAGTCCTGGTGTTCTGTCAACCATCGTTTGACGGCAGCGACTGTGATCATCTGATCCTGCTCATCCTTCTCTGATAATTGGAGTCTATTCGCAATCCCAACGAAATCGGTGATGAGCGTATCGCGCGTGGCCGCACGAATCCAGATAACTGAGTGATACTCATCACGACAGCGATAGGCATATTCTACAGCAGCCTGCGTTTTACCGATCCCTCCAAGACCGTTGATAGCTTGTGTCTGTGTCAGGGCAGCTGCTTTTGTCTTGCTCAGGTGGTCATGAAGGTACTCCAGGAGAGCTTCGCGCCCTGTAAAGAATGGGTTCCGACGATAGGGGACAGTCCAGAGTGCAGGTGACTCAAGACTGTTAGATGAGGGACTTTTACTGATATCTAGCGATTGAGACATCTGCGGGGTGGAGACATGTACAGTTATAGGAGGTATTTGCGATAGAGGATGTATGGAAGATGACTCAACGGTGTTATGTGAAGAGAAAGGAAAGAACCACTGAAAGAAAGCAAATAATGCTCCGAGGAGAGCAAAAATGAGGAAGAGATCGTTGTACAAAGCAGGGAGGTTCGTGAGGATACCAATAGCTGTACTTCCCGCAAAGAGAAGAGAGAGAACGATAGCAATAGTGATACGTATCCAGGGAATACGTTTCTGCTGCTGTCCTTGCTGTGGCATTGGCATGCTAGCCCACCCCCTTACTATTGAGAATTTTCACGATACCTATGAGCAGGGTCTCACTCCAGTCGCTTAATTGTATCTCTCAAGTGAGATTATTTGCCTCGCATGTTTCATTTTAGAGATGTCGGGATAGCAAGTGGAGTGACACCCTGCTTATACATTTAAATTCAACGGCTTCACCTCATACTGCTTACGATGTTCCTCACAGAGCCACAGAATATTACCATCAGGAGTCAGCGTCTTATGCAGCCCACCCCAGATATGCCCAGGATCAGCCTTTAACAGAAAGCTATATAATGCTCGTAGCGCAGGGCCAATAACCTGCTCCTCGTGGTTCAGATGAGGGTCTATTAGAGCATCGTTAAGTGTATCAGGCGAAGTAATTTCCGATAATTGTTGAGTAATCTCCTCCATAAGATCAATTTGAGCCTTCATATGTTCCACGTCCACCTCATCATATATAGCTCCGATGGCTCTTCCCATGGGTACTCCAAATTTGAGGAATTTGATCACGTGATTTAGCCAGGGGCTGACATTCTTCCACCACTCTTCTGCTTCTCGTAACTTGTAGCCCTCACCGACCTTATGTGGTCCTGGTGGTTGCTGGCAAACCAGATGCAGTACGTATTCCTGGCTGATCCAGTTTTTAGGATTAAACTGATTACTGCTGCCGAGCGTCAGAAGAAACGTGTTAGGACACTCGGCTTCCATTTTTTGCATCTCCAGGTTCCAGTGACGAGTGAAGTTGCGCACGATGAGTTCCGATTGCTGATGCAGCTTTTCCAGAATAATATCCAGCTTTTGAAGGTCATCGAGTCGTTTTTCAATCCGTTGTTGCCCTGACTGAATATCGGACATCACCTGTTCATCAGTGCTGGTATGGATTCCATAGAGCAACATGGGTACTGATACCTCGGCAAAGGTTTGGGCACATTCGACTCTGTAGCGTCTTGCTTCCATGCGGCGCACAAGTTCTTCATAGCTGTAAAAGTGTCTGCAGGGTTCTGCCACTGATCGATCCCAATGACAGATGCATGGGATTTCGCGCCGCACAACCAGGCCCTGGAATCGCGATAAGATGATATCCACGGTATTCATCAAGATAGTAAAGAAGTTGTGAGGTTGTACTCCCCATACTAAAATGCGCAATTCTCGCGACATAGCGTTGAGTTCCACTCTGGCTTCGTGTCCCTGGTATGCTAACAAGACGCCCTCACGCCAGTGTAAATTTTTTGTGTAGCGATGCATGCGTACAATGAACCAGCTCATAATGCCCGCTGGTACAAAATCAAAACGATATACCATCTCCACCTGAGTTTGACCTTCAGAAGGCATCTTCGGCCATGGTGGTAGATTTATTGGTGGCTGGTAGGGCAGCAGTTGAGGAACTAAACTACGTGTAGCGTGTTCACCCGGCACATCCGACTCGATTTGATAACTCAAATCGAACCGTTCCATCAGGCGTAAGAAGATGGGGTATAGATGAGGTTCATAAGGATATCCTTCCTCATCAACTGCCCATATGCGAGGCAATTCAGAATGTTGCAGGATACCATCTGCTTTGCTCACTGCCTCATCGATCAGAACCAGGCTGATCGCTTTGGTGATCCAGTTAGGTCTGAGAACAACCAGATTGCAGAGCACATAATCATCACGAAAATAAAGAATTTTACCGAGGTCATGTAAGTAGGCTCCCAGTGTTCCTTTTGCTATGGTCTCATCGACGCCATTGGCAGAACAGCAATTAACATATGTCGCTGCATCAATATGATGCTCTGGACGATTCAGAAGGGTCTGTTCTACATCCAACCATTTTTGTGGCCATAGTTGGCCTATAAGTGGTAATTTTGCGGCTTGATTGGCCAGTTCCGCTTTAAGTTCAGCGAGTCCAGCGCCGGTCTTGTTGCTCACGCTCAAATTTCCTACCAGTTGAGAATAACTAGCCTTTAAGAGTTGATAATTCAGATCTGGTGCACGCTCGTCTGCATGAGTAGCAATCAGTAATACTGGCGCATCAGGAGCGAGTGCTTTGATCGTCTCCAACCAGTAGTGAAGCCTTCCTTGCTCTACTCCTAAACGAGCATTCCACACCACGAGGTAAAGCGAACGCCGGGTAAGGAAGAATTGATGAGTCGCGTGGTAAATGTGCTGACCACCAAAGTCCCAGGTATTAAGAGTGATTTTCGTTCTGGAGGAAGCAAGATCTAGTTGACTGACTTCAATTCCATGTGTGGTTGATAAGTTTGGATCAAACTCTTCATTGCGCAATGCTCGTAACAGCGATGTTTTTCCTGTACCTCCTTCACCCACTATGAGAAGTTTGGCTTCATGACGAAGAGTACTGCTTTTCTGTAGTTCTTGCAGAAAAGTCAGGATGTCTGCTATGCCTCGTTCGACGATTTCTGGAGGTGGCGTAAGTAGGTCAGGATTACCATCTAGACGCAGTTCTTGCAACCTGGTCAACTGACCAAGTTCTGGAGGGAGTTGTTGAAGCTGATTGTATCGTAGATCGAGTACTCGTAAATTGCTCAATTGACCAAGTTCTGGAGGGAGCTGGTGCAACTGGCTGTCTACTAGATCAAGCTCTTGCAAGCCAGTCAACTGTTTGATTTCAGGAGGGAGTCGGCTTAATCCGCTTCGATACAGGGTAAGCTCTTGTAGATGGGAAAGCTGCCATAGCTCCTGAGGTAAGGACGACAGTCGGGTACCGCTAAGCCAAAGCTCTTCTAAGTTGCGCAAGAGGCCAATTTCGGGTGGTAATTGGTGTAATTGCCCGAGATCGAGATGAAGTTCTCGTAGGCGAGGAAGGGTCCATAGTTCAAGAGGTAACGAAGGTGGTTGAGTATCATCCAGTGTAAGTGTCAACCTTTTTAAGTTGACTAATTGTCCGATCTCGGGAGGTAGGCAGTTGATCGGTTGCCAATGAAAGAGTAGAATCTGTAAGTTAGTCAAGAGGCTAATTTCTGGCGGAAAGGAAGTTAATCTGTTATAGCCTAAATACAGGATTTCTAATCTGGTTAAACGTTCAATGCCAGATGGTAGGGCAGATAGTTGATTATGCCATAAATCTAACAGATGTAAGTTTGTAAGGTTCCATATTTCAGGAGGAAGATAGTTTAGTTGATTTTTGTAGGATACATACAGGATGTTGCTCCAGAAAGATGGAGACGCATCTAGACATGGACCTCATAAGGTGCTACAGGGAGTGAAGCTTTTTCCCAAATGGCATAACTAGAGTGGGATTCACCCTGTGTTCGCGAGTGGGCCGTTGAGGCATCCACTCCGCCGTTGACCCACAGTCAGTACCAACCGCCTGCCATCTGGAAGGTGAACTCCACTGGTATTCACGTTTCGACAGAGATCTTGCAGGTCCCGTCCCATTGCTCGGTGGTTGAATGGGCAGAAGTCGAGGCACACCTCGTCTTGCGTAGCGGTAACCCAGCCGCTCAACTGGAAGAACGGCATCAGGCGTTCCCACCCACACGCTTGGTAGCTTTCTCCAAAGTAGTGATCCCGGACCCACATTCCCAGATTCGCGAGTCCGACCTTCAACAAAGTCATGAGCTGATCTTTGGTGTTATCCAGTTCCTGCATTTCGCGTTCGCATGCCTGGAGGTCTTCTTGCTGGCGCAGGACATGTCGGAGGGCTCGACAGGACTTTTCACAGTAGTTCAACTCGCGTTTTCCACCGACGCTGGTGGCTTCGAGCAAGACGCGTCGATGATGGACTTCCCACTCTGCTTCTAGTTGCTGGGCTTTGATGGCAAGCAAGCCAGGCTCACCGGACTGGCCAATGGTCTCCAGTGCCGTGACTTGCGCCAACAAGTCCTGCTGCCGTTGTTCCCAGATCACGACTTGCTGTTCTCGCACCTGGTCGGACGCGCGCATCTGGCGGAGCCGTTTGCGGCTCTCTGCCGCCAGTCGGTGCAAATGAGCGACGCGCTTCTCCAGGACCGTCCGTCGTTTGACCAGTTCCGAGTTCACCACTGCCTCTTTCGCATAGCCGTGATTCGTATCCAGGTTGAGAGGAATGAGCCAATCTCGGATCGCATTCTCCCAGACCGGGTCCATCGCCGGAAGTACGTTTGGGCTAACTCCACCGCATTGGCTTCCCTCGCCGTTGTCACGACGGGGATGAGCTTTGGTCTGGTAGTTGCAGGCAGCGCAGGCGTGGCTTGCCACTCCGGCTCCCAGAACTGTTGCTGCTCCGGGGCTAAATCGGCCTTCCATCGCTTACTTTCATCCGTCTCAGCTTCCGTTGCGGCTTCACAGACGATCAACTTACGCCAATCGCGAATCAGTGCGACCCATACCGTCAACGGCTGGTCGGGCTGCGTAGAGCGTGGCAGTTGAAACTGGGCTGTCGCCACTTCACAGACCACCGAACCCTCCCGATCCAAGCGCCAGGGGAGCCACTCCCCGACTTCCGTAAACGACCCCTCATCCTTGTACTGGTTACTGCGTAGCAGCGTGACGACGCGCCGGCCTTCAGCGTGGAGTTGGAACAGGAACTCGGCTGCCATGCCTTCTCGATCTACCACCAGGTAATCCAGATGCCCCAGATCGATCGCCTGTTCATAGCGCTGCAACAGTTGAGGGACGCCCTGCGTCAGATGCTGATCACCTCGATGAGTGGTTGCCAGCAGTGGATGGCCCTCATCGTCATGCAGCACCACTAACTCTCGACACCCCAAGATTTTCCCGCCCAGCTTGCCCACCGGTCCCCGAGGAACCAGCACATCACTGTAGACCGCTTTGCGATGCCCATCGACGTAGAAAACGGCCCGTTGCTCCTCCTGTTCCTGCTCTTCCTGGGATTGCTCGTCATGCCACAAGGCCCATGTCCACTGTGCCACCGCATCAGTGAGACGCTCATCTGCTCCGGCCCGTGCCAACCGGGAGAGAAACTGCTCGACGTAGGCATAGCTGTAGGCACAGCCTCGCCCTGTGAGCAGTGCTAGCATGGTTCCCGTGTAAGTGCGCAGATCCCAGGTGCGGGCCAGCCCAGCCACGGGCAGAAACAGCAAGGTCAGCACGAGTCGTTCTACTCCCGCCAGGTTGCGCGGCAGACCACTGGAGAGGAGCGAACTGGCTACGCCTTGGATGGTGGCACTAAGCGTGGCCAGGAACCCCGTCTGGTGGGCTGCCGCCAGCAGCAGCAGGCTCCCTATCCCCTCTTGCCACACCGGCTGCGGCTCCGTTAGTTTTTTTTCGCGCGCCCTTTCCACGGTGCCGTGACTCCTGCCTCCGCACGCACCCGATTAATGTGTCCACGGCTGACCTCTACGCCAAATTGCGCCTGCAGTTCTGCTCGGACCTGACTCGAATAGACCCCCGGATGCTGTGTGCAGTACTCGACAATCCAGCTGCGAATCGGTCCCGTTAGCTTGTACGGGTGGCCGTGCCGATCGTCGAGAAAAGGTCGTTCGCTCCGCTCTGGGTCACGCGCGAGTTGCACGAGACGGTAGGCGGTGGCTCTTCCTACGGACAAACCCGCATCGGTCATCGCCTTCTGCCAAGGTTGGCCCTCGAGCATATTGGCTATCAGTTGTAAGCGAGCCACGCGCTGGGAGTGAGGTTTCATCTGAACCATCCTTGAAGATGAGGTAAATCAGGCTACATAATCAACATCATGACCGCATTGTACCATCTTCTCAGTCTAGTTGTGCCAATTGGGAAAAAGCTTCACTCCCTGAGACTACTAGCTCAGTCTCAGTTTAGCTGCGCCAATTCTGCAAGAGGGTCACACCCTGCTTAGTGCTGCGTTCCTCATTGGTACGAATAAAACACTGAATCAAGATTTAGAGCCAAATCAGGTGTGTTCTACCTGTAGATTTCTTCAAAGGGAATGATAGCGCCAATGAGGAACGCAGCAGTAGGTTGCTTGTTGTGATCATTATATTTTTCGTGTAAAATATTCTTCGGGATAAATAATGTGAAACGCAAACAGGAGATCGTCTTCGTAGCTCCTCTAAACCGAAAATCATTCAAGAGAGCAGGGGCAAATCATGGCTAACACACCACCCCAGGGGTATAAGGAACTTCCTCGTAGTGAGCGAAAGCCCCTACCAAATTCACGCCCGGTCGGTCCCGTAGATCCCAATGAACCTGTTGAAGTCACTGTCTATCTGAGAGCCCCTGCTACAAGCAATCTGGCCAACAAAATCGGTGAACAAGTCCAGCATCAAGGCCGACCTATGAGCAGGCAAGAGTATAGCGCTAGCCAGAGCGCGTCCTCGGATGATGTGGCGAAAGTTGAGGAGTTCGCACGTAAAAATAGCCTCACCGTCGTCGAAACGGACCCTGTTGGTCGCAGGGTCGTCCTTGCAGGTACAGCAGCCACGATGAGCGCCGCTTTTGCAACGAACCTCCAGCGTTATGAGCACCCGGGTGGCACATACCGGGGCCGCACTGGCCCGCTGCACATTCCGAGCGAACTTGACCAGATCATTGTGGGCGTTTTCGGACTGGATGATCGTCCCCAGGCTCGACCACACTTCCAACGTTTTGACCGGGTAGCAGGCGGTAAAGAGGCGAAAGCTGCTACAATTTCCTATACTCCATCACAACTTGCCCAACTGTATAACTTTCAAACCGGTGCCACCCTTAATGGCAGCGGCCAATGTATAGCTCTCATCGAACTGGGTGGGGGCTACAAGCACCAGGACCTCCAGACCTACTTCCAGCAGTTGAATATCCCTCTGCCGAAGGTTACAAGTGCGTCTGTTGATCATGGACGCAATCATCCTGCAGGAACGCCAGACAGTGCCGATGGCGAAGTCGACCTGGATATTGAAGTTGCCGGTGCGATTGCCCCAGGCGCGCATATCGTCGTCTATTTCGCGCCTAATACCGATCGTGGTTTCCTTGATGCTATCACCAAGGCTACACACGATACCACCAATAACCCATCAGTGATCTCGATCAGTTGGGGCTCCGCTGAAGTCAACTGGACGGGCCAGGCAATGCAAGCGATGGACCAGGCTTTCCAGGCAGCCGCTGCGTTGGGAATCACGGTCTGCTGTGCCGCAGGTAATAATGGCTCGGGAAACGGTGTAAACGATGGGCTGGCGCATGTCGACTTCCCTGCTTCCAGTCCCTATGTCCTGGGCTGTGGCGGGACGCGGCTAGAAACGGTGAACAACGAGGTCGTATGGAACGATGGCCCCAACTCAGCCACAGGTGGCGGCGTCAGTGATTTCTTCACCCTTCCAACGTGGCAAGCCAATGCAGGAGTCCCTCCTTCGGTAAATCCTGACCATCATGTCGGTCGCGGGGTGCCGGATGTCGCAGGGAATGCCGATCCCCGAACAGGTTACAATGTCTATGTCGATGGGCAAAGCGTCGTGTTTGGTGGAACAAGTGCCGTTGCGCCTCTCTGGGCGGGCTTGATCGCGCTTATGAATCAGCAACGAGCGCAACCTGTTGGCTACCTGAATCCCAAGCTCTACCAGAATTACCAGGGGCTCATCAAGGCCAAGGCCTTACGGAATGTGACCAGTGGCAATAACGGAGCCTATAGCGCTGGACCAGGATGGAATGCATGTACTGGATTCGGTACACCCGATGGAGCCAGGTTGCTCGCTACACTAATGGTCTCCGATACGATTCCAGAAGTAGAGAATGTAAAGGAACGAGGAACAAAAGAGTTTCAACTGTCCTTGTTGGCAATCGCTCGTGCTACTTTTGAAAGGGATAATAGAGCATTGGTCGGCAAGATTTATTCTGTCCAAGCGGGCATACTTCAGAGTAAATCAGAACTTTTTAACGTGACACCATTCGTCCTGGATGTACAAAACATCAATGAGCCTATATTCTTCGATATTTTGCTCTATGTGAGTAAGAATATCAAACTGACTACAGAATGGCATAAGCGTCTTCAATATATGCCCCGTAATCCAGAGCTTCAAATTGTTGAGTTTACATTTCAGGTGATAGCTTCCGGGCATAGTTCTCTTGCTGTTTATTTCTATCACGATCGACGTTGGCTAAGGACAATTGAGCTTGAATTTGACGCCGTAGAGCAATCGCAACTGACTACTGTTTCTCACGAGGTGTAGTACGATGGCAAATGATGATTCGCCTGTGCTGATCTATAATTATCCTATAGATATCAATATTACTATACATTTAGATAATGATAAATTTGAGGCTACGATTTTAGCTAGTGGAATAGCACCTCAGATCTTTTCCATTGAATTAACACGAGATGCAGTTCAAGAAATCAACTCGTCATTACGGCGAGCAATTGAGGAAGTAAGTAATAGTGCTGAGGAAGGCGATGGCGTGAGTAGTGAAGCACTATCGCAATTGGCTACTGCAGGTAAAAGTGCTTTTAATAAGATCTTTAAGGAGGGTAAACCCTTATTGTATAAAATACTAGAATTAATTCGCAAGGAATCAGAGATAACTATTGAGATTGCTTCTAAAAATTTCTTTATACCATGGGAACTTTTGTATGATGGTCCTTTAGGCAAAGAGGTGGATATCTCCAAATTCTGGGGGATGAAGTACATTATTTCGAGAACCATCATTCAAAGGCGACGTCCGGGTGCTATAGCATCGCCTATTATTCGGTCATCCTCTCCAAGCGTAGGATTGATAGCTAGTGGTGAGAACGAGCTGGAGAATGTTGATAATAATGAGATACCAATGCTTCGAGAACTTGCAGTCCAGAATAAGATACTTCTAGTTCATCTACGTCGTCTAAACGCAGATCAACACGATGAAGAGCTAGAGTATTTTGGTCACTTTTTAGAAGGGATACAGATCGTTCATGTAGCCTGTCATGCTCTTCATAGAAAGACAAATAGGCAACCATTTTTGGATATTGCAGATGATTTCTATATCACTGTGGAAGACTTTGGCGCACATCAATTTGAAACCAGAGAAAGTCCTTTGGTCATACTTAATGCCTGTCTTACAGGTATAATCGACACATTATCTATAGCAGGATGGGCATTAGAGTTCTGGAACTTTGGAGCCAGGGGCGTTTTGGCCACAGAATTTCAAGTGCCAGATTGGTTTGCAGCAGCTTTCATTCGAGAACTGTACAAGCAACTGTTGTCGGGCAAGCCAATTGGCGAGAGTCTGTGGGCTACTCGTTGCCACTTTTGGGAAAAGCATAATCCGCTTGGGCTTGCCTACGCACTTTATTCACCATTAGCTATCAAAATAGTAAAGTAAGGGGAAGAGACTTTGGACAACCAAGAAGTAATGGACAAAGATTCTATTTGGGTCGTTATAAGCGGCTCAGTAACAAGAGGAGATGGATCGAAGCAAACAAAACCACTGAAGGTCGAAGTGCTAGCTGACAATATTAATCTGTTCATTGGGCAAATCGGTGCCATTCTGTCAAATACTCCAGAGAAGTTGGGTGAGTTCCATTTTGAAGAACTCGAGGTGCATGCAGAAATTACAGCAAAGGGAACGATAGCCCTTTTCGGTACAGGTGGTGAATTGGGAGCAACGGGCGGGTTGAGATTTGTGTTCCGCCGCTCCTCGATATCTGGAGATGGAGGATAACTTTACGTTAGGAGTGAGGTTGAAGTATACCAAAGGTATATGCAAAAAAGCTCACAATGTCTATACCAAGACGTACTATGCATATCTATGTCGGGGCGATTCCATCCGGTTTTCTACGAACAGGAAGTGAAGCTTTTTCCCAATCGACACGGCTAAACTGGGATTAGCCGGTGGCATCGCTAAACAGAAGACGGTTGATAGCAGCCCAGGAGCGGCTTCGGTGTTGATGGGCAGCTGGCGTGAACCCCTGCGTCTCACTCTAAATGTATCAACGCGAAAAAAAGCTTCACTCCCAGTGCTAGACTTCCCAGAAGAAGAGGCGCGTATGTGAGTACAAAAGGCTGGGTGTCGTGCTACGCTCATTTTTACTTTTGAAGAGAGACCTGTTGTGGGATGGCCCTCGGCCTGAAGAGGACTGCAACCGCATATGGGAGAGGTGCCAATGTCTATGGCAGTTTTCACGGCGCTTGAGACAACCAGATTGCGCTTGAGACACTTTAGGGATGCTGACCTCGCGCTCTTCATGGCCTATCGCAATGACCCCGAAGTCGCCAGATACCAAGGCTGGGAGGGGATCAGTGAACCCGAGGCGCGTGTTTTTCTTCAAGAGCAAAAGGAGGTCCAACCAGGCGTGCCTGGCCACTGGTTTCAAATCGCCGTCGAACTCAAGGAAACGGGACTACTCGTTGGCGATTGTGCTTTGAAGATTGAGGAGCACGATGAGCGCCAAGCCGAAATCGGCTATACG
>Ga0209648_10004876_pt1 | contig 11415 bp, 13 predicted proteins | sample GraSoi2013_115cm_FD_185830 | JGI IMG/M metagenome (GOLD analysis project Ga0209648, IMG submission 185830) | Grasslands soil microbial communities from the Angelo Coastal Reserve, California, USA - Sample 9_17_2013_115cm (SPAdes) (version 2) | ecosystem: Environmental > Terrestrial > Soil >...
ATTCTGGTCCCGCCAGTGTTGGTGTTGGTGTTTGTGGGCATCATGGTGTTCGAATCGAACTACACGCTTTTCACTCGGATTATATTTTTTGGGGCGGGGACCTAGCTAGCGAGCGCGTTCACGCCGAACACAAAGTCGATCGCGGCCTCAGAAGATCAGCTAAATCCAGCGTCGGTGTCGATGCCACTCAGGCGCCGGGTTTCTGACCGACATCGCAAGTCCCCCCAGATTACGCTTTCTATGGCCCATCCTCGTGGGTCCAGGGAAAGAGAACGGCTAGGAAATCTGCGGCATAGCGCCGTCCTTTCCGGTCAGGGCCAGCGGTACTGTCGCGGGCTCAGGTCCGGTTCCACGACCTTGCGGTAGAGATGCCAAGTCGAATGGGCGAGCACAGGCAACACCAGCGCGAGCCCAACGAAGAACGCCAACGAACCGATCACCAGGGTGACGGCGACGAAGAGCCCCCAGGCCGCCATCATCAGCGGATTGCGAAGAACCGCTCTGACCGACGTGTGCATCGCGACCATCGCGCCGACATCCCGATCCAGCAGCAGCGGGAAGGAAACGACGCTGATCGTCAGTACCAAGACAGCGAACAGAAAGCCGATGCCGTTTCCGGCGATGATGAGGATCCAGCCTTCGGAGGTGGTTAAGATGTCGCTGAGGAACTGCCCGATCGATTCCGGCGACCCATAGCCGAACAGCGACTGGTAGAGCCACTGTGCGGTCATGAGCCAGATCAGGAACACGATCATCAAGACCATTCCGAGAGCGGTGATGCCGTCGAGGGAACGGCATCGCAGCACTCCGAAGGCGTGCTTCCACGAAACATCGACACCTTTTTCGCGCTGCCGGCTCAGTTCGTAGAGGCCGATGGCCGCGAAGGGGCCGATCAGCGCGAAGCCCGCCGCGAGCGGGAAGAGGAGCGGCATCACGTCGTAGCCAAATGTCATGCAGGCCAGAAACAGGCCGAAAATGGGATAGATGATGGCGAGGAAAATGACGTGGGTCGGCATCACCCAGAAGTCGTCGACGCCTTTCGCTGCCGCGTCCTTCAGATCCGCAAACCCGATCTTCCGGATGATTGGATAAGTCCGGCTCTCGCCCGCACCGGTGAGGACATGGAGATTTAGGATAGCGAGCCTCCCTCAGCCGTTCTTCGAACGGTCGCCAGACTCGAGGTGGCGCTATTTATGTTGCCGCTTCCGGCGCCGGCCACGCGGGAGCCGCGACCTGTTGAGCGCAGTGTAGCGCGGCGGCCGGGGATTGTCTTCGCAATATTGGGACGCTTTTCGATACGCCGCCGCCGTGCATGAGCCGAGAGGGGCGGGGGCTGGAGCCAGGCCTTCAACAACCCGAAGAATGTTGGAATGCCTCTCCTCCGTCATCCTCCTCCGCCCGATCGGCTATGAAATTCGCCGGAAATCGTGTATTTCGTCGCTGAAAAGCTGTCAAAGTTGTTTGAGCTGCCGCCACCAGCAATATGGTTCGTGGCCCCTTCACGTCGCGCTTCGGCGTTGTCGGCTCGCGGCACTTCGAGACGCATGGTCCACGCCCGCACAAGGTGCTCGGCTCAGGTCTTATTAGTTTTCGAGAGAGTCTCAGAGTCAAAGCTAAGAGTAACGGGTCAAGCAGAATAAGGATCATGCAGAATGATGAAGAGGGTTTCGATTGCGATTGTCGCGCTCGCGTCCTCGGCGGGAGCGGCCGTTGCTGGAGATATCGCCGCGGGAGAAAAAACGTTCAAGAAATGTATACCCTGCCATAACATAGGCGAAGGCGCCAGACCCTCGATCGGTCCAATCCAAAATGGCCTGAAAGGACGCAAGTCAGGCACGGTGCCAGGCTACAATTACTCGGATGCGAACAAAAATTCCGGGATCGTCTGGGACGAAGCGACCTTCAAGGAATACATCAAAGATCCCAAGGCGAAGATTCCGGGCACTAAAATGGTGTTTCCGGGGATTAAGGACGAGAAGGAGGCCGAAGATTTGTGGAGCTTCCTCGAGCAGTTCGGACCGGACGGCAAGAAGATGAAATGAGCAATTCAGCTTTCGTTGCTCAAAAATCCGTTTGGTCTCGGACTCGGTTGGCAGGTGAAGATCGGGAATGTCCCGATCGATGTTGAAATAGGAGGGCAGGCGTTGCCCTGTGGGTACCAAAAAGTCAGACTCTGCAATATTGGTGATGAAGACCTGTGTGTATCGAAAACTTCACCCGTATTGATCTGGTGAGAGAATCTCTTAACGTCGGGCCACGATGGTCGCGCTGATATTCCTGTTCTTGAACTGGGTTGCCTCGCATGCCAAGAGTTCACTTAGCCCACAATTCGAAACCTCCCAAATCGGTCCGGGAAGCACCGCACTCGAAATTTGTCTGCAGTCTTTATATTGGAAAAATCGGCCACACGTACCTTTCGATCCCGTTCAATATCGGCCGGTGGTCCCGAGTTGGTGACCATTTTCGTCACCAGATCGTTCGCCTGGTGTTCGCCGGGAGATCCCTCCTACCGAGCAAGACGCTATTACGATGCGGATGCCCTTCACATTTGATGATGGCGCAAAGGGAAACGTACAAGGTGAAATTGACCGAGCTACAGGCAGAGTTAGTTTGCAGACGCAGCTAGCCAACTCTTTTAGTCTTCAAGCGCTACCGTAAAATGAGGGGTTCGATCTTTGATGTAGGTGGCATGCTCATGGACGGGAAAACATATTTTCTGGTGGCCGGGATAATCTTCACCTTGGTGGCGGTGTTTCATCTGCTGCGAGTTTTTGAGGACTGGCCAGTCATGATCGCGGACTGGTCAGCGCCAAAATGGGTTAGCTGGATTGCCCTCATTGTCGCAGGTGGCCTAGCTATTTTCGGGTTTCGGTTCACAGCGAACGATGAAGACTGAAAACCATCCACCTCGAGAACCGCCGGGGGGATATCGCCGGGGTCACGGTTGTCGCTTCTGAAAACTCCATCCGCCAGGCGTGAGGGCTGTTACCGAATCAGAACATGATTGCGGTTGATGATCGCAATTGGCCTCCTTTTTGTCCGCCTCCTGTCCGACTGCTTCAAGTCGCGACACCGGCTGGAAGCCGAAATACTGATCCTGCGGCATCAGCTCAATGTTTTGCAGCAGCGCGCGCCATGGGGTGAAGGGGTGCACAGGGTGCTCCTATGCGAGGCGATCCCTTGTGATCCGGAGCAGCGTCCTACAGCCTGGCTCTCTCAGCGCAGGCCGGCAGCAAGGCGAACATGATCGACGGCGCGCTTGTCGCATAAATACACGCGCGCCGCGCGACAAGCAAAACTCGCGGATGCCGCGCAGGTCGTGAAATATGCTTCTGTTAACGACCGTCGACGCCCCATAGAACAGCAGCGTGTATCCGTCGGGCGGCGAATTGATCACCGCTTGGGCTGCGATGTTCGTGCTAGCCCCTGGCCGGTTTTCGATGATGACCTGCTGACCGAGCCGCGCCGATAGCCACGGCCCCACAATTCGGGCCACAGTGTCAGCACCGCCGCCCGGCGGAAAACCAACGATCCATCGCACTGGACGCGTCGGATAGGTCTGCCCGCTACCGAGGACGCGCGGCAGATAGACTCGGCGCTCTTTTTTCTTTTTCATGCGCGGCGCCAGCTCTTAGCGAATGCCGCCATCGCGGCCTCGCCCGCGGGGGTGGCGGGGATTGGAGCTTACCTTCAGCCTTTGAGCTTCCAAAGAAGCCCGTTCACGCCAAGGACGGTAGCGTCCTTTGCGATCAGCCGGAGGACGGATTGTGTTGAACGAAGGCTAAAGCATCATCACGGAGTCCCGTCACGTCCATCAGGCCCTGATCGGCCATCTCTATGATGCGCTTGGCCAGGATCGTTCGCAACGCGAGTGACTTGGATGGTTCTGTGAGGTCGCTGCCAACACCCTGCAAGATCGCCCAGGCACCATCGAACGCATCGCAAACCGTTCCTGTCTTGCTCAAATCAAACGCCAGCGGAGTTTCAACCATGACGCCATCTCCTCACGCCCGACATGCTTCGGTGCGAGAGCGGACGGACGCTCAAAAGGGTCCTGTGATGAAGTAGATTGGAGGCCCGGTCGCTTTGCGACGGCGGCTCGATCACTCTGAGGCTACGCCCGCCACATTCGGAAGTCCATCCACAGTTTTGTGACCGTCCGCAAAGCCGCGCGCAACATGTCCGCTCTGGCTCCGATAGCGACCGAATTGATGCGTCGCAACGAACTGACGCGCTGTGCCAAAACCGGACATGGGTAGATTTCTCGGGTGATCTCGCTCATTAAGCGATCTGGTTCTTCAAATGCGGCAGTCTAACGGGGACCTAGATGGCCCAGCGAAATCGGTCGTTTCAGCGCGCCATTGATATACGTCTCGCGCACTGAAATTTCGTGCACCTCGCCGCAGTGTGGGCATTTGACGTTGAGCGTTGCCTTCCAAGCGGCTCGAAGGCTTTGCACATCGGTCTCGATGCCGGTGGGTGCTTGCTGGTGTGTTGTCGGACAGGTGAAAAATAGCGAGGTCATCTGCGGCTCCTTTCCTTGTACAGGCGGGAGCGCGACGGGTCTCTCAGCCACCGACGCCTGGCGCAGCGCCGCTGTCGGTGATGGATGAAAGCCTACGCTTGATTGAGAGCCGAGTCTCTCGGAAAGCGCATTACGCGGATCGTCTATGCTTCAAATAGGGGCCACCCGGCGGTGTGCCGAGACAACGCCACAAACTCATAATTTCGTGCGCTAGGGACGAAATATCACCCCATCGCAGCCTCACGCGTCGCCTCACAGCCGTGTGTCGCGCGGTTTTGATTTACCGTTATCGCGATTGGCAGCCGGCGCGGTACTGGATAGCTACCCCAACGCTGATCTGTTGTGAGACAATATGAATAACTACGGAGCCGACCCCGCTCTCAGTCAAACACTCCGGTTCTCGCATCGGAGGAACCAAATGGCTGAACAGCACAGTACGATAATTGAGTTCCCGCGCGGGAAGTACGATCCGCCCAAAGACGAAGCCGAGTATTTGTATCGATGCCCGGTGTGCGGCGAATGGGTGGATTCCCGCAACCTTGGCCAAGTGTTCGACCACGAGGGGCAGCTACCGCATCCAGCCGACGATTGGCGCCAACGAAGTTTGATTGCGCCGCTTCCCTGATTTTCCAAATTGAGAAGCGCCCCCTTCGGGGGATCAGCGCATTACAGCCAGGGGCCCCGGTGACCAGTGCGCTTGTCCTGCTTGGTGCCGTAAGCCTCACGCTCGTGGCCGCATATCAGTGGGCTGGCAGACTGGGGCTTTTGAATGTGGTGGGGGATGGACAAGTCCGCGCGTTGAGTACCGCACTCGCCATCATGCTCTGGCTGGTTTGGTTTTTCGGTTAGGAAGCACTCATGCCACTCAGTTGGTCATGACGCGCCCAGCAGTGCGTTGTGGCAAGTCCCGGCGCGTCGTTTCTGCGGCGCGCCGGGGCGCTTTAGACAATGCGTCCTTTCTCTAGATTATCAATTGAAAGCCGCCGCGGTACCGAACAACCGCCGTAACCTTGCTCTGTTGTGAGACAATGTAATTAGTCATGGCCGCATGCTTACGATATTTAGTTCGTCATGATGGTGCCCGGCAGTGCCGTCGTGACACGTCCCGGCCCGCCATCCATTCCTCTCTCCAGCCTTGGCGGGTCGGGGCGCTGAAACGTCAAGCGGTTTATGGGAGGAAGGAATGATCAGGTTGATCGCTGTTGCCTCTGGGTTGGCCCTCGCAACATCTGCGCAGGCTATGCCGCTCGCGCCGCTTCATCAGCCGGACGGCATGATCACGCAAGTCGCTGCCGCCTGCGGCGCGGGTAGGACCCGAGTTAATGGTGTCTGCGTGGCCAGAACCACCATCCGGCATACCCGCCGAGCCGTCCGCAGATATTAGTAAAGACGGAACTGGCATCATTACTCGATCGCCGACGATGCGGGGCCGATAGACGCGGCGCTTTTTGGTCATTGCGTGGATTTGTCGGTGAGCGCCCGCCGGCCTGCCTCGGTGATCTTCACGTGCGCGATGTCGACCGCGCGTCTGCCGACAATCACGCGCGGGGTATGTGCGGTCGCCAGCCCGGCGCGCACCAGCTCTATCTGGTTGACCGTGAAACCATGCGCGAGCAGGATCGCCTCGGTACAGCCATCCCGGCAGGAGGCAAGCAGCTCGAGCGCGCGGCGGCGATCGATCAATGGGGCCGCCCGGTGGCATGCCGTAAATTATACGCGCGATCACTCGAGCGCCGGGCAAGACAAACATTGGGTCCGCGGTTTCGCTTTACCGTTCCAAATTTTCCGATTACTCGGCCGGCGCGGTACTGCATAGCTACCCCAACGTTGATCTGCTGTGAGACAATTTAGTTGCGGGGGCACCCTTGCTGCCCATCAGGGGCAGAATTTGGTCGTTGTCGGCTAGCCACCAGCCGACCATCGGGGGCAGATCATGAAGAGGTTGACGAGCGTGCAGCTCTTTGGTGCGCCAAAGAGGTCGGGCAAGGCCAAGGCCAGGCTTGAGCGCGCCAAGATGGTCATAGTCGCGGCGCGAAAGCGCGCGGCAGAAACGGCGCAGCAGTGTGCGGCCCCGCCTTCAACGATGCGCCCTCCTACCGTGCTGCAGAGGCGCCGCTTGGTCGGGAGGTTCAGCGGGAAGTTCTGACGGGGCAGGCGGCGATCCATCCTCTCTCATCAGTGACGCGTCGTCGGACCGTCACTGTGCGCCAAGAATCTGATTTTTTTCTTCCTTTTGTCGCAGTGTCCGCTGATGCTTCGGCCCAATAAGAAAAGGAGAAGTGCATAAATCGTCGAGTTCGGGGAGGGGCGCTTACGGTGGAACGGATCGGGGAAATAGCAAGTTAATGCTGCTCGTCCGAAATGACGCTGATATGTTCGATTTCCAGCATGTACTTATGCAATCGCCTTAGGTCGGCCGGCATCATGACCTGGCCGCTGCCGAGGACGCGCGGCAGATAGACTCGGCGCTCTTTTTTCTTTTTCATACGCGCCGCCGCGGCCGAAGGTTTGAGACGCACCCTTTTCGGTCCGCAGGGCATGGCCATAGGCAATCCAATCGATGACTGCCACACCGATCCCCGGGATCGCGCCCTAGAGTTCTTTGCTATCTTCTGGCAATTTCAGAGTACTTGCAACTTGCATGGGCGTTTTCTGTCACCGAAGGCCGCCTATGTTAATATTCTGCCTCACGAGAGGTGAATTCAGGAGGATCAAATTTTCGGAAAGCACAGGTTCTCGGTACATACACTCGGATGACCTTTAGTCGATAACAATCGTGGTCGTCATTCGATTGGCATCTACGAGGGCCTCATACGAATTTTGCACGCCCGCAGGGGGCCCTCCCTATTCCATAATCTGTCATTCTGCGAATCGCTGGTTCTCTTGGCATTGACGCTTGCGCCCCACATCGCGTCGTTCGACGCGATGCATCATTACGGCCGGAGTCGGATATAGAAGCCGCTGCGGTTAGGGAAGATCTGTTGGTGGCCTGAGACAGTGGTACGAGAGCCACAGGCAAAAGGAAACTTTTAGATCAGGACTAGCGACCACAGTGGCTGCAATCGCAATGGAGGCCATCTATTGAAAGGCAAGGCCTTATTCCGCCGCCTGCTGTGACGGCGAGCGGACGGTCTCGAGCCCATCGGTCTCAGTCGCGGAAATCGTCGTGCGCACCAGCACCAGGAGCGGCACCGCCTGCAGCACATCGACGATGCGCTGAATCACCAGATCCGGTCAGCAGCCGAGATAACCCGAAGCCAAACCAAGCACCACGCCGAACGCGCAGCCGAGGACCGTCGAGCCTCTACCTGGTATGCGCGTCTTTTTGCGTTTGAGTTTTGCTATGCTTGAGCATTGAGCGGGAAATCCCGGCCGGTTCTCTGAGGCCGTGGTGTCGATCTGCATGAGCTCGACCTGATTGCGGGTGAGGGGTGGCTGCGGCAGGACTTCAGCGAGACCGGCAGCGGCATGCCAGAAAGCAAAGGGCATCCGCATCAGCACCGGCCGCAATCCTGCGCTACGGGCAATGGTCCGCAACAGCTCCTCGTATGAATAGACGCGCGGACCGGCCAGTTCGTAGATAGGGTACGGCTTTTTGCTCTGTCGCACGACTTCTGCGATCCCCGCCGCAACGTCGTCCGCGTACGCCGGCTGGAGCCTCGTCCTCCCGTCGCCGAACATCGGATAAGCCGGCAGAGACCGAAGCAGTCTGAGAATTGTCGTAAGGAAGGCGTCGTCCCGCGCGAACATCACCGCCGGGCGGACAATAACTGCGCCAGGAAATGCGGTCTGCACGGCCGCCTCGCCTTCGCCCCGGCTGCGAATACACGGCGATGGAGAGCCCGCATCGGCGCCGAGTCCTGATAGGTGCACAAACCGTTTGGTCCCGGCCCGCCTCGCCGCTCTGGCGATCCTTGCGGCCGCTTCTACGTGCACCGAATGAAACGTATCAGGTCGATGCTCGACATAGAGGCTGATCGCGTTGACAACGCCGTCGGCACCCGCAACGGCGGCCTCTACGGAGCGCTCGTCGTGTGCATCGGCAGCGATCTGTTCGAGGCTGTCGCCCTCGGCCCGCCGAGGATGCCGTGAGGCGACGCGCACCGTGGCGCCGGACCCGCGCACATGGCGCGCGACGCGACTGCCGACAAAGCCAGTCCCGCCGAACACCGTTACGCAGCTTATTTCTCGATCCATCCAGTGATCCTGCGCGACGATCTTAATTGACCCGTCAAGCGCCGTCCGCACTGTCTCAGCCGCCTCTGCCGGCGAACGACCTTGGTCGACATGATGCGAGATCACATCGATCAAAATTTGCGCTGCGGGGCCGACCGTTTGCCACTCCTCCTTAGCTTGATCGATGAGCGGCTCAGCTTCGGCGTACAGGCTTTGCGCCTGTTCGATAATCGGCTGGGCCCTATTGAGAAGATCAATCAGCACCTTGGTCGCTGGCAACGATTTCTCAATTTGCCTGAGTTGTGCATCGCTGAGACCAGAAACGTGACCAATGAGGTCAATTAGCCAGTGTTGCAGCATCGTTCGACCTTGCTGGTAGCGAGGTACTAACTCACGTAACTCCTTGGCGGCTCCCCCAGCCGCCCGCCGCGAATGACAAAAAAGCTACCACCCTCGCATGCAATTGCGCGGCACCTGATGCTTTCGTGAACGGTCACGTGACGTTCGTCGCCGCTCGCGTCCGCGGCCAGGTTTCCGCGCGCGCTACCTATATGCAGCCTGTCAAATAAGTTCGCAGCAGCGGCTGGCTTAATTGATTGATCTTATGAGTAAAATTCTTACGATCCCGATGTGGCTCGCTCCCCTTGCGGGAGAGGGCGGCTCAGTGGTTGCCAAGGAAAATGAAGGGTGAGGGGTGGAGAGTTACAGGCCCCCCTCATCCATTCGAATTTGTTGGCACACCATTGTGCCCTCTCCCGCAAGGGGAGAGGGCCAGCCCATGCTCATGAGGATTTTCACCACGCGATCAATCGGTTAAGCGACACTGGGAGCTACGCCTAGAGGGTAGGCTGCATATAGATAACACTGACGGAGACCGGTCTGGTGGGTCGGACTTACCCCATGTCAATCATATCAGATGGAGTCATTGCGATGCTGACCGCGGCGCTTTGTAAACCTCGATGCGACGCCTGACGACGTTCTTCCACTCTAGGTCTAGAAGTTCTCGCTAACTATCAACGGCTGAACCGCCGTTCGAGGTGGCGGCACGCCCTTAATGGTCGCCACCACCGGCGTCGCTTCCGATAGGCCCGCAGTCACCTCGATGCGGCCATTATCTGTAAGACCTATCTTGATGGCGCGGCGAGTAATGCGGTTGTCAGTGATGGTGTACACGAAGTTACCGTCGCCATCCGAACCTACAGCCGCGGCGGGTACGGTAAGCGCATCCGGGCGCTGGTCCATTTTCAGCGAGACCTCCGCATACATGCCCGGATAAAGCCGTTCGTCGGGATTGGACAGGTCGATTTCGGTACGCATGTTGCGGGTCTCGGGATCGAGACGTAGGGAGAAGCGGGTTACCTTGCCGAAGAACGGCGCATCGTCGAATCCAGACGGCTTGACGATGGCCGGATCGCCGATGTGAACGTGAGGTACGTCGTTCTCCGGAACGTCGCAAAACACCCGGATCGTATCGATCCGCTGCACCCTGAAAAGTGACCCTGCGGACGGCGTCGTGCGCGTGGCCGTGGCGGCCTGGACCAAATCCCCCCGGTTCACTAGACGCCGCGCCACCACGCCATCGAAAGGCGCCACGATCTGCGTATAGGCCAGCAGCGTCTTGATCTTCTCCACGGTCGCGGCGGCGACGTCGACTTGGTTGGCCGCGAGGGCGCGGTTCGCTTCCGCAACGCTGAGGTCCGCCTTGGCGATCTCCGCGTTGGCGCGCACCTCGTCGAGCACCCGGTCGCTGATGAAGTGTCCTGCCGAGCCCAGCTCCTCCCGGCGCCTCAACAAGGCCTCTTGAAGCGTTATGTTCGCTTTGTGGTGGTCCAGTTGACGGCGCGCTCTCTCTAGCGAACTTCTCTTGGATTCGAGTTGGGCCTTGGCCTCGGCAAGCTCCTTCTCCATTTCGGGGACATCGATCACCGCGAGCACTTGACCCGCCTTCACGTGATCGCCGATATCGACGCGAACATCGGACAGATATCCGGAGACTTTGGCGAAGAGGTCCGCTTCCTCGAAGGCTTCGAGGGTGGCGTTGGTTTGGAGACGTTGTGCCACCGTGACGCGCCGCGGCCGCACAACCTCGACCCGCGGGAGGCTATCCGCCTTCCTTGAATTCACTGGCGATGGCGATGCCGCCAGGTGCCGCTCGGCAACGATGCCCCCCGCGCCGAGGGCGACCGCCGCCACCACCAAGACCTTTATGCCCGTTCGGCTCGTGAAATTCATTGTGTTCCGCCTTTAAAATCCGTTCTGACTGTTCGCCTATTCCGCCGCCCGAGCATCGTATTCAGCGCGTCCGTCGCCACGATTCGACACCGTCGCGAGCCGCGGCTCCGACTCGAAATAGGGGCTGTGCGGGTCGTCAGGATCGAGCGACGCGGAAACCCGGGCATGCCGCGACTGGAGCGTGGCCAAGATCGCCGGCAGAATGATGAGCGTGGCGCACGTAGCACCGAGAAGACCGCCGATCACCGCCCGCCCAAGCGGCGCGGTTTGCTCGCCGCCTTCGCCGAGGCCCAGCGCCAACGGCACCATACCGGCCAGCATCGCGAAACTGGTCATAAGGATCGGACGCAGACGGCTCCGTGCGCCTTCTATCGCTGCCTCCCATGGTTCGCGGCCTTCGACCCGGCTGCGCTCAGCGAAAGTCACGAGCAGAATGGCGTTTGCCACGGCCACGCCGATCGCCATAATCGCGCCTATGAAGG
>Ga0209648_10004877_pt1 | contig 11415 bp, 9 predicted proteins | sample GraSoi2013_115cm_FD_185830 | JGI IMG/M metagenome (GOLD analysis project Ga0209648, IMG submission 185830) | Grasslands soil microbial communities from the Angelo Coastal Reserve, California, USA - Sample 9_17_2013_115cm (SPAdes) (version 2) | ecosystem: Environmental > Terrestrial > Soil >...
AACGAACTCGATCTGATCGCCGAATACAAGATGAATAAAGGGCTCAACTTCGGCTTTGGCTATGCCCGCTTGTTCGCCGGGCAATTTCTGCAGACCACCACGCGGGGACACGATTACCAATACCCGTTCGCTTATATGGAATACAATTTTTCCAAGTCGGGCTCGCAATACGGAAAGGCGGTCGAGTCGAAGCCAGTTGGTGAGTACCGCTGGTGAGTACCGCCTCTTGGGTTGGCAAGCGAGACCAAGTCCGCCGTACCACTCATAAAAAAATTTCACAGTCTGGCTTTCATTTTCCGGTCACTAAAACAAACCGAACAATTAACATGATCACCGTTCCTGAGACCCTCGCCCTGACCACTATCCGAACTCGATATTTTTTGCTTTCCTGCTCACCTAGTAGTATCAGAAGTGTGTGCCCATGCGATCTTCGCTGGCAGGCCGTCTGATACATTCCGTCTTCGCGGCTGTATGTTGTGCCTTCCCTTTGCTGCCCTTCGGCGCGTTCGCCTCTACGAAGCCTCTCACCGAGTACACGCAGACTGTCTGGACGCATAAAGACGGACTTCCCTCGGCATTCATCTACTCGATGGCGCAGACTCAGGACGGTTATCTTTGGCTGGCTACTGCGGACGGACTTGTCCAGTTTGACGGCGTCCGCTTTATTCACTGGCGTACCAAGACTGGTCATAGGGCCCGCTTGGGAGCTGTGCTGACGCTGTGCACAGCGCGGGACGGAACTCTATGGGTCGGAACCGCCTCTGGCTTGATCGGTCGCGTCAATGGGTCTGACTTAACAACTTCTTTCGTGGGGCCCGCCATACAGGCAATGCTAGAGGACCCAACTGGCACCCTTTGGGTAATCGCTGGAGACCAACTACTGCGATTCCGCGGCCAAGCGCAGGAACAGATTGGCAGTGCAATCGCGCTACCGGCACCGTTTTTATCCGGATTGCTCCAGGATAAAAATGGTTCGATATGGTTCAGCACGGATTCGGGCCTCCTCCGTCTTGACCCACGCGATCCGCAGGTTCGGTTCGTTAAAATAACCAAAGGCAAGTTCTGGCTGAGCAAAGACGCGCGCGGAATCATTTGGACTACCAGTCCTGACGGCTCTACACGAACAGTCGATGAAAGCCAGATGTCCAGCGGAAGCAGCACGATAAAGACTCTCGACATCCACACGGTCATGCGCGACGAGGAAGGAAACACGTGGATCGGGACCCTCGGAGAGGGACTCGCCCGGCTGCGTGAGAATTCCGATTATCTCCGCAACATAGAGAGCTTTTCGCAACCAGACGGGTTGTCGGGGGATTCGGTGTGGTGTTTGCTGGAGGACCGGGAGCACAACATCTGGGTCGGAACGCAGAGCGGCCTGAACCGTTTTCGCGACGAAAAGGTTGCAACGTTGACGCGGCGAGAAGGATTGGCGAGCGACAGTGTCGATGCGCTCGCTGCTGGACCGGAGGGAGCTGTTTGGGCTTCGACATCGGTCGGCATCAATCGAATTGATGCCGAGCATCGCGATCTGTACATCAAGGGCGACACCGCCATGGCATTGTCGATGGACCCGGAAAATATCCTGTGGGCGGGAACAAATCGCGGTGTGGTGCGCATGGAAAACCGCAAGTGGTCGAGCCTCTCTCTGCCCAAAGGTATCCAGCTGCAAGACGTGACCGTAATTGCGCAAGACCATGAAAAGGGTGTCTGGCTATTCGATGTTCACAAAGGACTCTTCCGCTGGCTAAACGGCTACCTCTCAGATTTCTCGAGCGAGCCTTTGTTGAAAGGAAAAGTAATTCTTGCAGCGCGTGCAGATAGTAAAGGGAGAGTTTGGTTTGGCCTTAACCGGGGAGGCGTCGTGGTTTTCGACGCAGGCCACTTTCACGCTTATTCGGAAAGCGATGGCTTGCCAGGCGGGTTCATAGACGCTGTATATGTCGATGACGAGGGCACCGTCTGGATCGGTGCGGAACGAGGATTGAGCCGCCTCGAAGGTCAGAAATTTGCCACCTGGAACAGTGCCAACGGCCTTCCAGAGGACCGCGTGCTCTGGATCCTCTCCGATAGCGCAAGGCGAATCTGGGTGGGTTACGTCACCGGAGTCGCGCGCGTCACCCGATCTGAACTCGATTGGGCGGAGCGAGACCCCTCGCACTCGGTGGCTTATAGGTTTTTGGACGATGGCGACGGCCTGAAGGGCAACCCAGATCGAACCTCGCAATCGGTGGCCGTGCGAGCAAGTGATGGCAAACTTTGGCTAAAGACTTCGGAAGGAGTAGCGATCGTTGATCCGCAAGACCTGACGAGGAATCTGATTATTCCACCGGTCCACGTACAGCGCTTGGTTGCTGATGGCGCGACGCTTGACATCACGCAACCGGTGCGACTGCGCCCGTTGACCCGGGACGTGCAGATTGATTACACGGCGCTCAGCTTCGCAGAGCCACGCAAGGTTCGGTTTCGCTACAAGCTGGAAGGATTTGATCAAGATTGGCGTGATGCGGGCACGCGACGCCAGGCGTTTTATACCAATTTGAGTCCTCGCGCCTATCGCTTCCGGGTGCTCGCTTGCAACAACGACGGCATTTGGAATGAATCTGGCGCTACTCTAGATTTCGATCTTCTTCCGGCGTTTTATCAAACGCGCGGGTTCCTTCTATTGTGCGCATTGGTTCTGATCATTCTCGCCTTGAGCGTATATCGTCTGCGAGTATGGCAAGTGACTTCCGGCTTCCGAGACCGCTTCGAGGAGCGTCTAAAGGAACGAACCCGGATTGCCCAGGAACTGCACGATAATTTAATTCAAGACGTCATGGGCATCAGCTTGCAAATTGAAGTTAGCGATGAGCTGTTGCCGGCTGATTTTCCGGCCAAAGAATCCCTGGGTCGTGCTTTGCGCCTCTGCAAATCCGCATTGGATGAAGGGCGGCGCGCTCTGAATGACCTGCGTTCCGCCCCGTTGACCGCTGATGATTTCGTCAAGTCCTTTTCCCAACTGTCCGAGCAATTTGCAGGACACTCCGGAACACGTGTTGACGTGGTTGTTGAGGGGCGCGAACGCTCGCTCAGTGTGGTGGCCGGCAATGACTTGTTGCAAATTGGTCGCCAGGCGATCTCAAATGCCTTTCAGCATTCACGCGCAAAGAAGATTCATGTTCTATTGAGCTACGGTCAGCAAGACTTACAGATTCGCGTTAAGGATAATGGTTGCGGCATGACCGAGGAGAAATTGAATTTGCGCCGCTCGGGCCACTACGGAATAGCAGGGATGCAGGAGCGTGCTGAGCGCCTGGGCGGCACTCTTTCCCTCCGCAGCCGGGTCGGCGAAGGCACGGAAGTGAGCCTCTCCGCTCCCGGCTCTATCGTTTACCAGGATGATGTGCCGCGTTCCGGCTCCCGCCTTGCAGACACGTGGCATTCACTGATTCTCAAATTGGGTCTTCAAAGGCTAAAGGCGAATGGTGCACCGCCGGGCACGCCCGCGGGCGGCCGTCCCCAATCGGGTAAACCGGACGAGACAAACCCATGAAGGCAACCGCCAAGATACGGGTCTTATGTGTCGACGACCACGCCGTCGTCCGCGACGGCGTCGCGGCCATTATTAATCTCCAACCGGACATGACCCTGGCGGGCGCCGTGGCGACGGCAGGAGAGGCGCTCAAACATTTCTTCGAGCTACGCCCGGATGTTGCCTTGGTGGATTTGCAATTGCCGGACATGAGCGGCTTCGAGTTAATCAAGAAAATTAAGGATAAATCGCCCAACGCTCGCATCATCGTCCTAAGCTCCTACGAAGGCGACGTCGACATACAACGCGCACTTGAGGCGGGCGCGCAAGGATATGTGGCAAAGGGATTAGTCCGCGACGAGTTACTGGAAATCATTCGCAGTGTCCACGCCGGAAAGCGACGCCTTCCGGCTGCCGTAGCACAAACGTTGGCCGAGCACGTTGCCGACGAACAGATCAGCCCGCGCGAACTCGGAGTCTTGTCCCTCATGGCCGCTGGCAAGCGAAACAAAGAGATCGCCAGCGAGCTGTCGATTGCCGAAGATACCGTAAAAATGCATGTGCGAAATATTCTCTCCAAGCTGCAAGTCAGCGACCGCACGGAGGCAGTAACCATCGCCATCCGTCGCGGCATCATCCACCTCTGATCTCCTTCCGAGTGCCCCTCCATACACCCGAAATAGCTATCGTCTATACCCTCGCCTTCGCGTTTTAGCGCTGCCGCGGAACGCGTAACTTTGCTTCAGACGCGACTCCTTCCAGAAGGTTCGCGCCTTAGGAGGCAGAGGTGGACAGGCTTTACTCAAGGTTCCCGCCCGGCAGCGTCGGACTTGCTCTGCTTCTCTTGAGGCTGGTCGATGCATTGGGACTAATTGGGGAAGGGATACGGGTTATCACTCCCGTGGGAAACTCATCGGAACCTACGAATGTAATGCTGCTCGGCCTGGTGCTCGTCGTCAGCGCGATGATGTTGATGCTCGGTCTCCGAACCTCCTTGGCGGGAGGCGCTGCCGCAGTGTGCACGGCCGGAGCGGCTCTGTATGCCAGCCATCACTTGAGACAGTTTGGGAACGAGATAGACGCGTGGCTATTCCTGTTCGCCCTTGTGTTTTTCCTTTCCAGCGCGCTCGCGTTGTTGGGTCCCGGCGGCTACTCGCTGGATGCGCGACTCTCCGGTTGGCGAGTGATCAAGCTGCCATCTGGGCAATTGAGCTCAAAGGACGCGGATTGAACGCGACACCGAAAGAGGGATTACCGGGATCGTTAAATTGTATTCGGGCCTAAAGAAGCTTTGGAAAAAGACTTTAAGAGGAGGATGAAAATGGGTTCAGCTGTTTATGGTGTGGGATCTTCGACGCTCGCAAAGTGGCCCGCGCAGTCAAGGACCGCAGAGGGCGGGCCGACTGAAATCGTTCGGGGTAGGGAACTGGCCGCAGCAAATGATCCATCTCGGGCGGCGGACGAACTAATTTCTGGTCCATTCGAAGGGATAATCGGCGCGAGCGAATCGCTCAAGCGCGTGCTCTCCCATGTGAAGACCGTAGCCCCTACGGATTCCACAGTCTTGCTGGAGGGTGAAACCGGCACCGGCAAAGAGTTGATTTCGCGGGCCATCCACAATCTCAGCCGGCGAAAGGGCCGGAACTTTGTGAAGTTCAATTGCGCGGCAATTCCCGCGGGGCTGTTGGAAAGCGAACTGTTCGGCCATGAACGGGGCGCGTTCACCGGCGCGATCTTTCGGAAAATCGGCCGTTTCGAACTGGCCAACGAAGGAACCCTCTTTCTCGACGAAATCGGCGATATCCCGCTCGAACTACAGGCGAAGCTGCTCCGCGTTTTGCAGGAGCAGGAGTTCGAAAGACTTGGCAGCACCTTAACGCAAAGGGTCGACGTACGATTCGTGGCCGCGACCAATCGAAATCTCGCAGCGATGGTTTCCGACAAGGAATTTCGCGACGACCTGTATTTCCGCCTTAACGTCTTTCCTATCGTCGTACCTCCGCTGCGCGAGCGCAGGGAAGACATTCCGTTGCTGGTGGAATTCTTCGTACGGGAATTCTCCGAGCGGATGGACCGGCAGGTTGATACGGTCCCGGCATCCACGATGCAACAACTGATCGAGTATGACTGGCCCGGAAACATTCGCGAGCTTCAGAACTTCATCGAGCGCGCCATGATTTTGACGGAGGGACCAGTTCTACGCGCGCCGCTTGAGGATTTGAAATCGGGCGTCGAGACCGCGGCTCCCCCGACTACGCTGAAACAGGTGGAGTCCAGTCACATTCTGAAAATCCTTCGCGAGACGCGCTGGGTCGTCGGAGGTCCGAGAGGCGCTGCCGCCCGTCTGGGCATGAAACGAACCACGCTGATGGGCAAGATGCGGAGACTCGGTCTCTCACGCCCGCATCCCGAAGCTGCCATGTGATCAGTCGTCCGCCATACAGCGCTCGCGATTCACAGAAGTGCTGTTGGAGAGCTGAAGTCAATGAATTTAGTGAAGCAACAAAATCAGGAAGTTGGAGGAGGAATTATGAAGGTTCAATCAAAAATCGCAACATCAGTGGGACTCACGCTTCTTCTGGCGTGCGTCTCATTCGCTCGAGAAATTAAGACCGATTACGACCACAATGCGGACTTTCACAAGTACAGAACATTTTCATGGAAAGAAGTGCGAACGAAAGATCCGTTGATGGTCGATCGAATCAAGAGTGCGGTGAACAGTACTCTGGCGGCAAAAGGTTTGACGGAAGTTCCGTCGGGCGGTGACCTCGAGGTCGATGCCGTCGAAATAACGAAGAATCAGCAAGTCGAGAATACGTTCTATAACGGCTTTGGAGGGGGCCGGCGGTTCGGCGGCGGATTTGGATACGCAACGACGACCGAGGACACCTACAAAGTGGGGACCTTGCTGATCAATCTCTTCGATGCTAAAGCGGAGAAATTGATCTGGCGAGGCTCGTCGAGCGATACGCTCTCCAATAATCCGACCAAGAACACAAAGAACCTCGACAAAGGTGTGGAGAAGATGTTCCAGCACTTTCCACCGAATCCGCCAAAGGCTTAAGAGAAGCTCGGAAGGGCCAAGTGACGCTGACTTGGTCCTTGCCACCGCCGGTGGGCCTTCCAACAATCCGCCTTCGCATGCGGTCGAAAGACCGCATGCGGGGACTGCGGCGGTACGAAGCACGGTTTGTGACCAACCTTGCGTCCATCCCTCCCTGATACTCCACCTTTTATCGCGGCCGGTGTCAGCACAAGTGTCAGAAGGAGGTCTGTCGTGTCCGACACTCCGACACAGACATTGGGTCCGGCTTTCGGATTCTCCTTCCTAATCAACCACTTGCGGTGATGCAGCGCGACGCGGTTTTGGTACGCAGGGTGCCTTTATCCGTGGTGAGACAAGGAAATGCCCGATACCAGCGTCACAGGGCATTTCGATCCATAAAAACTGGAACAGAAAGGTGAACATCGATGTCACTCCAGACATTTGAGGGAGCCGCCCCCCAGAGCGAACAGTGGAGTCCCGAGATGGAAGCCGGGCAGGGCGCCGATGCGCGGCTTTTGGCTGCGGCAAAGAGCGGGGAGTCCATCGCCTTCGGCGAGCTCTTCAGTCGCTACAAGCGCAGGATCTTTCACCTCGCGCAACGCATTATGCGAAACCACGAAGACGCCGAAGATGTCGTGCAAGAAGCTTTCCAGCTCGCTTTTGTTCACCTCCACGATTTCAAGGGCGGCGCTCGGTTCTCAACCTGGCTTTCACGCATTGCCATCAATGTGGCTCTTATGAAGCTTCGTAAGAAGGCGCGCAAAGTAGAAGTCTCCATTGATGAGCATTCTGAGTCGGACGACATGCCGTTTAGAGACGCCGTAACAGACTTGGCGCCGAACCCCGAACAGGACTGCTTACGCCAGGAAAGATCGCAAATTTTGAGGGAAGCGCTTGCCGAACTCAGGCCGAATGCGCGGCGTGTCCTCGAACTCTATGAGCTGGAAGGGCGATCGATGAAAGAGATCGCGGAACGCCTGAACATTTCCATCCCAGCCGTAAAGGCACGGATCTTCCACGCGCGGCCGAAAATGCGACGCGAGCTGGATCAATATTTCATCAAGCGAGCGGAAAGACAGAAGAGGTTGCGCTACAGCACAGCAAGGACCTGGGAACTGAGCGGACGGAAGCTACAGACCGCCGTCAGCTGAGAAAGCGAAAGATTGTGCGTCAGGGGTGCGAGGGGTGCATCGTGTCACTGACTATGTCTATTCCTTGTTGATATCCCGGCCGGAGACTCGCTTGCTCCAAATCAAATCCGAAACGTAGAGGAAATGGGACAGAGAAACTCCACTAATTGTATGCGCCGCGCGGCTCAGGTCATTGGTTTCGCTTGTTTGCCGGTAGCCGTCCTGGCAGCTCCTGCGGACCGCTCGCTGAGTCCAACAAATATCTTTGCGCCAGTCTCCACTCCCGCCCAATCGATCTTTGGACTCTCACTCTTCGTGCTCTCGGTGACGGCCGCTATATTCGTGGTCGTATTCACCTTATTGCTCTATTGTGTCGTCAAATTTCGGAGGCGGACAGACGACGACGGCCGCGAGCCACCCCAGGTCTTCGGTAGCAATCAGGTGGAATTAGCATGGACCGTCATTCCCGTTCTCATCACGGTTGTTTTGTTCATGGCTACGGCGCGCGTGATCGCCAGCGTCCAAAAGGCTCCGCGGCCTGAGAACGCAATTCGGGTGATCGCGATTGGCCACCAGTTCTGGTGGGAGTATCGCTACCCAGACTTGAACGTCGTGACCGCGAATGAGCTACACGTCCCGGTGAGTGACCCGGCTCACCCCACGCCGACTTTCCTCACTCTGCTCTCCGCAGATACGGATCACAGCTTTTGGGTTCCCCGACTGGCCGGTAAGACTGACCTGATTCCCAACCACCCCAATTCGATGTGGATGGACCCGCAGGAGACGGGCCTCTACCTGGGTCAGTGCGCGCAATATTGTGGAACGCAACACGCCAAGATGCTCCTCCGCGTCTACGCGGACTCACCCCAAGAGTTCAACCGCTGGATCGAAGAGCAAAGTCAGCCAGCCCTGACCGCGGCCGCAGTCTCTGAAGGGCAGCGCATTTTCGAAAGGACTGCCTGCATTAACTGCCATGCCGTCACCGGCACAGTGGCAGATGGGCGCTTCGGGCCGGACCTGACGCACCTGATGAGTCGCGAAACGATCGCTTCCGGGGCGGCGCCGAACACACCCGAAAATCTCAAGCTATGGATTCAAAATCCCGACGCTATCAAGCCTAGCTCCAAAATGCCGGCCATGGGATTGAGCGATCACGAACTGGACGCCGTGACCGCATATTTGGCGACGCTGCGGTAAAAGCGCCGATGAGAGCACTCAATGTCGACTGATTCCATCTCAATAGTCAACGCTGACTTCGCGTCGCGTCCTCTCGCCGCCAAGCTTCACGAATGGGTGACCACCGTCGATCACAAGCGGCTGGGCATCCTGTACATAGTGTATTCGGTCGTGTTTCTCATGATCGCCGGAATCGAAGCGCTGATCATGCGCATCCAGCTCATCCGTCCACATAATAATTACGTCTCCCCCGAAGTATTCAACCAGATGTTCACGATGCATGGGACCACGATGATTTTCTTTGTCATCATGCCCATGTTGTTTGGCTTTGCGAATTACCTCGTCCCCTTGATGATCGGTGCGCGGGACATGGCCTTCCCCCGTCTGAATGCCTTCAGTTTCTGGATGACGGCCTTCGGAGGCATTTTTCTTTATTTTAGTTTCCTCGGAGCGAATGGTCTGTACGGCGCCGGAAATGCTCCTGATGTCGGATGGTTTGCCTACGCGCCTCTAACCTCACAGACGTTTTCGCTGGGGCACAGCACGGACTTCTGGACTTTGAGCTTGCTAGTCTCGGGGTTCGGCAGCATCGGTACGGCGATCAACATCATTGCCACGATCTTCTGCATGCGCTGCCCAGGGATGACGCTGGCGAAAATGCCGCTGTTAGCGTGGCTCAATATGGTCATGGCGGTGCTGGTGATACTTGCTGTCAGCCCACTCTCCGCGGCACAGATCATGTTGCTAGTAGACCGCTATCTCGGCGGGCATTTTTTCGATACCCAAGCTGGGGGCTCGGCAGTCATCTGGATGCACTTCTTCTGGATTTTCGGCCATCCGGAAGTCTATGTGTTGGTTATTCCCGCGTTCGCTTTTGCCTCTGAAATCATACCCGTTTTTTCCCGGAAGGCGATTTTCGGCTACCCCGTAATGGTGGCCGCAACAGTCTGCATTGCATTCATCTCCATGAGCGTGTGGGCCCATCACATGTTCACCGTCGGTATGAACGCAAATGCAAACACCTTTTTTGTGCTCACCACCATGGCCATCGCTGTTCCCACCGGCATCAAGATCTTCAACTGGCTCGCGACCATGTGGGGCGGAAAGATTCACTTCAAGACGCCGATGCTGTTCGCGACAGCTTTTCTCTTTCAATTCCTGATCGCCGGCCTAACAGGGATCATGTTGGGCACGGCGCCGTTCAATTGGCATCTTGGGAATTCCTATTTCGTGGTGGCCCACTTTCACTACGTCATCGTGGGCGGGATTCTCTTTACGACTTTCGGCGCCTTCTATTACTGGTTCCCGAAGATGTCCGGAAAGATGTACAGCGAGGCGCTCGGTAAACTCCACTTCTGGCTCTTCCTCATCGGATTCCATCTGACCTTCGACTTCATGCACATTCCCGGCCTCTTAGGAATGCCGCGCCGCATTTATACCTACGAACCGGGGCGGGGCTGGGACACCTTGAATCTCATCGTGACGATAGGGGTGTTCTTCCAGGCGGCGGGTATTTTGGTGTTCGTTGGCAACCTGCTCTGGTCATATTTTCATGGCGAGACTGCCGGAAGCGATCCCTGGGATGCATGGACGCTTGAGTGGAGCATCAGTTCGCCTCCGCCCGTCTACAACTTCGCGACGATTCCAGAGGTCCGCAGCCGCCGTCCCCTGTGGGATCGCAAGCACCCTGAAGATCCCGACTGGAGATACGAATAAAGGAACTCCCCATGACTGTGTCGCCAGCAACAATTTCTGACGCCAATATCACGTGGGAACTTCCTTCACGGGGCCGCGTGGGTATGTTTTGCCTGATTTCGGCAGAGTCAGCCATCTTCACGATCTTTGTGGTCGCGTATCTCTTTTATCTCGGCAAGAGTCTCACCGGGCCCATGCCCAAAGAGGTCCTGCGTGTCCCGATCTTCTTCACGGTTTGTTTGCTTTCCAGCAGTCTGACGATTCACTTTGCCGTGCAATCCCTGAAGCGGGCTAAGGTTGCTGCCTTCGGACTTTGGTGGTTCCTGACACTTGCTCTCGGTGCGATTTTTCTCGCTGGCACAGCTCGTGAGTGGCACCACTTGATCTACGACGAAGGTCTCACGATCCAGACCAACCTTTTCGGAACAACCTACTATTCGCTCGTCGGCCTGCACGCCTTCCACGTGACGGTCGGCCTCGCCGCCATAACAACCGTATTGCTGTTCGCATTGCTCGGACACGTAAAGCAGGAGCATACCGAGCGGGTGGATGTTCTGGCCCTGTACTGGCATTTCGTCGACGCCGTGTGGGTAGTCGTTTTCACTGTGGTTTACGTCATCGGGCGCTGAAGAAGAGACGACAGCATGACTGTGGAATCGGTATCACTAACAGAAACGCGGCAGGTTACACCGCCAACGCTGCAGCTCCCCGCCTCTACCGTTTGGCCGATCGTTCTCGCGTTTGGTCTGACGTTGATTTTCGCCGGATTGGTCACGAGCGTATCCGTGTGTATTCTCTGCGCGCTGCTCGCTCTCGCCGGCACGGTTGGCTGGTTTCGCGACATTCTGCCTCACGAA
>Ga0209648_10004879_pt1 | contig 11412 bp, 7 predicted proteins | sample GraSoi2013_115cm_FD_185830 | JGI IMG/M metagenome (GOLD analysis project Ga0209648, IMG submission 185830) | Grasslands soil microbial communities from the Angelo Coastal Reserve, California, USA - Sample 9_17_2013_115cm (SPAdes) (version 2) | ecosystem: Environmental > Terrestrial > Soil >...
GTTGGTCGACAGCTATTTCGGGATTGACTCCGGGAAAGACCTACCAGTTGAGCTTTATGCTGGCCAACGAGAACCTGGGCACTCCGCAGACGATAACGGTGGCCTTCACCTCCGGTTCGTCAACTCCCGCCCAGTCCTACACCGTCCAGCCAAGCCAGGGTTATTGGACCCTCTGGGAGAACAAGACGCAGACCTTCACGGCCACGGCGGCCACCGCCCAGGTGAAATTTTCGGTCGCCAATCTACGTTATGACATCGGCCTGGACAACGTTAGCGTCAGCGTGGCGAGCCAGCAGTTCAGCGTGAAGGAAGAGGCCGGCAAGATCGGCATTACCTTGAACGATGCGGTACTTTTTGATTTCAATCAATACGACCTCAAGCCCGCGGCCGAGGCGGTCCTGACGGAGATCAAGTCGACGATCATCGACAAGCATCCGAGCGGCAAGGTGGTGGTGGAGGGTTATACCGACGATGTTGGTGGCGACGCCTATAACCTGGAACTCTCAGACCAGCGGGCGAAATCCGTAGCCGCCTGGCTGCAGCAACACGGCCTGGAAAGCTCGCGCTTGAAGACCCAGGGCTACGGCAAGGCGAAACCGAAGTTTCCCAACAATAGCAGCCGCAATCGGGCCAAAAACCGGCAGGTGGAAATCAATGTCATGGAATGATCGGAGTTTTGACGCGCATTGGACGGGTACCGTGTTGCGATTCTCATCTGTCATCCTGAGCGTTCACGGAAATGTCCCGAAGTGGTTTGCGTAAGCTGACCGCGGCCGATGCGAACTGGTGAAAAGGAGCCGTCATGCAAAAAGGTGGGAAAGCTGTCTCGATTGCCGCTCTGGCTGTACTGCTTCTCGGGATCGTAGTGTTTGCTGTTTACCATTTCCAAAGCGGAAAAGGGGTAGCGCAGAAACCGGAGACAAAGCCCGCAGCGCAGAAATCGGAGACAACGCCCGCGGCTGCCGGCGTTCCATCCGCCAGGGCATCCGACCCGGTATGGCAAGTGATGGCGGATTTGGCCTACCTGGACCTGCACCCTCCCGACCTCTCCCCGCCCAACACCGCTGCTTACGCGCGGGCATTCGATACTGACCCTGAGCGAACCGAGCAGGGGATTGAAAAGCGAATTGCTCTGGTGCCCTACGAAGGCTCTCTGTCCAGTCCCGCCGACCTCCTGGCGACCGGGTTGGCCAACAGCCTCGACCGTGCCCAACTCGTGCAAGCGGTCTTGAAGTCCTCGGGAATTGAAACCCGCATTGTCTCCACCGGTCAGGATGGCAGGATTGTGTTCGCAAAATACCCCGCCGCGACGCCGGTGAATCTTCCACCAGTCAAGCCTGATGTGCTCGAGGCCCTGCGGAAAGAGGTAAGCGAGGTCTCGCCATTGGTCCTGGCAAAACTGAAGAAGCAAAAAGGCGGTAACTGGGCCGCCAGCCTCACCGGCGCAAAAATGGAGAAGCGGCTCTATTGGGTTCAGTACCAGCGGTCGGGCAACTGGGTGGACTTAATCCCGGAAGATACAACCGTTCCGGAAAGCAAACGCTCCAGCGCGCAGGTTCTCTCTTCCGACGATCTCGCTGCCCTCGAATGGCAGGTGACGCTGACAGTCACCAACTCCTTCTCCGCCGGCCCGCAGGAGCAGCAGGTGCTGACGTTTTCCGCTCCGGCATCCGATCTCAATGGGGCCGCTCTCACGTTTTTTAACCGGCCAGATGATTCGCAGCAGTTCACTCCTTATTTCTTCTATGGCGACAAAACGCTCCCGGGAACGAAATTCCCAGTAAAGCAAGATGACCACGAGCTGGACCATCAGTTGCTCAAGATAGATGTTGCCGGACCCTCGGGGAGCCGTCACTTCGAGCGGGTGCTGGTCGGCCCCAAGGGAACGGAGAGCAATTCCGAGCGCATGCTGGAGATTGCCACACTGGCCCGCATTACCGTGGTCACGCGTTCCATTTCAGATGAAGAATTCAAACGGAGCATCGCCCGAAATCTGGCCCAGTGTGCCAGGTTGGTGTTTGGAAAGGCCGGACAAGTCCAGAGCGGACCCTCCGCCAATTTCGTTTCACCCGCCGCCATTGGGGTGTTGGATACGTCGCACCGGGCCGCAGGCCTCGGCGCAGCCGGACAACAAGTGCTGGCTTTCCAGGGAAGACCGGCGCTGGCATTGGAGCATGACTTTTTGCTGGTGAACGGCGATGCGCTGGAACACCGCCATTCTTTTGACCTGATTGATCCCGGCCATTCCCTGTATGCGCCAAAAGCGGGAAAAGACACCATGGTCCAGGCAGCGATCGAGCAATCGGTTGTGGATGCCTGGCTCGAGGACCATGTGACTTCCGGTAAGACCGTGCTCACCTCGCGTGGCGCGGTGCATGAACTGCTGGCTTCTGCGGCGCCGCTGAACATCAGCAAGCCACCCGCCATGCTGGGGGCCGACAAGTACGGGACCATCCGGCCGGCTTACCTGCTGGGAGCAGCCACCCAGGGCAAGGCGGCCGGCTGGCGCTTCGATCCCGGACCCCAAATGGTTCCCGTCCTGTGGAATTACAGCGGCGGCACGGAGAGTGCGGATACTCCCGTCGCCCGCGTGCAGAAACTGTGCGATGCGATCCCCAAGGGCCTGTGGTTTGTTCCGGCGGAAGTTTTCCCGCAAAAGTTTCTCGTCGGCGGGCTGGTGAAATACGATTGCGCGCTGCAGAAGGCTTATCTTGCTGCCGCCAGTCGTATAGAGGACATCGGGAGGCTGATCGGTGGCGAGGCGCCGGCCAGCCCGGGCGTGAGCGACGACGATCTGAAAAAGATGATCGATGAGCTGGGTCCCGATCTGGTCAAGAACATACTGCTGGGAGCCCTCGGGCAAGCGGGCGCCGGGCTGGGAGTGCATGGTGTGCTCGGCGAAGAACCGGAGCATTCTTCTGCTACCGACCAAATCATCCGCTACCTCACAGGCGTGGGTGCGGATGCTCTCTCGGATAATGCCGCGGAAAAACTGAAAGAATACCTGGACGAAATTCAAAAGTCGTCACAGGAAGGAAAATCTCCGGAGCAGATCGAGCGTGATATCGCCAAAGACTTCTCGCCGCGCTAAGCAGGCTAGAGGCCTATGAAGGACACTTGTGGTGCGCAAGAATTGCTCCGGCTCGGTAACCAGGTGCAAGGACTGGGGTTAATGCGGAGACGGCTGATCATCTACTCCACGACCCACAAATTTTCCGCGAAGGGCCACTCTTGATCAATCCATTGCGCTTCACAAATGAAACCGGCGCGCACCGCCATCTGCGACAGTTCGCTCGGCGTGAACTTGTGCGATGACTCGGTCCATATCGTCTCACCTTGCTCGAAGGAAACGCGGCACTCTGCGCCTGGAATGCTGACAGCCTGGCTTGTCAGCGAGCGCAGATGCATTTCGATTCGCCGCTCGCTTGCGCACCAGCGCGCCTCATGACTGAAGTTTCTGAGATCGAAGTCCGCTCCCAGCTCGCGATTGATTCGCGCCAAAAGGTTCAAGTTAAACGCGGCCGTGACTCCCGGCGGATCGTCATAAGCTTCGAGCAACTGGGGCACCGGCTTCACCAGATCAGCGCCCAGCAGCAGTGCGTCTCCGGGCTGAAGGTATCTTCGGATCTGCGCCAAAAAAGCAGCCGCCTCGTCGCGTTCGAAATTGCCAATGCTGCTTCCCAGAAAGAGCACCAGCAGGCGCTCCCCGCGGGAACGGTATTCGGCGATCCGCTCTAACCCCTCTTCATAGAAACACTGCAGGGTCCGAACCTGCGCTCCCGGAACCCCAGCAAGCTCATGGCTGCAACGCTCGAGCGCACTCAAGGAGCCGTCAATCGCATAGTAAGTAAGAGGACCTTGCAGCTCGCTGATGGCTCGCAGAATCGGCTTGGTCTTGCGCCCGCTTCCGCTGCCCAGCTCTGCCACGATGAGGTCGGGGGTCAGGCGCAGCGCGAGTGTCTCGGCATTCCGGCGCAGCAGGCGCTCATCGGCGCGGGTGAGCCCGTATTCGGGCAGCAGCGTAATTACGTCGAAGAGCGCGCTGCCAATCTCATCGTAGAAATACTTTGCCGAGAGCTTCTTGGGGAATGTGCGCAGTCCTTCGCGAACATCGGTGGCAAACTGCTCAATTACGTTGGCAGTTTTCAGGCACGCGGCTTGGGGAGTCACTAGGGGTGTCACTAACGTTGCTGGCATCTTAGTTTTCCACGACTCTGAAAGTTGTGTAGGCATAGGGATAATCCCGGCGAAACCAATTGCGAAAGCTTGGCCGAATCAGGCGGGCGTCGGTTGCGCACGACGCGCCCTTCAGAACAAAATGATCATCATCAAAGAAGTTTACTGAATAACCCGGATACGACGGTGATGCTGCAAAACCCGGAAATGGTTTGAACAAGCTTCGTGTCCACTCCCATCCATTGCCGGTAAGTTGCGAGATTCCGAATGCGCTGTCTCCCGCTGGAGTGGCGGTTACCGGAACCAAATCAGGGTTATAGAAACTGAAGTTCCCAAAATGGGTACCAGGCGGCTCGTTTCCCCAGGGGAAGCTTTGCTCGCGTCGTTTTTCTGTTTGGCTTTGTTCTGTCTCAAAAGCCGCTATTCCAAAAGCCGCGCGATGAAACTGTTCTTCTGTCGGCAGGGATTTTCCGACCCATTGCGCGTAGGCCTCGGCTTGTGAGTGCGTGACATAAACCGGCCAGTCCAGAGGAAGCGGTACTTCGGCATTCATGCCGCGATAGAACCATTGATCGTTACGACAAAGCCAGTAATGCGGCGCCTGCCCGCCGGCTTTTACGAACTCCAGGTACTGGCCGTTGGTGATTTTGTGCTTGCTCATGGCAAACGCGGATACATCCTGCGTGTGTTGCTCAAACTCGTTGTCCCAGCCAAAGCCATCCTCGTGCTTCATGCCCAGGGTCACCGTGCCCGCGCTGACTTCCATCATTTGCAGTTGTGGGCTTTTTTGATTTAAAGACGGAGCGCTGCCGGCAGTTTTCTCGTTCTCTAAAATCTTGCGTGTGTAGGGAAGATTGTGCAGGATGTAGGTAAATGTTTCGGCGTGCATGAGTCGGTGTTCGAGCGCCATGGCAATCATCTCTGGGGGCGCTGCTTTCATTGCGCTGTCGAGCTTCTTGCGCACCGCTTCTACGTATTGGCGAGCATGCTCGACGGATGGCCAGTCGCTGGGCTGGTCCTGTGGAAGTTGGCCAACCGGCGGATCAATCCCAAAGGCAAACAGCTTGTCTAACTCTTCACTGATGGATTTGGAGCCGAGGCCGTTTTTTCCTATGAGGTTCCAGTCGAACGCTTCCAGATGTCCCATGTAGAAAAGAATCCGGTGCCGCTCGGGGATAGGCCTGTCGAAGTAAGCTTCGGGGCGCACCTGGCGGAAGAGACGATCTGTCAGAGAGCGCGCCCGGGCCAGCTCTTGTAGCTGGTTCGGGTCCGATTTTTCGGAACGCAGCTTTGTTCTCGTCGTGCTGGTGGTGCTGGTGGGCGGCGTGATGACGGTAGGTGACATAGGCATGTATCCTCTCTGCGTCCGCTTTAAATAAGATGATTCTTCCGTGATTCCGTTGCAGAATGTACGAAATATTTGCGCCCGTTAGATTTGCCAATACAGCCAGGACTTATAGATGCCAAAGTTATGGAGGATGATTCTCAATATCACCCGCCGAAATTGCCGTGCACAATGCTAAGCTTGTGCCGGTTGTAAATCAAAGGCTTAAATAAAATAATTTGAACTTCCCCCCATGCCCATCTTAAAATGCGAATTTACAGGAATTTAACAGAGGTACAACAATTTAGCAGGTTACAGGCAGGCATTTCGTCCGGAAACGCGTTCTCAAAACTGATCCACTGGATCCAGGCCCCCCTAAAGTTACAATGAAAGCCAAAGAATTCTATGAATGTACACCTGCGTCCGCAGCAGCCCGGGGACGATGATTTTGTTTATGGCGTCTACGCCAGCACTCGCCAGGAAGAGGTCTCCAAGTGGGGATGGGAGAAGCCCCAGCAAGAAGCATTCTTGCGCATGCAGTTTATGGCGCAGACCCGCTGGTATGAAGCCGCCTACGCCGGAGCCGAGTACCAGGTTGTGCTCCGTGACGAGCAGCCCATCGGCCGCATGATCGTACTTCGCGCTCCGCAGGAATTTCATCTTATAGATATTTCTTTGTTGCCGAAACATCAGAGCTGCGGAATCGGCACCGAGCTGCTCACCGGACTCATAATCGAATCCCGGCAGGCAGGTATGCCTTTGCGGCTTCAGGTTTTAAAAGGGAACCGGGCGGTTAATCTTTACCAGCGCCTGGGCTTCTCCAGGTACGGCGAAGATGAAATGTACTACCGCATGCAGTTGAATCCCGGGTAAACTGCGGAAACTGAATTTAAATTTCATCGTACTTAACAGGCGGCCCTCAATGACCGAAAATCTGAACAGCAAGATTTTTTCCGAACATCTGAATTCAGAATTCAAAATATCACTGCCAAACTCGGAACCATTAACGTTGCGTCTGACCGAAGTCAACGAGCGCAGCACTGCACCGCAGCAGGAGCAGTTCTCATTATTTTTTCGTGGCCCGCATACGCCGCGGCTGCAACAGCAGATTTACCGGCTGGAACATGAAAAGATCGGCTCCGTCGATCTTTTTATTGTGCCTATTGGCGTTGACCAGGAAGGCATGCAGTATGAGGTGGTCTTCAACCGGTTCCGCAAACCCAAGAACCCATGAGCGGACCCCAAAAGATTACGCTGCGTCCCGTGCAAGCCGCCGACGAACCTTTTCTTTTGCAGGTATATATCAGCACGCGCGAGCAGGAGCTGTCTTTAGTCCCTTGGAACGAAGCCCAGAAAGAGGCTTTCGTACGCATGCAGTTCGACGCTCAGAAGCGTCACTATGACACGCAGTTTCCTGGTGCAACCCACGATATTATTTGTCAGGATGAAAAACCCGTCGGCCGCATCTTCCTGGCCAGATTGCCTGAAGTTTTCCACATCGCCGATATCACGGTTCTCCCGCAAAATCGCAACGCAGGGATCGGATCGTATGTTTTAAACGGGATTATTCGCGAAGCCTCGCAGGCCGGCAAGCCCGTGAGGATTTACGTTGAGAACTTCAATCCTTCATTGCGTCTGTTCGAGCGCCTGGGGTTCCGCAAAGCCGAAGAAAAAGGATTTCACTTCCTAATGGAGTGGAAGGGCTGACGGAGCGGAAGCGGGCAAGCCACTTCCGTTCCAGTCTGATCAAATTCCCACACTCACCGCGGCACATGGCAGATGATTGCCGTGTACGTTGGTACACGCAGGCCACGTCTCGGTGGACCGGCGGGAACGATAAACAGTGCAATCTTGCCCACGCCGCCCTCGAAAACGTATGTACCTTGGCTCAGAGCAGTACCTGGTTGTCCCCGAAAGCGAAGGGCATACGTCTCCGTTTGCGTTGTTGATGCAGACGGACTTCGCCCCAGATTTTGCATTCCTACGTGAAGACCTCTGATGGGAGTCGCTACTTTGGTCTCGTCATCGACTGCGATGAGGGTAAGAAATACTGGTCTTGGTGCGGCATGCACCTGGAACCTGGTACCGATGTGAGGACGAAAAGTGTCAGCGCTCATGTACTGCAGAGGAATTTCTTGTGCTGCGTTAAAGGAAGGGACCCCGGTCGCGAGGGCCTTATTGGCCGCTTCGAGCGGCACAACGGCAGACGCGACAACAAGCCCTCCCATTCCAACGAATTGTCGTCTGGAAAGGGTCATCTATTCTCCAAGTTTTGAATACGGGGGGAGCGAACATGCTAACTGTAACTCTTATTCAGTTTTGTTTCAATATGAAAATTTTCCGACATTGGGAAGATTACGTAAAATCTCGAAATTTTCTTGACAAATCAATGAGGCAAGGGCAGAGTAACAAAGCAGAACCAAGCACATTAGTACATTGCATCAATAATCATCTCTGGCTCCCCCCAGGCTTAACTACAAAGTTAACCAGAGTTTCGGCCCCTTGCACTAATACCGGGAGCAGTCCCATGGCCAGTTTTCTTAAATTCATGCACTGGCGATTGGGACATCTCGAAAAAATCAGGGCCACAACAAAGTCATACCCAGGTCACAAGCACTACTTTCTACTGAATGCATTTTGCAGGGAGATTGATCATTTGAAATATTTACACCGCTCCAACTGTCCTACTTGGGCGCGGGTGAATTCACCCGTCTTCGTCTTTACATTCATCCTTTGCGCGCTAATTCTGGCCGGATTTCCCGTCTCTGTCGGCTCGCACCTCTACGCTCAGAGCAGTCCTTCTCAAAGAATTTGGCTCCAGGATCCCCAATCTCTGGCGGTGAACGCTGACTCGCCGGCTATTGGTGCACCTACGCGTGCCGCCCAAGCTTTTGCTGGCGGCCAGGTGCAGCCTCTGACCTTGGCGAAGGGGCGCTTTTATGAGGAGGATGGAATCGAAGGACTGGCAGTCGGTTATGCATCTGCCGGAGGCGGCGGTGCTGTCGCCCTGTATCGCGGCAACCTGGATGCCTTCGCACCGCAGAGCGAGGAATCGTTTCGTGCTATTGCCGAGAGCCGCTTTCCTTCACCTTTTTTGCCGAACGCGCGACTTTTTGAACTGCCGCAGCGGCCTGACTTCCTTGCTGCCGGCGATTTCACTGGAGGCGACCATCTCGACATCGTAGCTGCCACCAAGGGCAGCAGCGCGCTTTACATTCTGGCCAATGACGGTCATGGAAATTTCACATCGTATCCGGTGTTTACGCTGCCAGGAATCGTGACCAGCCTAGCCACGGCAGAACTTGATCCACATCAGAATTCCAGCCAGATCATTGTGGCCATCGAACGGCCGCAGGGCCCGGCATTGCTGGTATACAGCACTTCCGCGAGCGGCTTATATCTTATTGGTGCATATCCGCTGCGGGCCCCGGCGACCGCCCTGGCAGTCGGCAATTTAGATGGAGACGGCATCGCCGACGTGGCCGTTGTTTCCGGCGGCAATCTCTCGATTCTGCATGGCAGAAATTTGACCCCAGCCGGAAGCGTGACTGAGAACCTTGAATCCGTCCCACTGCCATTTTCTGCAACTACTCTGGCGCTCGGAAATTTCATTCAGGATCGCAGCACTCGATTGCAGATGGCGCTGCTGGCCTCCGACGGCGGCTTATACATCGTCGCTCGCGCCGGTTTTGATCCGACTCCATGGACTCTGCAAGAGTTGCAGGACCGCAAGCGCGGACTATTGAATCATCATCCCGACGCCTGGACCCTGCAGCAGCGGATTTATTCGCCTGAAAGCTGGAAGGTGATCGAGAGTTTGCCCGCCGTGGCTTCGTCCAGCGCCGGCGCCGCGCCCGTGCTGTTCCGCACCCACATAACAGATCACGCCGCCGATGATGTCGTGGCGCTGGATTCGGCTTCGCAGCAAATGGTGGTCATTGGGCATCCCGACCACTTGGAAGCCGATGGGCTATTTTCTCAGGCTGAGCGGTTGTCTCGCCCTTATGTTGGCGGTTCTCCTATTGCTGCCATGGCCATGCGCGTGAATGTAGACGCCCGGTCAGGCTTGATGACATTGCATAATGGCCAGGCCACGCCATCGGTCATGATGCCGATACCGGACCCGACATTTTTTGTAAACCGTTTCGACGATCCGGTACCCGGAGCGCTTGCCACTACCTGTAACAACGTCAGCAACGTCGACAACTCCACATCTTGCAGTTTGCGTGAGGCTGTTCGCAAAGCCAACAATGCCGCTGGCGCCGATACCATCCAGCTGGTGGCAGGGACTTACACGCTCACGCAGCCGAGAGTCGCCAACGATTTCACCGCCGCCCACGGAACTTTGGACATCACAGACACGGTGACGATAGTGGGTACCGTCGATGGCGGCGGCAATCCCACCTCCATAATCCAGGCCGGAGCTAGTGCGGGTACTGGCGTGGACAAGGTGTTCTCTTTTAATCAGGACATCGCTGCGTTTACCAATGCCGATGTCAGTATCACCAACCTTGTGATCCAATTCGGGCACAATCGGGGAGCCTTTGGCGGTCTGCAGGATGGATTTGGCGGTGCTTTCGACTACGACACAGGCGGCACGGTACCAGGCACCGGCAATGCCAACGTGGTAGTAACCAATTGTCTGATCACGAACAATGACACCACCGACGGCGATGGCGGTGGCGCTGCAATCTTTAATACCAATAGTGGCACCGGCTTTGCTCACTTTGTCAACAGCACCATCCAGAACAATTCTCCCGTTCGCGCAGCATCAGGCGCAGCCGGCGGCGGCATCTTTGTGGGATCGCCTGCGCGGATCGTGCTAGACAACACCAAGATTCTCAACAATAACGCCACACAGACTGCTCCTGCTACGGGCAACGGCGGCGGCATCTTCACTTTTGGCGGGCCCGATCCGTCCGTGCCGTCTGCGATTCACGCGAGCACCATCAGCGGAAACAAGGCTGCGGGCGATGGCGGCGGAGTCGAGCTTGATGCGACTACGATCATTGACACGGGAACCATCATCTCCAACAACCAGGCCGGCACGGCCGGTGGCGGCGCTGCCAACGGCGGCAACGGCGGCGGAATCTGGTTCAGTGCCCCTATTGGAGATACTCTCACTCTCTCAAAGGTGACGATTACCGGGAACTCGGCCGCGGGCGGCTCCGGCGCGACCCCCGGCGGGGGCGGTATCTGGCTGGGTGCCAATCAACAGACCGTGCAGATGCATTTCAGCCGGCTGGCTGGCAACACAGCCCCCAATGGCTCGAACCTGGATATCCCCGTGGTAGGCGGCGGCTCAACGCTCAGCGCGACGAACAACTGGTGGGGTACAAACGCACCGGCTCCCACCATCACGCAAGGTACTCCTAATTCCGTCATATTTGATCCTTTCATTGTCCTGACTCATAACGCCGCTCCGGCAATCATTCGCATTAATCAAAGCACGACGCTGACCGGAGACATGAGCAAAGACAATCACGGCAACGGCGCGGCGCTAGCCGGCAACCTTAACCAGATCGTTGGGCTGCCCATTACCTTCAATACTCCGGTCCTGGGAACAATTCCCCAGGCGCAGCCGGAAACGCTGAACGCAAGCGCCCAGGCCACGGCTACCTTCAACGCAGGTGGCGTCAGTGGACGCGGCTCTGCCCATGCGACCGTGGACCAGGCGGTCGTCTCGGCCAACTCCAATCTCATTGCGACCGCCACTGAGGTGGGTACAACAGTTACCATCACCACCGTCGGTGCGCACAATTTCACGGCAGGCGTAGGTGAGACGGTCGTTATTTCCGGTGTCGGCGTCGGGGGCTATAACGGCACATTCGCCATCACGGCTACCCCGACTGCAACAACTTTTACTTACACGACTACGGCGGGGTTGGGTGCGTCAAGCGGTGGTTTAGCTA
>Ga0209648_10004884_pt1 | contig 11407 bp, 9 predicted proteins | sample GraSoi2013_115cm_FD_185830 | JGI IMG/M metagenome (GOLD analysis project Ga0209648, IMG submission 185830) | Grasslands soil microbial communities from the Angelo Coastal Reserve, California, USA - Sample 9_17_2013_115cm (SPAdes) (version 2) | ecosystem: Environmental > Terrestrial > Soil >...
CGGCGATCCGGGCGGCCGCGGAACTTCGCGCCAGCGATGCCGAATCGTTCGGCATACTGACGCGAACACCCATTCCGTTCGGATATATCGACAAAGAGACCGAGCTGCGGGCCAGCCTGCCGCTCATCCAGCTCAGCCCGCGCGGCCGGGTCCGGGGGGTCCGGTTCAACCACCGGTCGGCGCGGCCGCTGCGGCTGCCGTTCGCGGAGGTCGCCGCGTTCTACGCCGCCTGCCGGCGGTGGGCCGGGCTGCTGGCGCAGCCAGGACGGCGGCTGAACCTGCGGCTGGCGCCGGGGGACTGCCTCGTCTTCGACAACACGCGGGTGCTGCTGCGCCAGGCCGGGGCGCTGGCCGAGACGGCAGGCGCGGCCGCGCCGCTGGTGGCCGCGGCCCTGCTGCACGACGTCGGCCACCTGCGGAGCGAAACGGACGCCAGACACGGCGACGCGGGCGCGGCCTGGCTGAGCCAGTGGTTCGGCGAGGCGGTGACCGAGCCGGTGCGGCTGCACATCGCGGCGAAGCGGTACCTGTGCGCCACCGAGCCCGTGTACTTCGGGCGGCTCTCGCCGGAATCGGTCCGCACCCTGGCGCTGCAGGGCGGCCCGATGACAGCCGAACAGGCGGCCGCGTTCGAGGCGCTTCCGTTCGCGCGGGACGCGGTGGCGGTACGCCGCTGGGACGACGAGGCCAAGGACCCGGCGGTCGCGCCGCCGGCCTTCGAGCACTTCGAGCCGCTGCTGGACGGCCTGATCAGGCCCTGATCAGGGCCTGGGCGTGCGGGACAGCGCGTTGACCGCCACCGAGTTGCGCACGCTGAACGCGACCGCGCTGCCCAGGTAACGGTCGTCGGACCACTCGACGGGCACCCCGGCCAGGTCGGTGGTGAGGCGCCGCTCGCGCAGCATTGGCGCCCGCGGCCTGACGCCGAGCAGCCTGGCGTCCTCGGCGGTGGCGGCCACCGCGTCGATCACGTGCTCCGCGTCGGTGAAGACGATGCCCAGTTCCTCCAGCCGCTCGGTGATCGAGTCCTTCTCCAGGTCCAGGCCCGCCACCAGCACGCCGACCCGGTCCGGATAGGCGCCGCGCTCGATCATCACCGGGTGCCCGGACAGCAGCCGCACCCGGGTCAGGTGGTAAACCTGCGCACCCGCCGGGAGAGCGAGACGCTCGGCCTCGGCCGGCTTGGCCGGGCGGCGCTGCATCGAGACGACCAGGCCGCCGGGAACCTCGCCTATGGCCCGCGCCCAGCGGGAGAAGGACAGCAGTTCGCCGAAGCTCTGCATCCGCGGCCCCCGGAGCACGGCCGGGCTGACTACCCGGCGCGCGCCGCGCCGCGAGGCGATGACCCCGTCGGCGCGCAGCGCGGCGAACGCCTGCCGGACGGTGCCGCGTGACACCGAGTAGCGTTCGGCCAGTTCGTGCTCGGACGGCAGCCGGGTGCCCGCCGCGTACCCGCCCGCCGCGATGGCCGCCTTGAGGTCCTCGGCGACCTTGCGGTACAGCGACGGGGACCTGGGCACCTCCTGATCTGCTGCCATGAAACCCGAGCGTAGCGTCATCGCCGCCGATGAGGCGGTGGCCCAGCCGGCCTGAGCGTTTTGCGGGGATCGACCGGTATGGGTTACTTTGCTGGTAGATGGGCCTGAAGTCTCGGCGGCGCGGCCTGCGGCCGCGGGTAATCGCCCTCGCGTGCTGCGGCGTGCTCGCCGCCGCCTTGCTTACTCCAGGACCGGCCGCGCGGGCCGGCCCGAACCCGCTGGCGCACGCGCCGCCCTTCCGCCGGGCGCTCGGACAGCAGGAACTGGCCAGCCCCGGCGGCGTCGCCGCCGACCCGGCCGGGGGCATCTGGGCCGCCGACACCGGCCACAACCGGGTGGTCGAGTTCACCCCGTCCGGGCGGCTGGCCGCCGCCTTCGGCCAGAACCTGGACCAGCCCGCCGGGATAGCCACCGACGCGGCCGGGCACGTCTGGGTCGCGGACACCGGCCACGACCGGGTGGTCGAGTTCTCCTCGGCCGGCCGCGTGCTGGCCAGCTTCGGCTCGCCCGGCCGGGGCCGCGGGCAACTGGACCAGCCGGTCGCGCTGGCCGTCACCCCGTTCGGTGACGTCTGGGTCACCGACCAGGGCAACGGCCGGGTGGAGGAGTTCTCCGCCGCCGGCCGCTACCGGCTCTCGTTCGCGGTGCCGACGCCGGCCGGAGTGGGTCTGGACACCCGCGGCGACGTCTGGGTGTCCAGCCCCGGCTACCCGGCCAACTCGGTCAGGGAATACTCCCCGTCCGGGCAAGAGCTGCGGTCGTTCGGCACCACCCAGGCGGGCTACGGCGACCTGAGCAACCCGGCCGGCCTCGCGGTCGGCCCGGGCGGGCGGATCTACGTCGCGCAGCCGGACTACGGGCTTGTCTCGGTGTTCAGCCAGGACGGGGGCTTCTACACCGAGTTCGGCCTGCAGCCGGGCACCGGGCAGGCGGGCGAGGACCTGGAGTTCCCGCGGGACGTGGCGATTGCCGCGGCCGGGCTGGTCTGGGTGGCCGACAGCGGCCACGACCGGCTCGTCGAGTTCGGCCGGATGCCCGGCGTCCCCGTCACGGGCGCGCCCGCCGCACCGGGCGGCCCGTCGCGGCCGCTGGTCATCGGCCAGATCCTGCTGGCCCTGGTCATCGTCGGCCTCGGCTGGTACCTGGCCCGCCGCAGGCAGCCCAGCCCGGACGGCCCGGCCGACGCTCCCCGCCCGGCCGACGCTCCCCGCCCGGCGCCGGCCTCGGCCCTGCCCGGGCTCACCCGCCGCCGCCTGCTCGCCGACGCGACCGCGCTGTCCGGGGTGGCGGTGCTGTCCGGGGTGGCGGTGCTGTCTGGGGTGGGGGGCGCGGCGGCCCTGCCGGCCAGCCTGCGCAAGGCGCTCGCCGCCACGATCAGGGAGCCGCCCCGCGGCTCGCTCCGCGACATCGAGCACATCGTGATCCTGATGCAGGAGAACCGCAGCTTCGACCATTACTTCGGCACGATGCCCGGAGTGCGCGGCTTCGCCGACCCGGCCGCGATCAGGCTGCCGGGCGGCGGCCCGGTGTTCCGCCAGCCGGATCCGGGTCACGCCCAGGGCTACCTGGCCCCGTTCCGCCTCGACACCGCGACCACCAGCGCGCAGGCCACGCCGGGCACCGACCACTCCTGGCCGACCCAGCATCAGGCCTGGAACAAGGGCGCGATGGACCGGTGGGTGCCCGCCAAGGGGCCGTTCACGATGGGGTACTTCACCCAGGCCGACATCCCGTTCCACTGGGCGCTGGCGCAGGCGTTCACGGTCTGCGACAGCTACCACTGCTCGGTGTTCGGCCCGACCAGCCCGAACCGGCTGTACATGTGGACCGGGATGATCGACCCGATGGGCACCGGCGGCGGCCCGGTCACCGACGACAGTCCCGGCTACAACAACATCACCCTGTCCTGGACCACCTACCCGGAGCGGCTGCAGCGGGCCGGCGTCAGCTGGCAGGTGTACCAGGAGGAGGACAACTACGACGACAACGCGCTGGCCTGGTTCAGGCAGTTCGCCGGCGCGCCGGTCTCGTCGCCGCTGTGGCAGCGGGGGATGCGCAAGCGCCCGGCCGGCTGGTTCGAGGCCGACGCCAGGGCGGGCCGACTGCCCCAGGTGTCCTGGCTGGTGGCGCCCACCGCGCAGTCGGAGCACCCGGCCTACTTCCCGGCCGCGGGCGCGGAGTACATCGCCGCCAAGCTGGACGCGATCGCGGCCAGCGAGGACCTGTGGCACAAGACCCTGTTCATCGTGACCTACGACGAGAATGACGGCCTGTTCGACCACGTGCCCCCGCCGGTGGCGCCGCGCGGGACGCCGGACGAGTACGTCGGCGGCGAGCCGATCGGGCTCGGTTTCCGGGTACCGGCCATCGTCGTGTCGCCGTGGTCGGCGGGCGGCCGGGTCTGCTCCGACGTGCTCGACCACACCTCGCTGATCCGCGTCATCGAGAGGAGGTTCGGCGTCCGCGAACCGAACATCAGCGCCTTCCGCCGCCGCACCTGCGGCGACTTCACCACCGCGCTGCGGTTCTCCGGCCCGCCCGCCGGCTACCCGCGCTCGCCGGAAGCCCTCACCCTGGCCGCCGCCGAGGCCGGGCTGCTCGCGGTGCAACAGGAGGTGTCCGCCAATCCCGCCCCGCTGGTCCCGGCGGCCAACGTTCCGGTCCGGCGCCAGTGAGGATCTTCATGATGCCGAACGGGCTGGGGCGCGTGCCCCGTCAACGGGCTTTGAGCGGGACGCCGGGCAGCGGCGGCGCCGCCAGCGGGTCGCCAGGGTAGCCGTGAACCTGCCCGAGCCGGCCGGCCACCCAGTCCTCGCGAGCCCGCGCGATTTCCCCGCCCGACCGCGCCACGAAGCTCTGCGGCAGCAGCCTGCGGACCTCGGTGCCATCGCCGATGGCGGTCTTGCGTGCCTCGATAACCTCAGCCGCGGGAACGCCCCCCGGATCGGTGTTGCTCACGATCCAATGCTGTCATCGGTTGAGCCACACCGAGACATGGATCGGCTCGAGCGCGGCCCGAACCACGTCGGCCAGGTCGGCGCGCGCCCAGACCCGCGGCGACCCCAACCCATCCACGCCCACGGACCGAACCCTACGCGCCGACCGTTCCGGGAACGTTACCGTTCACCTGGCGTACCTGGCGGTGGGCGCCGGGAAATCGGTACAATCCCAGCGTTGCAGACGGCCGCAGCGGAGCAGGGTGAGCAGGCAGGGAGACGCCATGACCGAGCTCATCGGCACACACCAGTCAGACACGCACCAGAAGGCGCTGCGCATCAACCTCGATCCGCGCTGGTACGGAACGATCGCGGAGATCGGGGCCGGCCAGGAGGTGGTCCGCTGGTTCTTCCGGGTCGGCGGCGCCGCGGGCACCGTGGCCAAGTCCATCTCGGCCTACGACATGGCGGTCAGCGACGCGGTCTACGGCAAGGCGGAGCGGTACGTATCCGTCGGCCGGCTGCAGGGCATGCTGGACAAGGAATTCCAGCTCAACGTCGAGCGGCTGGACGAAGAGCGCGGCGACTCGAACTGTTTCTTCGCGTTCGCCGACACCGTGGTCGCGCGCAGCTTCCGGGGCGGCAACGAGTGCCACGGCTGGATGGGCGTGAAGTTCCAGTCCCAGGCGCACGACGAGCCCAGCCAGATCACGATGCACGTGCGGATGCTGGACGTCGAGGCCTGGCTGCAGCAGGAGGCGCTCGGCATCGTCGGGGTGAACTTGCTGTACGGAGCGTTCTTCCATCACCACGAGCCGGAAAAGCTGATCGAGAGCCTGCTGGACGAGCTGACCGTCGGCCGCATCGAGATCGACATGATCGAGTTCCGCGGCATCGAGTTCCGCGGCGTGGACAACCGGCTGATGGCGCTCAAGCTCGTCCAGCTGGGCCTGAGCGGCGTGGCCATGTTCGGTCCGGACCGTGAGGTGCTGCAGCCGAGCGAGGTGCTGCGCAAGAAGGCGATCCTGGTCGAGCGGGGCAGCTTCCGGCCGCCGACGCACGTGAACCTGGACATGCTGGCCACGGCGAAGGAGAAGTTCGCCCAGGACCCCGCCGTGGGCGACAAGCCGATCCTGCAGCTCACCGAGATCACCATGCGGAACCTGCTGGCGGAAAGGACCGACGTCGACCGGCGGGACTTCCTGGCTCGCGCCGAGCTGCTGGCCGCCTGCGGCGAGACCGTGCTGATCACCGACTACTTCGACTACTACCGGCTGTCCGCCTACATCGCCGAGCGGACGACCGAGCGGATCGGCATCGTGATGGGCGTGCCGAGCCTCATCGACCTGTTCGACGAGCGCAATCACGCGCAGCTCCCGGGCGGGATCCTGGAGAGCTTCGGGCGGCTGTTCAAGAACGGACTGAAGCTCTACGTGTACCCGGTGCAGCCCGGCCGGGACGACGAGCTCAAGACCGTCGACGACATCAAGGTCCAGCCCGAACTCCAGCCGCTGTACGACTATCTCGTCGGCCGGGGCAGCTTCGTCAACCTCGACAACTACAGGCCCGAGTACCTGCCGATCTTCAGCCGCGACGTGCTGCGGCGGATCGCCGCCCGTGACGACTCCTGGGAGGCCATGGTCCCGGAGCAGGTCGCCGCGCTGATCAAGCGCCGCGGGTTCTTCGGCTACGTCAAGCCGGGCGCCCGGGACTGAGGCCCGCCTCAGCCGAGGCGGTAGTCCTGCTGGGTTTTCGCGTACTCGGCGAACGCGTCAAGCGCCTGCGGGTTCGCCATCGCGTTGCGGTTGGCGGCGTCGTCCGGCCTGGCTCCCAGCAGGATCCTGCGGACCGGCACCTCCATCTTCTTGCCGGTCAGGGTGGCCGGGATGGCCGGCACCTCGATGATCTTGTCGGGGACGTGCCGGGCGGTGTACTCGGCGCGGAGCCGACCGGTGATCTTGGCCCGCAGGGCGCCGTCGAGGACCGCTCCGTCGGCCAGCGTGACGAACAGGGGCATGAAGAAACCGCCGCCGGGCAGGTCGAGGTTGACGATGAGGGCGCCCGCGATCTCCTCGACCGACTCCAGCGCGGCGTAGATCTCCGCGGTGCCGATGCGGACGCCGTACCGGTTCAGGGTGGCGTCGCTGCGGCCGAGCACGAAGCAGCCGCCGCGCTCGTTGACCTTGAAGAAGTCTCCCTGCCGCCACACCCCGGGGAAGTCGGCGAAGTACGTCCGCCGGTAGAGGTCGCCGTCGTCGTCGTTCCACAGCCGGACCGGCATCGACGGCATCGGCTGGGTGATCACCATCTCGCCGACCTCGCCGGTGACCGGCTCGCCCCGGTCGCTGAACGCGTACGCGGCCACGCCGAGGTTGCGCGCCTGATGCTCGCCCGCGTACACCGGCAGCGTGGGCGCGCCCCCGGTGAAGCCGCTGCACACGTCGGTGCCGCCGCTGCCCACGTGCAGCCAGAGGTCCTGCTTGACGTGGCGGTAGAACCAGGCGCCGCATTCCGCCGACACCGGCGAGCCGGCCAGCATGACGGCGTCCAGCGCGGACAGGTCGTACGCGGCGCCGGGCACCACCCCCGCCCTGGACAGCACGTCGATGTAGGCGGGGCTGGCGCCGAACATGGTCACCCGGGCGTTCTGCGCCATCTCCCAGAGCACGCCCGGGTCAGGGTACGCCGGGTTCCCGTCGTAGAGCAGCGGCCGCACGCCCAGCAGCAGCGAGCTGACCAGGAAATTCCACATCATCCAGCCGGTGGTGGTGTAGAAGAACAGGCGGTCGCCCGGGCGCAGGTCCATGTGGAGCGTCTGCAGCTTCAGCTGCTCGATGAGGATGCCGCCGTGGCTGTGCGTGATCGCCTTGGGCAGCCCGGTGGTGCCGGAGGAGAACAGGATCCACAGCGGATGGCCGAACGGCACCTGCTCGAACGCGAACTCCGCGGCCGGCACCGGCGGGTGGTCCATGACCTCATCCCAGGGCTGGGCCGCGGGGATCGCCAGCCCGGCGGGTCCCGGCACGTGGATCACCTGCTCCAGGCCGGGCAGCCGCGCGATGATCTGCGCCATCTCGGCGCTCCGGTCGTGGTCCCGGCCGCCGTAGCGGTAACTGTCCACGCAGAACAGCACCTTCGGTGACAGCTGGCCGAACCTGTCGATGATCCCGCGCCCGCCGAAGTCGGGGGAGCAGCTAGTCCACACCGCGCCGATGCTGGTGGTGGCTAGCATGGCGATCACGGTCTGCGGGATGTTCGGCAGGCACGAGGCGACCCGGTCGCCGGGCCGGACGCCCATCGCGCGCAGCCGGGTGGCGAGCACCCGGACGCTGTTCGCGAGGTCCGGCCAGGGCAGGCCCGCCAGCGGGGTGGTTTCCGACTGGTGATGCAGGGCGTCCTCGCCCGGCCGCTCGCGGCGCAGCACGTGCTGGGCGTAGTTGAGCCTGGCCCCGGGGAACCAGTCGGCGCCCGGCATGGTCCTGGCGCCGAGGACCGCCGCCGGGCGGGCCGAGGCCTCGACGCCGCAGTAGTCCCAGACCGCCTGCCAGAAGCCGTCGAGGTCGGTCACCGACCAGTGCCACAGCGCCTGATAGTCGCCGAAGTCGCGCCCGCGCTCACGGGCGAGCCACCGGGTGAACGCGGTGATGTTGGCCCGGCCGGCGCGATCAGGCCCCGGTGTCGACATGTACAGCACGAGCCTGCCCATCGGTGTGCTCCGTTCGGTGCGATCGTCGGGTTGTCGTCCCATACGGACGCGCCGGGCCGGAAAACTCATCGCGGGTACGGTGATCTACCGTCAGAGCGGACAGAAGGGTGCTTGGGTGGGCGTCGCGATGGGGGACTTCGAGGACCTGGTCCGCCGGTACCGGCGCGAGCTGCACGTGCACTAGGAGGTGGGCGACACGCTCCGGGACGGCATGAACTCGCTCGGCCAGTGGCGGGCGCTGCCGATCATGGCCAACCGGCAGCCGGGCGCGGCCGGGTACCTCCGCCGTCCCGGCGAGACCGCGTTCTCTCCGTTCGTGCTCGCCGTACTGCGCCTCGAGCACGGCCGCCTGACCGACATCGCCGCCTTCGAGCAGCCATCGATGTTCGCCGCGTTCGGCCTGCCCGCCAGCCTGTGACCAGCGCTGCTCAGCGGAGAGGAGGGCGTCCCAGGTGGTGTCCTGCGGCGGTGTCTTGAAGGCGAAGCGTATGGTCCCACGGTAACCAGCCTGCTCCGGCCCGTGTTTCGGTTCAGCCACGAATTGGCACCAACTCTATAGGGCTCTTGCCCGGCACCCGGGACCAGCTTTGAATGAGGATTCATGCCGGAATTTCCTGCTGATCACGGTGAAGAAAAAGGGCGATGAATCCAGGTTCAGTACTTGAGGTCCGAGATGTCACCGTCCGCTTCGGCGGGCTGACCGCGCTCGATGCCGTCTCGCTCGCCGTCCCGCCCAGGCAGGTCCTCGGCGTCATCGGCCCGAACGGCGCGGGCAAGACCACGCTGCTGAACGTGCTGTGCGGCTTCATCCGGCCCGACGCGGGCGAGGTGCTGTTCGGCGACCACGTGCACCACGCCAGGCCGCATCAGCTCGCCGGCCTCGGCGTCGCCAGGACCCTGCAGGGAGTCGGCCTGTACGCCGGGCTGACCGCGCTGGAGAACGTCATGGTCGGCGCGAGCTGCCGTGCCTCGGCCGGATTCTGGTCCGCGCTGCTCTCGCTGCCGCGGGCCGGCCGCGACGAGCGCACGCTGCGCGACCTGGCGCTGCAGGCCCTGGACCGGGTCGGTGCCACACAGGTGGCACAGGCCAGGCCCGGTGAGCTGTCCTACGGCATGCGGAAGAGGATCGCGCTGGCCCGGGCGCTGGTGGCCAAGCCCGGGCTGATCCTGCTCGACGAACCCGCCAGCGGCCTGGACGAGGCCGAGATGGCCGAGCTCGGCGGCCTCATCCGCGACCTGGCCGCCGAGGCCTCGCTGGTCGTGGTCGAGCATCACATGGACCTGATGATGTCCGTCTGCGACTCGATCGTGGTCCTCGACTTCGGGAAGGTGATCGCGACGGGCACACCGCGGCAGGTTCAGGACAATCCCGCCGTGACCGCCGCCTACCTCGGCACGGCGGGCGATCCTGCGCTCCCCGAGGCCGCCGGTGAGTAGCGCGGCCGCGGCCCGCGCCGACGCTCCGGCGCTGGCCGTCGACGACCTCGTCGCGGGGTACGGCGGGGTTATCGCGCTGGATGGGGTCAGCATCTCGGCCGGGACGGCCGCCATCACGGCGGTGCTCGGCGCGAACGGCGCGGGCAAGACGACCCTGCTGCGCGCGATCAGCGGCATGATCAAGCCTCGCCGCGGCCGCGTCCTGCTGGACGGCGCCGACCAGACCGGCCGCAGCCCCGAGCAGATGGTCAGAGCCGGGGTCGCCCACGTGCCCGAGGGGCAAGGGGTCATCCCCGAGCTCACCGTCGAGGAGAACCTGCGGGTCGGGATGATGGCCTGGCCGCCCCGCAGTCCGCGGGCCGAACGGGCCTCCGCGCTCGACGAAGCCTACGAGCGCTTCCGGCCGCTGGCCGAGCGGCGGCGCAAGCTGGCCGCCACGCTGTCCGGCGGCGAAAGGCAGATGCTGGTCATCGCGCGGGCGCTGCTGGCGCGGCCGCGGGTGCTGCTGCTCGACGAGCCTTCGCTCGGCCTCGCGCCCAAGATCATGGCGCAGGTCATGGACCTGGTGGTCCGGCTCAGCCGGGAGCACGGCATCACCATCATCCTGGTCGAGCAGAACGCGCGCGGCGCGCTCGCGATCGCGGACCACGGGGTGGTGCTCAACCTGGGCCGGGTCGTCGCCGCCGCGGACGCCGCAACGCTCGCCGCCGACGTCGCCCTCCGTCACCACTACCTCGGGTTCTAGCCGCCTAGGAGCATGTCAGTGGTCGAGTTCCTCCAGTTCACCCTCAGCGGGATCGTCTTCGGGATGATCTACGCCGCGGTGGCGCTGTCCCTCGTGCTGATCTGGCGGGGGACCAGGCTGCTGAACTACGGCCAGGGCGGGATGGCCATGTTCACCACCTACGTGGCGATCGAGGTCATCTACCGTACCGGTTCCTACTGGGAAGGGTTCGTGGTCGCGCTCGCGGCCGGCGTCGTGCTCGGCGCGATATGCCAGCTGACCATCATCCGGCCGACCATGAACAAGCCGCCGCTCAACGCCGTGATCGTGACCATCGGACTGCTCATCTTCCTCGAAGGGCTGGCCGGCATCTTCTTCGGCGGCCAGTTCCGGTCGTTCCCGACGGCGTTCTCCCAGGCGGGGCTGAGAATCAGCGGGACGCCGCTCGGGGTGTCGCGCTTCGACGTGTTCGTCGCGGCGGCGGTGCTGGTCACCACGCTGGCGCTGGGCCTGGCCTTCAGGTACACCTCGGCCGGGCTGCGCATGCGCGCGGCGGCGTTCAACGCCACGATCGCCCGGCTGTCGGGCATCCGCGTGGCCCGGGTGCTGACCGTCGGATGGGCGCTGGCGGGCCTGCTCGGCGCGCTGGCGGGCCTGCTCGTCTCACCGTCGACGTTCCTGTACCCGAACAGCATGGACACGATCTTCGTGTACGGCTTCACCGCGGCCGTGATCGGCGGGCTGGACAGCCCGGGCGGCGCGGTGACCGGCGGGCTGCTGCTCGGGCTCGCGCTCAGCTATGCGGGCGGCTACGTGCACTCCGGCGCCAACCTGGTCCCGCTGGTGGCCCTCGTCATTCTCGTCGTGGTGCTGATGGTCCGGCCCGACGGGCTGTTCTCCGCGACCAAGGTGCGGCAGGTATGACCATGCAGACGCTGCCACGCAGGCTTGGGGTCGCCGTCCTGACGGCGGTGATCGTCTGGTTCCTCTCCGTCAAGCTGGACACGTTCCGCGACTACCAGATCGCCGAGGTCGGGGTCTATGTCACGGCGGTGGCCGGGCTCAC
>Ga0209648_10004885_pt1 | contig 11406 bp, 16 predicted proteins | sample GraSoi2013_115cm_FD_185830 | JGI IMG/M metagenome (GOLD analysis project Ga0209648, IMG submission 185830) | Grasslands soil microbial communities from the Angelo Coastal Reserve, California, USA - Sample 9_17_2013_115cm (SPAdes) (version 2) | ecosystem: Environmental > Terrestrial > Soil >...
AGTAAATACCCGCCGAAGAAAGATTAAGCGACTCGGTTGTCTGCATTGGCGCGGTGGAGTTCAGGACCGAAACACGGAGCCCGATTCTCAGCTTGAGTCGTTCTGTGCGGCGGCGTTCCATTGGTTTCACAGGCAGGAGAGTTCGAACGCACTCCACAACTTTTCCAATCCCGTCAGACTTAGCGACTACGGCATCGATGCCGAACTTTGAAGGCAAGGACGTGCGCAGCTCCTCGGCATGGACGGTGAACACAATTATTCGGAGGTTCGGCATCAACTCCTTTAATACCAAAGCTGTGACGCCACCATTTATGCCGGGCATTGCCCAGTCCAAGAGAATGAAGTCAGGCTTCAGTTTCGTCGCCTTCTCTATTGCATCTGCTCCATCCACAGCTTCGCCACAAACGGCGAATCCTGAATAGTTCTTAAATTGCGTGCGGATTGTGCTGCGTACCAACGCGTGGTCATCAACGATTAGGATGTTAAGCAAAGTGCACCCCCGATGAGCCGGAGCGCAGCACATTTCGGCGGCAGACCTGTTAGGTAGCCCCGCTGTGGGCAGTTCACCTGCGGTGAGCTAACCACAAGTCACGGTCCATGCCAAGAACGGAAAAGCCTTATACGCTGGTGGTTTATCGTCTTCGTTAAACGCCAACTTTCTGGACGCTATAGGGTTAACCCTGTATTTAATTTATCTGTGCCAAAGCTGTGGATTGTTTTTGCCGGGTTTGACGTGCCCAGGTCGGAATTCCGGCCAAGATACCGCGAATTCCTCGCCGTGGGTTAGACTCCCGTATACCGTTACCAGAGGCCGTCATGCTCAAAGACGATGATTACCTTATCTGTTGGAAGCGGACAACGCCCATGAATTGAACGAACAGTTCACGAACACGGGCCTTGTTGAACTCCGCTATCGCCCCGAGCAATCATGAAGCTTGGTGCTACATGCCGGCGAGAACATATCGAACCATAGTTTTTGCCAAGACTCCCGGCGAGAAGTTCACCGAATTGGTCCGGGATAAATACAAGTTCACCGTCGTGAGAGCGGCGGCATAGATTTTGATTCCGCCAAGGTTTTGCTGAGTTTCCGTCATCTCCATTAATTCGGAAGCTACTCGATCCGGTTTTCATTTTTTGTAGTAACAGGCGGTTACGCTGCTACGGAGTAATTTTATGAGTGAACGTATACCTTATGTATTGCCAGATGCGGGTGCGAAAAACGTATCGGTCCCGCAAATGCCAAAGCAAACGGCAGTGCCGGAAATGCCGAAGCACGGCAGTGCCGGAAATGCCGCGGAACGTGTCCATTGCAGGCGGCGTTAAACCGGGGTCCGCGCTACACAATCCGGTTCCCCACGAATTTTCAAACTTGCCGTACGCATTCGCGACAGATGCCCGAAGATCGAAAGAGTAATGTTTCTGAAATTAGGTAGAAATCTCGCGGGCTCTAAACCCGCGGCAGTTGGCCGCATAGCGGCAAAAGGAGCAGTCATGGCAAAGAAATATAAGAGTGGTGTTGAGCCGGGCGGTATTCTTCATCGGCCAGCCGGAATTGAATACCCGGAGAAAGTAAATCGCGTTCCACGTCCGAAGGGCAAATATCCGTCTGGCCACGAAACTACGCGTTGTGAAATGGGCGCAAAGTCAGCATGACCTAAGAAAGAAGTAAAGGGAATCCGTGCGGCAATCCAGCGTCAAGTCGGCGGTAATTCCGACCCCAAGAAACGAGGTGGAAGTCGAAGTAATTGAAGAGGCGCTGCGCAATTGGTCAGCGCTCTTTTCTATGCTGAATGTTCATGACGATACCGCGGAGTTGATTGGCAATGTCTCGGGGTTGGTTGCTGGCGGAAAGACCGTGGCAAGGAAGCGCTGGGTGACTGCTCCGGCCAAATTAACATTTTTAGGGAGGGTACAAATATTCTGCGTCAGTTACAGGTTTGGTGTTTCCCAACAATAATGTGACTTGTACGCAGAGACCGCCCCGCCCGTCAAAGCGCTTGTGGCCAGCACAGGGCGCACTGCTTTAAACACCCGCGCCCAACCCCGCTTGAGTCTCTTCTCTCCGCGCTGGATCGATGCCATTAAACTGACCTGCCACATCGGCCGACCTGTCACCGTTTGTTGAGTTTTCATGGCGTACTCCTTTGACGATGCAACCATCCATTTCACAGCGTCAAAGTAGCATCGCGGATGGGGCGCTTCAATTATGCATTGGTAGGAATTGGTACTACCGGAGAGTGTGATTTATCAAACTTTGGTATACATCCCGCAGGGTTTTGGGTTACGAATGGGATGTAGCTTCACATGCACGGTGTCCCCCGAATTTTCACCATAGCGAAGAATAGGCGAACGACCCATGGGCCTCCAATGTGGCGGCGAATTTTTGCGCCTTCTGTACCAAAACATCGAATTCACGCTGGGCTGTTAATTCTGTCCCCTTTGGGGTAGAATAAGCCAATGGACACCACAGAATATACTCCGGCGCAGGCTTCAGCCGTCGCAAATCTCTCGCTTCCAGCCGTTCAGAAACTTATCGAACGCCGCCTCATTCGACCGCGGCGGCTTCGTAGGGGACGTTCCATTCAACGAATGCTCAGCCGGGAGCAAGTGCTATATCTGCGCCTTGAAGCCGAGGGCGTGCGGCTTTTGCCGATCCTCACTCGTCGTGCGATCGCCAAGAAAATTGAGTCGTCCCCCGAAATTGATTTCGTAAGCCTTACGGAGGGTTCAGCCTTGGTAATTGAGGTGAAATCCGTGCGGCTGGAACTCGACGAGGATCTGAAGAGACTTGAGCGCGCGCAGAATATTATTGTCTCCGACCCTGAGATTATGCGGGGTACTCCTGTGTATCGTGGAACGCGCATTCCAGTCGAACTCATTGCAGATATGTTGAGCCAAGGCACCAACTCCGAAGAGATTCTGGAGGGTTATCCTGCTCTGGATAGAGAGAAGGTCGAGCTCGCCCCGCTCTACGTTCAAGCCTTTCCGCGGCGAGGGCGTCCAGCTTCTCGCCCTTGGGCCAAAGGAAAGCCGATTCTGGCAACCCGACATGGCCGTGCCATTGCGGGGTGACAGTGAAGCTTTTGATCGATGAATGCCTACACACATCCTTACTTGACTTGGCGCATGCTGCGGGTCACGTAGCAGATCATGTCAATTATCTCGGTCTCGGTGGGTCGAAAGACTGGCAACTAATCGCGACCATCCGCGCCCAGGACTACGCCTTTGTAACCAACAATCGTGCCGATTTTCTTGCTCTTCACGGGCAGGAACCGTTGCACGCCGGAGTCATCATCATTGTTCCCAGCGTTACGCCTTCTCGTCAGCGAGAACTCTTCAGCGCAGCCCTCAAACATATCGGCGCAAGAGATCTAACGAATACTGTGGTTGAGGGGCTTGAACGTCGTGAAAGTTTCCGTCGTACCGGTGCGTGTGGAACATGAAGTCAAACGGATGGATTTTACTAAGTGGCTCGAAAAAAAAGGCGGATCACCGCGCGAGGTGAGCGACCGTCATCGCATCAAGTCAATTCTCAGCATGCCGGCCACGTTCCAGAAGCGAACCGTCGAGAAATCTCTGCTTAGCGTGCGTTCCCCAACTACCGCCTTTCACCTGCGGCGACGGTTTTCAGGTCTCGTTGAAGATCCTCAAGATCGTACTGTGCGGTGATTTTCTTGGTCTTCACATAATCCATCATTTCCCACAGTGAGACTTCTGCCTCACGGGCAGCGCGTGCCAGGGTGAGCTTGCCGTTGCCATACAGCCGCGAATAGTGGTCCAGCTTCCAGTCTTGTATCGCCCGAGACAGGAGTTTTCTTACAGTTGTCGAGCGATCAGATTGCTCGACTTCCTCTATTGCTTCAAGGTCGCGAACAACCGTGTAAGGCAGCCTCGTACCCACCATCTGTTCCTTTTTCATCGCTCAGCCTCCCGAGCTTTCTTCAACACTTCCGCAACAACGGCCGGAGCAAGCCAGATTGTCTTACTCAACTCCTCAACTGCGTCCTCGAGTTCAGCCAGTGTCAGGTGCTTTCTGGCAAATCCCTGGAACAACATTCCCGCTGTCCCAAGGAACGCGACTCCCATAACTTCTGCGAATGATCGGGCCGCCCTGTCGTCTATGATGACCATCAGTTTACGGGAGCTCGCTAGGGCGATGGACTGGGCCTCGCCTGCATCTAGACCGCCCTTCGAAACGATGCTATTCGCGGTGTTCTTTTCCTTCGATGAGAGTCGCGCAACTTGAAGCCAACCATCATCCAGTGCCTTTTCAATACGCTCCACGCCGGGAGCCGAGATTCTCTTGCCGGCATCAACCGTCTCGGCTTTAACCTGAGGTCCGATCAAAACATCGCCATACACCAGCTTGAGCAGGTCGAGCCTGCGCATTTTGGCCAGGGCAATGAGCACTGACGCGTCCGCAATAATCATCTTTTAAGCTCGCATAGTGTGATGTTAACAAAACCTACGAATGTTTTCAATGGGTCTGGGAACATTCTAGCAGCTAGCATGATTACAAGAAGTGTTTATTCGTCCAACCGTTCAGTTCTCACCTAAACTTCAGGAATCCCCTGTATTCATCGAAATCTGGCATGTTTCGCCTTCAGGCAGATGGGGCAGAGCTTGCGCCCGTTCTTGCGCTTTTTGAGTTTGCGCTCGAGCTTCCGGTCGCCATCCCAGGTGCGGGCAATGGTGAACGAAATGCCGAGTTCAGAAAAAACAGCCGGAAGTCGGCCGCCGAAGCCGTTCAGATGCCGTGACGTGCGCGCGTCAAGATCGTCGGTAAAGCCGAGATAGTGTTGCGCATGGTGCAGCGGCCGGTCGTAGTGCAATAAGTAGATCATGTCTTCGACCTCGCTTGGGGACAATCGATGCGGTGAGTGCGGCCGTTCTTCGAGAGTCTATTGAGGGTGCGACCTGAGGATCAGAATGCAGGCGTACTCCGACGCCTTCTCGCCTGCATTACTGATCCAGAGGCCTTGGTGTGCGAGGTTTAGTTGGAGGACGTGGAGGTTAGCTCAAGGAAGGGTCCGAGCTTTGCAGTTGCCTTGAATTGCGGGATCGGATCAAGGCTCTTGAACGCGCTGGTGAACGCGTTGGACAAACTCCACATCGTCCGCGGAGCAAACTCCTCGAACGGAGGGTTGAAGTACTGTTCGTGCACTCGATGTGCCAGGCGCTTCGGCGCATCCAGCCCGTCTTCCACGAATGCGCGATAGATGACGAGCTTCGCGACGTCATCGCTGATGAGCGATGCCTTCCACATCTCGACCTGTTTCTTGATCGGTTCGAAGTTCCGCTGGATCCGGTCGACGCCGATCGAGAGAACATCCACGAGACTTAGCCGTTTGGTGTGCTTGGCCAGTACAGGGGTGAAGTCTCCGTAAAACGCCATGTTGTCGCATACCAGGACGCGATATCCGACGGTCAAGCCGAGGCGCATCGACTTGTCGTTGGCATTCCGGATGCCGACCGAAAACCTGCAACTCTCGAAGGTGGTCTCCAGGTTGAGGACGCCGAACATTTTCATGCCGTCCGATGAAACGGCATATTCGTCTCTCACAACCGATATGTGCCGAAAGCTCAAGCTCTCGATGAGCGCCTCGACAATCTCGTGGTGCGGAACAGGTTGATATGTAGCACTTCCTTCCGGTGTTGGGATCGTTCTGATCTCTTCTCGGCTCATTCTGCTTGTACCACAGTGAGCCAGAAGTTGTGATGTTTCCATATTTGTGTGTCTCCTTTTGCGAATCGAAATGGATCAAAGGCCCATCTTGAGAGCAGCACGATCGTGTCCCATGACGGGGCCTTCGAACTTCTTCTAGCTAGTGGCGCCCGAAGAAATCGGAGTCGAGATGTTCTCGTTGAACTTCAAGCCGAGGCCACGCTCGACGAAGGTGAACTGCAATTGCGCGCCGCAGCGCAAAGACTGCAAGTGGTAAGACGTCAGAACCCAAATCGGTTTGCTCCCGGAATGGGATGTCGCAGGGCGAGCAACCGGCAGTGCTGTTACGTTTGTTGCCGATGCCGCGTCGGTTTCCGTATTTGGGCTAGACTCCCGGCCTATGTCAAAAACCGGAATTGGCCATCTTGGGCGAGATAGTCGTCATCCTGCCTACCACGTCAAAAAAATACGTTCGTCTAGATCTCGTTTATTCCGCTCAGGAGTATCTGGATCGAAATCGGGTGAGGTACTACGTAAAACGGAAGAGGTTGCCGGCTATTCACTTGGATCTTATCGGCGGAAGGTATGAGCGCTTCCTTCAACGCCGCTCGATCTGCTTCGGTGCGCTTGCGCCTCGCCGGGATGTAGTAACCGACGGTGTCGCCGTGGCGTGTGATGTACCGGCACATCGATTTCCAGCAAGAAACCGGCAAGCCTCTCGCGAAACTCTCGGATACCAACTTTCAGGGCTTCCATAAAACCGCTCTGTGTACGTCTGTGTACACAGGTGTACCACTTCTCTTATCCGCTCTCAACGGCTTTCTTATCCACAGGAGCGGAAGGAAGGGCAAATGGGTTACCCCGAGCCAGCGTCACACCAGCATCGAAATGGAGTTGTTACGAATCGCGCGGGCATTAGTAATCCTCAGGAAACATGATTGTGAGGCCCTCACCATCAACGACAGCCCAAAGGGTCTGCTTTCGGGCGTCAATGATCACGTCGATCAGTGCAGGAAAATCGTCATCGCGGGTCGCCTGTATCGCCCTGAGCTTGAGAAAGGTCATCCACAATACATCGTGAAGCCGGCCGCGATAGTCCTGCCCCGCGCTAGTCTCAGGAATGTCTTCCAAGACCTGTTGCAGATGGTCTGTGATAACCGTTGGCAATCGAATTCCGGTTTCCTTCGCTTGTTCGGTTACATCTACGAGGACGCCGTCATCAATTGCGTTTTCTCTCGTGTAACGGGAAATGATGTTCTCGTCATCCATGCTGTCCGCCCTCGTTTTTGAAGTCGCTTAGGAAGCACGCATTGCAGTTAGTGCCGAGGAGGGGAATCTAGTGGTTCGTCTGGCAGAAGAAGAGCCATCAATGACGGTCCTAGATTAGACAGGAGAAAACGGAGCCAACCAGAAGGCCGCGACTTTCGAGGGCTAGGCCAGCTGCATCTAAGCCGCGGGTCCCGTTTTGGATGGGGTGCAAAGTGCTGTAACAAGGTGTCCGATTCAGAGGGTCAAATGCTCGCCATTCCGCGAGCTGCTCAAGAGCCAAAGGAAAGTGGCCACGCTCACCATTTCGCAAGAGCCGGAACTCGAACGGCACCTCGGCAATCAGTGCGATGGCCTCGATCTCTCCCGTCCTTGAGATCTGCAGAGTCTTTCCCACTTGCCCAAAGCACGAGTGAATCACACAGGCCTCCTCGCTCGCCCGCCACCTGGATCACCCGAAGAAAGTCCGTCTTGCGCCAGCCTTGGCGAGAGGCACTGGAATTCCAATGTGGCCTGACGAAATTCCCATCGATAAGGAAAGCAATAGGAGAGCGCCGTCTACCGTGTGTGGGAAATTGGACTGTGGTTCGTGCTCACGCAAACAGATCGCGGTTGCGGAGGACCCGGACCGTGGTGGGAAGTTGTCCCAGAAGTTCTATGATGAGTGGTCCGCTGGCGGCTTCCCAATACTTATCGGATACGGAACGAAGGCGAACTCTACCATCTTCTCCCAGTCCCAAGCCTGCCTCTTCCAAGGCAAGAATGATTTGCCCACGCCAGGCTAAATGGTCATGCGGAGCTTGGAATCCAGCCCTCTCCAGGATGCGCGTTAGTCGCCAGAGCGATTCCATCGCGGCTTCCCGAGTACTGGCGTGTCCTAGCCAATCATCGACAGAACGAAGTGTCTCGACTGCGACGCCCGCGATTTCGCGCAGCAATTTGAGTTCGTCGTAGATCGTTTGCCCGTCAGATTGAGTTCGATAGCAACTAAGCAACTGGAACCACATTGGTGATGGGAGAGAAACACCCACGAGCTCGTTCGCGTCGTTACGCTCCTCACGGGATTGCGCGGCCGCACGTTCGATCAAGCTGCCGAGAATAGCAAGCCGCCGTTCGGCCAATTCCAGCTCCGCCGTTCTGTTGTGCAGGCCGGCCTGCATGCCCTCGAGTTTGATCGCCGCTGCAGTACAGTCCGGGTGCTTCCTTTTGCCAAGCCTAGCGACTAGGTCTGCGATATCAGCGCATTTCGGATAGCTCATGTCTTCGTCCTATTATGGGAGCAAGAATGCTCGAAATGAGTACTTCACTCCGGAAAAACCAAGCAATGGAATTGTGCTGCTTCTAGGGCTTCAGCTGCCCGCTCTTGCGTGATTCATCCTGCCGCTGCCGGCGACACCAAGTTGGCAGGGCGAGGGACATACTGCTTGAGCCGGTCTCGGCACAGCGCCTTCGCCGTGTAATGCGGCACAGCGTTCCCGATCTGTTTGACCTGGGTTGATTTGTTTCCCTCGAACTTGTAGCTCCTAGCGAAGCCTTGCGCCGCAGCCAACTCATGGGGCTGAAGCATCCTGAAACGGATCCCGAGATAGAGGTTTTCACCAACAGGAATTAGGAAGGGCTCGACCAGACCGAAGCGGTCTTTCGTCGTAACTGTGTCCAGGGGGTCGTCAACGGGTTGGCAGGCTCCGGTTCCGTAGTATTTGGAAACGTAGGGTTCGACCAAGAACATGTCGGAACTCGTCGCGGTCACAGTGGGCATCGGCTGCTCGACACTGCGTACGTTCTGATCTGTATCATTGCCATGCTGATGAGGAAGAAGAAATGGCTCGACCACACCAAACCCATTCTTGCAGGTCAGCGTTGGCATGGGTTCGTCCACTTGGTCGACAGCGGTCGGGCGAGGAAGCGGAAGTTCCGTCTCCATGGTTGACTGCGACTACGAACGGCTGAACCAACGCGTCATGGTTTTCGGTCAACACAGTGTCGAGGGGGTCCTCAACACTCTTGGGATTTCGACCCTTGCCTTCCGGCCCACCGGCTGCGACCAAGAACGGCTCGACGAGTCCGATCCCGCGACTTGTGGTGGTTACGGTATTGAGCGGCCGGTCCACAGAGCGAGCATGATGCTCGCTGAACTGCGGCACCAGAAAGGGCTCCACGACGGCAATCGATTGCCGCGTAAGCACGGTATTCAGCTGTTTTTCTACAGATCGTGGCTCACCGGCCCGTTCCGGACCTCCTGCGCCAATCAGAAATGGTTCAGCAAGGCCGAGCCTGGCTTTCGTAATTGTCGGCGTTGGTTCTTCAACTGACTTGACGTACGGACCGTTGCCTCCGTGATGATCGATCGCAACAACGAACGGTTCGACCACACCCCCCGCTCCGTGACTTGTGATAGTGGGGACAGGCTCATCGACCGGGTGCGTGCGAGGCTGTTGTCCTTCTCGCTCGCTGAAGAATGGAATTAGGAACGGTTCAACCATCTGCACCGCGCCCTTGCCGCAGATTGTCGGTACGGGTTGTTCTACGGGTCGCGCCGCTCCACCAGAAGCCTGCGAGAGCAAGAACGGCTCGCACAAGCCAATGTGTTGCCCGGTCGGCTGGTCGACCGACCGTGTCTTGTTTGTACCGTAGAACATGACGAGGAAAGGCTCTATATCGAAGCCGTTGATTTTCTTCATACCGGCTGCAATCCGTTTCAGCGTCTTTTCCGCGAGCGGTTTCTTACGCGCAAAGATATTCTGGCCTTTTAGTTCCCAGTCGATGATTTCTCGGGCCGGGCGCCACGGCTTGAGAGGCGACGATGAGAAGAGCGAGGTCTGCAACGAGACACGGTTTCGCTGGCCATGAGAAGGCAGTGGCCAGCTCGGAATCCCTTTTCGAGTAGCAACAATGAACAGTCGTTTCCTCGTGGTTGCGTCCCCATAATCCGCGCAACAAAGGACGCGTTCGTCCACGCGGTAACCAAGCGAGCGCAGAGCCTGGAGGAAGGCTTGGTAAGTTTCACCGATCTTCGACTTCAGTGGCCTGCCATTCGCTCCGAGTGGACCCCAGCGGACAAATTCGGGAACGTTCTCGATTATGATGTTTTCGATGTACAGTTCCTGCGCCCACTGAATCACACCCCATGCGGGGACGCGCTTTTGGTCTTCGACTGGCCGGCCGCCGCGAGCAACTGAATGGAAGGTGCATTCCGGTGATGCAACTAACAGATGCAAGCGCCCACGTGGCACGACATCCCGTGGCCGGATTTCTTCGACCCGCGCACAGATGTGCGTGGCCCATGGATAATTTGCTGAGTGCGTGGCGATTGCAACGGGCCAATGATTGATCGCGACCAGTTCAACTTCAAAATCCAACTCAAGCGCGGCCTCGATCAGCCCGCTACTGGTCCCCCCTGCGCCGCAGAAAAGGTCTGCGCAATAGACTTTCAAGAGAAGCCTCCGGTATCACAATTGGTGCCCTTCAACGGGGTCGTCGTCCCGAGCCCAGCACTGAAGGTTCAATGGAAGAGGTAAGACCGTGGGGTGCGTCACCCTGGCTAGTTGAAGTCCAATAGCCCCTCTCCACGATCATCGGTGCGGAATACCTGTGTGCGGACCGTAGGTCTCTGCTCTTAGGGAAAAGGTAGTGACGCTGGCGGAGGAGGTGGAACAGAAATTCCTAGAACTTCTTGTGGAAACTGGAAACGACAACCACAGATAGGAATAATTGCTAGCGGGTCTAAAGATCCAACCCTTACTACTAGATGTATGCGGAGAGATCGCCAGGAGGGCCGAGTTTCGCTGCCTTTGTCCCAGCGAGATAGTGAACGTGCGAACATCCCACACAACTCGCCCCATGAGTTGCGGCTCGAACTGCCGGTCGAAAAGCCTCCGGTATTTCGAGGGCTTCCCCTCCGCGGGACCAGAATTGAGGGATCACGGATCCTGCCAACTTGCGATCTTTACCCCAGAGATCGGCATCAAGGAGTCCGTCAACCCCGCGAAACACAAGAGTGTTGTTCAGCGAAGGGCGTCTGCCGTTTTCAATACTTCCCTGCTCGTGCTTGGTAATTAGAAGCTGGCAAGTTCGTCCGGCGCGAAACAAGTCGATGCGCACAACGACCGGCGCGACAATGACGGCGTGAAGTCCGTTCACACCAAGGCCATCGATCGGCTGTAAGTAGGCCAACTGCTCCCCATTCTCTCCCGCGAACGTCACGTATCTACCGGTCTCAGGGATCGCTCCACCTGACTCCACACCTCGAATCACGTAACGCTTCGCCAGATGTTGGTGTTCAAGACTGACATCCGCCCGCGTGTGGATACCCACCTCATCCAAGCGCCGGACGATGCTTCTCGCGAGAATCAAACCGCGACGAATCCGTTCTTGTCTTGTTTCCATTGCACCCCCGTCTTCTGAATTCATGAGCGCGCTGGTATGGGACACCCCACAACTCGGCGAATCATCTCCTTCGTGCAACCAGCCCAACA
>Ga0209648_10004887_pt1 | contig 11405 bp, 5 predicted proteins | sample GraSoi2013_115cm_FD_185830 | JGI IMG/M metagenome (GOLD analysis project Ga0209648, IMG submission 185830) | Grasslands soil microbial communities from the Angelo Coastal Reserve, California, USA - Sample 9_17_2013_115cm (SPAdes) (version 2) | ecosystem: Environmental > Terrestrial > Soil >...
ATGACCACGACGTCACCGGGATTCAAACCCGTACTCAAGCCGACGCTGTTGCCGGTAGTTTGCGCGATAGCGACTGGATAGATCTTCGCAATCGCGTCCTTCGTAGACGCGTCTTTAGAAACGGCATAGAGATAAGTACCCTGCGGGCCGCGTTGAATGGCAGCGACGGGAACGATGATGAGATTGCGCTTTGTACCGACGAGAAGATGGACATTGACAAATTGATTGGGGAAAAGAGCGTTGTCAGTATTGCTAAAGATGGACTTAAGCTTATATGTCCCAGTCGTCAGATCAATCTGATTGTCGATGGTCAGGAGTTTCCCACTGGCGATTTTGGCCGTGTCGTCCCGGTCGTAGGCCTCGACGGAGAGTTGGACGCCGGAACGGAGCTGGGCGTTTACCTCGGGAAGCTGATCCTGCGGCAGGCTGAATACGACCGACACCGGCTGCAACTGGGTGATGACCAGGAGTCCGTTGGTGTCCGTGGCATGCACAATGTTTCCGACATCGACGAGGCGGAGACCGATGCGGCCGCTGATCGGCGCGGTGATGCGCGAATAAGTAAGCTGGAGTTTGGCGTTGTCAATCTGGCTTTGATCGGAAGCAATGGCCCCGTCAAACTGGCCGACCAATGCGGCCTGAGTATCCAACTGCTGCTGCGGGATGACGCCCTCTTTAAAGAGAAGCATGTACCGCTCAAAATTTACCTGTGCGTCTTTGCGCTGGGCCTGGTCTTTGGCGAGCTGCCCCAGCGCCTGCCCAAGCTGGACCTGGAAGGGACGCGGATCGATCTGCGCGAGAAGATCTCCTTCGTGAACGAACTGGCCTTCTTTGAACGCGACGCTGATGAGCTGACCGTCGACGCGGCTGCGAACCGTGACGGTGTTGAAGGCGGTGACGGTGCCAAGGCCATTGAAATAGACGGGCAAGTCGCCGCGCTGGGCGGTGGCAACCACCACCGGCACGACGAAGTTGCCTGCACTGAAGCCTCCCTTGCCCTTATTGGCTGCGGTGGGCGCGGCAGGGTCGCCTGCGCGGCTGGCACTCCGAAGGTTGTGATAATACCAGCCACCCAGAGCGACAACGCCAAGAACGACAACCCAGAGCCACCAACGGCGCTGGGAAGGCACTGCGGGCGCGCCGCTGCGGGCGCCCGGCTCGGGAAGGTCTATGGACTTCGTTTGGCCCATCCATTCGCTCCTGTCAAGAAATGCATTGATGTGCTAGAGTCCGCCGAAAGCAAGTCAATCGCAAGCTTAGGCGAAGGGCCGCAGAGTCCATTAGCGGCAGCCTACAGGAAATCACTGCACACGTATAGATAAGACGGCTCTTAGAGGTGAATGGTTACTCAGGGCCGGAATTCCGAAGTTGAGGACATGAAGGAGCAAAGTGACTGGTGACTCGTGACTGGTGAAAACTTCGCCAAACGCGGGACTTGTCCTCGCCTGTTATCATTTGTATATACACAAGTAGGCCACAGAAGTCTAGAGATTTGAGGGGTGCAGAAGTGGTCGCGAGAAAGTAGACTTTCGCGGAGCGGTGCTGGCTTCGGAAAAGGGAGCCGCGAATCCGCATCGCTAGGAGAGAAAAACGACATGTTCAAGGGCCTGATCCTGGGAATTTTGCTGGGAATGCTGCTGATTGCCGGAGGCGTTTACTGCTACTTCTCTTCGGGGCGCGCCCCGGTAGCCACTTCGGCAACACCGATCCCATTTGAAAAGACGCTCTCCGGCATGGCGCTGCATGCCTATTTGGATAAGCTGCCGCACCCAGAGCCTCAGGTACCGGCGGATGAAGCCAACCTGATATCGGCCGCGAAGGTTTACCGGGACAACTGCGCCGGGTGCCATGGGCTTCCCGGCGAGCCCAAGGGGGCGATCGCGGTGGGAATGTATCCCGCGCCACCGCAACTCTTTCATGGCGTTGGTGTGACGGATGACGATGCTTGGGAGTCGTACTGGAAAGTGGAAAACGGGATTCGGATGTCGGGGATGCCGGCGTTCAAGGATCGGTTGACGGAGAAGCAGATCTGGCAGGTCAGCGTTCTGGTGAAGAATGCCGACAAGATTCCGGAGTCCGTGAAAAAGGACCTGGCGGCGAACGCCAGCACGCCCATGGAAACGGCAATACCATCAAGCAAACAGGTGTCCCCAGCTCCGAGCAGCCCAAAGCAAACAAAAAAATAGCCAGAAGCTCGCAGGTTTGAGCGCGGCTGATCCGACTTTAGTGGCAGGTGCCACTGCCGGAATCGGTGAAGGTCTTCCCTGCTTCGGGAATGAATTCCCAGTCGTAGGCGTTTTGCTTTAGCGTGAGCTTTAGAACTCCGAAAGCCGTCGCATCGCGCAATTCGCTGTTGGGCTTTGGCGCGCCGAAGGGGCGGTGGTTCTTGCCGCTGTCGCAAAAGGCTAACTCCGCTCCAACCGACCAACAGGAGGACAGATCCTTTCCGGCCGGGCCGGAATCTGCGATCTTGGGATTCCTGGTTAACCGCTGCGTCCCGCCACCCCCTGCTTTTTGTAAGTGTTGCAGCTGAAGGACTTACAGGCGAATTCTTGGAAGTGTGGCAGGGAAAGGAGTGAGGAGAGAGGAGGTAACGAAGTAAGGGTGTAAAGAGGTAAGGATCGCGTGCCGCGCCGTCGCAAGTCTTCTGGGGCAGGCCGGAAGCACCGAGGTGGCGCGGAGCTAGAGAAAACGTGGAACGGCGAGGATGGGTGGCGACAAACATACGGAATGGTAGCATGAAACTATAGCGCGTGTCAAGTGATTATTTGGATATCATTCGAATGGAGCCGTAAGATGTTGAAAAGAGAGATCCTTCGGCTCGCGGACTCGCTCAGGATGACCATGCTCATCGCATGGTCAGTTTGCAGGTTATAAGATTGAAGGTTGAAGTTCAGGGATGGGGGTTCGGGGTGGGAATGCGGAAAATCTTGAGAAAGTGGGATGCGCGAGGAGGATTGTGGGAAAGTCAAAAGCCCCATGAGAAAAAACCGAATCACAGCCTAGACGAGACTGGCAATCCCGTTTGCGGAAACGCATATTCCTGTCTCGAAGTCATCAAAGAAGGTGCCGACATGAACGTTTCCTGTAAGCTGTACGGTAAGGCAGCTCACAGAGTTTTCATGGCCTAATTGTCGTATGTACGTCACATCCTTGGCAGCTAGATTGAGCGCGTTAAATACGATCTGAGCACTTCCGTCTCTTCTATGAACCTTAGTGATCGAATTCTTGGGTACGACGGCTCCGCAATCCCTGGCGCAAACGACCACGTTCATGGCCATCCCACTCAGGCTAACTCCGAATGGCCAGAAATTTCTTACCGTAAAAATGATGTTGTCCACGGCCTCAATGATGTTGTCCACGGCCTCGCGGTACTGATTTATGTAGATCGTGGGGGCCGTTTGGTCATAGGAAAAGAGCAATCTTTCCAAGATGCGTTTCTGCGGATACCAATGTCGCATCAGAATTTTCACGATTGTCCCCACGCCAATTATCTGGAGCGCGCCCGAAAGAATCCTCGATGTCCATCGCCACATACCTATCCCCCGAGGCCACGCCCAGCGCAGACAATCTATTCTTCGTAAGGGCCGAGAAACCGCTCGCCGTTGAAGTGAATCAAGTGTGTGGGCGCGTCCGCAACCCATACCTCGGTCTCCCACGAAATGTCGCCCAAGTATTTCGTCATAGTGTGGCGATCAAGAAACGCGGTGACGAACACCAGCCCGGCCTTGGAATCTTTGAAAAGCCTTTTCAGTTCAGCCCGTCGCTTGGGATTTACCGGGCCGTGGCTGGTCACGGCTTCAATCAGAACCAGCCAATTCTTTTCTTTGATGTAGACGACCACATCCGGCACTTTCCCATGCACTTCGATCCTCACGCCGAGCGAGCCAAGCAAAGGTTCATCAAAGTACGCCCACTTCTGATCCGTATCGCCAACATAGACAAGCGTGCCGCCCGCTGTGAATAGCTCGCAGAAATCCTTGACGATTTTCTTCACAAGGATGTTCTGGCCGCCCGGCGACAGCCTAATTTTCTTACCGGGCGCAACCTCGACGGGTATCCGTTTCATCTTCCGTTCTTGCGCGTACTTTGCTTTCAGGGTCTCGATAGATGCCAAATGGGTCTTTAGACCTTTTTCCCATTCGGCTGTACCGTAGGTTCTGAGCAATTCCAGAAGGCCTGTCTCGATTTGGTATACAGCCTTCGGGCTGTTTGTTGGACGCGAAGGTTTGTCGGGATTGATGACTACGATTCCCGCGTCTAGGAATTGGTGGATTGTTTGCCGTCTGACGGTTTCGCGTGTGTTCGGCGCGTACCTTTTTCCGTAGTGTTCCTCGAAGAAGTTCATCATGGGCGTTATGCCCATTAGCGGGGCTTTGGCCTTTAACCAAGGCGTATCGGGTTTGATTTCGAGCAAAGCAAGCAGCGTGAGTGCGGAGCGTTCATTTTGCTGCTCGCCGGGGACGCCAAGGTCTTTCAGCACGGCCAACGCCTCCTCAATTCTTTTCCGCGCTATCACCGGGTCTTTGGTATCTGCCAAGTCGAATAGCTCCTTTCGGACCATTTCATCAATGGCACCTTGGTCTGGAAACTCGTCACCGATTCTAGACCCTAAAGTTTCTAATTGCGCCACGCTTGGGTATTTCAGGCTTCTCAGGTCCGTGGCGTTTACTTGTGTGTGGCCATTGAATTGGCGGAAGTATAGGTCAACGACCGATGAATTCAGAAACGCCGCGAGACCTTTCGCGGGTGTTGCCGGAAGTCCTTTTCCGCCCCTATGGAAATAGTTGATGTGGTTTTCGAATCCTACACGGTCCGACGTGACCCTTTTGGGGTCGTAGACAGCAGCCACAACACGGCGGATTTCTTCCTTTGCAGAAAAACGCTTGACCAACACATAGGTGCCTTTCGGGACTAATAGCTCATCCGCGCCCGGCAGTACGGCCATCGCGTGAGGTTTGTTGCCGCCCGGCTTGGGCCATCGGACAAATCCGTTTTCGAGGTTGCGTGGGTAAATCAGCGGTACGGTTTCACTATCCCAATGCTGACGAAGAAACTTCGTCGCTCTGAAATCCACAACGCGGCCAGTGGAAACCTCAATTTGCAAGTCCCGCAAGGTACAGTTAAGGGTTTTCATCTGGCGTGCGACGGATGCGCCAAGTTCGTCTGCCACTATCCGAATGAAGTATTCGGGGTCGTTGCGGTGCACAAGCTGTGAGTACGAAATCGTCCTTTCGGCTATGAAGTCGTCTTCGGGGCCTTGGCTTGAAGTGATTGTTACGGTCCCGTCTGTGTCCTGTTCCTTTGCCCCGTGGAAAATGATGTTTTCTTGTAAGACCTCATCTTCCTTAAAAGCAACTTGGCGCGACTCGAATACATGGACGCGCCTAAGTGTCAGCGTTTCGAGTAGCAGTTTCCGGAACGGTTTGAAGTAAGGTCCATTGCAGAAACTACGCGGCGTGATAGCGACTAGCTCGCCCTGCTGTGCCAACAGCATGAGCACGACGGATAGAAAGCCTGTGTACAGGTTGGATGTTTCGACGCCAATTTCACGCAGCATCAAGCGCGTTTCGGAATCGCTGTTTATCTTTTTGTAGGGCGGATTCAGTATGGCGCAATCGAAACGGCGGGCTGGCTCGAACATTTGATGCCGCAACATTCGTACGCCGTCGTCAATGAAGTCGCGCCGAATCAGGTCGGATTGAAATTCAATTCCCGCACGTTCGCAGGTTTTTCCGCACTGGCGCAAGGTATCGGTCAGATACTCGGCAAGCGAAGGGTCAATTTCATAGGCGGTCGCGTGGATTCGTTTAGGTTTGTTGGGACGGCTACAGATTTCACTTACGAAGGCGGCGGTTAGCGAGCCCACACCGGCCCCGGCATCGAGCAGTCCAATGTGTTCCTGTTTCGCCTCGAACATCGCCGCCATCAAGCGCGCTGTGGCGGGCGGCGTCATAAACTGGCCAAGGTCGCTACGGCGCTTTGGGTCGAGCTTTCGCCCCGCATCTAGCCGAAAAAAATCAACCTGTTCTACCAGCAAACGAATTCCCCCTGCCGGTTATGCTAGTACCCTCAGCCATGGAAACACAATAGATAGCGATACTCGCAGTGGCAGGTTATTACCTGCATTGACGCACTTCGCGTTTCGCGAGACCAAAACGTGTTTTGCCGCACGCCGAGGAAAGTCAGAATGAAATCGGGCGCGGCGGAGATTGGACGCGCGGCACGATGAGAGGAACGGGAAGAGAAGAGAGATTCCTCACATCCGCAGGCCTCCGCTTTCGCAGGAGCGAAGCGGGAAGAAAAAATCGGCCTGCTCCGTTCGGTCCCGTAAACCCATCCGGGATGGAAGAACCGCAAATGACGGAGGGGAAAGGCCGGGGGCGAATTGAAATCAAGCCTCGGCGGGCTTTTTCGGCTGGAGATAGAAATGAATCGCGGGTGTAAAGATGAGCGAAAGCACCATCGAGCTCAGAATGCCGCCGACGACGGCGATGGCCAACGGCTTCAGCATGGCCGAACCAGCCCCAATGCCGAATGCCAAAGGAAGCATGCCGGCGACAGTGGCCAGCGCGGTCATGGCGATGGGCCGCAAACGGCGCCGGCCGGCCTGGATCATGGCTACTTCGGCGGAAAAGCCCAGGTCGCGGAAGCGATGCTCGGCGTCGAGGAGGAGGATGCCGTTCTTGGCCACGATGCCGATGACCATGATCATGCCCATGCGGGAAGCGACATTGAACGAAGTCTTGGTGATAAGCAGCGCCAGGAATCCACCGAAAGTCGAGAGCAGGGCGGAAGCGAGAATTGCAGTTGGCGCGGAGAAAGTGCGAAATTCAAAAAGCAGCACGGCAAACAGGAGCAGCAGCGCCAAAAATAACACCACCAACATATCGCTGGATGATTTCTGTTCTTCGGCATAAAGACCGCCATATTCGACGCGGATGGACGAAGGCAAATGCAAATTGTTCACCGTTTTCTGTACCGCAGCTATGCCTGTGCCAAGGTCCACGCCTTCGAAGCGCCCCGTGACTTGCACGAGGCGCTGTAAATTCTCCCGGCGGATTTCCGTCTGTCCGGGATCCATGCTGAGCGTGGCCAATGAGCCAAGCGTCGCCGTGCGGCCAGTCGAACTGGTCAGCAGAGCGTTACTCATACTGTCGAGCGAGGCGCGGTTTTGTTCGGGAAAGCGAACGCGAACGGTGTACGCGCGGTCATTCAGAACGACCGGGGTGGCCGCAGGCTCACCTTCCAGAACCGCGGCGGCGTTGACTGCGACTTCCTCGGGAGTGAAACCCGCACGCGCGGCGACCGTAGGATTCACTTGATAGGTGACCGCCGGGCCGCTGATGGTATTTTCGACTCCGTTCAGAACGTCCACGACCGGGTGCGGATTCCTTCCGATCTTGATTTTGTCGATCGCATCCGCGACGCGAGGCGCGGTTTCATTCAGGAGCTTGCCGTCCGGCGAAAAAAGCTTGATCACGACGGGCTGGGGCGCGCTGGTCAAGTCGCCGATCATGTCCTGCAAGAGCTGAATGAACTCGACTTTCGTGGCGGGTTCGGTGGATTCAATCTCGGATCGAAGATCGGCGATGATATCGTCGATGTCGCGCTTGCGATTTTTCTTGAGCCTGACGGTGAAATCTCCGTTGTTCGCTTCGGTGACGGCCGCAAGACCGAGTTGCAGGCCGGTGCGACGGGAAGTGTTCTCGACTTCGGGCGTGGACTTCAGAATTTCCTCAATGTGCAGAAGGATGCGGTTGGATTCGGCGAGGGAGCTGCCCGGCGGCGTGAAGTAGTCCAGAATGAATCCGCCTTCATCCATTGCCGGGAGAAAGTCCGTGCCGAGAAAGCTGTAACACAAAACAGAAAGAGCGATGACCAAGACGGAGCTTGCGGCCAGCACCCAGGGCCGCTTCAAAATGGCTTGCATCGTCCGGCTATAAAACTCCACGATGCGCCCGAAAAAACCGGAGAGATGCGCTTCTTCCGCAGCGAGGAGAGCAGCCACGTCAATACCTTCAGACTGGGACTTAGTTTCGGTGGTGTCCCGACGGCGCACGAGGTATTGGCTGAGCGTCGGCGTCCAAGTCAGCGCCAGAAGGAGCGAAGTAAACAGAGAAACGGTCATGGTGACGGCGAGGGCGCGGAAGAAAGTTCCGGTCACTCCGGTGATGGAGATCAGCGGAAGAAAAACGACAATCGGTGTGATGGTCGAGCCGATGAGAGGTATGGTCAATTCCTGCAGAGCGCTCTGGATGGCCTGAAAGCGGCTCTGGCCGGCATCACGGTGCAAGACGATATTTTCGAGGACCACGATGGCGTCGTCGATGACCAGACCGACGGCGGCGGCGAGGCCGCCCAGAGTCATCAGATTGAAGCTCTGATTGGTGATTTTCAAAACGATGAAAGTGATGAGCAGAGTAACCGGTATGACCAATCCCGCCACCAGTGAAGTTCCCCAGTCGCGCAGGAACAACACCAGGATGATGGAAGAGAGCAAAATGCCGATGAGCACCGCATCGCGGACGCTGGCGATGGAGTCGTGAACGATTGTGGATTGATCGTAAAAAGGCTCGAGATGAACTCCGGGAGGCAAAGTGGCGGAGAGTTCGCGGATGAGCGCGTGCACTTCGTTTGCTACATCCAACGTGTTGCTTTCCGGCTGGCGATCCACGTTGAGAAGCACCGCCGGTTTGCCATTGGCAGTCACCATCGTATAAACGGGAGCGACCGACGGCGCGATTTTCGCGATGTCGCCTAGACGGATGGGAATACCGGCCGAGGAACTCTTGACAACAATTTGGCCGATCTGCTCCGGACTGCGCACCTGGCCACTGATGAGACCCAATACCAACTGGTGGCTGTGCTCGATCAACCCAGGCGAATCGATAAGATTCGTGCGTTTGATGGCGTCTAAGATTTCCGGGACGGTAATGCCCGCAGCAAGCAGGCGCGCCGGATCCGGTGTCACTTGGAATTCGGGAACGCGGCCGCCTTGAATGATGACGGTTGCAACGCCATCCAGCCGGTTGAGGCGCGGCTTAAGGTCGTAGGTGGCGATCTCCCACAGTTTGTTCGGCGGCAGCGTGTCTGACGTCAGGCTGTAACCAACGACGGGAAAGACCGCGAAGGTCAGCCGGTGGGTTTCTACTTTTGACGTAGAAGGAAGGTCGGGCTGCAAGCGGGCGACGACCGCGTCCACGCGCTGCAGAGTCAAAATCATATCGGACTTCCAGTCGAAGTAAAGATCGACCTCGGCAGAACCGCGGCTGGTGATTGAAGTAACCTTTTGGAGGCCGGGGACGCTGTTCACTGCTTCTTCGACCGGACGCGTGATGACCACGAGCATCTGGTCGATGGGCATCACGCCGTTGTCGATGCCGATTACGATGCGCGGAAAATCGGTATTTGGGAAAACGGCAACCGGGATGGAGAAGGCGAGAAACGCGCCTACGAGCATGAGGCTGACGATTAAAAACAGAATGGGGCGAGAGAGCCGCTGGAACCAGGGGGCATCCGGCTTGCTCGAAGGATGCGCTGCGCGCGGTGAATCGGGAGGAAGGTCCATGCCTGCTTATTCCTTGTCCTTGGTATCGGGTTTCGTGGCAGCGCCAGGCTTTCCCGACTTCTCGGACTTGTCTACTGCGTCCTTTTCCGCAGGGGCCGATGCTTCAAGTTTGATCTGTGTGTTATCCGGCAGCGCGTAGCCGCCAGAGCCGATCACCGGATCGCCGGCGATGACTCCGCTTACGATTTGCGCATAGTCCGCGTTGCGCACTCCCACCTGGACGGTCTTGAGGTGCGCGTGGCCATCGGCGCCTGCGAGCAAGATGTAGTCCGCACCCTCGGAGTTTTTGTAGATCGCCGGAGTGGGCACGACGAGCGCGTCTTTCACCGTTTTCGCCGTCATCAAAACTTCCACGCTCATGCCGGGTTTCAGAGCCGGGTCCGGCTTGGACGCTTCGACCCACACTTCAATCGTCGTGCTGCCGGGATCGAGAGCGGGGCTGACCAGACTGACGCGGCCTTTGATCGGTTCGTCAAGGCCGGGAATTTTCAGTTCAGCAGGGTTTCCCACTTTCAGAACCGCGGCCTCGGATTGCGGGATGTGGGACTTGGCGATGAGCCGGGACGTATTCATGACTGTGAGCAGGGGTTGATTGGCGGCGGCGAAATCTCCTTCGAAGAGCGGGCGGTCTGTGACCACACCGTCGATGGGACTGGTGATCCTCGAATAACTGAGCAGCGCTTCGGCGGCCCTCTTTCGGCCTTCTGCCGACAAGCGTGAGCCTTGGGCGGACCTGAGCGTTTGCTCTTTTCCAACGCGCTGCAGGTCGGCGACCTGTTTCTGCGCTTGCTCGTTCTGGCTGCGGGCTTGAAGAAAAGCGACTTCAGCGGAGTCCATGTCTTTGCGAGGAATGGCTCCTTGCTGGAATAGCTCTTTACGGCTCTCGTAGACTTTTTGTTGGGCATCGAAATTCGACTTCGCGGCGACGGCATCCAGTTCCGCCTTTTGAATCTGCTGCGGCAAGCTGGCGCCAACCGTCGTTGCATAGTTGGCTTCCGCCTGCTCTAAATCACCCTTGCTGGACTCCGCGGCGGCGGACAAATCACTGTTTTCCAGTTCGGCAAGAAACTGCCCTTTTTTAACTCGCGCGCCTCGCTGCACATAAAATCTCCTAATGGTTGAGCTGATCTTGGGGGCGATGGTGGCTTGCTCGAGCGGATAGACCACCGCTTCCGCGGAAATTACTTGCGAGATGGAGGCGCGCCGCGCGGGCGTGGTCTGCACAGAGACTACGGGCTCCTTTTCTTTTTCGTCCTTGCTGCAGCCACTCGCAACGCAGAGCATCGCGGCGATGGCGCTGAAAAGAGTTGCCAATCTGCCTCGAGAGGTCAAAGTAGTGTTCGTCGTGCGCTTCATGGAGTCGTAAGAACCCCCGTCAGGGTTTGCAAATTAGCCAGGGCCACGCGATAGCGTACGGCTCCATCCTGGTACGCCGCATTGGCTTGCGCAAACGTGGTCTGCGCGTCCACGACTTCCAGTACCGTAGCTTCACCACCCTTGTAGCGAAGCGTGGTGAGACGCAGGCTCTCCGCAGACAGTTCGGCCGAACGGCCGAGGCCGCTGAGTTCGTTCAGGGCCGTTTCCGCTTCGGCATATAAGGATTGGATTTCGGCAATCAGCTTGCGCTGCGCAAGGGAAAGCTCCCGCTGGGCTTGTGTGCGCCGCAGCTCTGCCTGCTTGATGCGGCTTTGCGTGGCGCCCCAGTTCCAGATGGGAATATTCAAAGTGGCGGCAGCGGAAGAACCCAGATTGGAAACTCCATTCGAACCGTTCACGGCAAACTTCGTTGCGTCGATTCCGTACCAATAGTCGAGGCTCAGAGTGGGCAAATACC
>Ga0209648_10004888_pt1 | contig 11403 bp, 8 predicted proteins | sample GraSoi2013_115cm_FD_185830 | JGI IMG/M metagenome (GOLD analysis project Ga0209648, IMG submission 185830) | Grasslands soil microbial communities from the Angelo Coastal Reserve, California, USA - Sample 9_17_2013_115cm (SPAdes) (version 2) | ecosystem: Environmental > Terrestrial > Soil >...
GCCAGGCATTGGCCACGCGGTATTGCCCGAGCGGAATATAGATCACCTGGTCGTAGACCTCCTTTTGGATCTCGGCGGCGATCTTCTTTTGCTCCTCCGGTGACAAAGCGCGCGAGAACGCATCGCGCAGCGCTTCCATCTTGGGATCATCGGGCCAGCCGAACCAGCCGCCGCTCTTGCCTTTGCCGCTGGTGGGAAAGTTGGCGATCGGGTTCACCAGATCGGCGCTGACGAAGTTGGTGAAGAACATGTTCCAGCCGCCTTCCTTTGGCGGCTTCTGGCTGGCGCGGCGGGCAACCACCGTCTGCCAATCGGCGGCCTGCACATCGACCTTGAAGCCGGCGTCGCGCAACGACTGCGCCGCGACAATCGGCTGCGCCTTCAATGTCACGACATCGGTGGGCGCCATGATCACGACGGGCGTGCCGTCATAGCCGGATTCGGCGAGCAGCTTTTTCGCTTCCGCCATGCCATTGCCCTTGACGAGCGAGTCGGAGCCGACATCGGTCGCAAGCGGCGTGCCGCAGACGAAGATTGCGCCGCATATCTGGTAGTAATTGGGGTCACCGACCAGTGCATCCAGCACGTCCTTCTGGTTCATCGCCATCAGGGCGGCGCGACGGACTTTTACATTATCAAAGGGCGGATAGAGGAAGTTCATTCGCCCCACCGTCTGGTAGCCGAACTTGTTCAGGGTTTCGACCTTCAGATCCTTGTTGGCAGACAGCGTCGGCAAAAGATCAAAAGGCGGAATTTCCATGAAATCGATATCGCCTGACTGCAGCGCGTTCACCGCGGTCTGCGCGTCCGGCATCGTGATCCACTCGACCCGATCGACCTTCACCACCTTGCCGCCGGAGGTCCAGCTCGGCGGCTCCTTGCGCGGCACATAATCCCTGTTCTTCTCATAGACCGCCTTCACGCCCGGCTGGAATTCCGCCGGCACGAACTTGAAGGGACCCGATCCGATCTGCTCCTTGATCTGCTGGCCGGGCGGTGTCTCGGCCAATCGCTTAGGCATCATGAACGGTACGTAGGACGATGGTTTTCCGATCGATTCCAGCACCAGGCCGTAGGGCTCTTTGAGTTTCAGCGTGATGGTTTTGGCATCGCTGGCCTCGATGCTGGCGGTAAAATCCATCAGCTTCTGACCCATGCCGTCGTTCCGGCCCCAGCGCTTCAGCGACGCCACGCAATCCTCCGCCGTGACTGGCGTGCCGTCATGCCATTTCAGGCCGTCGCGCAGGGTAAACGTGTAGATGAGCTTGTCGTCGGAGACCTTCCAGTCCGCCATTTGCGGCTGGATCTTGAAGTTGGCATCAGTCGCCAAAAGCGTGTCGAAGACCATGTAGCCATGATCGCGCGTGATGTAGGCGGTAGTAAAACCGGGGTCGATGATGCGCAGGTCGGAATACATCACCGCGGTGATGGTCCTGGCATCCGCCGGCAAGGGCATTGCCAGCGCGGCCCCGAGCGCAAGGGTCGATAGGGTGATGCTCGACGCGATCATCGGCTTCCAACGCGCGATCCGGAACATTCGATTTCTCCTGATGTGGTCCAAAGCAACTGCAATTTGCTACTGCAATTTCTGGGCCGCTGAAAGGATCACGGTTGCTGCACTTTGTCTCCGTGTTAGGCTGCCGTAAAAGCATTCAAAACTCGGGAGGAAGCCATGCAAACCCGCCGCGCGCATTTACGGAGTTTGCTGAGCATGGTGGCGTTGGCCGGGGTGCCACGTGCGGCCCGCGCCGAGGACCAGCCGATACCACCAGAGGGGATTGGTCATCGGATCAAACACATTTCCTACAGCGACATTGGCGGGCGTCCGGACAGCGTCCAGATCATGTCAAATCGCAACCACCTCTATGTCGGTCACATGTTTAGCGACGGGGTGACCATTCTGGATGCCAGCGACCCGCGCCGCGTGAGACCGGTGAATTTCTTTACAGCCGGGCAATACACCCGGACGCATCATTTGCAAGCATCGGACGACCTGCTTCTTGTTGCCAACGGCGCCAATATCGTCGCCATGCAGTCCTATAGCGACCAGCGCGGCTACTTCGAGAACAGCCTGGCCGACAGCATCACCAAGCGCAAAAACTTCCGCAGCGGCCTGTCGATCCACGACGTCTCCAAGCCCGGCGAAATGCGAGAGATCGCGTTTCTGGAAATGCCGGGACTTGGCGTCAACCGCCTGTCCTGGATGGGCGGGCGCTATGCCCATGTTTCGGCGCACTTCGACGGTTATCGTCGACCTCCAGGAAATCACCAAGCCAGTCATCGTCTCGAAATGGTGGTTGCCGGGCATGAATCGCGCGGCCGGCGAAGTGTCGACCGCGCCAAAGGGCAAGCGCTATGCGCTGCATCACATGATCGTCGCCGGCAAGCTTGGTTATGGCGCCTGGCGCGACGGCGGTTTTACGATCCACGATGTCAGCGATGCCACCCAGCCGAAATTATTGTCGCATATCAACTGGTCGCCGCCATTTCCCGGCGGCACCCACACGCCGCTGCCGCTGCCGGGGCGCAACCTCGCGGTCGTCGCCGATGAGGCGAACGCGGAGAAATGCGCAAAAGGGCTGTTCCAGATTTTCGTGATCGATGTGCGCCTGCCGGAAAATCCCGTGACGATCTCAACAATGCCGGTGCCGCACGACCGTGACTATTGCATTGCTCCCGGCACCTTCGGTCCACACAATCTGCATGAGAACCGGCCTGGCTCCTTCCAGAGCGAGGAAACCATTTTCGCCACCTACAATGCCGGCGGCGTCCGCGTTTTCGACATCAAGGATCAGTTTGCGCCGAAGGAGCTGGCGTTCTGGCTGCCGCCCGCGCCAGCCAAATTGATCGATCCGAGGCCCAACATCGCGCTCGCCGCCAAGACGGCCGATCTCTATGTGACGCGCGATGGGCTGATCTATGCGAGCGACTGGAACGCCGGCCTGCACGTGCTGGAGTATGAAGGCTGAGCCGAGTTCGAGAAGCGACGCTCGTTAAGTCGCCGTCAGCAAATTCACCTTGGCGTTGGCGACGATCAGGCGGTCGGCCAGCATCTGCGCCAGATTGCGCATGATCCGTTCACCGGTGCGCGGATGCTGCTGGCGAAAACGCTCGAAATCGGCGAGCGGCACTTCGAGCGCGGTGACGGACTTGTCGGCCTCTACGTCGGCGGAGCGGTGCCCCTCCAACAGCGCCATTTCGCCGAATGCCATTCCGGCCGTGATCGTCGCGAGCCGGATACCGTCAGGCAGTTTGACGTGGACGACGCCGCTCTGGAGGAAGAACAGCGATGTCGCTGGCTCCGTGGCCGCGATGATTTTTTCGCCCGCGCGATAGGTCCTGATCGTGCCCAGTGAGGCGAGCGCTGCAAGTTCCTCCGTCGTCAATCCCGCCAGCAGCGGCTGCTCGGAAAGCTCGGTCATTTCGATCGCGTCGATGGCGCCGCCGTGGCGATAGACGATCTGGTCCTCGGCCCATTCGATGGCGTCGTCAAGCAGGGGGAAGTCGCGCAGATTTAACAACCCGTTGGTCCATTCGCCGATGATCTTCCATTCCGGCGAGGAGCGCTTGATGCCGGACAGGATCGCGGTGACATTGAAACGCGCCAGCTCGCGAAAGCCCTCGGCGAGCAATCGGGCGCCGGCGGGCGTCACAGCCGCAACCCGGCGCAGGTCGAAAATGATAAAATGCGGGCGCGGTTTTGCGGCGAGCTGGCGCGAAACGTAATCGACATTGGAAAATGTCAGCGTCCCCACCAGTTCGATGATGCGGACGTCCTGCTGGTGCTTAGCGAGAATTTTCTGCTCGTGCGGCCGCCGGCTGCGCCGCGAAGCGCTTTTGCCGATGTCGTAGTCGGCGATGATGTTGCGCGCGTCGTCGCTGCGGTTGAGCATGTGCAGATCGTAATGCGCCGACAGCGCCTCGCAGACCTTGATGCCGCGCACGCTGTTGCCGTGGCTGTCGAGCCGCGGCGAGTAGCTGCCGAGCCCGAGCCGCGCCGGCAGTGCCGCCAGAATGCCGCCGCCGACGCCGCTCTTGGCGGGAATCCCGACGCGATAGATCCATTCGCCGGCATAGTCATACATGCCGGACGACGTCATCACCGACAGCGTCCGCGAGATCGCGTAGGGGGTCATCACCTGTTCGCCGGTGACGGGATTGATGCCGCGATTGGCAAGCGTCGCCGCCATCACCGCGATATCGCGCGCCGTCACCAGCACCGAGCATTGCCGGAAATAGACCTCCAGCACTTTGCTGACGTCGTCCTTGATGACGGCGGAGTTGCGCAGGAGATAGCCGATGGCGCGGTTGCGGTCGCCCGTTGCACTTTCGGAAGCATAGACGGCCTCGTCGACATCGAGCTCGCGCCCGGCAAACCGGCCGAGCGCCTGGCGGATGTATTCGAAGGCGCCGTCGCCCTTGGCCTGATGAATCAACCCGGTGCACGCGATCGCTCCGGCGTTGACCATGGGATTGAAGGGATGGTTGTCGGCATTGAGACGGATCGAATTGAAGGGATCGCCCGACGGCTCGACCCCGATTGCGCTTTCGACATGGTCGGCGCCGAGCGTATCCAGCGCCAGCGCAAACACGAACGGTTTTGACATCGACTGGATGGTGAAGGGCGCCCTGGAATCGCCGACCTCGTAGACATAGCCGTCGATGGTGGCGAGGCTGATGCCGAAATGATTGGGGTCGGCCTTGCCGAGTTCGGGGATGTAATTGGCGACGGCGCCGCCGGTCTCCGCGGAAAAATCGGCATGGCAAGCGTCGAGGAACCGCAGCAGCGGCGACTTCAGGGCGGCCCAGTCGTTGGCATGCCGGCGCGGAGCCGGCTGCGAGAGGTTCATGTCGGGTTCTGCCATGCGATGATAATCAGCGCAAAACGATTTTACGTCGCATCGGCAACAGCGGAAACCGGCCCCGCCGCCTATTATCGGGGCAGGGAAAGTACAGCGCCTGCGTTCCTGCTTGGGAATGAGGCGTTCAGGTCTCGACGATCGCCAGCACCTGCCCCTCGGCAACCACGTCATCCAGCCTCACCAGGATGGATTTGAGCTTGCCCGCCGCCGGCGAAGCCACCGGAATCTCCATTTTCATGGCTTCGACGAAGGCGACGTCGTCGCCATCGCCGACACTGCTGCCGATTTCGACGGGAAGCGCGCAGACACGCCCGGCCACCTCGGTCACAATCTTGATGTCTGGCATTCCGTTCTCCCGGGACAGCCACTGCACGCAATCACGATCGGGGTACGCGCTCTATGAAGGGCGGGCGCCCTCGGCTTTTTGTTGTGACGGCAGATTGCCTGAGGTAGCTTGTTCTGCAAGTGGAATTTTATTCCGTCAGACGGAATGAACGGACAGGCCACACATGGGAAGACGTTCGGAGCGGCTGAGTAAACAGGGAATGCTCGCCAGCGATCTCGCAGGCGAGGGTGACGTCATCCAGGTGGTGTCGCGCGCCTTCGACGTCTTGCGCTGCTTCGAGGGCCATGAGGCGCGGCTCGGCAATCTCGAAATTTCCAATCGCTGCGGATTGCCGCGATCGACCGTGTCGCGCCTGACCCACACGCTGACCCGGATGGGCCAGCTCGTCTATCTGCCGCGCGATCAGAAATACCGCATCGGCCCGAGCGCGGTCGCGATGAGCACCTCGATGATGCGTGGCTTGCAGCTGCGCAATCTGATCCGGCTGCGGCTGCAGGACGTCGCCGAGCAATTGCCGGGAACCGTCGGCTTCGTCATTCCCGATCGTTTTCATCTCGTCTATCTCGAATATGCGCGCGCCGACAACGCAGTCGGTCTCCATGAAACCATCGGCAGCCGCATCGCCATGGCGAGCACCGCCGCGGGCCATGCCTATACGGCAGCGCTCGATGCCGACGTCGGCGACGCCTTGCTCACCGAAATGGAACGGGAAATTCCTGACGACGCCAAGCTGCTGCGGCCGCGTCTGGAAAACAACCGCCGCTTCCTGCGCGAACATGGCTATGTCGTCGCCTGCGGTTTGTGGAGCCCGCACATCAACGGTCTCGCGGTGCCGCTGTGGTCGCCGCAATATCAAACCTTCGTCGGGGTCACGATCGGACTGCTCTCGGCAATGTATGATGAGAAGCGGCTGCACAGGGAGGTCGCGCCAAAGCTTCTGGAATTGGGCGCCGCGGTCGGCGGCCTGCTGGAGGGCGCCGACGGAGAGCTGTTCGGCAATCGGCTGGAGCGAAAAGCGCTTCCGGTAACGGCCCATAATAATAAAATGATCAAGACGGAGGATACGAATGAACTGGAAGCCGGAGCTCGACGACCTCGCCCGGCGCGAAGCATTCGCGCGCGAGATGGGAGGCGTTGACAAGGTCAAGCGACAGCGCGACCAGGGCCGGCTTACCGTCCGCGAACGCATCGACAAACTGGTCGATCCAACAAGCTTTCATGAGATCGGGGCGATTTCCGGCATCGCCGAATATGACGAGCACGGCGAACTCAAAAATCTGACGCCGGCGAACTGCGTGTTCGGCCGCGGCAAGGTCGACGGCCGCACCGTGGTCGTGGTCGGCGATGATTTTACCGTGCGCGGCGGCTCCGCCGATGCCTCGATTTCCACAAAGCCGCTGATGGCGGAAGAGATGGCGCACGATTTTCGTTTGCCCATCATCCGGCTGATCGAAGGTTCCGGCGGCGGCGGCTCGGTGAAAACCATCGAGACCAAGGGCGCGGCCAATCTGCCCGGCGGCATCGGCGGCACCCGGTGGTATTGGTACACGACGGCGAACATGGCGCGCGTGCCGGTGGTGGGCTTGGGGCTCGGCTCGGTTGCGGGGCTGGGCGCCGCCCGGCTTGCGGCCAGCCATTATTCGGTAATGACAAAGAACTCGGCGATGTTCGTCGCGGGGCCGCCGGTGGTAAAACGGCTTGGCCAGGATCTCTCCAAGCAGGAACTCGGCGGCGCCGAAATCCAGACCCGCGCCGGCGGCGTCGATGATGCCGTCGACACCGAGGAGGAGGCTTTTGAGCGCGCCAAGCGCTTCCTGTCCTATCTGCCGTCGTCGGTCTATGAGCTGCCGCCGACGCTTCTTTGCGACGATGATCCGGAGCGCGCGGAGGAATCGCTGATGAAAGCGGTGCCGCGCAATCGCCGCCAGGTCTACAAGATGCGGCCGATCATTAACGCCGTCGTCGACAACGGCTCGTTCTTCGAGCTGGCTGCGAATTTCGGCCGCCCGATGATCGTGGGGCTGGCGCGTCTCGAAGGCCGTGCCGTGCTGCTGCTCGCCAGCGATCCCTTCCACTATGGTGGCTCGTGGACGGCAGAAGCGTGCCAAAAGGTGGTGCGCTGGGTCGATTTTGCCGAGACCTTCCATCTGCCGGTGGTCTACCTCATGGACTGTCCGGGCTTTATGATCGGGCTCGAGGCCGAGAAGGCGGCGACCATCCGCCACGGCGTGCGCGCGATGGCGGCCGTCAACCAGACCACCGTGCCCTGGTGTACCATCATCGTGCGCAATTCGTTCGGCGTCGCCGGCGTCGTGCATCAGCCGGCCGACCGCTTTTCGATCCGCTACGCCTGGCCGTCGGCCTATTGGGGCTCGCTGCCGCTGGAAGGCGGCATCGAGGCGGCCTATCGCGCCGACATCGATGCCGCGGAAGATCCCGCGGCGAAACTGAAAGAGATCGAGGATCGGCTCAACAAATTGCGCTCGCCGTTCCGCTCGGCCGAAAAATTCTGGGTCGAGGAAATCATCGACCCGCGCAAGACCCGTTCGCTCTTGTGCGAATTCGCAAGGCTCGCTGAGCCTCTGCGGACGCCGGGGCTCGCGACGAATATGACGATGCGGCCGTAAGAGGCGAATGGCGAGTAGCGAATAGCGAGTGGAATTTTTCTATTCGCTATTCGCTACTCGCCACTCGCGTCAATGAACCACCCGCTCCACCGCAATCGCGGTGGCTTCGCCGCCGCCGATGCACAACGCCGCGATACCCCGCTTCAGGTTTTGCGCTTCCAGCGCATGCAATAGCGTCACGATCAGGCGGGCGCCGGTGGCGCCGATGGGATGGCCGAGCGCGCAGGCGCCGCCATTGATGTTGAGTTTTTCGCGGGGGATGCCGAGGTCGCGCTGCGCCGCCATCGGCACCACCGCAAAGGCTTCGTTGATCTCGAACAGATCGACATCGCCGACTTTCCAGCCGACCTTGTCGAGCAGTTTTCGGATCGCCGGGATCGGCGCGGTGGTGAACCATTGCGGTTCCTGGCTGTGGGTGGCGTGGCCCTTGATCTCGGCCAACACGGAAAGGCCGTCGCGATCGGCGAGCGAGCGTTTTGCCAGGATCAGCGCCGCGGCGCCGTCGGCATTCGCCGAAGAGGCCGCCGGCGTAATGGTGCCGTTGGCGCGGAACGCGGGTTTTAGGCTGGGAATCTTGGCGGGATCGACTTTTAGGGGAATCTCGTCATTGCCGATGGTGCGCGGCCCGGCCTTTTCAGTCACCGTCAACGGCACGATTTCGGCTTTGAAGGCGCCGCCCTCCACCGCCTTCCGTGCGCGCGTCAGCGTCTCCATGGCGTAGGCGTCCTGGTCGGCGCGGGTGAACTGATAGGCTTCCGCGGTGGCTTCGCCGAAATCGCCCATCGAGCGGCCGACCTCATAGGCGTCCTCGAGACCGTCCATCACCATGTGGTCAATGATCCGGTCATGACCGGCGCGATAGCCCGAGCGCGCCTTCGCCAGCAAATAGGGCGCATTGGTCATGCTCTCCATGCCGCCGGACACGACGATCTCGGCAGAGCCGGCATTGATGATGTCATGCGCCAGCATGGTGGCCTTCATGCCGGAGCCGCAGACCTTGTTGATGGTGGTAGCACCCGTCGCATCCGGCAATTTGGCGCCGCGCGCGGCCTGCCGTGCCGGGGCCTGGCCTTGGCCTGCCGGCAGCACGCAGCCCATGAACACTTCGTCGATCCGTTCGGGCGCAAGCTTGGCCCGCTCGAGCGCGGCGCCGATCACATGGGAACCGAGCTTATGGGCGGAAAACGGCGACAGATCGCCCATGAACCGGCCAAGCGGGGTGCGGGCGGCGGAAACGATGACGACGGGATCGGAAGCTGCGGCCATGGCGGAGGTTCCTCAATTTTCGCGCTTCGGTGGCGCGGTATTATTTGCATGATATTCATCATATGATGCGCCGCGGGATTTGCAACGCCGGCTCGCGATAAATTGTCGTCAGCGCATGACGGCTACCGCTTCCGCTCGACAAAGGCCTGCATCAGCCGCTGCGGCTCGCCGGTCAGGAACGATTTTCCGAACACGCCGATGCTGAGGTCAACCGACTCCTTCAGCGGCAGTTCCTCCCATTGCCGCAGCAGGGCTTTTTGCGCGCGCAGCGCCTCGGGGCCGCATTCCAGAAGCGCCGCCACGGTTTTCTCGACCTCGGCATCGAGCCCGCCCTGCGGAGCGACCACGTCGATCAGCCCCCAGGCTAGCGCAGTGGGCGCATCGATATTTTCGGCCGTCATCACCAGCCAGCGGGCACGACCCCAGCCGATCAGTCGCGGCAACAGCGCGGCATGGATGACGCTGGGTATGCCGACCCTCACTTCCGGCATGCCGAATTTGGCGTCGTGCGCGGCAATCCGGAAATCACAGCTAGCTGCGACTTCGAGGCCGCCGCCGAGGCACCAGCCGGGCATCCGCGCGATCACCGGCCCCGGAAATGCCCGTACCGCCTCGCAGAGGTCGCGCAAACCCGTGATGAATTTCTCGGCCGAGGCCTGATCGAGTTTTGCCATCTCCTTGATATCGGCGCCGCCGATCATGCTTTTTTCGCTCTGGCCGGCGATGATCAGCACGCGGATCTGCCGATCCGTCGCAAGGATCTCCAGGCCCTCGCGAACGCCATTGATCACAGCCGATCCCAGGATGTTGAGCGAGCCGGCGTTGCAGATCGTCAAACGAACGACGCCGCGCGGGTCGCGGTCGACGCCGCAATGTGGATTGAGCATTTCCATGAAAAGTCTCGCGATCGGTGAGTGCGTCGGTGCAGATTGTGCCACTTCCCGGGCAACGCGCGGTCTTGTCAAGGGCAGGCGCCTCGGCCTCCGGGACGCGCTCGATATCGCGGTTGCGAGATAACCTTCTCCGCCGCTCCCGAAATCGGGAATAAAATGCAGCTTTTTGGAGTAAGGGCTGTTATTATATGACTGCAAACATCTTATGGGACCAGCAATGCGCTACTCCAGGGAACACAAGCTCGAGACCCACGCGCGGATCGTGAGGAAAGCCGCGGTTCGGCTGCGCGAAAAGGGCGCGCATGGCGTCGGCGTTGCCGACCTGATGAAGGATGCGGGCCTCACCCATGGCGGCTTCTACGCCCATTTCGATTCGCGGGAAGCGCTGGTGATCGAGGCTTTTGCCTATGCGATGGATCGCGGCAGGGAGCACTGGCGCAAGCTCGCCGAACAGGTGCCGCCGAACAAGCGGCTGGCGATGATCGTGGATTCGTACCTGGCGCCGACACACCGCGACGACCCCGGCCACGGCTGCGCCGTTCCGACGCTGGGCGCCGAAATCGCCCGCGAGAGCCCGAAAACCCGCAAAGCCTTCGCGGCCAAGCTGGAACAGATGATCGATATGATCGCCGAGCAGATTCAGGATGTCCCACGCAAGGCTGCGCGCAAGCAGGCGATGGCGGCGGTGGCGACCATGATGGGGACGGTGGTGATGGCCCGCGTCGCCGGCAATAGCGATTTTTCCGACGAGATACTCGGTGCCGGGCGCGCCGCCGTGCTCGATCGCGCGAAGCCCTTGAGGCGGGCGGCGAAGAAATCAGCGGCCAAAAAAGCGGCGAGCTCCGCGCGGCACTGACGCCTTTTGGCGGCAACGGTATGCGACGTTGGTCGTAGCCGGCCAAAAGCTGGGCCATGCCCGCATTTTCGCAAATGCGGTGCGCGCGGAAACCCTTTCCAAACGCCGCAAAGACTGCAAGATGCCGCCAAAACCTGGATCGGCGAAGGTATTGGAGGAACACATGCGCACAATCGGACATTTTATCGGCGGCCGCGAGGTCAAGGGCACTTCCGGGCGGTTCGCAGACGTGTTTGAACCGATGACCGGCGACGTCCAGGCCCAGGTGGCGCTGGCCTCCAAGGCCGAATTGCGCGCCGCGGTCGAGAACGCCAAAGCCGCACAACCGGAATGGGGCGCGACCAATCCGCAGCGCCGCGCCCGCGTCATGATGAAGTTCCTCGAACTGGCGCAGCGCGACTATGACAAGCTCGCCGACCTCTTGGCGCGCGAACACGGCAAGACGGTTCCCGACGCCAAGGGCGACATTCAGCGCGGGCTCGAAGTGGTCGAATTCGCCTGCGGCATTCCGCATCTGATGAAGGGCGAATATACCGAAGGCGCCGGCCCCGGC
>Ga0209648_10004889_pt1 | contig 11401 bp, 10 predicted proteins | sample GraSoi2013_115cm_FD_185830 | JGI IMG/M metagenome (GOLD analysis project Ga0209648, IMG submission 185830) | Grasslands soil microbial communities from the Angelo Coastal Reserve, California, USA - Sample 9_17_2013_115cm (SPAdes) (version 2) | ecosystem: Environmental > Terrestrial > Soil >...
CGCCGATTTTTACGTCCAGATCCCGCATAGGGATGAAACGGGGCAGCGTCGCTACTTCGTCCTGCGCTGCAAGTACCACGCGTGCCGTGCCGATCGGATCGGCAAATCGAAACTTCTCAATTTCGGAAAATCGTTTGCCTAGCTGAAACTTTCCATTTCGATAGACCTGTGGGTGTGAGACGGCCTCGTCGAACGAAACCTCCGGCGACCATTGGGAGATCGGGTCGTCACCTTCGGTGCTTTCATACAGCCGGATATGCACCGCTTCGACTTCATCGAGGACGTCGGCGGCGCGTTTCACGAGTAAATTCGTCAAGCCCGGGGCGGCACCGGCATTGATCAGCGCAGCGCGCTTCTTCTCCTTGAGTTTCTTGGTGTAGTGAAACTGCTCGGCCCTGAAGGGATGGCGAGTCAGGTGGGAACTCAGGTCCATATAATGTGCCCGCAGCCGCAGCGCCGCCCGCAAAACAATTTCGTTAAACACCGAAGCCGAAGCGTTAACGATGAGCTGGCAGCCTTTTGCCGCCTTCACGATTCCGCGCAGGTTTCGCGCGTTCACTTCCGTTACCGCGATCGTGCTCTTTTTGCCCAGGAAGCGCCGTGCGCGTTCCGGATCACGGTCTCCGCACCACACCGTATGTCCTTGCCGCTCCAGCAATTGTGCGAGAAGGGAGCCGGTCGCTCCGGCCCCTAAAACGAAGATCCGCATGGCGTGGCCAAAACTCTATCACAGACCGCGGGCAGGTATTGTCGGTCCCTCAGGCTTTGGTGTTGGAGGTATGACGAGGTGCGGGCGCTCCACGCAGGAGGCCTTCGGTGCTCAAATCTTCATCCAAATCCGGCCAGCGAATGCCGTATCCCCCGCCTGCAATCTCCCAATTGCTTAGCTGTTCTTTCGGTACATGAAGAAGTCGCGGATACCAGGCGAGCGGCACACTGATGGTTCGTCCATCCATCAAGGCAACAATGAGCGAGTCGACGGTGAAACTCACGCCCGAGATCCTTTCATTAGAACGTTGTAAGCCCGGCATGAGTCTTATTGTAGCCGGATAAGCATTTACGCCGCGGTATTTCAGTCAGCGACGGTCTTGTGAAGACGGGAGTTCAAGAAAGCGTCGATACCCAAGCCCAACAGAAAACCCTCGCTACTGGCAAGAATCGGTATGAGAACCTCGAACAGGATTACTTGCCGTAACGTCGTAAAACATGCCGGGAAAATCTTCGAAACGGTCCAAGGTGCGATCGCCATTGGCACAAATTCCGACGTTCCTATGAGGCGCAGGAAGTGTCCTTGTAAGGCAAAAGGTAGAATCCCGCGTGGAGGGTAATAGAAAGCGCTGGCAACGCTGTCGCCAGCCTTGTACCCCAACGGAGTGTCATCTGGGATAGCCTCCTTACTTCAATCTTAGACACCGCATTGCGATGTGGGGTGTCCTCGGCTTCCCGGATTGCGCCCTTCAGTCGGGCGGCGTAGACTATGGCTGTAACTCCGACCCCTGCAGCCTAAGGGAGAGACAACCCACGGCTGCTTGGGCGACGCCCTGAGAAATGATTAGGGCTGAGGGTTTGGGTGGAAACGCCCGGGCCTCCCGTGCTTGGAAAGGAGCGATACACCGAATATGAGTACATTTTCGGTGAGCGCCCGATTCGCAGCACTGGATCGGGCGGTCTTGTTTTAGAGTTCCAGTGCGCCAAGGAAAAGGGGAACTGCATCCAACAAGTGCAACGGGCCATGATCCTTCACGACAAATTCGGCCGCCAGATCACCGACCTGCGCATCTCCATCACGGATCGCTGCAACTTCCGGTGCGTCTACTGCCGCTCTGCCGACCCTGAAAACTACCGCGATCATGACGAAATTCTCTCCTGGCCAGAACTCGACCGGCTTGCCACGATCTTCCTCAGCCTTGGAATCCGCAAAATCCGCATCACGGGCGGCGAGCCGCTCGTTCGCGATGGCGTTGAGGACTTTATCGCTCGTCTCCACGCCCTTGGCGTCGAGGACCTCTCCATGACCACCAACGGTCACCTGCTGGCCGAACGGTGCGACCGGCTTATCGCCGCTGGCCTGCGCCGTATCAATATCAGCCTTGATTCGCTCGATCCCGAGAAATTCGAGCGCATCACCAGGACCAAGTCCTTCTCAACAGTCATGCACAGTATCGACGTCGCCCAGAAATCACGCCTAGCTCCTGCTAAGGTCAACGCCGTCCTCGTCCGCGGCATCAACGACGACGAAGTCGAAGCTTTCGCTTCCTACGCCCGCGAAACCGGCGTCATTATGCGCTTTATCGAATTCATGCCGCTCGATGCCGACCGCCATTGGACTCGCGGCCTTGTTGTTCCGGCCGCCGAGGTCCATCAGCGCATCCATGCCCGTTGGCCGCTCCAGCAGGTCCCCCACGAGCGCAGCGAGACCGCGCGCAAATACCGCTTCGCTGACAGCGCACCCGGCGAAATCGGCCTCATCGCGCCGGTGACTCAGCCCTTTTGCGGCCATTGCTCACGCATCCGCCTGACTGCCGACGGCAAGCTCCGCACCTGCCTCTTCAGCAAGGACGACCATGACCTCCGGGCTCTGCTACGCGAAGGGGCCTCCGACGACGATTTGGTGACCTATATCAGCTCAATTGTGACCGAAAAAGAGGAGGGGCATCGAATCAATGAGCCCGGTTTCGTGCCACCCTCCCGCACTATGGTATTCATCGGGGGATAGTGGAAAATGGGCTCAAGTATGAGAAAATAGAGTTTCCAGGGCAGGGACCAGGGACCACTTAACAACAGCCTCTACCAGACTGAACACACCCCGTGGGCAATCTTGTATCCATTTCGGATAGCAGCACCCTCATCGGCGCACACCAGCCGCCGACTCTGCACGCGCCGGAAATTGAGGCCGGTGTCGGGTGCGACTTCGATTCTTACCTCCTCGTCCCAGACAATGCCTTGGACGACCGCATCGCCGCCGCCAAAGCCCGCCTTGACCGCGACGTCGTGATTTTGGGCCATCACTACCAGCGCGACGAAGTCGTCAAATTCGCCGATTTTCGCGGTGACTCCCTTAAGCTGTCTTTCCAGGCTTCCCAAGCCGAAGGCCGCTATATCGTCTTCTGCGGCGTGCACTTCATGGCCGAAAGCGCGGACATTCTCCGCCGCGAGCACCAGACCGTTATTCTTCCCGACCTCAACGCCGGTTGCTCCATGGCCGATATGGCCGACATCGGCCAGGTGGAAGCTTGCTGGAGCGAACTCTCTTCTTTCGTCGATTCGCGCAAGGTCATCCCCGTCACCTACATGAACTCGACCGCGGCCATCAAGGCCTTTACCGGCGAAAATGGCGGCTCGATCTGCACCAGCTCCAACGCGGCTGCGGTCATGAAGTGGGCTTTCGAGACCGGCGAAAAAGTACTGTTCCTCCCCGACGAACACCTTGGCCGCAACACCGGATATCGCATGGGCATCCCGCTCGATCAGATGATCGTTTGGGATCCCTACCAGGAATTTGGCGGAAACACGCCGGAAGCAATACGCAACGCGCGCATCATTCTCTGGAAGGGCTACTGCTCCGTGCATCAGCGTTTCACGCCGCAGCAAGTGGAGCGCGTCCGCCGCCAGCATCCCGGCATTCGCGTCATCGCTCACCCCGAATGCCGCTTCGAGGTTGCCGAGGCCGCCGATCAAATCGGCTCGACGGAAGGCATCATCAAGGCCATCCAGGCCTCCCCAGCAGGCACTGAATGGGCCGTCGGCACCGAAATTCACCTCGTCAACCGCCTCAGCAAGGAATTGAAGAGCCATAAAGTCATCTCGCTCGATCCCAGCGTTTGCGTTTGCACCACCATGTTTCGGATCACCCCGCAGCATCTCCTTTGGGCGCTCGAAAATCTGGGCGAGGGCAACATTGTGAACCGCATCACGGTCGACGAACGCACTCGCCACCATGCCCGGCTTGCCCTCGACCGCATGCTCAGTTTGCGCTAGCATCAAGTTGAACAGGTTCCAGCCTGCTCTCTTTTCTCGGCGCAACACTGTCCCCGGAAACGGAATCATCATGGCAGATGAAGAAGACGACGATCAGGAGCAGGACGAAACTCCGGAACCACCTCAGCGTATTTTTACGTTGACCGAAGCGGAGCGCGCGCGCCAGGAACTCGAACCTTTTCTCGTCGAGGCCATGGATTCCCGTAAGAAACTCTCTGGCCTGGACAGCGAGCTCGCGGCGGTTTCTGCCCGCATCATGATGATGGGCGGAGTGATCGTTCCGTACGAAAAGCTGGCCGCGGTTCGTATGGAACACAACCGGCTCGCCGAAACGCTCAAATCCGCGCTCAATCGCATTCTCGAAACCGGATGCCTCATCAAGGACCTCGACGTCGGCCTGCTCGATTTTCCCGCGGTCATCAATAAGCAGGACGTCTATCTTTGCTGGAAGCTTGGCGAGGACCGCATCCGGTTTTATCATCGCCAGGACGAAGGATTCGCGAACCGTAAGCCGCTCGATCCTCGCGACCTCGGCCCCGGCGACACTATCCAGTAGTCTTGCTTGTTCCGATTCGGTGCGTGTTTGTAGGGGCGGCGCTTGCCCCGCCCGCGCTTGTGAAAGGGATTCCGTTTGACTGGCCATCCTGAAAACCGGCTGAAAGACTCCGCCAGCCCCTACTTGCGTTCCGCCGCGCACCAGCCGATCGACTGGCATGAATGGGGCGACGCCGCTTTCGCCCGCGCCAAATCCGAAGACAAGCCCATCCTTCTCGATATCGGCGCTGTTTGGTGCCACTGGTGCCACGTCATCGACCGCGAAAGCTATGAGAACGCTGAAATCGCGAAAATCATCAACGAACATTTTGTTGCCGTAAAAGTCGACCGCGATGAACGCCCTGACGTGGACTCCCGGTACCAATCGGCAGTTAGCGCCATTTCCGGGCAGGGTGGCTGGCCGCTCACCGGCTTTCTGCTTTCCGATGGCAAGCCTTTTTTCGGCGGCACCTATTTTCCGCCCGAAGACCAGATGGGCCGCCCCGGTTTCCGCCGCATTCTGCTCGCCGTCGCCGATTCCTATCGCAACAAGCGCGCCGACCTTGAGCGGGCCGCCAACTCCCTCGCCGATGCCGTTTCGCAGGCCGAAGTCTTCACCGGCGCCCGCGCCGATTTCGATCTCGGCGTCGTTGACGCCCAGATCAAATCCATCACCCAGCTCTTCGACATCAAGAACGGCGGCTTCGGCCGCGCCCCGAAATTCCCGCATTCCTCTGCCATTGATCTAATACTCGAACGTTACCAGCAGATAAGAGAAAAGCATCTGTTCGCCATGGCCGAAACCACCCTCGAAAAAATGGCTCGCGGCGGCGTCTACGACCAGCTCGCCGGCGGCTTCCACCGCTATTCCGTGGACGAACGCTGGCTCGTCCCCCATTTCGAAAAAATGTCCTACGACAATTCCGAACTCCTGAAGAACTATCTGCATGGGGCGCAACTGACTCAAAACTGGCTCTTGCACGAAACAGCCAAAGGCATCATCGCTTGGGTGAACGAAGTCTTGTCTGACCGAGTGAACGGCGGTTTTTACGCCAGTCAGGATGCGGACTACTCCCTGGACGACGACGGCGACTACTTCACTTGGACTTTGGATGAGGTGCGAGCGGTCCTCTCGCCAGATGAGTCGCGAGTGGTCGAGCTGTACTACGATGTGGAGCCCAATGGGGAGATGCACCACAATCCTGCAAAAAATGTTCTATGGGTTGCGCGGGGATTCGATGAAATCGCGGATACCACGAAAACAGACCTTAACATTGCCATGAAGGTATTGCTTCAGGCCAATTTGAAGATGTTGAACGCACGCCGCGCGCGACCAACGCCGTACGTCGACAAAACCATGTACGTAAGTTGGAATGCGATGTTTGTGTCGGCCTATTTGGAAGCGAGCCGAGTATTGGAGGATTCCGATTATCTCGGCTGCAGAGAATTCGCCCTGAAAACCCTCGACCGCATGCTGAAAGAAGTTTGGAGCGAATCCCGCGGCTTCGGCCATCGAGTCGGCGGTCCTGCTCTCGATGGCTCGCTCGACGATCAGGTCTTCAGCGTTCTCGCGCTTCTGGACGCCTACGAGACCACACTTGATCCCCGCTATTTCGAGGCGGCGCAAAAAACCTTGGACCTGGCCATTGCCCGCTACGGCGACGCTGAAGGCGGCGGGTTCCTCGATCGTCCTTGCGACGCCGCTCCGATGGGCGGCCTCGATGTACGGCGCAAACCCTTTCAGGATTCCCCCACACCAGGCGCCAATTCCGTTGCCGTCATCGCCCTCGTTCGAATGCATGCCTTCACCGGCGACGACCGCTACCACGTCTTCGCCAAAAAAACGCTCGAAGCTTTTGCCGGAATTGCTCCTCAGTACGGCCTCTTCGCCGCCACCTATGGCCTCGCCGCTACGCTCTTTGCCCATCACCCCGTGCAAGTCGTCATCACGGGAGATTCGAACGATCCCGTCGCCCAAGCCCTTGAAGCCGCCGCCCATCGCGTCTACCGCTTTGGCAAGGCCGTCCTCCGCGTCACTCCCCAAACTCCGCAACTCCATCTTGCCGGCGCCCTGAAAGAAACTCTCCCCCATCTTCCCACCGGAAATCCCCTTGCCGTAGTCTGCTCCGGCCAAACGTGCTTGCCTCCAACCAGCGATCCGGGACAGCTCATCGCCCTCCTGAACGACGCGGGGCACTCCATCGCCGCGGCCTGATGTACCTCTTTAGTTTTCATGATTCAGGGATTCGAATCAGCTGGTGGTTTTTCGAACGGCCCGACTCGATGGAAAGTCAGCACAGTCGAAAACGCGTCCGGGTCTTCCGCATACTGACGTACAAATTCTGCTAGCTTGTCGCTTTCTGCGGTCAGAAGGAGAAAGGAATCATTTTCTTCGCGATGTTCGATAGAAGGCAAGGTCACCTTTCCGGTCGATATCATTTGCTTTAGCCAATCGTAGTTTAAGAGTCCCAAACGCAAAGTATCTCCTTCAACCCAAACCCTCCCGATGAAATGGATCGGCAATGCTCCCATGTCATGGGCGCTCCTGTGTTCCTGGCCGCTCTCGGTTTCGTCAAACGCCGCGTCCAGGAATGTGTAGCTGCCCACTTGCACCAGAGAAACCTCGTAGACGTCTCTTAACCTTTCGTTCGGTTTTAAACTGCTCACGACGTAGACGTCATCGCTCGTGCTGTCGACCAGGAAATACTCTTGCTGGTTGCTGTTGTCATCCGTGCTCACCCATTTCCCTCTCAGGTTCGCCGATTCCAAGAGGGGCTCACCCGATTCAAGCGGCCGAAGCGAACCAGTGCAGCTGCATCCCCCGAGCCACATGATTGCTGACGCTAACAACAGGACCTTCAACTGCGTCGAGTTTCGCAGAGAGATCATTGCCGGAGTCCTGTGGGGACCTCGCCCGAAATGCTGGTAAAAACCACGATCCAAAATATTCAAATTAGTCGCCGCATGGTCCACCTCCGGCCGGTTTCCCAGAGTTAATACCCTTGCCACCTTCCAATGCTAGGTCTACGGTTAGCGAGCCAGATTATCAAGCGACAAGGTGCGCCAGCCTGCTGGTGACATCAAATGTCGCATCTTTCGGAGGGCCCGGGGCCAGTCGCTGTTCTTGAGCGTCGTTTAACTGGCTTTATTACAATTAGTTACGAATCCCCATATGACTGATACCGGGAAGTGACGGCGCGGATTTTGGCGGAGCGATCTAAGCATTACCCGGCTACGATTGTTATGGCAGCCACGAAAAAACGGGCGCGATGCTCTCGCACCACGCCCGCCAATCAGCGCTCCATTTCCTTAACTTCCTTTACGTCCTTTACTTCCTTGACTTCATTATTTCTTCGGTCTCGACTCCGGCGGCACCATTCCATTGATCCGGTAGTAGACCACCAGGTTGCCGTAGTGTTCTCCGGAGTGTTCGATCAACCCATAAGCCAAGTCATACAGTCGGTCCAAATGAGGCCCGCCGTCATTCACCGCTTCATTCAGTCCCTTGTCGCCCTTTGCTTTGATCGCGTCCGCGCCGTCGCTCACGCATTGCTTCACAAACGTCACCAAGTCCGCCTTATTGTTGATCTTCAAGTCGGCTGGCTTGGGATCATCTGGATAACGCGGCTTTTTCCCCAGCGCGCTGTCCGTAAAGTAATACATGGACGCGGAAACATGCAGCAACACTCCCCGAAACGTCCTTGAATCCGGGTTCGGCTTGTAGTCGTATTTATCCTCCGGCAAATCCTCCGCGATGATGATCAATTTTCGGCCGATCTCGTTCCATTGTTCCAGCACCGCCTGCGAAGGGCTCGGAGCTGGTTTCGGCGGTTCCTTCTTTGGCGCCTCCTGCGCCATTGCCGGTAGCACCAACAACCCTGTGGCCAACATAAACCCCGCCACCCACTTAAGCTTCTTCATTTTCTCTCTCCTCCGTTAGGCCCCGAACGGGTCGGAGCGTTCTTTCCTTCAGACGCGCCGCCCCGCTAGGCGTTTCTCAAAAACTAGTCATTGGTACAGTCACCCCTGGTCTTCCGCGGGGGTTCATCTTACGCAGTAATGGCGGCCCCGTCATGCAATATTCCGTGGGCCCGCATGGTAAACTTGTACTTTGCGTTGGGGGCGCCGTCTCCGTGAATTGGAACTTTCTGCTGCTGCGCATCGCCATAGCTTTGAGCATCCTGACGATGCTGTATCTCTCACAACGTTTCTGGTACCGCGCGCTCTGGCGCGTCACTTCGCATTGGGGTCGTCTGCCGCTGCGCGTCGCCGCCCGTCTTGTCTATGTGGCTCTTCTCCTCCTGGTTATTGTGACGGTGGCTCAGGGCTTGATCTTCGGCCGCGGTGGATTCGCGCGGCAAAGCTCTACGATTACCGTGCTTTCCGGTCTCTGGTTTTTCAGCGCGCTCTTCTCCTTTTTCGCCGTCAAGACGATCCATGGACTAGAGCGCCTCTGGCGATGGCTGCATGCCGCAACCGTGAAAAAAGCCGCCAACCAGCCAATTGCCGCGCAGTCTGCGTCGGTTTCTGCTGAGATCGTGGCCGACCCCGGCCGCCGCTACTTTTTCCGCGCCGCAACCGCGGCAGCCGGCGCCGCTCCGTTCCTCGGCGCCATGTATGGTTTCGCTGCCGAGCGCCTCAACTATCAGGTCCGTCGCGTCGAGATTCCTGTGCCCAATTTGCCGGCCGCCCTCGACGGCATGAAGATTGTGCAGATCAGCGACATTCACCTCAGCGGCTATATGTCCCGCACGCAGGTGCGCCGCGCCGTGGATATGGCCAACGATCTCGGCGCTGACCTTGCCGTCGTCACCGGCGATCTCATTACCGGTTCAGGTGACCCCATCGCCGATTGTGTCGAAGAAGTTCGCCGCCTTTACGCTCCCCTTGGCACGTGGGGCTGCAACGGCAACCATGAAATTTATGCCCGCGCCGAAGATGAAGCGGCCTATCTTTACTCCCAGGCCGGCATGAAAATGCTGCGCCACGAAAACGCGCAAATTCATTTCAAGGGCGCCTCATTCAATCTCCTCGGAGTTGATTGCCAGCGCGAGCGCACTCCGCGCGGCCAGCGCCAGCAGACCCTGGCTGGCGTCGAGCCCCTGGTCCGGCGCGACATGCCCAACATTCTACTTTCACACAATCCCAATACGTTCAATCGCGCCGCTGAACTCGGCATCGAGCTTTCTCTCGCCGGTCACACCCATGGGGGACAGATCCAGGTCGAAATCCTCGATCACCGCCTCAGCCCCGCGCGCTTCATCACCGACTACATCGCCGGCCTTTACCAGCGTCCGCTCTTTGCGCCTGCGCCCAATGACCGCGCCACCTCAAACGCTTCGGCCACTCGAGCATTCAGCCCTTCGCTCTTCGCCTCCGCTTCGGGCCCAATGGCTCATATTTACGTGAATCGTGGCCTGGGCACCGTAGGCGCTCCAGTACGACTGGGCGTCCCTCCCGAAATCAGCTTGATTGTTCTCCGCACGGCCTAACAGCTTTCCCGACCGGTCCCTATACTCGTGGCTGCGGCTATTGGAATCGGGAATAAATCCCTCCAATCTTTGGTATGCAATCCGGTGCATTGATTCAGATTCTTGGAGCTTGACCATTTGCGTCATACCTCATTTTTTTGCAAGTTCTTTGCTCTCAATTGCCGTAATTCCAGAATTTCTTGTCTAACCTTGGAATTCGGTTTGCATCCAATACGTCGGAGTCCGCAGGGGCGGAAGTTCGTCTGCGAGCACTGGGACGTGTTTCGCATCGAAAATCTCGCTTTGGAAGGATTCTCAAATGCTGTCCAAAAGTAAGTCTTGGAAGTTTCTTCCAGTTTTCGCTCTTTCGTTTTTTCTTCTTCCCACTCTGACCTTCGCCCAATATGTACGAACAGACTTGGTCTCCAAAGCCACCGACTCTGACCTGGTTAATGGCTGGGGACTGACTCGATCCGGTGGCAGCCCATTCTGGGTCAGCGACGAAGGCACCGGAAAGTCCACTCTTTACAACGGCGCGGGCCAAAAGCAGGGGTTAATTGTCATGATTCCCCCTGCGCCCAACGGCGCCGCTAAAGGCACGCCCACTGGCACCGTCTTTAACATCACTCTCGGAAACCCCACGCCTTCCTTTTCCGTTTCGAATGGCACGACATCCGGCACCGCCATTTTCTTGTTCGCCACCTTTGACGGCACCATCAGTGGTTGGAGCCCCGGGGTCGACGGCACTCATGCACAGATCGCTGTGGACCGCTCTAAGGACGGAGCCGTTTACACTGGCTTGGCAATCACCAGCAACGCCTCGGGTGACTTTCTTTACGCCGCTGACAACGGCCCAAACAGTCGCATCGACGTTTTCGACAAGAACTTCAAGCTGGTGAACTCTTTTACCGATCCGGCCATCAAGGGTGGTTTTGCCCCTTACGGCATTCAAAACATCGGGGGCAACCTCTGGGTAACCTTCGGTGGCAACAAATCCGCCGCCGGCTTCGTGGACGAATTTGACACCGCAGGCAACGTGCTTATGCGCATCACCGGACCTCTTCATTCGCCTTGGGGGCTCGCGATGGCGCCTGCTGATTTCGGGCCGTTCAGTAACACTTTGTTGATCGCTAACAACGTTCCCGACGGCCGCATCAACGCATTCGACCCCCATACCGGGGCGTTCCTTGGCACCCTGCGAGATGCCAACGGCCAGGCCATCGTCATCGACCAGCTCTGGGCTATTCAATTCGGAAACGGCGGAAACGGCGGCAAACCCAACCAGCTTTTCTTTACCGCCGGTCCGAACAACTATGCCAACGGGTTGTTTGGAATGATCACCGTCGAACCATAATCGGTCTTAGCACTGCGCTCGTCTACGGGCCTCGACGGCGACGAAGAATAAACGGCACGAGATC
>Ga0209648_10004890_pt1 | contig 11399 bp, 13 predicted proteins | sample GraSoi2013_115cm_FD_185830 | JGI IMG/M metagenome (GOLD analysis project Ga0209648, IMG submission 185830) | Grasslands soil microbial communities from the Angelo Coastal Reserve, California, USA - Sample 9_17_2013_115cm (SPAdes) (version 2) | ecosystem: Environmental > Terrestrial > Soil >...
CATCACTTATGCACCGTAAGCGCCGCAGCAGGATGGCCGTTTCGCGCCAGCCTCCGCCGGCGATGGAGATAGACCTGGAGCTCGTACTCCTGAGGCGGCGACGGGGATTCGATGACCTCAACGTCCTTGCCGCGGGCGAGGCTGTCCATCACGGCCCTCGTCGCGTACGCGGGCTTCCATCCGAACGTGGAGGCCAGCCGCGAGCAGTCCGCAACCGAACCGAACGCCAGCACGTCCGCAAGGTGTTCTGGAATATCAATTCCGGTGGCCTTCAAGGCGAGGCGCCCGAGCCAGCGGCCGTACGGCGGCAGGATGGGCAAGGCCTTCCCGCCCATGATCGCGATCGCCTGGCTCAACAGCACGATGCCGTCGGCGGCGACGTTGAACACGCCTTCGTGGCCCTCGATGACCGCGCGCACCATCGCCTCGGCCGCGTCGTCCTCGTGCAACAGCTGCAGGCGTGGATCGAAGCCGGCGAACGTGGGCACGATCGGCAGCGATAAGTAGCGGCCCAAAGTCGTGCCCTCGCTGACGCGATAGCCGAGGCGGAGCACCGACACACGACAGCCTGAGGTGCGCAGCGAAAACTCTTGCGTCAGCTGCTCCATCTCGAGCAGGTCGCGCTTGAGGCCGTACGCGGGCCGATCCGAGCCGGCCGCATCCTCGGCCACGAATGAAGGATCGCCGGGAGCCGCTCCGTACACCGCCTGGCTCGACTTCACCACCAGGCGCCTCACCGGGCTGGATGGCCCGGCACACCCGGCGAGCACGTTCATCGTTCCGATCACATTCGTCTCATGAGCGGCCCGGTCTTCGCCCGCGGAATCCACAGTCACCGCCATATGGACGACGGTGTCGATACGAAGCTGCCGAACCAGCTTGCCTATGACCGACTGCCGAGTGTCGGCGTGAACGAAGTCCATCTCCTCGATCGCACTCACCGGATCGGCCACATCGCACCCGAACAGGAATGGCACCTGAGTTGCGAGCCGCCGCGCCACCTCGGCCGCGAGCGGATTGGAAACGCCGGTGACGAGAACGCGCCGAGGATGCGATCGAACGAGGTCTGGGGTCACCCCCTGATTATGGGTAAATCCCTCTCACCATCGTCGCGTTGGCCACGCGCTGAACGGCGATTGCGTAGGCGGCAAGGCGCATGTCGATGCGCTTGTTCACCGATGTGTGCAGGATCTCGTAGAAAGCCCGCGTGATCACGTGGTGGAGCTTGGTGTTGATCTCCTCCTCCTCCCAGAAGAATGCCTGGAGGTCCTGCACCCACTCGAAGTAGGAGACGATCACGCCGCCGGAATTGGCGATGATATCGGGGATCACGAAAATTCCGCGCTCGTGCAGGATGGGGTCGGCCTCAGGTGCCACGGCGGCATTGGCGCCCTCGGTGATGAGGCGGGCGCGGATGCTCGGAGCGTTCTGAGCCGTGATGACGTCTTGCACGGCGGCCGGCACTAGGACCGTGACTGGAAGCTCGAGCAGCTCAGCGTTGGTGATGTTCTCGGCCTTCTTGAATCCGCTCACGCCGCCCCGGACTTGCTTGTGTTCTTCGAGCGCCTCCAGGTCCAGACCGCTCGGGTTGTAGACCCCGCCCTTCGAGTCGCTCATAGCGACGATCTTCAATCCAGCTTCGGCCAGCAAGCGCGCTGCTGATCTGCCGACCTGGCCGTATCCCTGGACGGCGACCGTGGGCGTCTCGTCTTCGACATGCAGGTACTTGATCGCTTCGATGGTCAGGTACGTGGCCCCGCGGCCCGGTGCGTCGACGCGGCCCTCGGATCCCCCCACGTCCACCGGCTTGCCCGTTACCGCGGCCGGCACCGAGTGGCCGGAATGCATCGAGACCGTGTCCATGATCCATGCCATCACCTGCGGGTTGGTGCCCATGTCGGGGGCGGGGATGTCCTTCTCCGGGCCGATGAGGATCGCGATCTCGGTCGCATAGCGACGGGTCAGGTGCTCGAGCTCGCTCATCGAAAGCTTGGCCGGGTTGACCGCGACCGCGCCCTTCGACCCGCCGTAGGGGAGGCCAACCGCCGAGCATTTCCACGTCATCAGCATCGCCAGCGCCTTGACCAGGTCGAGATCGATGTCCGGGTGATAGCGGATCCCGCCTTTGGCAGGTCCCCGGCTGATGTTGTGTTGGACGCGCCAGCCGGTGAAGACGTGCACGGAGCCGTTGTCCATGCGCACGGGGAAATGCACGGTGAGCTCCCGCTTCACCTCGCGGAGGCCACGCCGCACGTCGTCGGAGAGGCCGATCACGTCGGCCGCGGCATCAAAGCGACGCTGGGCGGTCTGGAAAGCGGAGACGCGTGTTTCGACCGCCATGTGCGGATTTCGATACTACTCCCGGAGGCTGCGCGTTGATGGGGTCAAGGACAATTGCGTCATGACGCGCAACCGGATTCTGGGCATCGTCGGCGTGGCGGCCGTCGCCCTGGCGACTGGATTCCTCCTGGCAGGCCAGGTCAAGGCTCAGCTCCTCACTCCGTCCAACCAGGTTGCCCGCTACCAGGCGCTGGTCCGAAGCGTTCAAGACCTGGAGAAGACCAACGAGTCTTCGCGCGCCAAGATCGCCGCCCTTCGAGCTGAGATCGATGCTCTCGAGGCTGCCGCAGCCCAGCAATCGGCCGGCACGAGGGACTTGCAGAACCAGGTCGCCGACCTCCGGGCCCACGCCGGTTTGACCGCCGTACACGGCCCGGGGGTCGAGATCGACCTCGGCAACGGCCCGCCCGCGCCCGACCAGGGCGGAGGGATCGGCTACCTGGTCAACTACCAGGACGTCCAGGATCTGGTCAATCTGGTCTTCGCCAGCGGCGCCGAAGGCGTCTCTGTCAGCGGGCGAAGGATCACGCCCCTGAGCGCCTTCTCCGGCTCGGCAGGCCAGGTCGTCATCGACCAGGGGCCACCGCTGACGGCGCCGATAAAGGTCTTCGCGGTCGGCGACCGGAATCGCCTGCTGACAGCCCTCGACGATCCGGTTTCACTGCCCGGCCTCCGGGCCCGGCAGGTTCGATTCCAGCTTGTGATCACGGTGACGGGCATCCCGGACATCAAGCTGCCCGGCTACGACTCGAGCTTGCAGATTCCGCATGTCAGCACCTCCTAGGCGCTCCGCGCCACTTGGGCGCAGGTCGGGGCGTGCCATCGGGATCTGGCTCATCGCCCTGCTGGTGGCGCTGGTGGCGACGGTGCAGATCCGCAGCCAGGCGGAGGTGGAGCGGAGCCTGGTGGGCACCGATACGACAACGCTCGCCTTCTTGATCGACGACCTGCACCGCGCCAACGATGCTCTGTCGGTGGAGACCGCCGACCTCACGCAGAGGAAGGCCACCTTGCAGTCTGGCGGCAGCCCCGCCGCCGACCAGGAGCTGACTGCCGAAGCCAACCGCCTGCGCGCAATCGAAGGCCTCGTCCCGGTCCACGGACCGGGGATCGTCATGGTCGTAGACGCTGCAGGGTTGCAGTCGCTCGACCTTCAAGACGCGCTCAACAACCTGGCAGTCGCGGGCGCTGAGGCGATCGCGGTCAATGACCGCCGAGTCGGGGTCGGCGTTCCAATCGTCCAGGTATCAGGAGGAGTCAGCATTGATGGCGAGTTGATCACGGCGCCGTGGACGATCTCAGCCATCGGCGACGCGAACCGACTGGCGGAGGCGGCGGATGCCATGACGCAGCAGATGCGCGCCGATCGGCGCGTGCGTCAGGCGAGCTATCGGGTCGAGACTGTGATCGACATCCGGGCGGTCACTACCGAGCGGCCTTACGTTTACGCAAACGGTTCATAGCGCAGGGGAGGACAGACGTCCTCCCTTGCGGGAAACCCACCCTCCTCGGCCACACATGGCGGCGATTGGATGGTGCACGCCAGGTGACGGCCGGAATAAATCCGGCCTAAGGCTCCGCTTGGCAATTCATTGACTTGATCAGGCCTTGCGTTTACGCGAACGGCTTTTAGACGGCACGCCGCCGTTTCGCTTCTTCAACTCCGCCGACAGCTCATCGAGCCGCTGGTTGATGGAATCCATATCGTGGCGGCTGGGGATACGCAGCCTACGCAGCGCTCGCTCGATCGCGTCATCGACCATCGCTTCGACATCGCCGCGGCGGCGCTCGACCTGGCCCACCAGATCACCAGGTACGTTGAGTGTCTTGCGCACGTAATCGAGCAGCGACTGCCCGCGATCGTGCAACGCGTCCGCGCCGGCGTCCATCAATCGTGCCGGTCCGCGCTTTTCTTCTGACAGCACAATCTGCGAGAGGATGACCTGCGTCAAGTCCTGGCCGCTGTCACGATCGACAACCTGGATCGTATGGCCGTCGCGCACCAGGTCGGCGATGCCGTCGAGCGTTATGTAGTGACTGGTGCGCGTGTCGTAGAGCTTGCGATTCGCATACTTCTTGATCAAGTGTCGTTCGGAGGCTACAGTCACTTCTAGCCAATACTAACGCGGTGCGTTATGGCCGGCCGCGAGCGGCGTCAAATGGAGGTTTGGCATGCCAGCCAAGAAGCGAAATGCGTCATCGCGATCGAAGCTCTTGAATCGGGCGGTGAAAGCCGGCAGGTCTTACCTGCGCCAGGCAGAGCGTCGGCTGCCGCCTGACGTCCGCAAGCAGATCGAACGCAGCATCAAAGACGGGCAGAAGACTGTCGAAGGTGCCATCAAGCAGCTCCGGACCCGCGTCGACCGCACCGCGCGCCAGGCCGACCTGGAACGCGCGCTGAAGAGCCTGGAAAGCTTGACCAGGCAGGTGCAGCAGATCGCCCGTGCGGCAGCCTCGCGCCCCGCCGCCCCCGCAGCGCAACGGACCGCCCGCCGCCCGGCCACCCGAAAAGCTCCGGCCCGCAAAGCCGCCGCCAAGACGGCAACGCCGAGCAAGGCGCCGGCGCGCAAGCCGGCTGCGCGACGCGCTGCTCCCCGGCGCCGCGCGGCTGCGACCCCGGTGGTGATCCCGCCGACCGTCGAATCGCCATCGATGGCGATCACCGATCCATCGCCGCGCGAGCCGGCCGGCTAGCTGAGAGAACCGAACACAGTCACGCCGCCCAGGAGCACCGCCCGCGGGCGGAGTCGATCCCACTTTGTTTGCGCGCCGGTGAGCGGATCGACGTCGTAAACCTGGAGGTCGGCCAGCATCCCGGGATCGAGCGTGCCCTTGACGTGTTCCTCGAAGCTCGCATAAGCACCTGCCGAGGTGTACGCCCTGAGCGCGGCCAGCTCGCTGATGCCGTTGATGCGGTCCTCAACCGCTGCGCGAATCCCGGGCCACGGATTCGGGTCGGCCGCAACGGGCAGATCGGAGCTGAATGCGACCGGCACGCCGGCTTTGAGCAGCGGGCCATGCGCCGCGAAGTGCCATCGGTCGTGCGCCTGGAAGGTGGCTGAAGGAAACTCTCGCGCAAAGCGAACGGCCATCGGCTGCATCACCGCCACCATCCCGAGCCGAGCGAGGCGGCGCTGAAGGTCGGGAGGGCAGATGAGGCAGTGCTCGACCCGATGACGGAGCGTGACCGCGCCGGCGGACTCGACCGCGTCACACATGGCGGCAATCGCTCCATCACCGATCGCATGCGCCGCCACTTGAAGCCCTGCCCTCGACGCGAGGGCGACGAGCTCGCGGAGCTCGGCCGGCGGCGTTCGCCACACGCTCTTGCCCGTGCGCGTCGCTGTGCGCTCCGCCCCGCCGTCGACGAAGACCTTGATCGGCCCGGCCCGCACGAGGTCGCCGCCGAAGCCGGCTCGGAGGCCGAGGCCGGCAGACGCCTGGAGCAGCTCCCAGGAGAGGAACTCGTTGATGCGCATCCTCAAGCTTCCCCGCTCCGCAAGCTGCTGATACGCGCGGAGGTCGTCGGCGAACCCGCGGTTGACGGCCGCACCGACCGAGGTGATGCCGCGCGAGATCAGAAGGCGCTGAGCCCTCAGGATTCCCTGCTTTCGACGGGTGATAGACGACGATGGCTGCACATCGGCGACGAGCCGCATCGCCGTCTCGAGCAGCAGCCCATTGGGTGTGCCGTCGGTGTCTCGCCCGATGCGCCCTCCGGGCGGGTCTTTTGTGGTGTCAGTGATACCCGCCGCGGCGAGCGCGGCGGAATTGGCGACGCGTGCATGTCCGCCGCGCTCGTCGATGAAAGCGGGCCGCTGCCCGGTCGCCCGGTCCAGCTCCAGGCGGTGCGGCGCCCGCTTCTCGGCCAGCTCAGCCGCTCGATAGCCCATCCCCTGCTGCCATTCGCCGTGCTTCAGGCCGAGCCCGTGATCGCGCAGGCGAGCGACGATCTCGGCCACGCTGTGCGTGCCGCTCAGGTCGGCGCCGAATCGAGTCAGGCCGTAATAGACGACGTGCGCGTGCGCGTCATTGAATCCCGGCAGCACCGCTGCCCCTTCAAGGTCGATGACGCGCGTGCGCGTGCCGCGCAGACCCATCACTTCATCGCCGCCGGTCGCAATCACGACGCCGCGGGCGACGGCAAGGTGGCTGTGAGCGTCGAGACCGCTGCGCCCCAGCGTGCGCACAATGCCACCGGCAAGGATCAGGTCAGCATTCACGCGGAGCCTAAAGTAAAGAAATGGCCGACATGAGGCTCTCTGAGGATGGGCTGTACTACTGGGACGGCAGCAGGTGGATCAGCACTCTGTCACCGGACGGACGCTGGCGGTGGAACGGATCAGGGTGGGTGCCGGTGGCCGCCATGGTGGCGCCGGCGTTTGCGCCATACCCCTCATATCAGCAGGCGACCCCGCGCCGGCCGACGCCGTGGACGAAACCGATGCAGTACGCAGTCGCGGCGTGGTACGCGCTGTCGGGCCTTTACGCATTGAGCCTTCCGTTCTGGATGTCCGGAACTATGTCGCAGATGATCAATCAGTCGATCCAGAGATCGACCGCCCAGAATCCCGAGGTATCGCCGCCGCCGGCGGAGGTCGTCTCGACCATCACAGCGATGATGTCGGGAGTCCTCTGGATCGCCGCCATCATCGGGGTCGTCATCTCAGTTGTCATCATCATCGGCGCACTGAACCGGTGGACGTGGATGTTCTACGTCGTGCTTGTGTTCCTGGGTCTGGGCGCCATCAGCTTGCCGTTCAACATCATCGGGGCGTTGGCAGGATCCACGGCTCTGAATCCTTACAGCCTGCCCGTCTGGGTCACGTGGCTGTCGGTTGTCCTCGGGATCCCCAGCACCGCCCTGTTCGTATGGATGCTGGTGGCCGTGATCCGCTATGGGCCATGGGCGATGACGCGGAAAGTCGAGTCGCCGCAGATGCCGCAGCCGGCTACTGGTTGAGGAGCGCCGCCAGCAGCTTCGGATCGATGTTGCCGCCGCTGACGACGACCGCGGTCTTTGGTCCCGCAGGCAGCTGCTCGAGCGCCGCATAAGCAAGAGCTCCCGCGCCCTCCGCCACCACCTTGCCTGCGACTGCCAGCTCCGGGATCGCCGCTCGCAGCCTGGGCTCGGGCACGGTGATCCAGGTGTCGACCACCTCCTTCATGAGGCCCAGCATTCGTGCATCGAAGGGCGCCGTCGTGCCGTCGGCGATTGTCTCCGGCGTGATCGAGACGGGGCCGCCGCCTTCGAGGACCCGCGTCCACATCGCGTAGCCGTCCGACTGCACGCCGACGACCTCGACGTCAGGTCGCAGCCCTTTGACGGCGGACGCCGTGCCCCCAATCAATCCGCCGCCGCCCACTGGGATGACGACTCGATCGAGGTCTGGAATGTCTTCGATCAGCTCGAGCCCGAGCCCGCCGTGGCCCGCCATCACCTCGGTATCGGCGAACGAGTGGATGAAGGCCTCTGGTTCAGACTTCCAGCCTTCGTTCGTGAGCCAATCGAGGAGCTTCGGCCTCGGCAGGAACATGGGGACTCCGCCCCATCGCTTGAAGCCCTCGATCTTCGTGGCCGGCGCGGTGTCGGGCATGACCGCCCGGCAGGTCACCCCCAGCGCCTTCGCTGCGTAAGCGCATGCCTGCGCCGCGTTGCCGGCGCTGACCGTGATCAAGCCCCGGCTCCGCCTGTCTTCGGGCAGCGCCAGAGCCGCGGCGAAGAACCCTCGCACCTTGAAGCTGCCCGTCGGTTGAAGGCATTCGAGCTTCAGGACCGCGCCTTCGACCGGCACGATCGGGGTCCGGTACACATAAGGACGCGCGCGATCTGCCGCCGCGCGGATGCGTTCAAGGTCGATCACGGTTGAGAATGGTAAGGATGCCGATTTACGAATACCGATGCGAGGAGTGCGGCAAGCGCTCTTCGGCGCTGCTGGCGAGCTACTCGTCACCCGACCCCGTGTGCCCGCACTGCGGCAAGCCGGCGCTGCGGCGCCTGGTTTCGACTTTTGCGACGGCACGGTCTGGCGACGACGGCGGAGACGACTTCGGGGGCGATGACCTCGGGGGCGCGGGCGAGGACTTCGATGGTGGCGAGGGCGGCTTTGACGGCGGCGACGACTCGGATGACTTCTAGGTCGTAGCCCCGAGCACCGCGTTCGCCGCGGCGATGAGCTCGCGACTATGCCCCGTATCGCGCGCGAAGATCCGGAACAGCGTCATGCGTACGGGCAGCCGGCGGAAGAGGTCGAGCACCTGGCTCTGCTGGAAGCGATCCTCGAGCGGATCGTACAGAAGGATGTCTGATGTCTCGTTGAGCGGGTTGAAGGCGCGAGACTCCTGTGCGGCCACGTCGACCTCGAACTCGATCGATCGAGTGCGCGCCGGCAACCTCTCGCGAATCAGGCGCGCGAACTCCGCGCGGTTGACGCCGAGCGCGGCGCCCGCATCGACTGCATCTGTATGGCCCTGATAGAGAAGCCTCCATTTGAGCTTGCGCTCGACGACCTCCGACCATGCTTTGCCGAGCTCGCGCTTTCGGGCGTCTCCATCACCAAGCGCCCAGCGGCTGACCTCTGAGAGCAACGCCCATTCGGTGAACGTCAAGTACTGGTCGAGGCGCGCCAGCGGGTTTCCGCTCAGGATCAGCTCGACCGTGGGTCGGAACACCTCGCGCAGCTGCAGGTCGATCCGCCGCACCGTGCGGTGGAAATAAACCTGTTCGTACAGATAAAGACGCGAGCTAAGGAACATGTAGAGCGCCTCGGCGGCGTGCGCGTGGAGGGTCAGGCCGCGCTCGGAGATGAAGGAGTAGTGGAGGATCCGCTGGATGTCGACCGGGCCGGCGGCCACCCCACATATATAGGAATCGCGAGGGACGTAGTCCATGTTGTCGGCCGAGTACGCGCCGACCATCGCCGGCTTCAGCGCTACCAACCAGGCCGGGGCTTCGAAGCCTTGCAGCTCGGGGCTGGCAATGAGATAGGCCACCCACCGCGAATCTATGTGCTCACCCGCCTCGAAGTCCGCCGTGGGTGAAGCGCCAAGCCCTTCAACCAGCTCGGCCAGCGGACCGGTGATCAGCGCCCTGCCCACGACCTCGTGATCGATACCCCACGTGTCCAGGTAGTTCTCATCGAAGAAATGGCCGAACGGGCCATGGCCGACGTCGTGGAGAAGACCCGCCATGCGCATCGTTTCCTCGACCAGCGCGATCGACGGCGTTCCCGAGCAGCTCGCTGAGAGCGTCGGGTGCAGGTGGCGTGCCCATTCGCCGGCCAGATGCATGGCGCCGAGCGCGTGCTGGAATCGCGAGTGCTCGGCGGTGGCGAAAACCCACCAGGCGCTCTGGAGCTGGTGAATGCGCCTGAGCCGCTGCAGCCACGGGCTGTCCACGAGGTCCTGCTCCGCCGATCTTCCGGGCACGCCGCCCGGCCCGCCCTTGGTGATGCGCAGGTAGCGGTAGATGGGATCACTCGAAAGGTTGACCCGCGAGTACTCGTCTGGCAGTACCGACATCAGGCGATTATCGGCATGACCAGCTCGGGCCATACGCGCCCGCCCATGGCCGCGAGGTAACCATCAACCGAGCGCACGAGCGCCTGGAGATTCAAGCCGCGATGCTCGGGCAGATACGGGCGCAAGTAATCGGCCCCGCTTCGCCATTTGTTCACTGTTCCTCGCCGGTTCCGCCGCGAATAGTGGAGGCACCCGGCCGCCACCTGGATCAGGCCCTTGTAGAACCCCGCCTCCGGACCCTTGCGATCGGGCATCCACTCGTGCTCCCAGACCTCATGCGCATCCCAGTAGCGCCCGGCGTTGAAGAGCTCGACACCACGCCTCAGGCCCGGGGTCACGAGTAGGGCGGGAACCGCCGCCCGGCCGCGGATTCGATCAAGCCCCCGTGACCGAGCCGGAGCAGGTCCTTGGCGTCGGCTCGACCGTATGCGAAGACAAACGGCAGCAAGAGGTCGAGGGAGCTCGAGCGGCCGAAGCCGGCGCAAGAGGCGACGCCGACGACTGCGGCTCCGTTGAGTCGCGCAAGCCAGAGCATGCTGCCCGGGTGCATGGGCGCGCCGAGCTGCAAGAGCTGGCCGCCGGCTTCGGTCAGCTCCGCGTAGGCCGGATCGAGCGGGTCGATGGCTGACGCGCCTGCGAAGAGCACGAGCTCAGCGTCCAGTCGCGCCGCTTCGCGATAGGCGTCCTTGACGGCGTCGCGCGTGCGCGCGACCTCGCGAACTCCAAGAACCTCAGCCCCGTACCAACCCAACTTCGCGGTCACCGCCGCGCGGAACAGGTCGCGGGCCTTCGGCTTGAGCCTCTCGGTGGCCACCACAAAGGTGCGGAGCGGGCGAAATGGAAGCAGCTCGATGATCGGACCTTGTTCGCGGGCGATCCGCTCGGCCTCCTCGATGAGCGCCCCCGGCACCGCCACCGGCGTCACCTTGCAACCCGCGACTTCCTCGCCCTCGGCCACCGCCTGGCCATCCATGAGCGTGAACACCGACACATAGCCGAGCCCGTTGATGGCGTCGACGAGCTCCGCCCGCACCCGCACCAGCCCGCGGCGGGTCGCGATCAGCCTGGCCTGGCTCTGGACCGGTGGTCGAGCTTCGAGGTTTGGTCCCGAGAGCGCCGCCGCTAGTCTCCTTGCCGCGATGTCCTCGTGCAGGTCGCCCGGCTCGAGCTCGACGACGTGAACCTCGCCTGCCTGCCGGACGTGGTCGAGATTGCGGGCCGTAAGCACCGTGCCTTTGCGCAGGTCGGGTCCAAGGTCGTGGACGAGTACGCGTCCTTCTATGTCGTACGCGCCGGCGGTCCGGCCCTCCAGCCTGTGCGCTCGCATTACTGCAACGATAGATTCGATCCCATGACGACCGTTCGCCTTTACAACACGCTCAGCCGGCAGAAGGAGGAGCTGCCTCCCCCGGAGCAAGGCGCGATCCGCATCTACTCATGCGGCCCGACCGTCTATCGGCACGTCCACATCGGCAACCTGCGCACGTTCATGCTCCCCGACCTGCTGCGGCGGAGCCTCGAATACCTGGGCTACAAGA
>Ga0209648_10004891_pt1 | contig 11397 bp, 8 predicted proteins | sample GraSoi2013_115cm_FD_185830 | JGI IMG/M metagenome (GOLD analysis project Ga0209648, IMG submission 185830) | Grasslands soil microbial communities from the Angelo Coastal Reserve, California, USA - Sample 9_17_2013_115cm (SPAdes) (version 2) | ecosystem: Environmental > Terrestrial > Soil >...
TGATCTTGCCTCATAAGTTGTACAGTTTATATGGGCATATGGTACAATGCCGGGGGACGGCGAAAACCTCCCTTCACGCTCGTTGCGCATTACTGTACTTTGTCTAGCTGGCAGGTGGCCTGAACCATACCACAGGGAACAGACTGCTGAATCCCCAGCATGCACTGTTACAGCCACCAGCAGGTGCAGGCGTGAATGCCACACGGTTCGCAGCCAGTGTATGCTCTAATCACAGTGGTGTGTGGCCCTCGTTACGAGCCAGTGTGAGCACACTCTCAAGAGAGATGGTTAAGAAAGGGGAAGGCAACATGCCAAAAGTCCGAGCAAACGAGATCACCATCAACTATGACCAGCAGGGAACAGGAGAGCCGCTCATCCTTATCCCGTATTTGGCGGCTGATTACGCCTGTTACGCTTTTCAGGTCGCCGAGTACGCCAAGCACTTCACCTGTATCTCTGTGGACCTGCGAGGCGCGGGTGAAAGTGACAAGCCCGAGGGGACCTACTCTGCCGAGCTCTTTGCCGATGATGTCGCGGCGTTGATGCAGGCGCTGGGGATACAACATGCCCATGTCGCCGGTCTGTCACTGGGTGCAGCCACGGGGATGTGGCTGGCAGCCAAGCATCCTGACAAGGTTAAGTCGTTATCCCTGCATAGTGCATGGACCAAAACTGATCCCTTTCTCAAGGCGGCTGTGGAGAGCTGGCAGGTGATGGCGCAAGGTCTGGGGAGTGTTCCAGAGATGGTCATTCGCGGGATTTTCCTCTGGTGCTTTACCCCCGAATTGTATGCCGCCAGGCCCGAGTACATCGATGCATTGGCCGCTTTTGTCAGAGGAAGACCGGTACAGCCGCTCGACGCATTCATGAGACAATCCAAGGCGGTGATCGCCCACGACGTGGAGTCTCACCTCGGCAAGATCGAGGCACCAACGCAGATTACTTTTGGTCGGCACGATATGGTCACGTCAACCCGTTTTGCCGACCCTCTCAAGCAGAACATTCAGCAGGCTGAGCTGGTAATTTTTGAGGGATGTGCCCACGCACCGATCTATGAGAAGGTGGATGAGTTTAACCAGACGACCCTGGCGTTTCTGCAGCGGTACGCTGGGTAGTTGCAGTTGGCTCTGTGCAACTATCGGAGCCCAACACCAGGTGGCAGCGGACGGTGCTTCCGCTACTTGACAAGTAAGCACTGACGTTTTGATATAAGGCTCAAGGGCTAATGCCAAAACGCTGAAGGATAGCCTGTGGAGAGCCGAGAGGGGAGGGAAGGCGACGCAGAGGCAGATGGGTCAAAATGGCAAATTCAGCGAGATGGAAAATCCCATAGGCTTGACCAATGAAGACGATGAGTTTGTCACGATTTTCTTCGCGTAAGCGCTGACGCCAACGTGCCGTGCCCTCTCCACCAAGCAAAGCCGAACTCAGGGAGGGAACAACCTCAGTCGATGAGGTGGGAGTGGTGGCGACCTGTGCTTGCCATAAGCGAAAAGCGGTACACAGCCCCATCACCAGCAAGGTAAAGAAACAATGGACCACCACCGCGGCCTCGGTGCGCGAGGGCGTGCGCAAGAGCTGCCAGGGATGCTTGCCCTCTTTGAAAATCCCGTTCTCAATGACGCTGCGCCAGTCATAGGTGTCGAAAATGCTGAAAGGATCGCTCACCTCTCCATTGGTCAAATAGACCGTTCCTCCGCCTTTGGGGACGCGATTGTCCCACCGACGCACGACCACGGCATTGATGGGCTGGCCACTGTAATCGCGTCGATGAGCTGACTTTGTTTGCTCGGCCTCTCCATAGCTATCGTAACTGGTCAAGGCTGGGACGCCGACTAATTCGGTGCGCAAGCGTTGCTGGGTGGCGTTTTTGCCATGCCCATGACCAACGACCCGCTCACGCACCACCGCACGCTCCCCTTTGGCCAATCCCTGCACATCCTGGACAACGGCCATAGTGGCTTTGCCCACGATCACAAAGATGATGCCACGTTGATGCACCCGCCACAAATCGTCTCCGTCCAGGTACCCTCGATCAATCACGACGGTGCCAATGTGCGCATGCTCTCCCAGGTTGCGTTGGGCTTGCGAGAGCAGCGGGATCAGTCAACTCCCCTCATACTCCTGGATTTTGACCAGTTTCATGGCCAGGGGCAGGCGCGTCTGGACCTCAATGAGCACCAACACTTTCCACCCATAGAGGTAATATTCCTCCGTCGCCGCTTCTTGCTGTCCTTTGACTTTCACCCTGCGCGTTTGCTTGAGCTTCCCGCACCCCTCATAGCTCTTCAGAGTAGGCAGTTTGCTTCCATCCAGGGCGACCACGAGCTTGCCGGGAAACATTCCCCGCCGGGCGAGCAACTGCACCATCTGGTTAAAAAGTCGCTCCATCTCCTCCTCGCCGAGTTTGCTGATGTTGTCGGCCAGACACTAGGCAGTGAGTGGCCCTTGCTTCTTTTTCGTTTTGCGCTGGCCATCTCCTCGTTTGGTCAGCCCGTGTTCGCATTGCTGGGCATTAAACCCCACCAACTCCATCAGCGCCAGATTACTAAAGAGTACGCGCGGGAGCTCATTCATCGATTCGCCGCCAAAGAGCACCTTGAGGAAATAGAGCAGGACAAACTGCACGGTGGGAACCAGTACTCGCTTCACTCCTGGGAGGCTGATCTGTTCAAAGGCACGCAGGATGCCCACTTCCTCCAAAAACACAAAAAATTCATCCAACAACCCTGCATCGCTGAGTTCATGCATTTCTTCAATTGCTTCTCCTGCATACAATCCCTGCGCCACCTTGGCATCATCTCTGCACGCCAGCTTCCAGTTGAGTCGTTCTTGGATCACGCTGGGTCCTTCTGCGTGTTCGTCTGTTCCTGTTTCGCTCTCCATGCTGTGCGCTCCTCTTCCCTGCTCGCTTTTCCCTCAGCCTATCACTTTCCCTTCCTCCCCACAACCCTTATACCAGAACGTCAATTTTCAGAGAAGAATCTTGACAATAAGGTATACCATAAGGACAGTTGCAAAATGTGAGCAAAGGAGATATCACCGGGCAGGTCCTGTTCATTGTCTGCCTATTTTGAGTGGCAGTCTAAGCGCAGCAAGAAAGGTAGCCTCCTGCCCATTGTCTTCCTATGCATGTTTTTGCAACACAACCACTGAAGTTATTCTCTCAAAGGTAAATTTATGAAACTTCAATTTACGAACGGTTATCGCCCACGTTTTGACCAAATATCGCGTATTCTACAATTTTTACTCTCCCAAGAGGACCGAAAAAAAATTCCTCGGCAAGAGATAGTTGCTTCATTGGGTATTCCCGAAAATCAATTTGAGAATTTGATCAGTATGATGACCGGATTTGGGCTGGTGCTGCCGAGAGTAACCACACTTACCCCCTTTGGAAAAGCCATCATTCTATCAGACCCATATTTTGATAAACTCGAAACCCTTTGGATCATTCACTACATTGTATCCAGTAATCCAGAATGGGTTGTTTGGTATCGAATTATCAATACAGTGCTTCTATCTCAAGATCGTTTTGCAGTGGAACAAATAAGTGACCAATATTTCTCTGATCTCGCCATTCATTTTTCTGAAAGAACTATATCCGAAAAATTGCCCAAAGAGGTTGGATCGGTCTTCGCTGCTTATTCACGTAGCGAATTGTCCCATTTGCAAATTCTTGGATTAGATGGGACTGGTAATTTTATTAAATCCAATCCAGTCGAGATTCCAGACTTAGCGTTCTTATTCTGTCTACTTTATTATCGAGATAAATATTCACCAGGATCCTCAGCTATGAATACGGAAGACGTTTGCCTGGCTGAAAACAGCCCTGGTAGAGTACTTAATTTGCCCGAATACCAGGTGAGAACTATTTTAGGAAACTTGCATAACGCCAGTTTAGTTCGGCTGGAGCAATTAGCAAATCTCGATCAGGTACGATTGAATGATGCAGTCACACGAAATATAGTTCTGCAGCGCATTTATGGGGGAAAAGATGCCAATTAATGTGTTCGAAACCCTCACCCATCTTGAACAAGAACGCTATCGCGCCGTTATTTTGCATGTAACTCCTGAAAAAAGCCCGTCATTGACTGTGTTTTGCCAAAAATTTTGTAAACAAGCCAATGGCAAATATCTAGATATATTGGAATTGTTTACTCAATCGACAACACTGAGTGAAAGTATAGACAGGTTCAGTCCTGAGAGACTGAGAGACTTGCTCATTGAACAAAGCCAAGGCCAATCATTACTTGTGGTAGATCGAGCAGACTTTTTGCTAGATACCTGGCGTAAATCAGAGCGACAAGGTTTTTATAGGTTTATAAGCAATCAATGGGATGGATATAAAGATGGTATGAAAGCCACACTCATTTTTGGTTTGCAAACATCCCAAGAAATTGAAGCGTTAAAGATCCCAGATTCACAAGACCTAAGCCGCATATTCCGGCTCACTGATTTCAACGATATAGGATAGGGGAGTTCTTTCGCCATGACAAAAATTCGAGACATCGTCCAAATCAACAGCGGTTATACCAGTTACGTTGATTTATATGAAGAGTATTATGACCTTGTTAAAAACCGTGGCCGTATGGAGCGTTATAAACCCATTGCTGCTCATCGGCAGGTCTTTGAAAAAATAGCTAACGCGCTAAATCCTTTAGACCGGCGGTTCTATTTTCTCTCGGGAAGTTACGGCACGGGTAAATCGCACTTGTTATTAATGCTGGCCAATTACTACGCCAACCCAAGCGACGTTTCGGAGATCGAATTCTTTTTCAAGAATTATGAGACTGCTCAAAATGAGATACTCTTAAAACCAGGGGAAACACTCAAGGAGCGGAAAGCAGCTTCTCTCAAAGAAGCTCGCAAATCAGGTCGTTTCTTAGTTGCACTATGCCGGTATAGCTTAAATCTGGATTTCGAGGGCACGGTCTTAAGAGCCTTGGAAGAGGCATTACAAAAGGATGAAACGAATATCCTTTTGGATAGCCACTATCGTGAAGCTCTACGCAGAATCAAGGATTGGGAATCGCGACGAAATGAAACTCGGTTTTACATCGATCTCGAATCGGCAATTAGTCGATTGTATCCAGATTGGACAGTCAATGACCTAATAGACGGTTTGGAAAAATACAATGAGCAAGCTTTAAAAGCGTTCAAGAGCTGTTTTCAAAAAGTAACCGACTCAGAGTTTACTTATAAAAAGGATAATCTCCGTGACATCATTTCGGATTTCTTAAAGAACTCCGAATTCAAGGAATGTTACAAAGGTATTGTTTTTCTTTACGATGAATTTGGCGCTGCGATTGATGCGAATTTAGTTAACTACACAACATTGCTCGATTTTGCCCAATATTGCGCCAACTCCACATTGGAGAAAGGCGGGACAGTCGTCTTCATCGGTACCGGGCATAAAGCATTCCGCAACCACGGCCAAATTGGGGATTTGAATGCGGAAACATTAGTGGCACGAGTCTCTGAAATTGGTCTTCAAACCCAGGGTATGGAAGATATTATTGCTGCTATCGTACAGCCGATGAAAGACTCTTCCGAGTGGGCACAGCAAGTTCAATCACATTCCGGTAAGTTCACCTGGTTTTCAAATGAATGTAATCGGCTGCATTTGTTCAACTGGCTGCCAGCTCCAAAAATAAAGAACAATATTATTCAAAATATTTATCCCATGCACCCGCTCGCGACTTTTGCTCTCCTTCGTCTGGCAGGAGAAGCTGGTTCTGATAACCGATCTGTATTTAAGTTCTTTGCTCCCGAATTTGAAACTGGTGAGCAAGGATGGGTGAACGTTCAACCTAATTCATATCCATGGTTTATAGAAAATAATGAAATAGTTGAACAAGGCAAATTAACTCTTTACACCGCCGATCTGCTTGTTGATTATTTCAAGGAAAGTCTGAAAGCAACAAATAGCCGCCTGGTTGATCGAGTAAAAGACGCAGTCATCAATTATGAAGCTACTCTCAGGGAATTAAATGCATATTTGGCTCGCAAGTCACGGGAGCAGTTGTTTGAAGAGGTTGACGACCTCATGCTGCGAATCATAAAGGTGATGTTAGTAAATGAAATTGCCAGCACACAGGATGTAGCGATAGCAAATACAGCACAAAACATCGAATTCGCTTTGGAATTCGTTGCCCCTGAAGAGAGAATCCAAGCGGAAAATCGTTTAAAACTGCTCTGTGATGCTGGGATTCTATTCAATAATCACAGTGTATACGAATTAGTGCGTGGCGATCGTAAAGATGTTCAGCGGCTTGTAGATCAATTTAAAGCCAACCCGGATAACCGACCCACCAATTTATTGCAAAGCTTTATGGAATTGAATCCACTCAGAGGAGATGAAGTTTATCTTGAGGCCAAGGACTACAATGCTTCGTTTAGCGAGGATAAACGGTTAAAGGTTATCTTTGTAACCCCCGCAATGCTTAAAGAACAACGCAGTGTCAATGGCATTAATCTGTCTTTCTTTGCCGCCTTAGAGCAAGACCGTTTATTGACATCAGGCGTGTCCAATGGCTATGAAGGCACAGCGGTTTATATATTTTGTGAAAATGATAATGACATTGATTCAGCGAAAAAAGCCATTGCTCAAAATAACCAACAGCGGATTGTGATTGCTATTCCACGCAGTCCAATTGCCATTTACGACGCAATCTTTACCTTGAAGGCTTTAGATAGTGATTGGTTCAAAAAACAATCGCAGAATTTCAGTCCCTACGAAAAAGCAGAGGAAAAGAAAATCCGAGATGAGGCCAAAAAAATCCTGACGGATGCGAAAACCGCTTACTTCTCAAATTCCAAGGTGTATTGGTTTGGGAGATCTGGAGCAGAAATCCCTGTTCAAGAAAGTAAACGGCATGATTCTGCTAATCGGATGATCCTGGAACTCTACGGAAGTAACCGTAACACCTTCGGTCATAACGAGTTTAATAAGAGCCATATCAATTTAACAGGGCAGGTCCGCGCCATTTTCAAAGAAGCCGGTGATATTCTTTGTGATCTCTCACAACCCATCCGGGTGAATTGGTCTTGGCCAGAAAACCGCGGTGGGACTAAATATCTACGAAAATGTTTTGTGGATCACCAGGCTCTACAAATATTAAGTGTTGTAGGAGATACTCGTTACTTGGAGGCGGAAAAGGATATCAATAAATTCCTCGCTGCCTTGCCGGCCTATGCAAAGCTCCTTGAAAACCTCGCTACTTTGGAAGGCAAGGGACAGACAAATCTTCTACAGTTCCTCAAACCATTTTTTGAGGAATACGGTCAAGGAGAAATTGCGATCACTTTGATGCTGTTGTTAGCCCGGCGGTTCTTTGGGGACAGTTTGCGGTTTAAACGCGAACCCACAACCTGACTGATATTCAGTTTGGAAGTACTGAAGATATGCTCTCATTGGTCCAGGGGCAATCTGCTTCTGCAGTCCTACTTTTTGAGCCGGTAAGCACGGAAGATCAGGCATATTTTGCAAAAATTACCCAGACCTTCACCAATCAGCCAGCCCCTGCTGGTAAGGTATATACTATTAGTGAAGCCTATCAAGCGGCAATATACTGGTGGGATAATCTCCCTATTATTGCGCGTTCGCTCGGTTTTTATACCGGGGATGAGAAATCCTTGGCAGAAGCTTTCAGCCAGGCTAAAACCAAAGACCCATTCCGGTTCATCAAGTATGACCTAATGGACATGCTCGGGCAAGTGCCGGGTGAAGCCCTTAATCCAGTTAAGTTAACCCACATCGAAGGCCATTTAAAGGCTTTTAAGAGTGTCGCAGAGGCAATTCAGGCAACAATTGAAGAACAGATTCTGACTCGGGTTGCCGAGATTTTTGGATCATCTTCTCATCTGGATGTCGATATTCAAGATGCATTCAAAAATTGGTATAACGGCTTGAGCAGCACCCAAAAAGATTCGCTCGGCACTTATCACAACAACGATAGCAAGCCATTGGTTAAATTTGTAGCGTATGCCAAAATCCGCGAGTTGTTGTTTAAAACTCTGCCAGAAGCTTATTCGTTAGGAAGCGTTGACACCTGGATGAGCGATTTCGTTGAGAATTATGTTCAACGCATTCTCAACGGAAAAAAACACATTGAAACCAATGCACCACAAATTAGCCAACTCAAAGTGGACTTTACAAATGATTTATCGCAGCACGGCAACCAGATAACCTATCAGGGTGAGCTCGGCCTGCATGCTCATACAGAAGATGGTATGGGGGTGATCTATTACACCGAAGATGGCTCAGATCCTTCTTCCAGTAAGCAGCGGCAAAAACTCACCCCAGGTGAAACCCTGACCATTAAGGGCAATCGCAAGGTGAAGTTGGTGGTAGCGGATGAAAAGGGAAATTACAGCGCAGTAAAGACGATCGAAGCCATTGATGAGTTGGAAAAGTTTAAGATTGTTCGGCCGGCCCAGAAGTCTGCTTTTGGTGAAACGATTACCTTTGTTTTCCCAGAGAGCAAAGATGCAGCCAGTATAACCGTCTTATCTCTGCTTTCAGAACTGGCAAAATCTGGTCTTTATGTAGATAGTGAACTACGCCAGGCAATTCTTCGGGCTTTAGATGCAATTGAAAAGTAAGCTATAGGACAACAAAGCATGCCAACTTATTACCACAACGAAACGCTCTTCTCGGAAATCTACCTAGAAGAAATCACCCGCCAAACTGAAAACGCGGATGTCTTAGCCTCATTAAAAGTTCTAAGTGAATACCGCGAGTATGCTGATACCCGCAGCTTGCGAGCTTGGAAGGATTCCTATGTCCATGAGGTGCTTTCGGCGCTGGGATTTTTCGCCCGATCGAAGAACGATCATTTGACGCAACTGTTCCCGATGGGGAGTGCAGGCAATGACCATCCTCTTTCGGTGTGTTATATTGTGCTGCCTGATGAAAATCTAGATAATACGACCATCGGCCGCAACTGGGCAGAGAAGATTATTCGAGCATTGCGTGATGCGAACAATCTCCAATGGGGGCTGCTGACCAATGGCAAGCAATGGCGTATCTATCACCAGGATGAACCCACCCCATATGAAACGTATCTCGAGATTGATGTGGAAGCAATTCTGAAAGAAAATGCCAAAGAGGCTTACCAGATATTCCACAAGTTCATGAAGGCAGAAAACTTCGCTGTCCAAGAAGATGGCAAGTGCCAGTTTGACCGTTTCAAGAAAGAATCTCAGGATAAGATCGACTATATTGAGAAAGAACTAGCCAATGCCCTTAGGCAGCGCGAAGAGGGAGGCAAGGGAGTACTTTCAGATATTTGCATGGGTTATGTGGAAGAAATTCGTCGCCGGAATGAAGGTAACTTAGACGATGAAACCTTGCGCAAGAAAATATACCATGGGGCAATGCTTTACATGTTCCGCCTTCTCTTCTTGTTTTATGCAGATGCGCGCCGGCTGCTGAGTAACGATAACCACGCCCTATTGGAAAAAGTCGAAGGTGAATGCCGCACTCACCATGACGGGGATTCGGTCAAAGCATTTAGTATTTCAATATGGGGCAGCCTGGAGCATATCTTTGTGGATATCGATCAAACTTATAACGGCGGTCTGTTCAGCCCGCAGGAAAGCGAGTTTACCCGCTTTCTGTCGGATACCCGGATCGACGATGCCTACCTGGCAAATGTCATATTTAACCTGACCACCTACCGTGAGAAAAATGGTCAAGAAAAGCCTATTAGTTACCGTGATATGAGCGTGCGGCACCTGGGGACGCTTTATGAGGGACTTCTCGAACACAAGTTGTTCATCGCCAAAGAGGATACCGAAGTCAAGGTAACCAAAGGTAAGATCCAGTTCATTCCTGCTTCGCAGGGCGGTAAGCTGTTAGTTGGGCATTATATCAAGGCAGGCGAAGTCTATTTTGCTGGCGACCCGAGCGAGCGTAAATCAACCGGTTCTTACTATACACCGGAATATATAGTGGATTACATTGTTCACAATACCGTTGGCGAGAAACTCAAGGAACTTAAAGAGGCTTGCCTCGCGGATGAACAAGCCAATCGTGAAGCGTATGCGCGGGCAGTGGATGAAGGCGAGCGCGGCTCGTTGGCGGCTCTATTGGAAGAAAATGCACTGACCTTTGTGCGGGAGAAGGTTCTTCAGCTTTCGGTGTTGGACCCAGCAATGGGTAGTGGGCACTTTTTAGTCAACGCTACAAACCTGATTTCCAACTTCACGACGGATTTGTTGAATGAATTAGGCATAGAAGTCAGTCTAGAAAGCAGTACAGCCAACTGGCGGCGGTGGGTAGTAGAAAACTGCATTTATGGGGTTGATCTCAACCCCCTTGCTGTGGAGCTGGCGAAGCTTTCGCTATGGATCCTTTCGATGGAGAAAAATCAGCCGCTTTCTTTCTTGAATCATCACCTTAAATGTGGCAATAGTTTAGTGGGAGCGCGGCTGGAAGAAATAGGCATTTTCCCATTTTCGACCACAAAAAAACAACCTCGCCAATTGGCGCTGTTTGCGCGTGACCCTGATTTCAAGGCTGTAGTGGAAGAAGTAGTCACAAAATCACGCCTAATTACAGGGAAAGGCTCCGCCAATCTTGAAGATGTGAGAGAAAAGAAAGCATGGTTAGATGAAATTGAACAGATTCTAGAAGGTTATAAGACCATCTGCGACGTCCATACAAGTCTTTACTTTGGAAACAATATAGAGGAAGCACAATATACTAGAATGGTTGAGAAAAAGGATTTTAACCTTGCTCGGTCGTTAAATATTCCTAACCAATGTTTTCATTGGGAAATGGAATTTCCTGAAGTATGCATATCACGGGGTGGCTTTTCCTGTATTGTTTGTAATCCGCCCTATGATACTTTTAAGGAATCTTTTTATTTTTCTAAAGGGGAGGCAGCAGGAACTGGTAATTTATATAGCCATTTTATTGTCAGGGCGGAGAGCATAAATCAGATAAACGGACACTTAGGCTTTGTTGTTCCTTTATCATTTGCATGTGGATCAAGTTTTGATGGAACAAGGAAAATGATCTACGGGAATTATCGATCGCTCTACGCTAGCCACTATTCAAATAGACCGAATAAGCTTTTTGCAGGTGTACAACAGCGAATTACAATCTTCTATGCATTAGGTAAGTCATATACTTCATCTTGTGAACTTTTTGCTTCTAGGTTGTGGCGATGGCAAAAATCCGACCAGGAATGTGTTGTCAGAAATCCGAATCACACTTATGTTGGTTCTATCAAGAAAGGAATTATTCCGAAAATTCATACAAAAACTGGTGCTGATATTTACAAGTTTCTCGTAAATACACCTCGAACAATGGCATATTTATTTAGTAACGGGAGTGATAATAACAATCACGTTGCTTATTATCATTCCATATCTAGGTATTGGATAAAG